>JAABUO010000062.1_pt1 | contig 317042 bp, 251 predicted proteins | sample 5559291 | NCBI WGS metagenome assembly JAABUO01 (sample SAMN10711878, study PRJNA513372) | rock metagenome | isolation source: Antarctica rocks | place: Antarctica: Victoria Land, Finger Mt sud | reverse complement strand
ACCACCCCAAATCCACCTCACGCCCTCCTACCCCTCCTACACCTCCCCCCGACTACTCCCCCAACTCATCTCCACCAACCACACGGGCATAACGCCTAATATCTGCACAACTAAGCGCTGCCGAAGCAGCAGCATCTCTCCATCATAATTTACCACCAATAAACCAAAAACTCAATAACGTAGAAGTCGCTATGGGGATGGTTGGTATTCCCCCTTCCAGCTTTTATTCAATCGATCTGTAATGTGATAATGGGTTGGCTGTTTCGTTTATAATGCGGGACTTAAGCGAAGGGTTGTTCGTCTCGAGATGGGCACACAGAGGAATCTACACGGTAGATTGTTGATATATCAGCTGCGACGGCAGTAGTGGTTCTGTCAATCATAGAGATTGTGGTGTTTGTACATAATATTATTGCTTGATGACCCCTATGGATGGCCCTATGTAGAGACTCGATTTTCGATCTTGCCAGTGCCAGGTTGGGCTGCAGTTTATTTTCGTCTTTCTCTCTGATTAGTGTTTTGAAGGCGATGATGACCTAGATGGACGCTTGTATAGGAGAGTGGGGATTGAATATGAGGGCGATTGTGCTTGGTAGGTTGTTATGCCTGCTGGGATGGGAATACCAATTGCGTAGTCGGACGTTGGTATTTGTATGGTCTTGTTACGTACTATCCCTCATGTGCGATTTATGTAGAAATTCAACTCTCTATCTTTCCAGGCCCCCTCGCCCTACAACTTACTCTCCTCCTTCTCTCCAATCAGCGTCTCAAACGCCACACTGACCTGATCCGTCAGATCGCTCGCCTGCAGACTCCTCCCCCGCTGCTTATACGCCAACCGGCTACACTCCCTCGTAATCATACTCCCCCCCCACGCCGCCAACAGCAGCGTCTCCTCCCTACTCAACCCCCCCTCCACATCCCACAACCCCTCATGATAAATCGCCCTCCACGCCAACAACGTCCCAATACTCCCCGTCAACGTATCCCCCTGCCCCCCACTCCTCTTCCGCCCCCCCTCCCCATCCCCCACCGCACTCACGCCCCCACTGCCATTACAGAGATAATCCTCGCTGCCCTTCCTCACAATCATCACGCCCCCCAACGCATCCGCCAGCTTCTTACACCCCTCCGCGCCCGCATCCTCGCTCTCCGCGTTCGCCGCCTTGGCCAGCCTTCCAAACTCAACCACATTCGGCGTGAGCACGCACTCCTTATAGCCCCTCACCAGCTCCGGCCGGCTCTGCACCAGCCACAGCGCGTCCGCGTCCAGCACCAGCGGCATCTTGACGCTTCTCGCCGCCTCGATGACTTTCGCAACGACGTCCTGCATCAGCGCGTCCCGGCCGAGCCCGGGCCCGATGACCACGGCATGCAGGTTCGAGAGCATGGAGACGATTTTGGGGACGATGGCGGAGGCGGGCGGGGCGGAGGGGGAGGCCGATTCGGCCATTATGGGGTGCACCATTAGGTTGGGGGAGTAGGTCTTTATGACGGTGGCGGCGGGGGGTGTGCAGATTACGTGGGACATGTCGCAGCCCAGGCGGGCGGAGGCCATGGCGGAGAAGTAGGGGGCGCCGGTGTAGCTGGGAGGGGATTAGCTGGGTGGGTTGGGGGATTGGGTGGGAGGAGGGGGAGGGGGAGGGGGCATGTGAAGGGTGGGCTTACGCCTCGCTGCCGCCGATGACGGCAACTCGTCCTAGCTGCCCTGTGGGATGGCTATCGTTAGCTTGAGCGCTCTGTTGTAGCTTTTGTGTCCCAGGTTGACAGCATGTACAATAGGTGCTGGGCTTGGGGGAAACGCACCTTTGTGGAACTTCTCCAGCATCGGCGGGACGATCATGCGCAGCTTCGTGAAGAGCTCTTTGCTTGCGGGAGACATGGTGGGCTGATCGGGCATCGCTATCGTCACAGAGAAGGCCAATTGGGAAGGCGATGGTAATTGAAGGGGGGGCGCAATGGATCCAAGAGAGATGTGGTTGTCTCGGCACGCAGACCAACTTGCTTTTGATGAATGCCGATTGTAGGGCTAGTGGGGTGGGGTGGTGTGACGTCAAGGTACGGCTTTGCAGCTCGGAGAACGGTTTCACCTTTGTATTATCTTATCCAGAAACCCTGACTCAGACCTAGACCTCCTCTATTCACTCCTGGGAAAAGGGGCTTGTCGTGCATTACTGCAAAAGCATTCATACGGTCCCGCGTCGTAGTCCTGGAAAGAGATTGATGCAGAAGGTGCTGATGAGCTAGCCGAACAGCTGTGTACCTCGTTGTAGGAATCCGATCTCTATGTCGAGGGGATCATCCTTCATGAGGTCACGAAGATGAAAAGCGATTGCCCATAATTCCGAGCAAAGTAGCGAAGGCTGGTGGGAGCATTATTGCAATCGCGAGACTGTACCTGGTGTAATAGGATGGGTAGAGTACAGGGTAATGGTAAAAATACAGATGACTACATACCAAAGAAAACAGACGCAAGCCATACGAGCAATCGAGCCTCCGCATAACATCTCATCCCACCTCATCCCATCGTATCCCTGCTTCGAAACCCTCATCGCTCATCGCACATCCAGCCACTCATCCCCCTCCCCTCAAAAATCCCACTCCTCATACCTCCCCGCCCCCTGCTGTTTCCTCTGCGGCACGAACTTCTTCGTATTCACCCCTCCCGCTTCCTCCCCATCACTCTCATCCCCAAATCCCCAACTCCGATTCCCGCCAATCTGCTGTCTCCTCTGCGGCTGGAACTTCTTCGTGTTCAAACCCCCTCTCTCTTCCCCATCACTCTCGTCCCCAAAGCCCCATTCCCTGCTGCCGCCCTTCTTCCCGCCCATGCCATCGCCTCCGCTCTTGATCCCGATATCCGCCGTTGGGAAATTTTCTTTGCCTTTCTTCTTATCTCCTCCAGGTGCAGGACTCATATCGGAGGCTTCCCATTGCGCTTCCATCGTCTTAACGACTTTGCTTCGGTTCTCTGGGACGTTCTTCATCGCGTTATTGCCGCCAGCGGAGGGAGAAGAGACCTGGTCCTGGATGTTGAAGTGGTCGTCGAAGGCTTTGCCTCGCTGCTGGAGGTTTGTGACGGCAGCCAAGGGGTGGTCCTTCTTGCCCATTTCGGTACTCTTGGCGTCGGCCTCTCCGTCGAAGAGATTGTCTTGGTAGAGTCCCATGCCGTGGGCTTGGACATTGCCGCGCGGCTGACCAGCTGGGCGACGCTCTCCAGCGCCCGCGCCGTCGTCTTGGAATTCGAAATGTGTTTTTGCGTCCGGGCGTGGTTGCGCTTTGTGCGGGTTCTTGGCTGGGGAGTCCATGACAGACTCGTCCTCGCCTAGTCCGAAATGGCGCGTTTCGTGCGGACGATTCTTGGCCGGCACCTTCCCCGGCGTCATGAGACTCTCAAAATCCCACTGGGACTGATGTTTCGTCGATTTCGGCTTTGCAGGTTGCGTCTGATGAGCTGAAGATATCTCGTCGGATCCATCGCCGAACTGGAAATGCTCGTATTGGTTCGGAAACGGTTGTCTAGTAGCATCCTTCTGCCCGTGGGACTTGCCTGTCGCTCCAGGCCCTATGTTTTCGAACAGCCTGATGGGCTGAAACTTTTGGCTTGATCCACCCTTTGGCGCCATGGGAATTGGAGAAGTGATGTTCTTGAGAGGGGAGTTAAGCTTATCTTTGGAGGCCGGCGAAGCATCCGACTCATGGCCAACGAAAAGGTCATGATAATCGCGTGGCGGCGGTTTCGCCGATTGCGCCTTAGGCGGTCGATTCTCTTTGTGAGAAGAAGCTGGTCTTGGTGCCTCGGGTTCCTCTCCGGCAAAAATATCACCATAGTCGCGAGGTGGTGGACGAGCTGATGCACGCGGTGCGACTGCTGCATGTCCTGGTTGTCGCGGAGAGGCCTCATCATCTGCTTCATCCCGTGGAGCGAAGAGGGCGAGGCTCGCGTGAGGGTCGCGCGTCACGTTCGTGTTGTTCCTGGATCTTGATCCTTTGCTCGGACTAGCCTCTTGTTTTCGGCCATTTGTAGCAGCAGGTTCTGACGAGCCACTGCTCTGGGGTCCTGAGGCGGCGTTGGAAGCGATAAGACGTGCTTGGTCTTTGCCGTCACGGATTGGCCACGCCCTTGCTCTTTCTCCGATCACATCGACTTGCTTGAGTAGTGATCCTTGATCCCAGTGAAGGCGGATGGTCTGAATCTTTTGGCTTGCATCAAAGTGTACGATATGAATCTGTAGTGCGGATCCCGTCAGCTACTCTCTAAAGCTCGCAATAGATTGTTCACTCACGATTGGAAGAGTGACTATGCGATCAGCCAGGAAGTTCTCCTCCAAACCCGGTAAATATGCCCCGCCCCCAGTGAGGAACTCGAGGGAGGTATCGACCTCCAAACAGAGCGCGTTATCACTCTCAATAGCATCCAAGACTTTCTCGCCCTTCTTTTTGAGGACTCTCTCAAACGCCGCAAAGTGCTTTACAATCGCAGCACTGCTGTTGATAGTGGTCAATGTTGTGATATAGTTGAGCGACGCTTCGTCATTGAGCACAGCGCCTGTAGGCTTCGACAGGAAGCTCTGGTAGACAGCCTTTAGAGATGACATGATTGCGACTTTTGATGTGCGATCATGAAGTTGTGATGCGTCTTGAAAGCGAGGTTGTGTACTTGTTTCACGAGCCGAAACAGGGCTGGCGTTGCTAACGCGACGCGCCAAATCGGAGATCAAGTGGAAAGAAAGAGCTGCATGTGACAATCATCAAGATCCTAACTATTTGAGGGACCCCCGCGAACGCTTTTCGATTATTGAAAGATTTCTTGTCAATAAGCCAAACTATGAGCGCGAGAACCGCGTCAATGTGCCCTCTACGCTGTGTGCGCGATCGCACACTTGGCCAGAAAACCGAGACGTATTCAGCGGCGGTGCTGTTGATAAAGCAAATAATTCCCCGTGGTTCGACGCTACATAACCCTAACGATCGTCTTTGAAAGCCGCCCATGGTATCTTAGCCCCTTCACTACTTACACATAACCCCATACCGGTCCCATACCATGGTCTCGTTGCTCCTCTTTGTCGTTACTACCACATTCACCCGACATGCATGTCTCCTCCTATTGCTATCACATGGGCATCCCACCACCGGTTGCATCAGAGCCCATGAAAATGCCTCCAGCGTTACCAAAAGGATTTGCCCCCTGCTGCATCTGCGCTTGCTGTGCCTGCCCGTCCAGGCCTGGTGTAGCCATGGGCAGATCCATCTGCATAGGCCAGGTTTGGTTCATCCCATCCATACCTGTATTCTGGATGTACGAGTCCCACGCTTCCTATAACACTGGTAAGTAGGTCAAACGGGAGAAATGTATTGGACGCGACCTACCCAGTCTATGTTGGCTGTGGCCAGATTGAGCGAGTCGTTGCCCATAAACGAAAGGGGACTGGGCGCGGACGCAGTTCCATTGGCTGATTGCTCGAGGGAGAAATTAGGGGCCAGGTTCCCCTTCTGCTGTTCACTCATGGTGGCGTTTGAGTTGGGGATGGAAGAGTATCCGCCGTTGAACATATTCGCAGTATTTGTTGTCATTCCACCATTGCTAAGCATCCCCAGTGTCATCGCTGCCGAATGCTCCGGCTTCTCTTCAAGGCCCGAGTCAAAAGTACCCTTGCTCGTACCACACAATCCCATACCAGGGAACGGAAATGGACTTTGTGGCTGACGCCCGGCTTGACCCTTGGGGGTTTTGAGCTTCGCGAGCATCACAGTGATGAGGTCACTGGCTTTGTATGCTTCCATCGATTGATCTTTCGTCTCGGCCCAGATCTCCGCTGATATCTCAAGTGCTCGGATCATGTCGCCACGCCGCTCCAGGCCCCACGTATACATATCAACCGACCCTCGTTCGGGGATCTCTGTCTCGGCTCCGTAGTAGAGGTCAAGGCATACGATCATTGCTGCAAGCAGAAAGTCATGGGTAGTCAACGAGCTGGTAAATATCTTCATCCCACTTAGCCGCCTGCCGGGCTTAGATTCGAAATGTAGTGTTGCCTGATGGCCGAGCAGATCCATAGAAGAATCGATGCAAGTACGTCTTGAATGGGCGTAGCGATTGTTTTCACGGGCTCTGGCAAGGAATTTGCGGTGCAGTACGCATTGGCCCTTGTGATACAGTATCGAGAGATTGATTCGCTGCATGACCAGAGCTCCTGGATCCATCAAGGAATCCTCGATGGACCGTAAACGTAGGTGTGGGGGATACTCCGCCCGAGTCTCTCTCAAAGTTTGGTCTAATGTCAAGACTTCCTCGTAAGTTATTGGCGTTACCGAATGTAGACGCTCCACAGCCTTCCCGAACGCAAAAGCCATGGAAGCTTTGACTCTCATATAAGATACGGGGGTAGCCTCCGTAAAGGGTCTCGAAGGGGGCATAATTTTGGTATCCTCGTCAAACTCATCGTCAAACAGATTCCTTGGTAATTCAGTATCGCAATCGCCCAGACGTATCATACTCGGGAGACCGATTTGAAATGAGAAAAGCAGGTCTGATTGACGAACAAAAGTCCAGACTCGTCTCCGGATTTCCCCTTGAAAGGGTGTGATACTCGGATAGAATTTGGGATCTCGGTGATAGCCCATTCGCATAGAAAGTCTGGCAATCATACCTACTAGGACCCAGACTCCCACCTCTGAATCTCGACTCCGAGCGTATTCGCCGTGTAGATGGAGCACCAGCGTTTCGATCATATGGTTGACTGGCTTAAGGAAGTCTGCAAGCAGTAAACATTGTCCAGCCAGGGAGCGGTAATGCGAGGCCATCTCGAGGGCTCGACCTTGATACTCGAGCGGCTCATCACCAATTCGATGGTATGTGTGCATTGCCAAACACATTACGGCAAACATCTGGCCAAGCCATGCTGGGCTGGTTTGCCGTGGATCTTCCCAGTGCTTCTGGTATAGCCTGTACCACGAAGGTGGGTGCAAAATGTGAACGGCTGGATCATAGGAAGTAAAGTATCGGGAGACTAGTCTATCAGTTTGGGATCGTTCTGGAAGCGCAGCCAAGAGGTCTGAGAAGTGTGGAGTCTGCCCTCCTCCGAACAGATAGTGTAGCCCTTGCCCGTAATTTTCCTTTACCTTGGCGGCATCGACTCGAGCCGCTTGATCGTCGTATTGCTTTCGATGGTCGACGAAGTAATTCTTGAGCTCTGATATCTGGCAAAATATGAGCGTTGGTGCCTAACTTGTGTGGGAAAGCGGTCAGCCTACGTCTTTCAGAATTGCTACCCAATGTGCTTCTCCGAAGTACATCGACTTGTTATTATCGACTTTCATTATTCCCAACGATTGCGCAACTTGATCCGTCTCACTTTCGCCTTCTTCTCCGTCCGCCCTTATATGTCCATTTGGACTACCACCGAAGTCACCATCGACCTCGACATCCGGTGGGTAGCTTAAGCCACTGCTACTACCGCTCATTGACAAAGCTCGTTGGGCGGCTGCGGGGCCTGCAGATTGCGCGCCGTTCGTCATGAGAGAAAGGACTAAGCCTTCGAGTCGGTCGATCCGGTCCTGCATGCCATCTGGGCTGCCGCTCGATTGCGATGAAGACGATTGCTTTTTCCGGCTTCCAGGCGCTGCATAAGAGCATGACATGGAGTCACCTCTTTTCACGCAGTTCTCACATGGCTGTCCTCTGTTGCACTTCAACCTGAGAGGGAGTCAGCACCTATGAGCCTTTCCTTCCTTGCACGCCTTCACGGTAGTGAGAGTACCCACTTCCGATTCCTACAAGGCGCACACGACAAGGGCACTCTGTTTCTCCTCCTTACGACCTTATAGTCACCGGTAGGAGAAAGCGCCTGGCTGGATGTTGCTGATGGCGGAGTGGGAGTCATGATGGGATCGTCGGGTGCTCAAATTATGGCCGACAGTACTCAGGAGATGAGGGTCTTGCAACCCTTGATGGCGGGTCCAAACCGTTGGTCTTCCCCTCGATGGCTGCCCATCTAGTGTTAGCAAGCCAAGCGCCAATAGTGCCCATGTAGCCCGACATACTCTGAAGATTTGCTGCGCTTGAGCGCTTTGGCACTTTGTGGCGAAAGCGGAGTCGAACAATAATGGTGCCTAGGCTGCGGGCTGCTTGATAGATTCACGTGCGATCCACAGAGCCGGCCTTGACGGATTGCAGAAGACAGTCATCACCCATTCAGATCGTTTGTGGGCGACTGAACCCCAGTTACGGTACAGATAAGGTCGAGAAGGCGGTGTCGAACAACCTGCCAATCTGAAGCATACCTCTACCGTGGCAGTCCAATTCCAATGAACGCTAGACTGAATACGGTAATCTACATGAAACCACTCCGTGGAATCTGCAAGATTTGGGATCCTGGGATGCATGTCTTCTACAGTATTCAAAACTATGTACTGGCTTCCTGCCTCTGAGCGTGACAGATGGCGATGCTTGGGATTTACGGAAGAGGTCTTCGCTCAACAAATGCTTCTACCATTGGAGCACAGCATGAACACAACCACTCAAAGGAAATCAATCTTTTTTTGCTAGATACAGAAGCAGCTTTACAGAGTTCAACGTGGCTTTCCCGTCTAATGTCGAACGGCAGACACTGTCCGAAAAATCGCGAACCATCAATACCACCACTAGCATACAACGGAGTAAGAATTGGAGGTGTGGTTTTCTATTCTACAGCTTGTACTTTGTCAGCCTATGCAGTGAAGAATGGTATTGTATCCTATCTTGGCTGCACACGTACCTCCCTATGTGAAGCTCTTGGTAAACGACGTAACAACCTCCTTCACTTTGGCATCGAGGTCCTTGCTCAGTTGTCCTTCCTTGTCGATTTGCGCCAGTAGGTCAGACTCGTTCGTCCTCAGGTGATTGAGGAAATCCGCCTCCCATTGTAGGATCTTGTCTACGGGAACACTGTCAAGGTGCCCGTTGACACCGGCGTAGATCAGGGGAACCATCTCGTTGACGGCCATGGGCTGGTACTGCTTCTGTTTCAGCAGTTCCGTGAGGCGTTCACCACGGTTGAGGGTTTGCTTCGTGGCAGCGTCGAGGTCAGAACCGAACTGAGCGAAGGCCGCCACTTCACGGTATTGTGCCAAGAACAGTTTCAATGAGCCGGCAACCTGCTTCATGGCTTTGAGTTGAGCAGCAGAGCCGACACGCGACACCGACAGACCGACGTTGATAGCGGGGCGGACACCCTTGTAGAACAGCTCGGCTTCCAAAAAGATTTGACCATCAGTGATGGAGATGACGTTAGTTGGAATGTAAGCAGAGACATCTCCGCCTTGGGTTTCAATGATAGGGAGCGCCGTCAACGACCCACCACCGTTCTTGTCATTCAATTTGGCGGCACGCTCAAGTAAGCGCGAGTGAAGGTAGAAGACACTGAAACGGATTAGCAAACTTGAATAGTCATTCTTCTCGTACACCATTAAGATGACTCACTCTCCAGGGTAGGCCTCGCGTCCAGGGGGGCGGCGGAGAAGGAGGGACATTTGGCGGTAAGCCACGGCCTGTTTTGACAGATCATCGTAAACGATGACGGCATGCTTTCCATTGTCACGGAACCACTCCCCCATAGCACAACCAGTGAAGGGAGCAATGTACTGTAAGGGTGCAGCTTCGGAAGCTGTGGCTGCAACGATGATAGTGTACTTCATGGCGTCATTCTCCTCGAGAGTCTTGACAAGCTGCGCAACGGTGGATCTCTTCTGTCCAATAGCCACGTAGACACAGTAGAGCTTCTTGCTTTCGTCATTCCCGTTGTTCCACCGTCGCTGATTCAGCATAGCGTCGAGCGCAACGGCGGTCTTGCCGGTCTGTCGATCCCCAATGATAAGTTCACGCTGACCACGTCCAATAGGCACCATTGCATCGATGGACTTGAGACCGGTCTGTACGGGCTGATTGACGGAGTGACGAGGTAATATACCAGGCGCTTTCAGCTGCGCTCGGCGAGTTTCGGAGGTTTTGATGGGACCCTTGCCGTCGATAGGGTTTCCGAGAGCGTCGACGACACGACCAAGCATCTCGGGACCGACTGGAACTTCCACCTAAAGCCTTCGTAAGCCATGTGAATCTCGAATCCCAAATTCGGTTCGTACAATTTGTCCCGTCCGCTTGACAGTCTCGCCTTCCTTCACGAGACGATCTGAACCGAAGAGCACAACACCGACTTGTCCGGCTTCCAAGTTCATGCACATGCCCTTGACGCCAGATGCAAATCTACGAAATGGTCAGTATACGGCAAGTTCATCCCGCCTCAAGTTTACTCACTCGACAAGCTCCTCAGCTTGGACATTGTTCATGCCATGCACACGTGCAATACCATCTCTAGATAGCCAAAGCAGTCAGCCTAGACCGCATACAGTAGATCTCTACGGGATGTATTTGTATTCCAGCTCACGCACCCTACGGATAAGACACGGCCAGTCTCGGCCAGACCGGCTTCCTCCTGTACGCCACGTATCCTCTGCTCCAAGATTGAAGAGACTTCGGTAGGCGAGGCTTTCGCGTCGGCGGCATAGGTTCGAGCTTGCTTCGTCGCGCCGATGATAGCTGCGGGTGCAGAGGTTCGGGCCTATATGGGACAAGGTAAGCCATTGTGGAGCATTCCGTGCAGGCTTGTTGGTGTGCGCATATTTGGTGGTGCGGAGAATTCTACGCTCCACGGTTGTAAGGGTATAGGAAGGGAGTGCTGGGTGAGGTGTTTGAACTGACCACGGCAGGTCTGCTAACTGCAGCGACAGCTCCGACAGTCCGGCTGGACTGCCTCAATGCGTTCCGAATCATGTTGGGGAGGAGAAGAAACCGGCTTTCGGTGTTTAATTGAAAGCTTTAAACTCGGACAGTGCCGGTTGTAAAGGGATTGTGAGGGACTTTAAAGATTGGGAGGTTCTGCGGTTGAGCGAGGAGGTCAGTTTTGGCAAGGAGCTAATTTAGATGTACCGTTAGGTAAGCCGTGCTGTGATTGGCCACTACCTCATTACCACGGTTCGCGATCAGAAAGACACAACGGTGCTCGCGAACACGAGAACAAAAAGCTTTCAATTTTGTTCATGCAGTTCGGGTCTCCTATCGATACTGCGACCCTCAATTTCCTACCCAAAACACAGCGCCATGCTAAAGTATATGTTGTGATGTAACAGGAGAGAAGCCAACTAGCCATCCTTCGCTACCGGCTTGCCCTCGCTGTTGCCGTTGATAGCTTTGCCATTGCTCTGCTCCTTAGTAGCCCGATATTTCTCGACCTCCTTCTGGACAGCCTCATCCAATCGACTCTTCAATTCAGGACGATATCCTAGGTAGAATAGGATTTCCATCCAGACGAAGAAAGGAGCCAGAACAAAGGCCTGTACCAAATTGTCAAACAGTGCAGGCGCTCGTCCTTCGAAAGCGCCATGACCCAAGAACTGTGCAATCCAGCCAGCAACGAACAGGGCGCCCGCCCAATAATTCGCAGTTGAGCCGTACACATTGGTAAGATGATTGGCGTAGGCTGTCCAAGCGAGGAGAATTGGAGCGAGCAATCCGCCGGCAACAGGCTCCAACAAGACGTAGAATACTGCGTAGACCACCGTTGCTAACGTACCAACATTTGGGGGCAGGCTCTCAATCTTCAGCCAGGGTGGTAACGGATATAGAGGTGGGGAATTTGTGCCCTGCGGAGAGTTAGTTGATTATCATAGGACCGAAGACAGGATCTCACAAGCAGGAATGCCGCCAATAGGATTGTCGGGACGCAGACGATGTGTATAGCGACATTGACCTATTGCAATTGGGGATGAGCATCATTTGTTGTAGATTTCCTAGACATTCTTATACCGGATTATGGTGATATGAGCCATACTAAAAATGAGTCAGTCCAAATGGAAGTAAAGAAGCTTGAGTTCCTGGCTAACTTACGAACAGCAGCTGCTTCTCGAGGTTCAATGCCATTTTCATCGGTCAGCACATCCGACTTGTTTGGAAAGAGTGTTTGTGCCTTTGGGTCTCGAATTAGGCATCAAGACCACCACATCCGCATGGGATCTCCCCGCGACGTAATTAAGAGTCCTGTTATAGTTTGACGTAGTTATGAAAGTGCCTTCCACTTCTGACTTCAGTTGGCGCTGCCAAGTCTTTGAAGTGCCAAGAGATTCTCTGTCTGGGCGCATTTTTGAGCATCCGAGCCTTCTTGGGCGATAGAATATTGTGAGGCAGTCGGCCATTTCTTGCATTCTTTGTGCCACTCCTCCAACCTGACCACCGACGCTCTCTTCTCGCGCCAACTGGCTCTGCGCAAGCTTCCTGAATCGGGCAAGTTCGCTAGAGGGTCGTTGGTTTTGCGCTGTCACTCCTTCGTCGTGGGTCCTAGTACGGTGTCTAGCGCTTCGTTGCGCCTGGACGGTCGACTGTGAAGCAGAAGGAAGATTCGTTTCTTGTCTGGTCAAGATAGAAGGCAACCTTCTCATGTGTAGCGAGGTGTTTCGGAGCCATACCACTAGCACGTCTCGCTGAGGGGTGTTCGCGACGCACCGGAGCAGGGCAAGTGGACTCGGTGGAGCACGATTGTTTGCCCAAGGCTTCGAATTCGCGAGGTACCTCGACGCATCTCTAGAGCCGTTATATCATCCATACAAACTTTACAGCCATGTTCTTCCTCCGTGACCTTGAGCAAACGATTTCGCTGCACCCATCATTCTTCGGTCCTCGCGTGAGAGACTACCTGACGAACAAATTGTTCCAGGATGCTGAAGGAACTTGCAATGGACAATATTACATTATCTGTGTGGTCGACCCATACGATATATCTGAGGGTCGCGTGCTCCCGGGGATAGCAAAGGCTGAGTACACCATTCGCTACCGGGCTGTAGTCTGGAAGCCTTTCAGAGGAGAAATCGTAAGCATTTGTGGGGTTTGTTTCGCTCACTATACGCTGACCGCAACTCTACACCGTAGCTCGATGCCACCGTTACATCACTCAACAGAATGGGATTCTTCGCTGACGTCGGACCACTTTCGGTATTTGTCTCAAATGCTGTGCGTCACTCGGCGCTTCTGATCAAGGGCGAACTCGACGTCAATGCTAAGCTCATCTAGATGATCCCAGCCGATATCAAATGGGATCCAAGCGCGACTCCCCCGCAATATACCAACAATAGCGATCAAGTCATCGAGAAAGGAACGCAGTTGCGTCTTAAGATCATGGGCGTTCGAAGTGATGTTGCGAACATGTACGCGGTTGGCACTATCAGAGAGGACTACCTTGGGTATATGCTATAGCCAAGTGTAAAGGAAATCTAGAAAACCGCTAATAGTCCCTCAGCGTTCTTTGAGCCGCGATTCTTTTGATATTGGACACATGCGCCTATTGCGTTAGTCGCTGCGCGAACTGTCGCCTGCAGCAGGGGAGCACATATAATGCGCGGATGCTGCGATGCGACTGTTACCGAACACTGTCCTCCAATCCGGAAAAAGCTGGAAACTAAACCTACAGAGTGGTCAGAGCAAAAGGAATCAAGGTAATAAAGTGTAGAGGCGGGGGCAGGGGCAGCGATGCTCATATAGAAGGCTGTTAGAGGAATCGACTGTCATGATTTGGCATTCTGTCATCTACGTTGAGTGATACGATGAAAAGCGACTTTTTCCGCAACGGGGTGTCAATAAGCTCTGTATCAAAAAGGCGACGCGGACCTGCACTGATCGACCGGGGAACTCGCTTAGTCATGCACGCTTTCGAGATCTGGGTAACCAATCATGTGTTCGCAATCTGACTCGATGCGCTTGATCAAAGGATCATGAACCTCGCTCGTGCATCTACTGTCGAAGCATGTTACTCTCTTCGTTCTTGTGTTGTTTCACTGAGTAGAAGAGATTTCCTCCAAATGTCCAGGCCATCGCCACACCAGCGCTTGCGTCTTCCGTCAGCAGCTCCGCCATGGCCATTGGTCACTATACGGACGAGGAAGAGTCCAAACCGCTGAATCAGGATTCATCCACCTGGAATCGATCGCGGTCGCATAGATCGTCAGATTCCGGCACACCACTCTCATCCTCAATCGCGCTAGATCACCTTAACGGTCATGGAGAGAAAGTGGGAAATGGGCACGCGGAGGGACCCGAGAATAAGGATGAGGAATATGATGAAGAAGATGGGCTGGTCCACCCTTCCGTCTTCCGGCCAATGGATAGGAAATTCCGGCGCATGATATGGTCGTTAGGTGGATTATGTTTCGCAGGCTGGCTCCTTGCTTTGGTCCTTTTCTTGTCACGGCAGAATTACCGGCATACCTCGACTTTGCCCTACGATCCTGCTGCTACTGCGACCCGGGGGTCGGGGAAAGCTGTCACTTTGGATGAGGTGCTCAAACAAGCGTATAGTCCGAAGTCCCATGAGATCTCATGGATCAATGGGCCGGGTAGAGAGGACGGGTTGCTTTTGGAGAAAGAGAGTGCCTCAGACAAAGACTTCTTGGTGTTGGAAGATATCAGACAGCGCAAGCCGAGCGTGGAGGCCAAAGACAGTACTACATTGATGAAGTCAAGCACATTCAAGGTCAATGGGAACCAGGTGTATGCTAGCAAGGTATGGCCGAGCAAGGATTTCAAAAAGGTCTTGATTGCTTCCCACGTTCAAAAGAATTGGCGACACTCCTTTACTGCTCGCTATTGGGTGTTCGATGTTGCCGCCCAGACCGCGGAAGCGCTGGATCTGGCTAATGTAGATGGCAGAATTCAGCTGGCATCATGGTCGCCTAAGTCTGATGCAATTGTCTTCACGAGGGACAATAACATGTTTCTCCGGAAGATTGCAGATAACAAAGTCATCCAGATTACGAAAGATGGAGGCACGGAGCTCTTCTACGGCGTACCGGACTGGGTCTATGAGGAAGAAGTCTTTGCCGGCAACAGTGTCACTTGGTGGTCTGAAGATGGTCAATACATTGCTTTCATGCGCACAGATGAGACAGCTGTACCAGAATATCCAATACAATATTTCGTTTCCAGACCAAGCGGCGAAAGGCCAGAGCCAGGGGAGGAGAACTACCCAGAAGTACGGCAAATCAAGTACCCCAAAGCCGGCGCTCCTAATCCTGTGGTCGAGCTGCAATTCTATAACCTGGCAAAGGACGAAGTATTTTCCGTGAAGAGCGATAGTGTCCAGCTAGGCAAAGAGAAGCTCATTACGGAGGTAGTATGGGCTGGAAAAGACGGCAAGGTCCTAGTCAGGATGACGAATAGGGAGAGCGATGTCCTGAACGTGGTACTTATCGACGTAACCCAGCGCACAGAGAAGGTCATACGAACTGTAGATGTCACAGCTCTCGACGGCGGATGGTTCGAGGTCTCTGAATATACTCGCTTCATCCCCAGCGACCCCGGCAACGGCCGGCCTCACGATGGGTACATTGACACAATCATCCACGATAACTACGATCATCTTGCCTACTTCACTCCTCTTGACAACCCAGAGCCCATACTTCTGACCTCGGGACCATGGGAAGTTGTTAATGCACCATCTGCCGTCGACCTAAAGAATAACCTCGTCTACTTCATTGCCACCAAGGAATCGCCCATCCAGCGCCACGTCTACAGCGTCAAGCTCGACGGCACCGGCCTCAAACCCTTAAGTGCCACCACCAAGGAAGGCTACCACGACGTTTCCTTCTCCACAGGCGCCGGCTACGCCCTCCTCTCGTATCAAGGCCCTAACATCCCCTGGCAAAAAGTAATAAGCACGCCCAGCAACCCCGACCAATTTGAACACCACACCGAAGACAACCAAGCCCTCGCCAAATTCGTCTCAGCGCACGAACTACCCATCGAAACCTACCAGACCGTCACAGTTGATGGTTATGAGCTCCAAGTCGTCGAACGCCGACCACCACACTTCGACGAAAGCACCAAATACCCTGTTCTCTTCTATCTCTACGGTGGCCCTGGCTCGCAGACCGTGAACAAGAAATTCACCGTCGATTTCCAAGCCTACATCGCCTCGAGCCTCGGCTACATTGTCGTCACCGTCGACGGCAGGGGTACCGGCTTCATTGGCAGGAAAGCGCGCTGCATCATCAGAGGCCACATCGGCTACTACGAAGCCCGCGACCAGATCGAGACGGCCAAGATCTGGGCAGCGAAGAAATACGTCGATGCCGACCGCATCGCCATCTGGGGCTGGAGCTACGGTGGCTTCATGACACTGAAGACACTGGAGCAGGACGCTGGGCGAACATTCTCATACGGCATGGCGGTGGCGCCTGTTACCGATTGGCGCTTCTACGGTACCCACTTCCCCTATTTCCCAAACCCCCTTTTCCCTCCCCTCTCTTCCCTCCACTATCTAACACACGCAACCAGACTCCATCTACACCGAACGCTACATGCACACGCCCCAGCACAACCCCGCCGGCTACGACAACACGACCATCACCAACACGAGCGCGCTCGCCGCCAACGTGCGCTTCCTGATGATGCACGGCGTCGCGGACGACAACGTGCATTTCCAGAACTCGCTGACGCTGCTGGACCGGCTGGATGTGGCGGGCGTGGAGAACTACGATGTCCATGTGTTTCCGGATAGCGATCATAGTATCTATTTCCATAATGCGAATCGTATGGTTTATGACCGTAGGTTTCTCTTTCTTGACTTTCCTTTCCCCTCCTCCCCCCCCTTTACAGCCCACGCTGCCCTCCCCTAAAATCCTCATCCCAGGATCGCTAACACAGACTTTAGGTCTCAGCAACTGGCTCATCAACGCCTTCAACGGGGAATGGCTACGAACCGAGAAGGCGCTACCTATGGAGCGTATTGGCGCGGGGTCGAGGCTGCGATGATGGAGGTGAGGTTGGGGGGGGATGTGGGTTGGTGTTGGTTGAAGGGGGCTGGTGTGGGTTGGTGCGGTTGGTGCAGTCGGCGTTATTGGAGTTCCTCTCAAGGGGTAGGAAGCCGGGGAGGGGGGGGGGGGGGTTCAAAAAAGGAGGTACCGTACGCATGGTGTTCTTTCCTAGGTAGCGCGTTCGCTGTATACCCCATCTGTAGCCATATCTCCACGGAAAAACAAAGTTTGATCTCACGGGTCATTGACACTGGTAGACCTTCCTCTTTCCTCATCAACTGCGATTCCATGACGCCTAGCTTATTTAACTAGCCACCATCCCGTGAAGCCTATCCTAGAGTAACCTGTTATTCCCTGGCCTGCACGTCGCACACCACAGCACACATCCGACCCAGCTATACCAGTCTTTCAAGGGAATGGAGTGGTAGACCGAGGAGAGGTACAGACGTGTCGTGATTTCTGCTTTGTATCAAAGCGCTGGGGATGGCTTTCGCTGGAGGTGGCTAAAGGGTCTGGGGGAGCGAGGAGGGGAAGGGGATGGGGTTGGGCTGGCTGGCTTTGTTTCGGGCTGGCTATGGTTAGTGGATGGAGTGAGGGAGTGAGGAAGGGAGGTGGGTGGGTGCTGGAAGTGATTGTTCAGAGGGGGGGAGAGGAGGGTGGTGTGGGGTTGCTGCCGAGACCGGGGGGAGGGATTTGGGGTAAACAGCAGGGGGAAGGAAAGAGTGGGGAGGGGGAGGTCGTTGTTTTAGGGGAGGGGAAGGGAGATGGGGGATGTTGGGTATGCTGAGAAGGGAGTGAGGTTGTGGGATTAGAGATTGGGTAGTGGGGCGGGGGAGGGGAATGGGAGGTGGGAGGTGGGTATGAGGAAGGGTGCTTGGGATGAGGTTCGTGGGCAAGAGATGCACTGACTATATGGAGAGGGCTGCTCGCTCGTTTGGGATGGGGAGCGTAAAGGGAGGGATGAGGGTAGGAAGTAAGATATGCACTGCATTCTGGGAGAAGGTGGTTCGTTCGCTTGGGGTGGGGTTGGTGGAGGGAGGGATGAGGGTTGTGGGTGAGGTATGCATCAGGTTTTGGAAGAGCGTTCTTGGAGAGGGTTTTTGGGGAATGGGCTTTGTTCGCTTGGGATGGGGTTGGTAGTGCGAGGATGAGAGGTGGTGCTTGTTGACGTAATTCGGCTTATTGGTTTGCGGCTTTGTTGTAGGCGGTGTCGGGGATGAGTTTTGCAGACCGGATATGCACCAGGTTTTCGGAGAGGGTTGATCGCTCGCTTGCGGTGGCAGTGGTAGAGGGAAGGACGAGATTTGCTGATAAGATATGCACTGGGAAAAGGCTGCTTGCTCTCTTGGGATGGGGGGAGGGGTTAAAAGGCGGGCGACTAGTGGACAGTAAGGTGAAGGGCCTTATGGAGAAGAGTTGTAATTCGTAGAGGGAGATGGAAGCGGTGGCTTGTGAGGGCTGCAGGTAGCGCCTCTCGGAAGTTCTTTATAGGGAAAAGCGGATGGGTATGGCGTGCGATGCGTTGCTGAGAATTAGAGATCTGGCCTGCTACCTACTGTTTTGTTTGGCATAGTAGTTGATCAGGGTGTATGCGTTATGTCGAAGGAGCATGTACAGCGGAAGGTCTTGGTGCAGAAGGTCTTGGATTCGTTTGCGTGAGGGGTCTAACCATGGTAACGACTCGATCCATCTCTACTTCCTGGTTATGTAGTGTGATATACCACTCACACGACACCCTCCGTCGAAAATGGCCGTATGCACTAAAATGCGAAATTTAGTCAATACGCTTCCATCTCTCTAACCCTAGCAAAAAGATTAACTTATGAGGTCTCTGGTAGCAGAGATTGGTAAGTTACCTAAAGTCGTGGAGTTCATTGAGCCTCACATCGATGAGATGGTCGATCTCCGAAAGGTTCATCTTCTGCTTTTCCATACTGGCGCGGGCTTTGATGATCGGCTGCAGCACACGGATGTATTTGGTGGTGGAATAGTTAATGTCAGCGTCTCTGTAGATAAGGAGAGTGATGTGATGGTTGATTGCGGCGTCAGCGATGTTCTGGTGAGAGCCCGACATGTCCTTTCGCGACTCCAAGAGCGTCACGAGACTCTCAGCATCTGCCAGCTCGTCTTCGAACTCTGTCTGGGAGCGCCGTGCTAATTGAGCTTTAGGAATCTATCTAAGTACAACTTACATTGGTTAATGACATGACGAAGTAGCTGCAACTGAGGCTAAGTCGAAATATCGGAATGTTACTTGACACTAAAGCTGGATGAAGACGTAAATTTGTTGTAGGTTGAAGAGGAAGATCTGTGTGAAAGCTAGATGACTCTAGGGTAAATGACGCAAGAATTCCTAAAGTGAAGCGCGATGTGATGACGCGCCAAGCAGGTGGTGAACGGGCATGCACTCACAGGAGAAGAAAGACTTAATGAAGGGATGACGACTTCGCGAGTGAGGAGATTTGGCTCAATCTCTGGGTGTGGAGCAAAAAGGATTCTTACTTGAAAAACGGTCTCAATTTACGCAAGGAAACAGCATTGAAAAGCCCACCACATCGAACAGCAGAGTCAAGCTCTCCTTGAAGGGACTTTTCGCACAATCTCTAGCGACAGTGAGAGCAGGAAGGATGGGACTTGCTGGTAGGTAGCGCTTGAGTGAGGTCCCGAGATGCTGCTGATCGGGGTAGCTCGTACTGGCGACTTGGGACGCAAAAACGTACCGCAAATTTGCACAATGTTCGGGAGGGTGAGAAAATGGAGATAGAGTCAAATACGGTTCGGAGGTTCTGCGATGGTGTATTTCCAACGGAGTTGGAGGAATTACCGGTATATCGAGGCGGAGTAGTATTTCACAAAGGCCAACGAAGCTCACCATTGAGCATACTGTATGTGGATTAGTTGACGTTGAGTTGATCTTCGCCAGATAGTGGACTAATTGCGGCTAAGCTCGTTGAGTTTGCCCACTTGTCGCTCCATGATCCTCCATCGTATGCCCTCCTCACATTAGAGCGACCTTGTCTCCTCAGTAAGAAAGACAGTAAAAAGCATTTCGATCAAACTTGACGGTCTCTTCCTCTGCATCTGTCTCGACGCTGTCATCGAGTTCCTCAATCTTGGTACTCTCATCGACTTCCTCTTTCTTGACAGAGACCCGACCAGATCTATAAGTGTTTTAGTGACACCTCGGAAGACGAGAGGTTTATGACATGAACATACCTTTTGGTGATACCGGAATAGAGAGAACGTTGACGTTCCCAGTTGCTTTGCAACCCCTGTTGTCTGCTTGAAGAAATCAGTATAGAGAGGGGCTTCTAGAGCGCCAAGAAGGGGTGAGAGTACTCTTTCGACTGACGTGATGCTTTCAAAGCCTTCAACCTATGACCAATGCAGCGACTTATGGCATCGACCTCCATTTCATGGTGTTTCATCAGAAGGCGGATCTTGACCATTAGACTCATAATACGGGCGTCATCGCCGACACCATAAGACTCCACAATTATCTTTCGCGCAAGTGAGGCAAAGTGATTCTTAACCAGCTCTTCAATGGTTTTGAATTCAGCGGCTTCCATGTCTTCGTCCTGCTCAAGCAGCGAACAAAATCCTCGCAGTTCCTTGAGTTCACTATCGCAACGCCTCTAAAAATTAGTTATATTAGCATAGTTTTTTCTTGCAGGTAGAATTGCTCTTGTTCAAGAGACTAGTAGAGAAGTGGGTAGATGCAAAAGGCAAGCAAAACATTGAAAGAACGTGGGATTTCGATGCGGCAGTGATAACGACAGTAAAGCCTTTGACTTATGGGTGACTTACCTTGCATAAGCGCTCCTCACGCTCGACCAGTGTAGGCATAGCTGATAGTCGTCGGACCACCTAAGGCTTCTGACGATAGCAGCCAGATTACCCAGTGACTGTCGATGGGTTATTTGGCTATGTTGAAGCACCGCCGTGCTAAGCGTTGTCGTTGTGATGAGCTAAAGACTCATCGACCCGGGAGTTGATCGTGATGTAAGAAGGAGAGCTATGTTGGTGAGGTGATGTCTTCAGCACAAGTAGCGAAGTTGACCATGCAAGTGAAGCGCGAACCGATAACGCGCCGGAGGGCTGATAAATCACTCAGTTAGGTCTCAGATGGTATGGCTTTTTGGCCAGACGGGTGGGCCTTGACAAGAATACACTGCTGGGCTGGCCCGAGTCTCTACTCCAAAGAGCATTGCCTGAGACGCGGTGTGACAGATAGATCTATGAGTCGATGGGTAAGGTGCAAGACGTTGAACCTCAAGAGATTCGAGAGCCTTTGCGCGTTGATGGGAATCATCTCGTCCTTTGATGATCGATCACTTACAGGGAGTGGTCGTGGGCGACGCCTTTAGTGGTGAGCTTAAAAAGGGATCTCTGTGGAAAGGTATGGGGGCGCGTTTGGCATTGTGTGTACAGAGCATCAAATTTAGCAAATAGGTATCATGGCACATAAGCTTAGTAATGAGAGTTTTCTGTCGTTAAAGCCGTTAACCCGCTTCACAAATAGCCTCGGAACAACTCCAGCGCAAAGGCTATGTCAAGGGGGAAGAAGAGCATAGTCAACCCACAACTGACCCCGTAGCCTATATCAAGATTCGGCTTCTTCCACCTCAATACACAGGCTTCTTCGCTCGTTGTTTCTCTGCTAGCTCCTGCAAGCGTAGCTCTTGCAGGTGTCTCTTCCTAGCCTCGGGCGGCAGCTTCTTGAGCTCCGCCTCTATCATCGCTTCTCTCGCATCATCCTTCTTGGCTTGCTTGGTCGCTTTGGTTTCTTCCTCTTCCACATCATCGAAACCAGCCTCCATATCGTCTGATTCATAATTTTCTTCCCCATCCGTTCCCGATTCTCCCTCTTCGGAGTAGCTGTCATACCGATACCGAGAGGCTGTGGATCGCCCGTTCTCTGCACGAGGTAGTGGCTTCTTTTGGCTTGTATGCGAAGCTGAATTTCCGCCACCCATGGTACCTTTGTAAGCTATTTGAGGCTTGGGCTTGGCGATGGCTTGTGCAGTCCCTCTGTAGGCCGGTTCCGGTACCTTTCTGCCTAAGGCAGCGCCGGGCCTGCCCGACAGCTTCGAGGCGGAGCCGCTGCTAAGGTCGCCGGAGGAGTTGCGACTATGCCCGTTAGGCGCTTGTGACTTGCCAAGACGACCCTTTTTCTGCAGCATAAGCTCTTTCTTGTTGCTCAAAGCCTTCTTATCCTTCGGCTGATGTTTGATAATTCCGACCACTGGAGGGGCTTCCTGGGCTGCTTTCGCTCGAGCCATGATCTCTGCAAACGAACCTTTCTTGGGAGCTTTGGAGCCATCTAAAGGAGTTAATTTCGACGCAGCAATTATAGATGGGGCCGATGCAGGGGTTTTGTTCACGCCACGGTTGGGTAGGCCTTGCGCTGAAGGGTTGGAAGGGATCGGCTTTGGTGTTTGCGTAGATTGCTGAGAGATAATATGCGAAGATAGCATAGAGCTAGAACCGCGGTAGCCGCTCCCTTTCAAGGCTTTTTCATTGGATCTAGGCAAGATTTCTTCTGCCTTACGCTTCTGACTTGGTGGGGGCGCCTTGGCTAAAAGTGGATTGCAATTGCGGTCGTTGCTTGCGATTTTCTCATTTGCCTCTGGTCTAGACTGCGAAATTGGTAGCAGCTGCGGAGACAGGACCGCATCTCTGTTGCCAATGGAGCTTATGACTGAGTTGAGGAACTGGGATGTAACATTAGCGTCTGAACGCAGAGCAAGGGCGGTCCAGGACTGATGTGACTCACACTCATCGTGGTGTTATCTTGTCGACCCTCTATGTTTTGGGGCAAAGCGAAGAGTCATAATCTGTGGAGTTCCTGCCCGGATACGGTCGATGGATGCGGGTGCTGGGAGGGAGGTGGGAAAGAGCGAGAGAAGAGGAATACGGGAAACCTATAGCTGGCGAAAGAGCGAGTGTTGAGAAGTGAACGGATAGTGATCCAAAAGATAAAACGTGAATTAGTACAAGAAAGAATAGCGAAGTCGAGAAGAACAAAGAAACACTTATCGGGAGAGAGGCTCCAATCACACCACTCGTAGGGCTTAGCGAGCCTCCCGCTTTTAGCCTCTCCCACAAGCCCCATTAAGACTTTCTATCAATTCTAAACGCCAAGCCTGACTCACCATATTCCCACTCCATAAGAACTTGACGTTTCAGTCTCCGCTCAGCGGTTAAACCGATTGACTCTCCTGTTCGACCATCAGATTTCCAAATGTGAGTGTTTCCCGAATATGCCCGACCATCCCGCAAGTCAGACAACTAGGGGAGATATGCTCTGACATGAAAATACAGAACATCCACAATGAAGCACCTCGCAGCTTATCTTCTCCTCGGCCTCGGCGGCAACACTTCCCCATCAGCAGAGGATGTCAAGGGCGTTCTCGACTCGGTTGGAATCGAATCAGACAGCGACCGCCTGGACAAGCTGATCAGCGAGCTTAAGGGCAAGGACCTGCAGGAGGTACATCGTGGACTGCTGAACAGCTTAGGGACCATGGCTGACAGTCGTCCGTACAGTTGATCCAAGAGGGTTCCGCTAAACTTGCCTCTGTGCCGTCTGGCGGAGGGGGAGGAGGAGGAGGTGGTGCTACGGCTCCTGCCGCAGATGCAGGGGGTGACACTAAAGAGGCAGAGAAGGAGCCTGAGAAGGAGGAAGAGAAGGAAGAGTCAGACGAGGATATGGGCTTCGGTCTGTTCGATTAAAATGTTGGTAATATGAAGAGGTTCACGATTGGCAGAGGCTTGGGAGTGATCTCTGCGGTTCGTCGAGGGACCGAGTGATAAATCAAGCAAGCACGCTCCGCCTTTGACTCCTATACTTTCGTACAGTGATTTGTTGCCTGTGTCATTGCCATCTTGATGACCTGGGTACTTGAATGTCCTGACGGTCGTACACTATGTGCCACAAAAAGGTAGTCATACTCTTATGAATGCAGCCTGAGAAAAAAAAGCAAGAGATTACCGATGGCCTCATACTGCGTTCGTCTTCTCGTAAAGCATGATCTATGCCATCAAGCTCGACTCCAGAGAATCCATAGGGCTGAACGGTCTTGGCAGGACCATCCTCGCTTAGCTAGCGCCTCCACGAACCTCGCCCTCAGACTTGCCGCAATCGAACACAACCACAGTTAGGACGCTCTTCAAGCACACGACCACTGAAGCAGAATCACCTTCAGATCGCAATCATGGCTGACGCCGACTACGTGAGTACTTCTGGGCGCCGGTGATGGAACATCCGAGTGATTCGTCTTGATATGGCTGACACTTATCCCGCACAGAACGCCGAGGAGGCTGCTGGTACGTAGACCTAGCACATAGTTTCCACGCTGTCAGAGCCATGATGGCAATACATTCTGTTATCAGGAAGACCATGACTGACCGGTGACGCCACCGAACAGAGCTCAAGAAGAAGAGAACCTTCCGCAAATTCTCCTACCGCGGCATCGACCTCGACCAGTCCGTCTCCCTCCCCCTCCCTCCTCACTCCCTCACTAATCCCCCTCGCAGACTCCTCGACCTCACCTCCGAACAACTCCGCGACGTCGTCCACGCCCGCGCCCGCCGCCGCTTCAACCGCGGCCTCAAACGCAAACCCATGGGCCTCATCAAGAAACTCCGCAAAGCCAAACAGGAAGCCAAACCCAACGAGAAACCGGATCTCGTGAAGACCCACCTCCGAAACATGATCGTCGTGCCCGAGATGATTGGCAGTGTTATTGGGATCTATAGCGGGAAGGAGTTCAATCAGGTGGAGATCAAGCCGGAGATGGTGGGGTTCTATTTGGGGGAGTTTAGTATTAGCTATAAGCCGGTGAAGCATGGGAGGCCGGGCATTGGGGCGACGCATAGTTCGAGGTTTATTCCGCTGAAGTAGGGGTGTGGGGTTGGGGGGTAGGGGAGGGGGAGGAGGGGGATAGATTGAATGGATGCTGAGATTGGACTTGTGTTTGCTGATATGCTGCGGATGTTCGTTATGAACGAATAACAGTCCAATCCCGTGGCATGCTCAGCCGATGTTCATATGGGTGCCGCGGTCAGCAGCCCGAATACTACAATCCTGTTTCTGTGCCTCCAAATCACAAATCGTGCCCTTCTTATCCAGCAGCAGCAAGCTTGACATAATCAGCCAGAGCAAGCGCTGCCACAGTGAAGATATATTCGAGGTTACGTCTGATAAAGCATGGACGGGTTCATTTCTTGGTATCGTGGCATTTCCACATGGGTCATCGAAAGGCAATTTAAGAACTGGGATGTCATGTCGTGTAGATGGATGCGTTGATGCTGTTTGTTCCAGTCTTCTGCTTCCCGATCATTTAGGCTACTGAGGTTGTTGAAATTCCAAGTGTCAGACTCGATAGCATCAACAATTCTATGGCATCATCTCAACACCCAGTGAAGTACGGAGCAAAGGGAGCACGGCCATCGCGTATGATTGAGCACCTGTTACTTATCTATGACTCAGATATGATAGCTAGTGTTCTTAATTCTCCGCAATGCTAAAGGGGCGCCTCAAATTGGCACGGTGAGTGGACACATTGTGCTACACCAGTTATCAGCTTTAGGTCCTCTACTCCGTGAATCTTCCGTCGGTTCGGGAGGACACCGCAGAGGGTATGTGAGGCAAATCGTGGGGACATACGAAGCACCACCGTCCACAATCATGTTCGAGCCCGTCATATAGCTGCTGAAGCCACTAGCTAGAAAGCCAGCTACACGCGCAACTTCGGTTGGCAAGCCGGAACGCTCGAGGCCGATGTGCTCTTTTTGGGACTGCGTGGGAATGTGTCAGCATGTTCGCTCGATGAGTCAAGGAAGGTCACAGGCTGAGGCCGAAGGTTGTGTAACGGATATGAGAGAGATAGGGACAGCAAGAGTCACTTACCTCTTTCGTTTGCAAGCTTGCTGGAGGCAGCTGTGAGGTCAAGCCCTTCATATCAATGTCTTTGAGATCAACTCCGACGTCAATTTGACCTGGCGAGATGCAGTTGATACGAACGCCAGTACCTATGTACGGTAAGTATACACATATCCCAGAGGTTGAGCGTTCACACCTTTTAGCACAGCGACGCCGGCTCTAACGACACCCAGTGCGGCGTGGGAGCTCATTGTATAGCAAGGTCCCCAGCAACCTACTCAGTCTGATGTGTAAGCCATTCCGTTTACTGCGAGCGCAGGAGTTGCAAGAAAGATCAGGCGGTCCGTGATTGGTCCAACTTCACCCGTTGCCTCAAAGGCTGCCCCTGTTTCACACTGCAACGTGATGAGCGAGAATAGGGCTTACCGCCATAGGTGCTAGCCACACTGCTCACAACCACGATGCTCCCATATTTCTCATCCTTCGTCGCCGCCCTTGGATAATGGCCTTTAGATGTCAACTTGCCCATCGCCGGCGGTGCATATTTCAGCGCGAAGAACGGCGCTAAACTATTTGCCTCGAAGCACTTCTGCAAATCTGCCGGCGTTGTTGCATCGATCGATGGTGGACCAAGCAAGCCGGAGGAAGTGACCCAAACGTCGAGGCGACCCCAGGCGTTGAGCACATCATCTATAAGGGTAAGGGTGGCTTGTTCATCGGAAAGGGAGAGCGGATAGGGTATTATTTTTGTGTCGGGGTGGGAGGTGGATAGGGCCGAGAGAAGAGGCGAAGAGTCCTCGTTGGCGGAGCGGGTACATGCTGAGCTGGGTGAGACGTTACAGTAGACAAGGACTGAACAGCGAAGTTACCGTAAATGCAAGCTGCCCCATGAGCTGGACGAGGTTTAGCAATGGCCATAAATGGAGATCCAGAGACATACTGGCTAGTTCCTGGACGATGGCTTGGCCAATGGGTTGCATTGCCCCGGTAACGACACAGATGAATCCATACTGCAGCTATGTCAACGGGGTTCGGCTTAGAAGAGGCTTGGGCGAACGCACCAGTTTTCCATCCGAGCGATAAGGAGAGAAAGGTGAAGCCTCATCGGTGCTGGCCATTAAATCTAAGTAATAATTGCACAGGGAAGCACGAAAATGCAGATGTAGAGCAATATGTAAAGTGCAACCTCGGACCACGTTTGGGAAGACAGCTGAGATTGTGGGAGGTCGTCTGGAACGACATCTGGGCTAAGTCCATAACGACTGTCAATGACATGCAAACTCGCATGGACCTGGCCTTGATCGCAGGCGCACGTATGCATTATTACTTCAGACATGTACAATGATAGACCTGATCTCCACGGAGAGCTTGGAAATCCTTATCGCAGGAGAGCGATAAGAAGAACACGTGATGCCAAGATCTAGGTTGGGAACTTCCTTTTTGTCCTCCGGCTAGATAAGACAGAGCTATTTAAGTATTTGAGTCTGGGAGGCCGTCAAGGTCTACTTGAGTGACAATGATGATCAGACGTGTCACGATATCACGACAAGAACTGTCGCCATTCTTGGGCCTGTGAATTCGGGAGGTTTCGGTGTCAGTCACTTTTCCCATGTCCCTGCATGACGCACCCTTGACGGGTCACTTCTGTCAGCATTGGAGTTCGAAGTCTTCCTCTTTGTAGTTTCTCATGGCTGTAGAAGTCTGATGTCTTGACTGTTGGCCTCTTTTCCACTGACTGGTCAGCCCTTCCTCACTTCGTTAACGTCTTCTTACAAAGTGCAGAAAAGGGGCTCCTTTTCTTGCCGGCGCTTAGGATACGGCTCTGATTCTTGTATTCGAGTCTCGGAAATTAAATATGCATGCTGGGAAAGTATCAATGTCTGCATGCAGATGGGGACCCTTTTCGATTCATATGCACATACCCGCTGTTACACAGCGACAGTGCAAAGCGGCTGAGATCAACATATCCCCGCCACTCAGGCCGGTTTCCCTCGAACACACAGCTTGGCGAATCCAAATGACGTCTCTTATTCTTTGACTATCCCTGTCATTTCCTTTGGATAATGACCTTATTCATTACCATGGCCACGCGTCAGTCTCCCGACTTGTTCATATCAGTCTGCTCGAAGATTTGCATTGCAGCTTGACCAACGAGAGTATCATCCGTGAGTCTTTCAATAGATCCGGCATTGTTCCTGACATAGCATGATCAGTAGCGGAGGTTGGGGGTGTATCGCGAGCTACTCGTCAGCGCAGAAATGTCGAGCGAAACAAGCTTTGGCGTGAACAGTCAAGGCACCGAGGTGGGAAGCAATCCAGGAAAAATATGTTCGCTGAGTCCTGCAGCCCAAGCCCATCTCGATGAAGCAAAAGCACAGACTGGATTTGCGAGCTACAGTGCCTACCTGAAGTGCTATCAGCCGGGCTATCCAGGTCTTCGACGCTTGCACCCCCACTTTCAGAGAGGCTCCGCACTCCCGAAAGTCGTTTCCCGCTGGCAAGGCTCCGTCATATCATTGACAAGAGCATCCGGTCTTCCATTGCAAGAGTATGTTTGTACTGACACGCAAGGTGCCGGAATCGTCGAAGCCCTTTGTGATCCACCGGACGATACCCGTTTGCAGATTGTTTTATGGAACGTCGAAGACTACTCGGACTTGCCTCCGTGCGATGAGCTCATTGACTTCCTTGGACTTGTTCTAAAGCTTGATCCTCGGATACTCGAGGCCGTGCTGGCTTCTACTGAGCAGGCTCAGGTAGCCGGCTGGTTGGATGAAGATCGTTATCACCCCACCCATGCGACCATAGGGGGCGTGGTTGCGACGGTATGCGATTCACCGCATCAAAGCGGTACCATACCCGTCGTGCTCGTTGTTGGACGATTACAGTCATACCCCACAGTTCACTCGTATGCAGATAAGTCTGTTGCTTTTGCCTTATTCGCTCGCAGATGGATGACTACGAGAGGACTCGATAGGATCCGCCCATCTCCGCCTTTCACGTCCGCTCAATTTCTGGCCGCTGTCGAGCTCGACTGGCCCATTTACCGAAACCCTTACCGGATACTTCTGAATGAGACGCTTCAAAAAGATCCGAAATTGAGAGGACACCCCTTTTCTTTGCTGTTTGTCTGCTTTGTACCCTTACTCCGAATGAGGCTTTATGAACTCCGATGTAGCTGCTCGTACTATCGTTGTTTCTTGCGTCGGGTGTCTTGGAATAAGAGAGACCATGAAGGAGACGATCTCTATGATAGCTATGTTAAGCTACGCCATTTGATCGATTTGAGCAAGAACGATTGGCGCAGCTTCGTAAAGTTCATGAAACACCGGAAGCTCTACCGTTGGTCCAAAGAACAGCTCTACCGAGAGCTTGATGCCGAGATGAAGGAGGTATTAGCCGAAGCAGATGGCTTGGAGAGTCAGATCCGAGACGACATTCAACTTGAGGCAGGGAAGTTAGGGCTAGAAGAATCAAGGAGGTCAATTGAGATGTCTAACAAGCAGATTGAGGAGGCTAAGCGAGGTGAGCACCGTCCTTGACCTTGATAAAAGCCAGCTAATTGCCATCAGTGAAATATGTAAGGACGCAATCCATCTATCGTGCGCCCTTCTGACATGTGCTAGTTACCATCCTTGCATTCGTCTTTTTCCCACTCAACCTTGCCACGTCCATATTTGGGATGAACCTTCAGCAACTAAACGGTAACGGGCGATCTCTGCAGGCCTTCATTGGCACCTCGTTCGCTGCCTTTATTATAACAGGTGCAACGTGGTTTTTCATCGACCAATTAAACAGCTACCGGTATTGGCACACCAAACAGGAAGGAAAGGAACAGGCTGTAAAGTCCAAAATCAGTGTGGGCGAGCGCAGCGCGATGGTTGTATGGCTTTTGCACCACAGAAAGCTCTTCTGGATGTGGAAATCAGGTGCCTGGTGGCGCATCCCATTCCATAATGATGCCAAGATGATACAAGACCCAGAGTTCGGCGATATCGTAGCTGTTACTGACTATGTTTCGAAATACTGCCCAAGGGCGAATCGCTCCCGCGTTTTGAGAACAACCGGGCCTCTGACTGATCTCTTTGATGGGCGTTGTATCCGGACAAAGGGCTCATAGACGGACCCGTCACTCAGCTGGTACAGGGTCATATCTGCTCGCGATCGAATAATGAGCACACTATCAAAGTTGTGCGGGCAGCCCTGCCCCTGCATTGGGGCAATGGAGCCGCCCGGTGTGCATCGGCAAGTCGGTGGTCAGTGTCTCGATGCTTTCGTAGTCACGACTGCCAACCGAATATCCAAAAAAATGGGCACCAGTAGGTGCTAAAGCCCTCTTTTGTGCTTCCACTGGGTGACCCGAGCATGTCACTTAAGTTCTTTGGCGTTGGTCACTCTGGCAATTGGCTATCATTGGTCGTCCAGTCCTTGACCAGTTCGTCAGCAAGGTTTCCGAGAGTGCATAGCAAATGCTTGTTGCTCAGCCAGCCCGTGAGGAACCAGCCCCGTGCGGGCACATGGGTTACAGCTTGGATCACGACAGCAAGACATCAGGCAACGTACAACATATTAGAGATTGCAATCAGAGGGTTCTGAAGCTGTAGCCTGACCACGGTTCGATCCTCACGAATATCATTCTCACTAGATGTTCAGACGAAAGCTTGGACTATCTCAGATTGTTCTAAATCTCCGGTTGCTCATCACAGCATTTCTTCATAGCATTGACTACAGGCTCTTTTTACTTAGCTCGAACAGTAGGATGTCGTTGGATGGCCTTCTATCGACCAGAACTTGAATCTGCGCTCTAGCAGGAGACGGCTGGGGCACAAGCCCGCTCCTGATCCGTCAATGCCGCACGAAGGTAGATGGAACACAATGATGGGAAGTCATAGCGAATCAAAGAGGTTCGGGGCTTCGCCAGTATATTGTTCGGCGTCATTAGCGAAGCCAAACGCTCCGGAGAGAGGCGCTCGGTTCGATTGGGCCTCTGGCAGGAATCTCCGTCGCTGCCGCTTCATTTCTCAAAGGGTCCTGGACTAGCTTGCTCCCATCATTGACCACCGCTCCGCGATTCGTCATTGAACTCGACCCAGTCTTTCTTCGAGTGTGTCAAAGGAATCGATCTAGTATGCCATAAGAATGGCATAGTACTGAACTCTCACTTTGGGAACCCTACGACTGGAGCTGAAAGCCAAGTCCTTCTCCCACATACTATACCGTAGCATTCCATAACCACCTTTTACTGGTCTAGCCTCTAACGATACAATGGCTTGACAACAGCTGGGTGTGCGCTCTGATTTGTGGACGATCGAGCGAGTCACATACCAGCTCACGGGATTGTTGAAGAGCACTCTCGAGACCAGAATTCCGTAGCGTCCTGGAGTTGGAAACACCATGCCCGTAAAGATTACACATGATAGTAATTTCATCAAGCGGGTCTCTGTGCAGGTGCCTACCAACGGTTTACAATCCAAGTTACAGCTCATGTGTTGGTGTGCTTTCTCGTGCGCTGGTTTGCTTTCTCGAAACACCATCTTCTTCCAGCACGCAACCGTGACTCTTGGCTGAGGTTGCTAAGCAAAAGCGCGATAGAGAGAGCAGAATAAGGACATACGTGACTATCTTTAATGGCACGACGAATTGTCAAACAAGCAACAAGAGAGAGACGGAGCGCTCTTTGTGCCGGCGGAAGAGCATACCAGTAATTTATCGAAACAACCCCATTGTCCTCCGCACAAAGCCTTTCCTGATCAACTACAACAAAGACCTTGTTGGCTATACACTTCCCACAATATCATCCCCGATCCTGCCCTTAATACACCACAGCCATCCAGCCGTTCCCCACCCCTATCCCAGTTCCCGATCAGGCATCCAAAACGCAAACATCCCCCAACTCCAAATCCACCTCTCGCGAAACCATCTCTCATCCCAACCCCCACAAACAATGCCCACCCCACACCCCCCACCCCACCTCTCCCCCTCCTGCGCCCACCCCTCCCTCACCCTTCTCTGCCCCCCCTGCCAGCACAACCGCGCCGCCGCCATCAGCAACGCCTACACCTCCGCTACCATAACCATAGAGCTAATGATCTCACGGATCGAACGCGAAAAGCAGGACGCATCAGAGAACCTCACACAGATGGTGAAGTTCCTAACGAGTGCGGCGGAGCGTGCTAAGGCGAATGGGAGTTTTGAGAGAAGCATGTATTTGAGGGAGAGGGTTAGAGTCGAGATGAGGATTTATGAGAAGAGGAAGAGGGAGAGGAATGTGGATTTGGAGGAGTTAATAGAGAGATTGAGGAGGGTGGAGAGGGGGTTGGAGGGGGAGTTGCGGCGGTTAGGGAGGAAGGGCCTGGGGGGGAGTAGGGGGGATCGGTTATTTTATTGTGTATGTTGATAGGTGATCATGCTCTCTGTTGGAGGCGTGTAGGAAGACTCCTGTCATTTTTGCTTGCTCGTATTGTAGTGCCGGAGGATGCACTGCAAGACTGCTTCCGCCGGTGTTTGGACCAAAACCTTGACTGAATATAGGGACAATGTCGTTGTTCCCCTCCGGAACAATGCTCAAGGTTGACTCGGACAGCGGAATATATAGCACATCTCCAACACCTGCTCTGGATCAGCATTGCAACTCCACCCCAGCATCTCATTCCAATCCATTCAAGACAGCTTAGCTAGTTCCTCCAGACCCAGCAACAAACCCCTCTCTCTTAATATCTGTAGGAGCTAACCATGAAGATGAGCCCTCCATCCATCAGCTTCTGCGACGGCGCAACCTGTCCCCGCCCCTCCCACTACCGTTTCTGCGATCGCTGCTACTATGATCGCGCCAACCGTCTGTTCGCCATTTACAAGCGCCGACTTGGCCCTATTGAGGCAGAGATTGCGGAAGTGAAGGCCGTTGGAAAAGAAGTTAGGGGTCGCTGTAGTGCGGTGTTGAGAGCGCTTGAGTCGGGCGGTGGAGGAGCGGGGGGGAAGTGGGGAAGGAGGATGGATGCGGAGTTTGTTGGGTATATGGTGGTGAAGGAGGAAATCAATGGGTATTTGCGTGATTTGCGGGGGGATAGGGAGGGGTTGAGGGAGAGGTTGAGGGGGGATTTGGGGGAGCTGAGTAGGAGACAGGTTGAAGGGATAAGGTGGCGATCGAGGGAGATCTAGCTTCCCAATATACCCTACGAAACAGACGCGCTTCATAAAGGATGCTTTGTCTGATATCCCAGGCACCTATCTAACAAGAAGGATCTGGCTTACCTTGCGAGAGATGAAGAACTTCGTAACGATCAACCATCGGGATGATCGTCAGGGTTCTTCGGGTGTATTCACCCTCGTTTTGGTGCTTGTCTTATACGGACTGTTCCCCTTTGGCCTAAAAGTTACGAAAGCCTTTCATCAACAATGCCAACCGTAGCCAGGAGAACATCATAATCATGACAGATATTGGTAATAGGGTTAGATCGCACACTTTTCTCTGCCAATATGGCTTTCAGTCATGACCGAGGTGTTGAGCCCGGGGATCTAGTCGGTATGATACAGATTGTACAAACAAGACGCTTTACAGACTGCCCCCCGTCATTTCGCCTCATCCGCCATTTTCATCGTCAGGTACGCTTCTAAATCGAAGTTCTTGTCGTTTGGATCTGATATAACTGCGTTGTGCGAAATACGTCAGCATGGTTATTTCTGGTAGGGTTTCCAAACAATTAATCCCTGGCGTATTGGAGGAACCTTGCGTGGTACCAGTTGGAAAATTGTGACGTTCTCGATACCAGTCCGATCAATTGGCCGCCATACATAGCAAGATCGTCCATGCTCTTCTTCACAACGCCCAACCATGACTCGGAATGTAGACCAAGACTGGATATCTAGACTCACCTCCTCCGCCCTGTGTCCGACTCTCCTCGGGCATCGTCTTCTTGACGTATTCCGCCTTGGCCTTCTGTATTAAACTTGACTGATGCTGGTAATCGCGATCGACCTGGTCTATCTTGGATTTTGCGGACAGCGTAGCTTGGTGATAGAGGCCGTATAGGACGCCAGTGGCGAGCGCGCTGTACCGGAGAACCTATGGATAAATTGATATCAGCATACCATTGCGAATGACTGTAACACCAGTCCGCTGGGCGAGCTTATTCAGCAGCTCGTGACTTACACTGACGCCAGAGGACATCTTGCAGCGGCGAGAAGGGAGTACCGAGGGCAATCGGCTGGAAGAAGAGCGCCAATTGATTTAGTCAAGGGTCAATGGCGCCCGTAGAGATATGTATTAGCTATGTGGTTGTAATAGAGCAATCTGCAGTTTCGGAATGGTTGGAGGTTGAGTTTCGATGCCGAATAGAGCCTTATGCAAAATTAAATTGGTGCATGGGAGCTTGGACCACTTGCATAAGGCTGCATAAATTTCTCTAATACCCAAGCCATGCGGTCTTGCATTGAAAAGATCACCACGGCGCGTCCTCACTTGCAGGGTGAAGGCTAGAATGGCGACATTACCTGCGCTATGTACCTCGTCGACATTTTGTCTTGATTTCTACAGAATAATTGCAACGCTTTGATCTACCCCCTCAGGCAGCGCATACCATTGACTGGACGTTACTTCCTCCCTCCCAAGTGCGAATCTTGGAGAGGAAATGAGCCATGGAACGTAAGAATGAGATTGCAGCAAAGAAAGCGAAGCTTGCGGAGCTTCGGCGTCAGCGAGAGGAAAGGGAGCAACGCCAGAAGAGCATCCCAAAGGGTGAAGCAGGGATAGAAAACGCCTATGAGGTACGGACTTTCTAGCAGATTCAGCAAAAGCGCTGACTCTGACATTGAAAGGCAGCTTCTCCTCCAGTCGCGCGCGCAAAGGACCGGCAGGAATTGGACAGCTTCATCACGACTTTGGTAGGGGAGGGAAAGCGTTCATCTTTAGGACCCGTCGAGGCGGGAATTTCCTCTCCAGCGCGAAGAAGCCGACCGAGCTCTACACTCGATGCTAGCCAAACAGGTACGGATTCCTCAGAGCGAGCTGCAGCTACTCCGCCAGCAGGTCCTCCTTCTCAGACCACTTCAACCGCTACACAAACCATTTCTACCGCCCCAATCTCCACAAACTACGAGTTCGCTCCTGTCACGAACTACGAGACGTTATCGTACAGTAAAGGTATACAGACCGCGGAGACATGGTCACCGCAAGGACGAAGTCGGACCTCAGATGGTTTGTCGGGCTCGGAGTCAGATCGATCACCGTCAAGGAAGGCAAAGCGTCTCAGTCGGAGGGAACGGGAACGGGAGGAAGAGCTTCGACAGAACCTTAGGCGAGAAATAGAAGAGGAGCTCAGGGATGTGAAGGAACCTATGACGAATGGCGCAGCTGCAGCAGCCCAACCCAAATACCCAGCGCGGGCCTTGACAGAGGAAGAATTGAATGCCGTCACTTCATCTGAAGATTTCCTTGACTTTGTGGATCGATCAAGCAAAGTCATTGAGAAAGCTCTGGACCAGGACTACGATGTATTGGTAGACTACGGCATGGATGGCCTTGGGGGCGTAGATGAGGAAGAAGATGAGGGCTACGCCAGCTCGAAGGGCAGGAAAGGGAGACGGATGAAGGAAGTAACCCAATTTTACGACGAACGATGGAGCAGGAAGCGCATGATCAGTGACCTAGGATACTCGCCAAAGGTAGCTCACACCATCATGTCATGATACATCGCTAAATTATCCTAGTTTCCCGAACTACTCCTCGCTTCGTATACCAAAAACCCTGCGGCGCCTCAAGATCCATCGGGTCTCGTTCAAGTATGGAACATGCACCTGCACTCGCGTCCCGAGTACATATTCCACGCTACATCCGACGTTCTCACAGCTCGATTTTCGCCTTTCCACCCGTCGCTCATCCTTGGTGGCTCCTACAGCGGGCAGGTCCTCCTATGGGATACTCGCTCCAAGTCCCCCCTACCAGTACAGAAGACACCACTTACAGGCGCTTCATCGGGCGGCCATACCCACCCAATATACGCCATCTCCGTCATCGGCACCCAGAACGCAAACAACATCATTTCGGTCTCGACAGATGGCGTTGTATGCGGCTGGACAGTCGACATGCTCAGCCAGCCACAAGAGTACCTCGAGCTCCTCGCACCGCCGCCAAACAAACACGATGACCTCAGCCCAACCTGCATGTCTTTCCCCTCCTCAGATCCGACGTCCTTCCTCGTCGGCACCGAAGAAGGAACCATCTACCCTTGCCATCGCTACGACCGTGCCGGCGCCAAAGCAGGCGTCGACACTCGGCTCCGCTACAAAGGCCACGCCGCACCAGTCATGGGCATCGATTTCCATCCCGCGCGCGGCCCCGTCGATCTCGGCGACCTGGTCCTCTCAAGCGCCCTCGACTGGTCCGTCAAGCTCTGGAAGACGCGTGCACCATCGTCAACATCTGTTGCTGCTACAGCATCATCAACAGCCGGTCACTCAACCGCCGGTGCCGAAGCCATACCGCCATTACTGGAATTCGCCCGCGAAGAAGTCGTCTACGATGCGCGCTGGTCGCCGCACAAGCCGGGCGTATTCTCGCTAGTTGACGGTGCAGGAAACGTCGAGGTCTGGGATCTGACAGTCGAGACGGAAGTCCCCGTCACGACAGCTGTTCCGGAGATGAACAGCAAGGCGGCACAGGGGGGGTGGTTGCCGAAGAGTTTGAACAAGGTCGTATGGGAGGAGAAGGAGGGGAAGAGACTTGCGGTCGGTGGCGCTTCGGGCGTTGTCAGCGTGTTCGAGGTTGGTCCGGATCTGGCAGGTGAGAGTAGAGCGGAGGAGTGGGCTGCTATGAAGCGGCTGTTGGCTAGGGCTGCAGTCGTGAAGACGTGAGAAGTGAATCGCTCTGCCGGGATTAGGTCAATATCGTCTTCTGCGAATTCAATCGTCTCTGATTCAGCTAGGGACATTCGTGGCATGCAGTTGATTCTAATTGCAATAAAACCAATTCAATAGCCGACCAGTAGTACACTTTGCATCTCAACCCAAAGAGTACTACATATAAGCCACGATGCATCAACCATCATATTGCTGCAACAATTCCAAACAGCTATCTTCCTAAAAAACGCACGCGCATATTTCATCGAAACCAAACTCCCACCCTAGCAACCCAACCCAATCCTACACCTGAACCCATAGCACAGCATGCTCTTACCTCTCCGTCCAAACTCCAATCAACCCCGCACACACACCCCTACCCTCTCCCTCCCACACCTACAGCTTCCCCCTCTCCCACCACCACCCCCTCCCCGCCCTCTCCCTCTTCTTATCCGCCCTCCCCCTCACCTCCCTCTCCCACTCCTCACTAACCCTCCACCCCTCCCCACCCTCACTTCTCCCACTCTCATACCCCCTCCACCACCCATCCACCTCCCTTTCCTCCCTCCCCATCCTCCCCATCCACTCCGCACACTTTTCCGCCACCACCTCGCCCCCTCCTCTCTCCATCACCAAAAAATGCCCCCTCCCCCGCAACACCCACCCCTCCACCTTCCGCCCCCTCAACCCCCCACTTCCCCCCATCCCCGTCCCCGTAGTGCGCATCGTCTCAGCGATGGAGCTCGGAGTGCTGGTGTTGGACTCTGAGCCGAAGATGTAGAGCACCGAGGGGCGGAGCGTGGGCAGCGCAAGGAAAGCGGTGATGGCGCAGGGGCGGTGGAAGGTGAAATGGCTGAGGGGGGAGGGGTGGAGATCTGTGTTGAGGAGGGGGTCGAGTGGGGAGGGGTAAGGGTGGAAGTTGGAGCGGAGGGTTGTCCAGGCGGCTTGGTGCTTTGAGGTTGCTAGGGTGATGGGGGTGGTGGTGGTGGGGCGCGAGTTGGGGGGCGCTTGGTGGTGCATGATGTCTTGGGAGGTTCTTTGTGTGTGATTGGAGGTTTCGGAGGCCTGAGAGATGGAGGGGTAGAGCGCGGTGGGGAGGGGGCGAAGACCGTATTTGATATAGAGATGCAGGGTTTCGGGGTCCCAGTTCTTGAAGAAGCTGCTTTCGCGGAAGGACTTCTTGGCGGCTTCGCGAGAGGGCCAGAGGTCGCTGCGGAAGGTTGAGGGGAGGGCGATGCTGGGGCCGGGGGGGTGCTCGATTGCCATGACGGGCTCGATGAAGATGAGTGTGGAGAGGAGACGAGGATGCATTGCTGAGAGGTGGACTCTAGGTATGGGTGTTAGCTTGCTGTACTGGCCAAGGTTTGTAGTCATAGGGAGGGGCGAACAATTGTGCGGGGCCGATGCTGTGACCTATGCCGATGAGGGGACGAGGCATTTGCGCTCGGAAGTGGTTTATCATATGGAGGAGATCTCGGGAGTGGTCGGTCCACGATGCTGGGACTTTGTCAGTCTTATGTGATGGAATATACATTGGTAGGGGGTGGAGTCGTACGATCGTCTCCAACGTCATACTCGTTCAGCACTCCGCTTGCACCTTGACTGGCCATATCTGCTATCCATATACCTCGAATGCGGAAGCCATTCTTGTCGGAGAGGCTGAGGGTTTTGTCCCATAGCGGCTCATAGACTTCCTAGATGAAGCAGCTTCTGATTAGCCGACGTCTAGTCATCCAATGCGGTTAAGGTACCTTGGGCATTCCACTACTGCCAGCGGCGATGATAGTGACATCGCCTTCCTGAGGAGATAGGTTGTTCAAGGGGATGTATTGCTTGATGGCAAGGCTGAGCACCACCTCTTGGTGGGCCCTTGTTGCATGATGGTAATCTCGAATATGCTGGCAGGGTATAACGTGCTCTACAATCTGAAAACTAGTCATTACGAAAGGGCATTTATGAACAACTGTATGATACGTCAAGTAGTGCCTAGATCGTTCCTTCGTATATTGTCGCAAGATGAGAAGTTCAAGTGGGAATGACCTCACAACATATAGACATATTGTAGTGGGGCATAGTACTGGAGTAACTGAAGGGCGGGTCATAAGATGGACCTGACACGCGAGAAACATAAAGAGAATTCTTTGTCTTGATAACGCTCAAAACACTAGCGTTGCATTGCAACAGCAGGCTTCGTCTGTGGCTTTGACTTCTGCATGAGAACAGAGACAAGTACGAGGGACTATTCGAGGACTCTCTAGCTTACACACTGACTTTCACCCCAGCAAGAGAATACATAAAAGGTCAAAAGCGTCCACTGCCTAGATATATTGGTGCTTTCACAAGCCATCGAAGGGGGGGCGGCCGGCTCAATTCCCTAGGCTAAGTGCAAAGACCAAGATTACCAAAGCCAGAGCATTGATGGACACATAAACGTGGATGCCGAGAGATAGAGGTTGAATTCGCGGCCCACGGCAGAGTGTAACACTTTTTTAGATTGCCAGTCGAAGCCTCTGTCTTTGTGCTGCTGATGAAAGAAACTGGATTTACCGAACCAAGTACATGATTATGACATCAGCCACACCGAGTATAGAAGTAGATCTCGATAGAACATGATTGGGATGTAGACATGTGGATAATCACCCAGGAATGAATTATCAATATAACAGAGGTCTCCGAGTTATGGAATGGCCAAGGATCTTTTCTTTCACGTACCATCGAACGCTGTACAGAGATGCTCGGTGGATCATGCCCGTCTCCCGGATGGACTCGTATCATTGCACACCGCCGGCAACGGAGCGCACTAGTGCCGAAGCCTAGTAAAAGACTAGATAATGAGATATATGTAGGATACTTGCGTGAGAATAACAGCGCTGGTAAGAAGCCACCAAATTGCTATCTGGTCAGTCAGACTGTTAGCAGGGGAGTATGTGCACAAAGAGGACACCCTTACCTAGATAGGACGCTGCCAGGGCTTATCAGAGTTGTTTTCGCCATATTAGGTATGCCAGCATTGGTGGTTGCACATCAATTCTCTTCTTCTGCGGCCGTTGTAAGGTTAAGCTCAGGGCGTACTCGATCCAGAAAGACGTTGCGGATATAGCTGAGCCAAGCAAATTGATATGATCCCCAACCGCAATCGCCAGTGGCCCACGATCTTACTTGCGTCTGACCTTGACGGTCGACGCAAATATTGAGATCATGGTTCGCAAAGTCTTTGCAGGGGCCAATTCCCAAATTCAAGACTGTAGAATGATTACCGAGCCGTGGATCTGATGACGAGTAAGTCGCGACTCATCACGCATAGCCTCACCGGCTTTAGATCAGTCTTTGACCACGATAGCAACAACCACGCAGATGTCGTCAACTTTCCCACCATGAAAATCCTCGTCTGGGTAAAACTTCTTAACTTCTTTTGCGAAAGGTCCATCTCTTCTAGTGTTCATACTCGCCATTTTGGCCTCACCTGCAATGGCAATCGCAAGGAGTGTCTGTAGATTGTCCTCGTGCTCTTTGGGGATCCCACCTCTCAACGTTAAATTGCGGATACTGTCTGACACTTCGGTTCCTTTCGGCCCAACGGTCCAGACCTGAAAACCTGTCATATGTCGACTTACGATTTGAAGGACGTCGGAAGAACTTAAATTATCCCAGACGCCGTCGGTGGCGAAGACAAGTACATCGCCATGGCGAAGTTGATGGCTTGTGACGCTGGCGTCACGAGGGTAGTCGCTTAACGGTGATCCACCGAAAATCTTTGCCCTGGCCAGGACTTTGGGTGGTATGATGGAGAGCTGGTATGGTGTGTTGAAAGCATGCGTCTGAGGGTTCGAATAATGGTGGACGGCATTGGATCGCAGTTGTATGAAACCAGAGTCACCTAGACTAGAAGTTTCATCAGAGACTGCAGGCTCCAAGGTGTGATGATTAAGAAGAGACATACTTTGCGACCTCAAGATTGCCGTTGTCCCTGCCAACAGCAATACATGCCGTACTACCTCCTCCTGCTATGGTTTCGTCCGCCACAACAGCATCGTAACCGTTTTGTATCAGCTTCTGCGCACCTAAGGGGCTCTCAGTCGATGTATTCGCACTCTCTGCCACCTCGATCATGCGTTGACAAAGCCCATGCGAAAAGTGTGCCGAATCGATGCCTGAATCTGACCATCCACCAACACCATCAGCCACGCCAAATGCCATACTCCCTCCACTGCCGAGCCGGCTAACGAAGAAAGCATCCTGCCCGCTTGTAGGTTTTCCTGTATCGTAAATTTCCCGTGTCTTGTTGGTAGGGTCGTAGAAGTAATGATCGGTCTTGGGATTGAAACGCCGACCCTTGGCGGAGAACGAGGCTCCGATGCGATAGCTGAAACCGTGCGATGCTGTTGTCGTCGAGTATGACCTGGATGCGCTAGATGAAGCCGTGTGGTGGGGAAATCTGGCCTCTCCTGCTGCTTGGGCCGAAGAGGAATACCCAGGGAAACACTGTGGCCGCAGATCTTGTTGTGAGAACAGTGGAGCAAATCGACAGGCTGAGCAGTGAATAATGGGCGATAGTCCTAGAAAGCCGAGACTTCTAAGTGGAAGCATCATGCTGCTGGGAGGAAACTTATGGATGCTGGGAAGACGGCGAAGCCATTGCTTGCAGGAAACAAGGGATTGGAAGGGAGGAGTCCGACTAACGCCAAAATGGAATGCTGAAAAGAAGATACTCGTATAGGGAAACGAAAGGAGATTGCGCTGGAGGAATAAAAAACTGATGCAATGGCGCAGGTACTGTCGAACTCTACTCCTATAACGTGAAAAAAGATCCCTCCGGCTCACCTGCCGTTTGTGCAGCCTGTGTAGATGATAATGATACTATGGCACACCATAGGCCAGAAAGTGCATTAATTGATTTTCGCATTTTTCCTGGTGTTTCGACCGACGACAGCATGGATAATATTCTTCACAAATTTCGAGACTTAATTATAGACTACGTTACACAAGATTTACCGTGGAGACTGTGTGTTCACAGCATATGAACGTCGACAAAATCGATATTCGTAAATTGATGTTTAGGGTTTATCTAGGTTATCAGACTAACCCTGAGTACAACCCTATATTTGAAAAACATAGACACGACTTTGACGAAAGTCTTGACATTATCTCCTGGTCAGTTGAACAAACATATTATGTTTAATTGATAAATTGAATTCTAGCTTATTCTAGCGGTTGGAAATGGCTTCGTTATAACGAGGAAATGTCAATTTGAATTAATGCACTTTTTGGCCTATGGTGTGCCATACTATCATTATGCAAGTGGCCCAAGCTCCCTTGCACTAATGGAAGTTTGCATAAAGATTCGCAGCTCGACCACCGTCACAAGTCAAGTATCAAATTCTTCAGAATTGACTTGCAACATCAGTACCAAAGCGATCGCAAAGATGATGCATCCATCACGGCAAGCGTATGTGGAGGAGGAGCGAAATGTAAGTGAACATTATCAGCCCACCCCGTCTGTGACGCAGCAATGTTCATACGATGCATTCAGAGGATCGCGTGTGGAGGCCGTGGACTTAGCTGGAGCGGAGTGCTTACAAAGGACGCCGGCTGATGGGATGGCTCGAGGCAATAGGATACGGACATGGGGGTGGACCTCGCAAACATTCGTAGGCCTTCGTTCAAATTCAGCGACGAGTCCACGCATTGATCTTAGTTCTCTAGCTCTCGACCGTGACTACCTTCTTCCTGCTGCCGGCGCTGGCATAGCACCTGAGAAGGCATCCGCCATATTGAATCAGTTCGAACGCAAACGACGCGCTGCAGCAATAGCCGTTCCTACCGACGATGGCCGGGTACGGGCGAAACTACGAGAGATGGGCGAGCCCATCACGCTTTTTGGCGAGGGACCAGGAGACCGACGAGATCGGCTGCGAGCGCTTCTCACAATACAAGCGGAAATCGACGCTCGTGAGGATGAGGAACGTGATATTCAGATGGGCGAAGCTGCAGGTGGAACCGCACAAGGCGAGCAGGAGGAGGAATTCTATACAGAGGGCCTACCTGAGCTCCTCGAGGCTCGAAGAGCGATAGCTCGCTATTCCCTCCCACGAGCGAAAGCGCGCGTCTCTTCCCAGAGAATCGAGTCTGCCATCCCGCTCCGTAACCACATTAAGCATCGCAAAGCCATTAAGGAACGGATACAGAACTTTGATCTTTTCGGCACACAAATCGCAGGCGAGCGTCCTGTCAGCCTTGTGCGTTTTTCTCCCAACAACGAGATCATCGCGGCCGGTAATTGGGGCGGCGGCGTCAAATTACTCGACGTTCCGACGCTCAACGAGAAGAAGACACTCCGTGGTCACACCGACCGCGTAGGCGGCATTTCCTGGTTTCCTAATTCCACCCTACCCGATACCACCGTGTCCCCCTCTTCTATTAACCTTGCCACCGGCGGCGGCGAAGGCAAAGTCCACCTCTGGTCACTCGAGCAAGACACCCCTATCTCCACCCTTACAGGCCACACCGACCGCGTCGCGCGTGTTGAATTCCATCCTTCAGGCACGTACCTCGCCTCCGCTTCGTCAGACACAACATGGCGCCTCTGGGACATCGCAACTACTACTGAATTGCTACTGCAGGAAGGCCACTCCCGCGAAGTCTACGCCCTCTCGTTCAACACCGACGGCTCGCTACTCGCTTCCGCAGGATTGGACTCTATTGGGCGTGTCTGGGATCTGCGCACAGGCCGCACTGTCATGATCCTCGAAGGACACATCCGCCCCATCCACGCCCTCGACTGGGGTACCGATGGTCATCGCGTCCTTTCAGGCAGCGCAGATGGCTGGATCAAATGCTGGGACGTGCGGATGGTGCGCTGCGTGTCCAGCTTCGGGGCGCACAAGTCCGTGGTTTCCGATCTGCGCTGGTTCAAAGGACTTGACGCCTCCTTTGAGAACAGCAACTCATTCATGCAGTCGCAGAAGGATGCAAGGCCTGATCAAATCCGGCCGAAGAAGGCGGGGACGTTCTTCGTGAGTGGAGGCTTTGACAAGGAGGTCAATGTCTTTAGTGCGGATGATTGGGCGAAAGTGAAGACGCTAAGTGGGCATTCGGGCAATGTGTTAGGCGTGGATGTGGATAGGAGTGGGAAGTGGGTGGCGAGTTGTGGGCATGATCGGACGGTGAAGCTTTGGGGGAGGGACGATGGCGAAGGGGCGTAGATCGGGGAAGGTTCTCTCTTACGACCACAAAGGCTTGAAAATTTCATTGAAGTTCCACGTTACACAGAGCTGCCCCCCTGTACCACCCAGATGGTCACTGCAAGCTCCAGATCAATCTTCCTTCGCTTTAAAACAACGATTGTATCAACAACAAGAATCCTCGAAACATCAAGCGGCAGTCACGATGACTTCTAAAACAACGCTTTTGTTCTTTGTCTTTCTACTCCTCTCAATAACATCCCCGACCACTCTCCAGCCTCGAGCTCCTCAGTCCAACTGCGGTACATGTGCTCCGAATCCTATTGCTAGCATCTACCCTAGCAATATCACGGGTACCATCAACGCTACGACCTTAGTAATCATTGTTCCACTTACCTACGCCCGGTGAGTAGATTTCTGACCATCTATTACCCTTTCTGGGATCTTCAGAAAGCTTGAAACATGTCGCAGCAGTATCCGTTCCCAATGAATGCCTCTTTAGTCATTGCTCTGACCCAAAGGAGGAATACTGACTCCGAAACCTACTCAGGTCACTGCTGCCCTCTCACCTCGTACCTCTACCCCATGCCTACGCACGCTTCTCTATCCCATCGACGCACTATCCTCTCGTGCTGGAAAACACCATCGAGCACGACATCCGCTACGAAGGTGCCAACGCAGTCGCCGATTTCTCCTCTCTCCGTCTCACCTTCCCATTCATCGATCTCCTCGACGACAACTCCACCTGCTTCAAGTACACAAGCTACATCTATCTCCCTCCCACAGTACCGCTCGCTACCGCGGGCGCAGAGACATACGGTATCACCGTCTTACCAGCTACATTCGATCCGGCCGACGCGTCTTACGCCCATTCGTCGCCTGGCAGGGAAGACTATGTATTCAGCGTTTATCCCAATACCTCCCAAACGCCTGGACTACAGCCAGCAGCCAGCGTTTGCTTCCAGCAGACCTCAGCCGCTCACGCCCTTCCTCTGGCGTTCTACCGGAATGTGACGAACCAGCCAACCTTCGGCAATAACACCGCGGTATGCGATAATCTGATACGCTTCTGGAATACGAGCGTCACTGCGGGTCTGAATGAGCCAGAGAATGTGCTGGGGGTTATGAGGTTGAGTCCGCCTTTGGTGGGAGAGGAGACGGTATGGAGCGGTGTGAAGGGTGTTCGAGCCACGGAAGCGTTCTTGGAGAATAATGATGTTCCTTGTGCTATGCTTAGGGGTTATGGGGGTACTGGCGAAGGGGACTCGGGGTGAAGTTGAGTGTATTTCGTTTGGTTCGGGCAAGTGGTATCCCATGCGAGGACAAGAACTGGTGCACCACCGCTGGAGATCAATAGCTTGAAGCGAAACGCATAATAGCATCTGCTTTTGCTCGATCAAAATGCCTAAACAAGAAGACACATCGTGTGCACATGGGAACCAACGGACCATGCGAAAAGTGCAACCTCCTACCGGTTGGCATAACAGCAAAATTCACCGCTGCGAGCACTGTTTGAGCTGACAAAGCCGTAGAGATATATGACAAAGAATTTGCCATCAACAAGGAAAAGCTGATGCGGTAGGAATCGGTTCGGATATCCTGATACGAGCACTCATGATCATAGTGAGTCAGCGTTGGTCATTGGGAAAACGGACCTGAAACTCCGACTATGTATATGCGTCACTACCAAACCATCATCACCCCAAGCATGTCAGCAGCAGAATCATGGTAAGGGTCCCGATCTCCCTTTCATGAGCACAGCGCCTCTATATATCTCCTTCCCTTCCCATTACCATGAACTCAACCCTCTCCGTTCCACCCTCCACACATCTCCCCAAGCAAGAAAAGCATTCCCAACGAGCGAGCACCACACCACAATCCCCCTCCCTCCAAACCAAACCCCCCACACACAACCAAACCCCCATCTAAATGGCCGACGCCCTCAGCATGGAGCAATGCGCCGCCTCCTGCAACGCCTACATCTCCCAAGCTAGCATCTCCAATTCCACCGCCGTCTTCCTGTGGATGTTCGCGCCCTTGGGCTGCATCATCATTTCCGCATTCGTGGGCTTCACAGTTTTTTCAGGAGTTAAAGCATTCCTGGGACCTAGGATCTTCCGGGCGAGGAAGGAGGAGAGTCTGAGGAAGGAACGGGAAGCGAGGGACAGGGCAATGCGCCTCTCGGGGCTGGAGGTGGAGATGGGGAGGATGGGAAGGGGCCAGGAGGAGAAGGGGAGGTGGGAGTGTGAGGGGGTTTAGGAGAAGGGGGGTGTTGGATTGTTTGGCTTGCAGAGTCTGCTTTTGGATCTTCTGGGCTTTTGTAGACTTGGTTGAGAAGGCTTGGGTACTTTTTCAAGCCTGAATCAGCATCTCGAGCAAATATGCTCTTAGACTATCAGCACCACCATGTGTGGCTGTTCGTGGACTTGCCGTTGACAGGGTGAGATCATGTTGTAATTCGGCATAGTGGGCTTAGGGCAAACAGCAACGGCTTACCCAGTGCTGGCAGAGATTGCTTTGCGGTTTCAGGATGCACCTCGCATGGGTGCGTCGATTTCAAGGTACACACGATGTCTTTTTGCTGACCTGAACTGGCGAGCGCTCAAGCTGATTCCGCAACCAAGCTATTCACAGGATCATAGGGCTTTGGGACTGCTGGCTAAGTACACTTGGTCGCCAAAATAAGACAAAACACAATGAACTGATGTTCTCCTTCGAATAGTAAATATAAAGTGTTCGTAGGCCTGCGTTTGCTGGACGATCTACCAAGACGCATCCACGATGTAGACGAAGCGCTGAACACAACTCAGAAGTATCGCAAGCCCAGGCAGGATGACGGGAAACTACTTATGCAGTCGTATGAACAATCCATAGAGTGAATCTTGTCAAGAGGAACTCGAGGATGAAATGTGGCTGACTCACTCTTAAATAATATACTGCTGATTCAAGCCTACGGTTTTCGAAGAGAATCGGTGGCCGTGTTGGTGGCTGCTCCCTATCTTCTGGAATATTCCGGTCGGTCAGAGTATGTACCCTGCACCGAAGCGCGGGCTGATTCTCTTTTTCGAAAGGTTGGGTGTTCGAACCGTGGTCGGTTCACCCCTTCTGTTCTTTAGTGTATTTTGTTTTCCGTTTGGGTCATTGAGACCATAACCTAATTACGTGTTGTAGATTGTTCCATGGTGGAGATCTCGACCTGATTTCGGAAGAGGGAGGCTTGTGATTTGGGCAATGTTGTGGGATAAGACTGGTTGGATTGGCCTCATAGGTCACGTGATCGGGATAGCCCTAAGTCAGAACAGTTCATAGAATACAGTAGTACTACGAGTCCCTCCTCTAGAGTATTCTGATGGACTAGGTGATATGCTTTGACAATGTGTCTCTTACTCCGGGAGCAATTGGCTAGTCAGCGCATCAGCAACTCGCTGATTTGTTTTGTCAGCTAATGACAAAGATTCCGAAGCCGGTGCTATAATGATATTGCCGAATATAACGGTTGAACAAATACGAAATTTTTCTTAGGACGAAAGCATTGTTATTAGACGGCGAAGGTGAATTCACGTAGTCTGGCGGGGAAACACCAAGCTAGATTATTGATGCTGCGCTGACTAGATGTTAGATATACCACGGCGATGAAGTCAGATTTGCATTGTGTATTATGGACAGGATGTTGTACTGTTGGTCCATGCTTTCACACTGTGCTAAATACCATGATCAATCGTCTCTCCAATCTGTGGCAGTGCAATGATGATCGGACATGCTTGATTGCCTGTTTGTAGTTCTGGTAGCGTTGGTTGGGAATGAATATTCCTGTTCCTGTGAAATCATATTTGATGAATGAATGGGATATCAAAGCAGTGAGTTAGATGATGACGTTGAATCTCCCGTGGCCTGCCGCGCCCAAACACGGGCCGATTCCCGGCGGCTAGCCAAACCAAGTCTCAACCCCCCAATGCCGAAGACCTCCACGCCCGTTTGGCGAACAACTCTGACCGAGCTTCCCAGTACGGCAGCGGTATTGTATTGGCTGATGGTCTACTGCAATACGACCAAATAGTAACCCACATGCTACTTACTTTGTATCCGGAGGGTTATATGTTAGCGTGACAGGGTTCATTGTGCCCAGCTCTCTCCCAGATAAACCCTATCACGCTTACATATAACCCTCCGGATACCAATAGGAGCAATTACTAGCCTTAATCAGGGACAAATGTTTCGTTCCAAGGCAATCATGCTTCCTCAGGATATCCCTTTACCACACCATGCCAGCGAATAATAGAGTGGAGCTGTGCGATCAAAAGCATGCTCGGACGCTGCTATGGCCGCCGAAAAGTATTGCGTACATCGAGGACTGACCTAGCTTGGACCAGATTAGAAAAGCGGTCAACAATTGATCTTACGGCATAACATGCAGTCTACTCAAGTTCCCTCAGGCAGTGGCTGTGGAGGTACTGTATCAATCTTCAAAACAGTCGAGCCAACCACATTCTTCGTATATTAGAGTATCCAACCCGAGCTTTGGGTGTGTGTCTTATCTTGATTCTGCCAATAGTCTTACACGATACGTATCCACAACATCATCCCAGAGGAAAGGTAGCCATGGACATCAGTAGGCTGCTCCAACCACGAGTATATTTTTTGTCCGTATACTATCAATACGCAGCCGAAATTCCCAACACGTCTCACTCTCAAGTCTTCAGCAGTCGCGTTCCTTTGTTGCCGGAGTACCGGGGACTTAATGACTCTTTTCCAAGCGCTGTCATGGATCAATGTTCGGCACTAGGACTTGTGTATGATTCATCTCTTTTGTATAATTCATCTCTTTCGTACATACCACGCTCAGCAGGGGGCGGAATGATCTCTTCCAAACCCGGGTGTCGCGACGAATTACGTGATTATTCTCTTGTTTTAGATACTGCATTGCCGGTTCACCTAGATTAGTCCTAGAAACCTCTCCGATGAAGTTTCAAAAATTTGCGAGGATGGCTTGCTATAAGATGTCCGTCGGCCTGAGCGCATCGTTAAATCTTGCTGTCAAATCTACCATGAGGTTACTTCGCTATATCTGGCTTTCATCGACAACGAAGGCTGTACACCCTCCACCTTGGCTAAAGGTACAAAGAACTCCTTTGTTTACCTGTGACCACGCACAACGGGTATGTTTCACATTCACTCGCGGGACAAGCCAATCGAAAGCTTTGAATTGGGCAAGACATGGTAGCTGATGAACTTGTGGTAGGCTCCTAGTCTAGGCTTCACCGAAAGCAAAACTCAGCATGCAGGCAACACTCTCATCTCGCTCTCTCAGCTCGATCCATTTCCACCACAGCCCCCCTGCACCGTACTTCAAAGCTCGCTATTCAACTTCATGGCCTGGATCTTTCGATAGACCTCCTGCCAAAAGCCAGATTGTGGCTTGGCGAACTCACGGAAGAGTTCGTTGGTGATATCATTGACGTCCATGCCCTCTGCATAGTACTCTTTGAGGCGCGCTTCCATCGCCTTTGTCCACTGCCCCGCCTTCGGACCTACGATTGTGTTAGCTGATGCTGCTCCTACGACAGTCGCAACGAGAGTCGAGTGTGATAGCAGTACATACCAGTCTTCAACATCCTCAACTCCGCTACTGTCTCTCCATGGTTTTCTGGGAGCCCGTCAAACTCCTCCTGCAGGGTTGTGGTGATAGCGTGTACCTCCACGCCTTGGTCGTCTAGCTCGATGAGCCGCTCGAGCATTGAGCGAGACCATTTGCAGGAACGACCAGGCATTGATGCCATCCAATTTTCGCGACGCTTTGCTGGTGGGGCCATGTCGAAGTTTTGGTTGATGATCTGACTTGGTACTTTGGAAATCAATGTTCGTCGAGGTGTGGATTGTTGGTTCGAGAAGATAATGTTCGTTTGGATCGAAAGGTTGGAGAATCTACAAGTATTCATGGAAGAAGTACTGGCGAGGGTTTTTATAATGAGGTAGGTGCAATCGCTAACATCTTGCGAGTCTCATCACTCAGGGAACACTAGCTAGAGAACACAGCTAGACGCTGCTTGGTGACGAACAAGGAGAAAAATGCCATTGTACACACCCCTTGGGTTTTGTCTTCGAGACGACACAATCAAAGACCCGGCCGGGCTTTGTTCCAAGAATACAGGCACGAAAACCAAGCTTCCCGAGTGTTCCATTCGGGCCATGTCTATCACAGGCAATCCCAGCACACAGGGCTTCCCAAGTCTCGTATTCAGCCCATGTTCATCATTGCCAACACGAGGACAGAAGGCTTCCCTCGTAATTCGTGACCATGGCGAAAACTCATCACGGAGCCAGTAATAGTAGGGGTTAGGGTCTTTTGGAAAAGAACTAGAAGAAAGACAAATCCAGGAACAGTATACAGCTTTTAGAAAGACGATATATATACACCGGGTTCAATCATTGCGAAGGGCACCGCACCCTTCTTATGGAATACTGACTCAATAGTAATCGTCATTTGTCGATTGTCAAGCTATCTACAAACAAGACAAACCTTCGGCGCCAAATATGGTGTTTGCCATCTATGCCGCAGCAGATTGCATAGTGAAAGCGACTGCCCATTGCATGAGGTTCCTGCATCTCCGATGCAGGGGGCGACGTTTTCCCCCTTGTGCCGAGTGCTAATTCGCTTGTCGAGAACATTACGGGTACTATTTGCTTTCTGCAGGGTCCTACTAATCATCAATCGCGTTATCAAGCGTGCCTCTGCTTCGGAAATTGGCCCTGACTAGCCAGCCTAGCACTATCTGGTCATTTGGTATTTCAATATCGAAAACCCATCCCCTTCTCCCTCATCCTACTCTCTGATTTAGCACCCTACCAGCGTACAAAACACAATATCCACCCCAAATATCTCCCTATTCGCCTCTCCTTTCTTCCGCTGTCAAGTGGTAGCCATCTAGGAGTGATCATCACGAGCATTTTCCCTCGCTCTTTGTCTTCTTACAAGCAGGAAGTCAACAGTAGTAACAATGGCGTTGGCTCGCCATCTCACAACACCCTCATCAATGGGAGTAATCACATGGCGATGGAGCAACAACATCTTTTCTTCGACTTCGCTTGTCGAAGCATATGCTTTTGGCTCGTTGGGAACGATTGTCGCTTATCGCTGTGCAGAGTCTTCGAAGTCTGGCCTTTAGAGAAGCACGCCGACCTCCGGAACAACGACGAAGAAGTGAGTGAAGTTGACCGGTCGAAAGCCTTGTGCCTGATCCTCACTTATCATATGCTCAACAATTCTGGAGGGGAAGATCTACGAATGCGCATTGTGCTTTGAGACTTAGCACAAGGTTGGCCGCACGTCAAATCTGCCAGCAGAGTTCAAGGCAAGGACAAAGAAGCCATGGTAGCCACAATATCAAATTTCAAGTCAAGCCCCCTATTCCAATGGCATCAGCCAAATGTCTGACACGCTATCGAACCCCATTGGCAAAAAGGATAAGAGATCCTGGGCCTCGATCGAGTGGGTCGGACGCCCAGGAACAAACACCTACCAGAAATTCACGTCCGCAAACAGCAAGCGAATGCACCTCCCTTACCCACATTGGGCGAAAGGTCGGATTAGTACTTCTCCCACAGAAGCCATCTGCCAACAAACCAGAGCACGAAAACTCCTATGCCCCACATGGCTCCAGAAGAATGGCTAAGAGCCATGCCCTCGAAATGGCAGAGTCGGACAAGCCTCCGGTTCTTGCGTGTGGCGAAATCAGGTCGTGTCGCAAGATGACAAGCTCCCTCGAATCGCCCACTTCTCAATGGCTTGTACAGCCTCCGTAAACATCTCCTCTGCAGGAGAATGAGAAAGAGGTAAGGCAAAGGGGGCCGATTGTCGTATCCTGAGAAGCGTTCAGGAGCAGGCTTTCCGGGCGCTAGAGTGCCAGCGGACTAACAGCGCGTAGATATTGGGTCCAGCAAGTCCCTACGAGGACCAGAGCATGTACCTCTGAATCTCAAACCGCTAGCTCACAGCGCCGCTAGGAAGGCAGTGATGCCGTGAGAATGAATGAGGAATGATGACTTTTCTGGTGGACGTAGATACCCTGCCAGGATGCATAGCGTTGAATGGTTGATTGTTAGTACAGCTCTTGGCTATGGCGAGGGTATGTAGGGTTTGGATGGGCGGATTGAGGGTGGGGTGGTGGAGTTGTGAGGTGTATAGGGCTTTCTTTCGGGGCTTGGACCCGCACCTGCACTACGAGAATGAGGTACGGATATCGCAGCGACGATAGCAAGAAGTCGATAGGATCTGGAAGACGAAGAAGCTGTGCACTAGCTTTGATCAGCGCAGGGTTTCTTTGCAGAAGCGAAGGATGGCGACAGGAGGTGAGCATATCTCGAAACTCCCGTACATCTCGATACCCGACACCAGAACAGGCGCATCACAGCCTGCAGGCGGGGAGTCACTGCGCTGGAGCATCAACAAGGACGTTCGCAATGTTATCTCTGAAGAGAGTGCAGATAATCTAGTAACGAGTCTCCTCTACGACTTGATCTGTGGCACCATAAGCGCGACGCTCGTCGCCGACGAGATAGTCTCCTCCGCTGCTCGTGACCAAGACGCGGATGCCTATCTTTCCAGCTGAAGCAGGCAGATTCTTTTCCTTGTTTCCGAGTATCTGTTCCTACAAGTCGAGCTTGTGGGTCTGGAGAAGGACGATCTCGAGCTCCCGACTTTACGCACGGAATTGATGGCGGAATTTGCTTTGGAGCTTGCAACACGACGCAGTAGGACTATGGGCACTTGTCCGAAGCAAGGCGGAGGATTGAGGAACTCATCTACGATCATATCAATATTGATCGTTTTATCGCATGAGGAAAGAGTGGAGGAGAGCGGTATCACGGGTTTAGATGATGCACTCTTTATACTGATTACGGCGCTAGAAGACCATCCCGAGTTCCATAGCCTTAGGTCTCCTACCTTTGACATTCCTGCTGCGGCCCAGTATGTCATTTGCTCTTTGAGGCTTGCGTGAAAGCGTTCGCACCAACTCCCCTCCCATCTTTAAACCTCATTTTCTGCAATATAACTGTCCACATAACTCTCATGGCCGTTTGACGTATTGTCGATAGCTTTGACGAGCAATTGATGCTGCCTAATAGCAAACGCATTAGATGGACTAACATATCTCGCAGTCTGGGTCAAGAACTTGCGGTGACCAGTCCGCTCTAGGCCACGCGTGGCAAGAAGTGGACCGGCACCGCGGGTCTAAGTCGCGGACGATGAGGCCTCTGGAAGGATAGCTTCGAAGCTGTACAATCAATCAATGCCAGCAAAGAGACAAAGGAGATAGCCCCAACGGCTGTGTGGACCATAGAACGCGCTGGGGGCACAGAGCGTACCTAAGAACGAGGTTACGTGAGGAGGTTCAGCAGCGGTGTCTTGTCTTTCGCTTTTGTCATAAATCTCAATTGCCTTGGGCAAGCTTCCACTTGATGTTGTGTATGGATCATTTTCGGGCGAGACTAATTCCATATCATATAGTGGATTTGATCATAGACTATGTTAGTGGGCATGCTCCTGCTGTTGCTGGCAAGAGAATGCACGATAAGTAGAGAACAAAGGACAACAGTTTTTGTGCGCTTCAGTGTCTCCACTGAGGCTTGGAGGTTGCTTCGAGCTCCAAATGTTGCAAGCTATGTGTGAACTTAGAATGTATTCGATGTCACAAGAGATCTCGGTAAGCCGGGAGCCGGAGCATGATGTGCACAACTGTGAAATCAGGAACAGACAATGGCAATGTCCAAACACGATAATGTTAGTATCTGCAAGTGCTGCTTTGTAAGAGCTCCCCATCACAATGGCGGTGATGAAGTAATGTAGAAAACACAGGGACAAGTCTAGAAAATGTTGTCTTTGCATGTTTTACCTCCTTTGTCGATTTCTGTGCAGCATCATGCGCCTGGTGAATACGGTTTCTTAACACTTGCACGGCAGGTGTTCCGTAGGAGACGCTCTTACCTTGTGCCGCACCTACTTCACTCGTTCCAAAACAAACAAGTACATAAGGACATCGCCGCGCATCTTCGTTCTTCCTCCACACACCACAACATCAGTATACCCAACTCAGGCCTGGGCTTCTATTCTTTCCACACACACTGCAACAAAAGAGCAAGTCGTGTCTTGAACCTACAACCTCCTGCATCTACGCATCGGCGTATGCAATACTTCTCCTACCTTGCCCAAGGGCCCGTTATCAATACACTGATCTAAGCACGGCACTTCACAATGCAGTACATTACAGCATTCGTCAGCCTCTTGTAAGTCCATCCCTCATCCCATTAGCTCCATTCAAATGACTGCTGCTAACACGTTCAATAGCATTTGGCGTTACCTACGCCTGATCGTCGAAATCTTCGCCTCTTGGACCTTCAAGCCAATCCCACTTCCAGGCACACCAACCTACTCCAACAAGAACGTTACTGTGGTCATCCCGACTCTTGCCGATAGCGATGACTTCCGCCGTTGCCTTCTTACCATCAGTGCTTGCCACCCGGCCGCCATTATCGTAGTCACCCCGAAAGGGCGCGTCGACCATGTTCGAACAATCTGCAACGAGCTCGGTCTCCCTCACGTCCAGATCCTCGGAGCCAATAAAGCCAACAAGCGCCTCCAGATGATCCAAGGGCTCAAAGAGGTTCGCACCTCGATTACTTTCTTCGCTGACGATGATGTCTTCTGGGTACCGACATACTTGAGCTACAACCTCGCTCCGTTCGAAGATCCCAAGGTTGGGGCTGTCGGTAGGTAACATCCTCACCCCACAAATAGTTCTTGCTGACATATACAGGTGGTCTTCAAACTCTCGAGCGGCCGTCGGAGCCAAATATGTGGGACTTCCTTAGCGCCATCTATCTTGAGCGTCGAAGCTTCGAGGTAGCGGCTACTGCACATATCGACGGCGGAATCTCTTGTCTTTCAGGACGAACATTCGCCATTCGTACCGGAATTGTTCAGGATCAGCGGTTCATCGAGGAGTTCAGAGATGAGACTTGGCTCTTTGGCCTATCCTTGGTTGCCGCAGACGATGACAACTTTGTGACGCGATTCCTGGTCAACAACGGATGGAAGATCGCAGTCCAATTCGCCAAAGGGGCAGAACTTACGACCACGCTCGAGAATAACTGGAAGTTTGTGCAACAATGCATTCGATGGCGTCGCACCACCTGGCGTAGCAACTTCACGTCGCTGTTCCTCGAACGCGTCATCTGGTGGTAAGTGTTCCCTCTCCCATGGCTTAAGCATTAGCTGAAGGGCCATCACAGTCAGCAGCCATTCTGCACCTATGCGCTTCACCTTTCAAGCTTCAACCCGCCGGCCCTGATCATGGACCCACTCCTCGGGTACCTCCTCTACCACGCAGTCAAAGCAGCTGGATCAGAGTCATACTTCCCTAGCATGTTCACAACTTTCGTGTTCTTCTTCCTGTGGTTGATCTTCACCAAGACTATCAAACTCGTGCCCTACTTTTACCGATACCCAGGAGACCTCAAGATGCTTCCGGTGTTGTACGCCTTCGGCTACTTCCAGAGCCTCATTACCATATACACACTCCTTACCCTACATAAGGTAAGCTTTCCCATGACTCATACCAACATAAAACCTGGCTGACGAACATAACAGACAACTTGGGGCGGTGGACGTGCAGGTATCGTTTCGGCATACGAGAAGAGCGGCGTCGGGGCTCTGATATCCTCCGGTTACGAGACTCTGCGAGAGAACTCTGCCGCTGGGTTGAGTGGACTCAAGCGCGCCAGAATTTCTGCAACCGATCTCCATCTCTTGGGAAAGGGACTGGGCGAGAAGGCCGGCTTGTAAGTCTAGACTACGGAGATGCGCTCATTCATCGGTCAAATGATCCATGACATGATGAAAGCATGATGAGGGGTGCTGAAAGCTTTTGAGGCGACTGGTGCTGAAAGCTTGCTTTACTATTCTTACTCTGTACAATAGCCCTAGAGATTAGCCTGCGACAATGAGAATTATGCTTATGCGAAAAAGAGTGATCTGCGTGCATGGTGATTGGCAAGGGACTGAGTTGGAGCGGATGAGATTTCTACGACAGGGTAACTTGGTAAGGTACTTGGGGATGAAGTCATAAGCGCATGGTGCGCTTACTTTGTGCGGCACAGCAACGCTTGTATATTGTGCATAAAAGCTGCATAAACGCCGGGCTACTGTTTCTTCAGAGTCATTGGTTTGCGATAAATTACCCATGCCCATAAACTGATCATCAGACTGCACAGCTGCATACCTATACACACTGTCTCAGGTTCCCATGCAGCTTGCAACCACAAAACGCCGAAACCTTTGCGATCCTAGCTATGGGAGGATCTGAGAGTACATCGCATCATTCGATTGCCTCAGTAAATCTTACACCTATTGTTACCATGACAAAATATTCCAACTGCCAACCACCGGTCCTCTTACCCTAGGTCTTTTAACGACCGTCTTCATCCCGTGCAAATCCTCCGGCCCCTGATCACCTCCGCCCATTACAATGCCGCTACTTTGCGAAATGCAAATCATACCCCAACCACTTCCTAGCATTAACCTGCTCGGGGTCCAAACCTGGCTTCCCGTACGTCAACGGCAAAAAGAACCACCAGCCCCCAATAACCAGCGCCAACACCAGACCCGTCATGCCCCACAGTGCCAATAGGTGTCCGTGCCCCATCCTCTCCTTTGCCGTGAGGTGTTTCTTCCCGAATCCTGGAGCGACACCATCTTTCTTGGTGGCAGAGTCGACGTTCTTGGTGGATTTGGCGCCGTTGGTGAGGGTGTTGTTGCTGGCAACTTCTTCAAGAGCGAGGGGATCGAGGTTGCATATGAATTCTAGTAGTGCGCCGGTGACGAGCGCGGAGGCGAGGTGTGCAGGTAAGTAGTGGTGAAGGAAGAGTTGGCGGCCCATTAGGTAGAAGGGGAGGTAGTGGGCGGCCCAGCAGAGGAAGAAGAAGCCTGTTGAATTGTAGAGACGGGAGCGGTCTCCTATGTTAGGGAAGGGAGTGGTCAGTGTTTGTGTGAGGTATGGATGTCGGAGTGACTTACGCGCACCAAGGCTATCGACACCACGGCGTAGGGATAATTGGTCTGCGCCGATAATGCCGGCGAATACAGCCAGTAGGCTGCTTGCTATCCACCATCCGATCGGGTTGCCCAGAAAGTAGATTTGCTGCTTGGTATCGTTCTGCGTCCAAAAGCTGACTCCACGGAGTAAGAAGGGCCATTGAATGGGCTGACTGGAGTAAGGATGACTGCTTGTTAAGGCATTGTTGTGGAAGAAGATAGCTCGTTGGAGTTCGAAATACTTCTTCAAGAAAGGAACGTATTTGACTTTCCTTTCCTCCATGATCAACCGTGGACTGTCCTTCGGTATCGAAGGGATCACGTCCACAAACCATACATTGCTGGATTGCTGGACGTTCTTGTTGCCATTGATCTCCGCTTGCTTGTAAGCCCAGTCTGGTAACGGCGTCGTGTGCGTCCACATAGCCACGCGCGTTGGGAAATGAATGAGCTTGAAGTGACCTGACATACTCTTGAACTGCTGGCCTGCCTTGCCATTCTCGATCTTGATCTCGAAGAGGGTATCGTTCGCCCGCTCGCCGTATGCTTCTTCCATGCCTACAGCTGTGTATTCCTGATTTGTGGGATAGTAAGGGGAGGCTACGTCGTGTGTGAGGAGATATGTATCGGTAATGAGATGGCGTAGCCTGACCAATTCTCCATTCTTGACGGGATGCCCAGCCTGGTTGTCTTCGGGAAAGAGATTCATAGGGAGGATCTGCCAATGGTTGTTCTCGTCACTGAACGGGTATCCCGTAACCTGCTGTCCTTGGCTTGACACTCGACCGTCATCATAACGGAGCGGATACTTGTCTGGATGGCTATGAAGATAAGTCTTTGTCTCCTTGTGCTTCATGGCTATGGTATCATAGTACTCAATACCAACAGCAGAAGAAGCCATGATGTTGTCGCTCAAGGTGGACTGGAATTCTGGAGACATGAAGTCGTCTCCTGGACCGGATCGAGACAGGATCGCGAAATGAACTTGGAACCAGAAAAGGTAGAAAAAGAACGGTACCACTATCAGACCGAACAGCCTTGCACCGAAGTGCTTCGCGAACGTCGGGAGATTTAGAGCCCCTTCTTTCCGGTTGACATCAAGCAAGCCCCAAAGGTCGATTGCCACGGCCGATCCGATCGTGAAGAAGGTGAAGACCCCGACGTATTTCGTGGAGATGACGCAGCTCATGGCCACTCCGGTCAGAAGAAGCCATTTCCACCACTTGCGCGAAAAAGGATCGTGCCGCATCTTATAAAAGCGCACGTAGCATAGCACACTGACCGACATAGCAAATACGAGGGTTGCATCAAGTAGGATAAGTCGAGTTTGTCCAATGTGTGCGTTATCGAAGAGCACAAGGGATGCCGCGATGATGCATGCAGGCAGTGAGTAGCCGGACTCCCACATGATGAGGAATACCACCGGGATAGTCAAGGCTCCGAGAAGGGCTGGCAATGCGCGGAAAGCAACGTAGGGTACGTTATTTGAGATGTAGGAGTCGCCAATGTTGTCGAAGTGGAAGTGCCCATCGTATCCAACGAACCATCCCATGAGCGCGAAGAGAAGTTTCCCGAAAGGCGGGTGGACATCGAAGAAGTAGGTCCGCTGTAAATAGTACGAGGCGAACTAGAAATATCCATGGTTAGAAAATAGTCATTCCTTGAGAGGGGCCCTCTACTAGAGGTGGTATTGAGATGACCCTGTACATGGGTCTAGGATCTCTCACCTTTCCAAAATGCACCTCATCAAAGACGACTTCATTAGGATGTCCTATCCCCCAGAATCTTGTAATGAAAGCGAGGACCGTTATGACAGTCAACGCTGCCTTGTAGTCCCATTGCGAGGTGACTGTTTGCCTCAGGCTTTCAATCACCTCGTCACTTCTGGGTTGTGGAGTGGTTGTCGATTGTTTTTTAGACGTTTGCCCACCTCTTTGCCGCACTCCAGGGGCGGACATCTTGTGTGTCGCTCACAGTGGTGACTGTATTTGGGTCGCCCACCTCCTTGGCTGGTAGGGCAGATGGTTTGGGCGAAAACCGACTTGAAGTGTAACGATGGCGCTCGAAGAGGGAGAATATTTCGGCGGCCGCTGTGCAGGAGGGTCTGACTCCCCTAAAAGCCAGCTGCGCAACGCTGTTCGCAATTGACTTGATAACCTGTAACCTGGATAGCTGAAGCCTACTTTATGCCAAAGTGGTTTTTGATGAGTCGGCGCGTCTATAATCCTTGATGGCCCGTGCACTGCGTTCGAGGTGCCACGTTTCACCGATGCTGTCAGGGTTACGTCCAGGGTTCTAACCTGACCTTATGCTGCCAACCTGCAGCATGTTCTTGAAATGAAACAAGGATCATCACTAGTCGTTGATTACACAAGCTTGTCTCTTAGTGATGTGCGTCAAGCAATGCATATGTTCAATCAATTGATCTATGCTCGACGTGAGTACAGCGCTAGCGCAACATGTAAACCTTGGACTACCGTAGAGCATGGGTCTAATAAACCTCATGTCCTCCGGGTCCGAATTTCTATCAGGTGTCACACAACGCTCAAAAGGCATGAAACCATGAAAACCCCGTCGAGTCGGCCCAGCCGATAGATGACAGTGACCGTCGGCCTAAGAAGCAGCATACCTGCAATATAGGTAGACAGAATCTGAGGGGAGAGCGTCGGCCGCAGAGATAAGGTCTTGGATGTTCGTGTTTTGACATGCTCAGTCGTCCTCGGCCATCATGCTCAGGGTTTCGAGTTCTGTGTGAACCAGCTCATCGAAATCCGTCCGTTCGATGCCAGCGTTCCGACAAAGTCGGAAAAGACTCTTGATGCTCGTACTGACATGCTGTTTGATAGCTGTTTCGGAAGCTGATGGCGCTGTTGCTGAGTTCTCTGGGCGAGACACAAGTTCCAGAGGGATGAACGACGCAGGCTTGTGAGACTGACCATGGCTGTCGGTTGATTCTCGCACTGTGCCATTTGAGTGATCTCCGAGATGTGGTTTCATTGCATCCGCCATGACGTTGCCATTGAGTGACGATTTGCCTGTCGCGGTGCGATATTCAGAAGGGTCGTCATTGTCCATCTCTGGCTGTACTTGAGAGTACTGCTCGAAATATGCAGCTTCAGAAGCGCTCCGTCCACGATTTTCAGTCCTGGAAGCTAAATCTGGCATAGGCGAGTGAGTGGCTGGCGTCCTTCCTGGCGTTTTGTCATACTGTGCCCAGTAGTCGTCTTCGTCTTCGTCGTTGGCTTCCTCTTCGGCTCCGTGATCCCTGTTAATCTCGGCCTCTTCCCGATCAGACGCCTGGCGTACCATACCCCTAGGTCCTCCAGTGCCTTGCACCTCTTGCACGATCGCTTTAACCTCCTTCGCCTTTGTCTCAGCTATCGAAATCGAAGGGCACCAGTCCAGAGTGGCGTGTTCGCTCCTCGTGTCCAGAGGGCTTACTTCTGCAACCCGCCAACTATTACGATTTTCCTCTTCATTTCCCTGACACCATGTGTACACGATAAGCAAGCCCATATCCTTAATGTCCACCTTGGCTTGCAAGGTTTCTTCGTCTAGTCGCCGGTACTCTATTCGACCCGCTTCGCCAAACTCAATCTCTCCAGACACGGGATGCGATTCAAAAGCCTCGCTTTGCACCACGCTAGGTAGTTTCTCTGCCGCGCCAGGCTCCCAACAAAGCAGCGGAAGCCATGAATCCGTGGGTGTAGCTGCTGTTGCAGAGAGCAGTCGTACTCGCTGCTGGAGGATAGGTGATAGTAGCGGTAAAAGTGCTGGCGGGGGCTGAGATGAGGCAAAGGCAGTTGGTAGGCAAGCGAGCAGTGGTGGGAGAAGAAGCCGGACATCCGGTGGTGGGACAAGGGTGGCCATTTTGACAGGAAGTCGGATTTGGTCACTCAATGTAGTTATAATACTCCATGGTCAACAGGCTTTTCGAAAACGAGATTCGGTGAAACTTTGAAGCTTCGAGGGAAGGACTTTCCCCACCACTCCATTCATCCGACGTCAAACCTAAACAGCTAGTAAAAGGGTCACTAGGAGGTAGTCACCGCCATGACTGAATTCGAGAGCAGTCACCAGAGCTTAGGCAGCTTTGCAGACGCCCCTAGCGCCCGCGAATGAGCGACTGAACAAACATGCAGAAGATGAGACATCCCCTGGGAGTGGTTCAATTTAAGATCGACGCAGACGCGCGGACGATCACATATGAATCTTCGCTTGTCGGCCGTAGCCGGAGCTAACTACTCAAGGATTAGCATGGGTTGGAAAGAATCTGCATTCTGCACCCTCGAGATGGAACAACGACCAGTTATTTTCAATCAAGGGAACCTGCAGATCCCCGCAGTGGTATCGCACGCACAATGACGAGGTAAACACCACCAGGAGCAATAGCTTTTATGAGCAGACATTGTTCGCAATCTGTCCACTTTCTTTGTATTCGTCTCCATTGGATGTGATGGCGCAGACCATGTCATCAGAGTCATCGCTGTTCGGAGATGCCCAGAATGGCGAAGATGGAAGTCCTAGAACAAAACTGGTGGCGGAAGCTGACCAGCAGGACGAAGCGGAGCTCCAAAAGAGGGAGATAAACCTCCGAACGAAAGTCGACGTTCGATTGTGCACTATTGCAGGCCTGCTTTGTTCACTTAATCTCCTTGATAGCGGCATCATCTCGAGCGCCTCGGTGACCAGCATGCTCTCAGACCTTGGCTTGGACCAGGGCAACCGCTATTCATTTTCTATTCTCATTTTCACCGTGGCTAGTATCTGCTTCCAATTGCCCGCTACTATCACCGTCCGTCTTGTGGGGCCTCGTATCTTCTTTTCGTCCGTAACAGTCTGCTTTGGTTTGATTACCCTGGTAGGTGATACCATGTTGATACGTGTATTCGTTAGCCCGGGATCCTGTAATCACGGGTGCTTTATCCACCTGCGTGGACGTAATTCGGCGTTGAACAATACGCTAAGTGTGCGTCAGTGTACTGCTTTCATCCACACATGGAAGGAAATGATCCTAATGCGAGTATTACTCGGTATATCCATGGTATTCATTCTAGACTCTAAGGGTTCATGAGTAGTCCGTTTGACAGCCACTTAGTCCGGCATATATCCAGGACTGGCTTTGTTGATCTCTACTTGGTATAAACGAGGTGCGGCTTGGCAAAGAGCACGTGGACCTCACGCAACTGATTTGGATTCAGAGGAGCAGCAACTACGATTCGCTTACCTTCAGACTGGTGAAATCATTGTGCTGGCAACAGGCGGTATCGTCAACTATGGAGTATAGATAAAGAAGTGCAACCAAAGTGCAGCGGCTGACATAAACAGCTCAACCATCTGAATGGTCGCCGAGGACTCAAGGGATGGCAATGGATGTTCCTCGTGCAGGGTCTCGTACGTAGCTTTTCGTGATGTGCCGTGACGAACCAACAAATCATTGATGAAACGCAGGCAGCATGCGTCATTGGTATTGCCACCTATTTCTGGATTCTCGAGTTCCCTGAGAAAGCGCATAAGAGCTTCCACTTCTGCACAATAGCTGAAAGCGAGATCGCTGTAAGTCGAATCCAAGAAGATCGTGGCGACGGGGAGCCTACACCCTTCAAGGCGAGGGAAATCCTGAAGCATTTCCTCGACCTGAAGATATACGGCTTTGCGGCTACCTTCTTTCTGCTTGTAGGTTCCGCTTCTGTTTGAGAATGAAGGCCACTGACATTCGCATAGAATCTGGTCTCAACGGCCTTGTCCTATTTCCTGCCCATCATGTTCGTCCCTTCATTGCGCCCTGAACATTTCGCAATAATTGATTGACGGGATGCTAGTTTGCGAAGTGGCATGGGCTTTTCGGAAAACCAGGCTATACTGTTGTCGGCACCGGTGAGTGGTTTGAGGCACATCTAGACTATTTGCCTTATACTATGTCAGCCCTACTACTACGCCGTCATTCCAGTCCTCCTATCGTCTCGCATTGGCGACAGTAAGTTGCGATGTCAGCTCGCCACCGCGTTGATACGAAGCTAATCGTTGGGAGAGTACCGCCTTCGCGGACCTGTGATCTCCTTCAACTCCTTGTGCCTCATTGCAGGCTTTGCTATGCTTGGATTTGCAGACCAGGTCACCGTCCGCTACATAGGGTGCTACTTAGCAACCGGGGCCTATATCTCAAATTGGGCGGCTTTGAACAGCTACCAAGCGAACAATATCACAGGGTTAGTAGACATGAGGTGGTGGAAGAACGGGCTGACATGTCGCACAGTCAATGGAAGCGAGCCGTGACAGCGGTAGGAGCCTGATCCTTCCATCAGCAACTAGTTTCTAAGCAATGGGTCTTCTAGGCTGCTGTTACAGCGTGCAATGGCCTGGGAGGCGTTGCCGGGGCCTTCACCGTCCGCCAAAAAGAGGCGCCGCGCTACTTGACAGCGGTCTGGGTGTCTATCGGGTTGGCCTCTCCTACTCAAGGTTTACCGGGCAGCTGCTGAAAGGCTGATTAGATCACATATAATGATCATTGCCATCATCCTTGCCTTCACCGCTTACTTTCTTCATGCGAACCGGAAGCAAGGCAAAGGCAAGCAACTGCTCGAAGGGACGGTAAATTTATATGATTGCATCCGATGATGACTGGACCGCGTTAAGTCAGGATCAGGAGGGCTTCAGGTACACATATTAAGTGTCCAGCACACCTCACTTTGGCAACGTTGGAGGGAGAGCCTGAGCCTGGAGCAGGTTGTAGGGAGTAAGCTATTACTGCTCACGATTCCTCGTAGTATAAGCTGTTCAGAGAACTCATCAGACTAAGGCCGTGCGATGGAGACAATTCAGAATGGCGGAAACTGGTACCTGCGCTATTTTATAAAATACATTTGTGCAGCGACCGTGTTTAAATCATCTTGAGCATAGGCCAGTCATTGACACTCAGAGCCTCATACCCCACAGATCTTGCTTGCAACAAGGGTCGTAAAGAAATTTTGTACTCAATACTAGGTCGCCTTTGCATGAGTAACGAATTGGACTGGGCGAAACGGTAAAGAGCAGAATCATTGTGCTTGATACGATACCTTCACGAGTTAGGCTGGTGTGTCATGTACCAGTTACCCTTCTTCGATGGAGGGCTTCTCTAAGATCTCGATGTGCCCCTGTACCAGCCAATGTATCAAGACTTGCTCGGAGAAGCAGGGGGAATAGATCTCGTAGTTGTGTAAATGGTGTGCGCCTCTATCTATAATAAAGTACATGAAGAATCATATGAGCCCAGCGTGATGACAGTAGCCCGTTTTAGGAACAGACCGGGGTCATGAGTCGCTAGCCGGTTGGCGCGGCTCTTGCTGCTTCTTGACTTGGCCAATTCAATCATCACTGAATTCGATCTCGGCCAGCCTGTGTGCGAAAGCTATTCCAATGCTCAGTGTTGTGAGCAGCTGACCTTGGCATCAGTGGCATGTGATATGTGTGCTCCGAACAGTCCAGGGCCCCCGAAATCCTCCTGACGACTCGCCGCCCAAGACCCTCAATCTCCGCAGCAGAAAATGACCTTCATCTCTCTATGCACCGCGCTGTACGATTACCACCCGCAAAGTGAGGGTGAGCTGGCCATTCAGGAGGGGGAGCTTGTATATGTTGTGGACAAGAGCAGCGACGATGACTGGTGGAAAGCCAAGAAAAGAGCGGTAGGCGAGGATGAAGAGGAGCCCTTCGGCCTGATTCCAAACAACTACGTCCAAGAGGTAAGTTGCCATTTCACTAGGGAGTTTCGCAACTTGTAGCAAGACTACGAGCTCAGCACTGCTGGTCTGTACAAGTGGCCAACATATCCTTACCAGAGTGCCCTCGGAGTGCTTGGACCAGAGCAGTAGATGCTGACTACGATTGCAAAGGCTGCCCCGAGTCACCGTGCCAAATCTCTGTACGACTACACGCGCCAGACCGATGAGGAACTCTCCTTTTCCGAGGATGCGCAGCTTGCCGTCTATGACATCTCAGATCCGGACTGGACGCTAGTGGGGCTCAATGGGGAGTATGGATTTGTGCCTGCGAACTACATTGAGATCACAGGGGAAGCTGAGGCTCAGTCTCCTGAATCCGCTTTGTCACCACAACTGCCGGAAAGATACGATGAGCTAGAACAGCCGGCAAGTCCAGCATCTGCTGGGCCATTGTCAGCCGGCCCAGCAGCTGCCCTTGCCGGTGTTATGAGACCGCCGGCGACTGCCCAGGCTTCGGCGACACAGCGCTCGGTTGATTCTCCACCACCCAATATCAATCTTCCCCCACGCCGTCAGCAACCGACCCCTGAAGACTCGGACGAAGACCAACCTTTGCCATCCGTTCCGTCTCGGCCACAGCGCCCAGCGTCTCCGCAATTATCTCCACCTCCAATCCAACACGCCTCGCCAAGGAGTCCAGACTCCGATGGTGTCGTCGCTTCGCCTCCGTACAACCGTATCATAAGCCAAAGCTACGGCGAGGAGAAGAGTCAGCGTTCGCCGGGTGGCTTCCACCTATATAACATCAACGAAATGGTCTCGGCGATTGGGAAGAAGAAGAAGCTCCCGACAACGCTAGGCCTCAACCTCGCCACTGGCACCATCATGATCGCTCCGGAAAAGTCAAGAGACGGACCCCAACAGGAGTGGACAGCGGAGAAGCTCACCCATTACTCGATTGAAGGGAAACATGTCTTCATGGAGTTAGTCAGACCTAGCAAGAGCGTTGATCTCCACGCTGGCGCCAAGGACACGGCCCAAGAGATTGTGGCAGGGCTAGGCGAAATCGCTGGGGCCGCAAGGGCTGAGGGGCTTAGGGAGATATTGGAGATCTCCGAAAGCGGCCAAAAGAAGGGTCAAATACTGTATGACTTTGTAGCACAGGGTGATGACGAGGTCACGGTGGCTGTTGGAGATCAAGTAATTGTACTTGACGATACCAGGAGTGAAGAGTGGTGGATGGTTCGGAGGATCAAGGATGGCAAAGAGGGCGTAGTGCCCAGTAGCTACGTGGAGGTAACAAAGACAGCACCTGCGTCTGGCGCTAGCGCGTTGAACCCTGCACGATCGGTTGTTGAACAGAACAGGCTTGAGGAGGAGAAGCTAGCTAAGGAAAGCTCGAAGTCTTCGCGGAAACGTGGAGGAAGTGACCCGAAGCACTCAGAGGTAGGCCCCGGCCTGAAGCTACCCGTAAGGGGTAGCAGCCTCACGAGTGGTAATGATGGTAACACTGCCCCTTCACAGCGAAGCAAAAGAGACAGCAAAGCCGAAAGCAAATCAGCATCGAAAACCAGTACGTTGAGCATCAATGAATGTTGAATGCACGAAGACGCTGACAAAGGGGAATAGAACCTGACACGAAGAAGATCCGTACGTGGACAGATCGTTCCGGCTCTTTCAAGGTTGAAGCGCAATTTCTTGGACTGAAAGATGGGAAGATTCATCTGCACAAAAGCAATGGAGTGAAAATTGCCGTTCCTGTCGCGAAGATGGCCATTGAGGATATCGAGTACGTTGAAAAGGTAACAGGTCGGTCTTTAGACGACGAGAAGCCTCTGTCGGAGATACGCCGAAGAAGTACTCAAAAAGCCAAGCCAGAACCTTCCAAACGTGAACAGCCTTCGACCTCTGTAGCGCAGACTGGAGCAACTATGGAACACAACAAGCGTCCATCGCCGAAACCTGCTGATCCATCAAGGTATGATTGGTTTGACTTTTTCCTGAATGCGGGCGTTAGCCCTTACCAATGCGAGAGGTATACCTTCAACTTCAAGAAGGATTCTATGGAAGAAAGTAACCTCCCGGATATCACTCCCGAGGTTCTACGGACTCTTGGCCTCAAAGAGGGCGATATATTGCGCGTGATGAAGTATCTGGACAACAAACTCAACCGCAGAAAGGGAAGTTCTGCAGAGACTGAAAGACCTTTGTCTCCTAGCGAGACTGGAGGAGGTCTGTTTTCAGGTCCAGGTGGTACCTTGAAAAACAACACTCGAAAAGGGCGGCCTGCCCCTGCGATTCAAAATAACGACGTCGTGGACGCAGAGAGCTTCAAACAGAGAAACAATGATAGAAAGGCAGGAGAGAATCCGGAGTCTGTATCGACGCCGCTCGCCTCAGCCCCTCCACCACCGAGCAAAACACGTGGTGGTTTCGACGATGATGCTTGGGACGTCCGACCGTCGAAACAGCAGCCCAGCGCTGCGCCGACATCTCAACCTCCTCCGCCGCAGATACCTACAGTCAGTGTTCCATCTCAGCCCGCTCTGAGTGGTTCGATGGCAGAGCTATCACTGTTGTCAGCTCCTCTGGAGCCAATCAAAGCCCCCCAGCAAGCATCGCAACCCCCTCTGCAACCGCAACAAACCCAGCCCTCACTGCCTCCTCAGCAGCCAATACAAGCTCAACAGCCTACGGGCATGCAGCCGCAGCCCACAGGTGCCAATCCGTCGTTCTTCTCGCAACGTGTCCAGCAACTGACGGGGCCATCAATGCAGCAGCAGCAAGCCCCGCAGGCCCAACCCATGCCTGCGTACAATGCTCAACCATCTTTCCAGCAGCAACAGCCGCAGCTGAACATGCCACCGCGACAAAGACCACAAGCTCCCTCAGCACCACCGCAGAGTTCGTTCTTGTCACCGCCGCCTAGACCGCTGTCAGCGCCCCAGAATGTACCACAGAACAATACTTTCGGTCCTCCTCCGTTACAGCCACAACTCACTGGTTTTCATCTAAGTAACATCCAGCCCCAGCTTGCACCTCCTGGCCAAACCCTGAATGACTTAGTTCAATTGAGCCAAATGAGGCAACAGCAGCAGCAGCAGCAAAGCAACCAACAGCAGCTGTACCCTCAACCTACTGATTATGGACAACAAAACCAAGCCTTTGGGCAGCTCAGCAGCAACATCCAGCCCCAGCAGACAGGCTTCGGCCAGCAATTCCAGATCGCCCCACAACCGACCTCCTTCCAGAACCAGCAGCCTTACATCAACGGCCAACAGAGTGGCGGCCCCTTCGCCGACCCACGCTCTCAATTACAGACACCAAGCTTCCAACCTCTACCCCCCCAGCCAACAGGCTTTCAACCTCAATTCCAACCGCAGCAGACCGGCTCCATTAACGCTCTTCTTCAACCCGCTTTGCAACCCCAGCCTACGGGCATGAATGGCTCACCCTTCAATAGCCAACCCCCGGCCCCACCACCGATATCAGCAATGCCAATAGCGGCCCCACTGCAGCCGCAGAAGACAGGTCCGGCGCCGCCCGTGAGTTTTGGGACCCAGACTGCTGTGAAGAAATTGCTGCCGCAGCCGACGGGGAGGAGAGCGAATCTGAGTCAGGCTAGTAAGTTCTTTTTCTCCTGTTGTCCATGCGACATCTTCGTGACTAACGTTCGAATCAGCGCCGCAAAATCCTTTCGGTTTCTGAGTATTCGCGTTTTGCGAGACTGTTTCTTCGGGTAGGAAGAAGATGTTTGGTTTATGCTGTTATCGCGAGGCTGTATCAAGAGGAGGAGCCAGGTATGTTGCACTCGAACATTGATGGTATTAGCGATGGCTTTCTGTATATATCTTTCGAATCGGGGGTGTGTAATTAATATCAACAATGGAGCGCAAAGCATCAGCAATCACCTCTAATTCTCAGCTCTACGGTTTTAGCACTCATTCAATCTTATGGTGCGCCATCATACTGTACGTTCACGCACCTCTCTCCTACCTTAGACTTACATCGGTGGCCTGACCTGCATTCACAAAAACAAATCCCGTATATCTGTTTATAGAAGTTCGATACACAGCTCTAGAAATCAAAAATTACAACTCCAAAAACTGCTAGATAGTTTATACATATTTCGTCTTATGCAATTATACAATAAAGAGAAGCCAAGACTTGAAGAGAAATATATATACTACAAAAACAAGAAATCTATATAAACAACAAAGAGAATCAAGAAAATTGTTAACAATTGCTATTTAAAATTGACTAATAACACTTAATATATATTTCTCTTTCTTGTTAAAAGATCTAGAAAAAGATCTTTATCTATTCTTTGTTCGCTACAACTTTTGACGTTGTCTTCTATAGAGAAGTTATTTTTGAAATCTAGCAATAACGCAATAATTATATATCTATTTGTTAACTCTATCTTAATTCTACTTAATCCTAGATAACTTTAAATAAAGTAAATAACTCTATTGCTTTAAGAGCTTTTTACTAATTTATAATTTATATTCGAAAAACTTTTATAATTTTATTCTATTATTAATATAATTTATTCTTAATATCTTTTATAAACAAGTTAAAGATAATTATTTATATAAAATATCTTAAATATATTATAATCTTAACTATTAGATAATTTTAAGTTCTTAAGATATCTTAATATAATCTTAAGATAATCTTAGATTATAATATTAATAATAAAAGTAAAATAATTAACTTATATTTACTATATATATATATATATATTTGTAGAATATTTTGTTTTTCGAAATAAAATTACTTAATTAAGATAACTAAGAAGAAAAGAAGTAAAACTTAAATATAAGATATATTATTATAATCACAACTATTCTACTAATTATATTATAAAGAATCTAGAGTAATTAAATTATTAATTAGATTTATACTATTAATATATTGTATAAATATAAATTAACTATTAAATTAATTTTAATTCTAAAAGTTAAAATTAAAACTTAACTTAAATTTTTAGCGTAAAATTAAATTATTAAGATTAATAAATTAAATTACTTAATTAACTTGCTTAAAACAAATTCTTTTACTTAATTATTAAGAACTTAAATCTAATATTATAGAATTAAGTTATATAATAAATTCGAATTTTTGCAATTAATCTATATAAATATAATCTTAAAAATATTTCTAACAATATATTTTACTAGAATAGTAGTTAAATAATTGTATATTATATACAATATTATATAGAACAATCTTTTAATATTTTATCTTATTATATATATCTTAATATTAATAATATTATAAAAGTATCTTTAGATAGAAAATTCCTCTAAGATTATATTATATACAATAGTATATTAAAAGTCTTCTAAGTTTATTCTTAATTTTAATAGAATATTCTTAAAGTAAATAATATTATAGATTAATACTTTAAGATAAAACTCTATATTAAACCTTAGTTTCTATAAATTTTATAAATTTAATAAAGTTATAAAGTAATATAATTAAGCAAATTAAGTTAAATAATACATATAATAATAGTATAATAATATTTATAATAGAACTAATTATTAAGAAATATAAGTGCAAGAAAATCTAATTTTTTTATAAGACGTTTTTTTGCTTGCTATTAAAGAGAAATTGTATATAAATAATATTTATTAATTTAATATTAGTTTTGCTTAAATCTAGTTTATATAAACTTTGTTAAATATATAATTATATTACAAGTTGTATACTAATAGATATTATCTATTAAATATTGCTTTTTACAAGATAATTAGAAAAAAAAAATCTATTAACAAAATTAAAATAACTAAGAAGATTTAATTCTTAAATATCTTAAATTTTAAGATTAAAATAATTAAAATAATTAAGATTTTAAATATTTTAAATATCTTAAATCTTAAATAATAAAAAGATATATAGTTTTCGAATATAATTTTCTTATAAATTATATTTAACTTATTTTAAGTTTTTATTTATTATTACTCTAATTTATTAAACTATTTGTAAAAATTTATTAAATATAAGATTATTTATAATTGTAACTTTTTGTTATAAACTAATATATTAATAAGTACTATCTATTGCGTATTACTCTTTACAAGATAATTAAAAAGAAAAGATCTATTAATAGAATTAAAATAATTAAGATAACTTAATTTTTAAATATCTTAAATTCGAGATTAAGATAATTAAGATAATTAAGATAATTATAATCTTAAATATCTTAAATATCTTAAAATTTAAATAATAAAAAGATATATAACTTTTAAACACAATTTTCTTATAAATTATATTTAATCTATCTTAAGTTTTTACTTATTATTACTTTAATTTATTAAATTATCTATAAAGATTTATTAAATATATAATTGTTTACAATTGTAACTCTTGTTATTAAGTAATTGTTTACATTATATAAAGATATCTATAAATTTTTTTAATAATATAATTTTTTCTAATACTTTTTACAAAAGTATTAGTATAATACTTTAAATATTTTAAGAATATTTATATTAAATTAATGCATTTTTATCTTAAATATTAGTTTAACAATATTATATTAATTAATATTTAGTAAAAACAACAAGATAAAAATTAACAAATCTAATATCTACTATAAAAATTGTATCGATCTAAAGAACTAATTTATACAAATAAATATTTATTTTATCTTTTATTTTGTTTTAGCAAATTAGAAGACAATTTTTGTATTAATATTTTTTAAAAGAAGAGTTTAATATTAATTTAAATTAAATTTATATAAATATTTAAAAAATTATAACAAAAATCTTTGTATAATATTGTTACGTTAGTATTTTCGTAAAAGATATTAGAGAGAATTATGTTATTAAAGAGATTTGTAAACGTTTTTAAACAATGTAAACAATCATTTAATAATAAGAAATTGCAACTTAGTAATCGTAATAATAAGTTAAAACTTAAGATAAATTAAATACAATTTATAAGAAAGTCGCGTTCGAAAGCTATATATCTTTTTATTATTTAAAATTTTAAATGTTTAAAATGTTTAAGATTTTAATTATCTTAATTATCTTAATTCTAGATTTAAGATATTTAAGCGTTAAGTTATCTTAATTATCTTAATCTTATTAATAAATTTTCTTTTTTTAATTATTTTATAAAGAACGATATGCGACAAATAATATCTATTAGTATGTAATTCGTAACATTATTTTCTCTCTTCAAGAATTTTTGTCTCGAAATTATTTATTCTTTTTTATTATGTTAATTAAGTTAATTACTAAATAACGTCGCAATTTTGTTGCTAATTGTCGCTATAAGTACGTTCTTTCCTTAATGCGTTTTTGTCGAGTTTGCGTCTTATTTAACATATCTTATTAAATAAATAAGAAATATCTCAAGTGTAAGAAGTGTTATCGAAGAAATCGAAAATGTAATTTGACTTCTAACTATTAAGAAATAAATAAAATTATTTAAAAAGCTAAAAAGTTAAATAATGAAATAACGAAATTACGTTTAAGAATTGCGCAAAAGACGAAATAAAGAAAACATTTATTTTGTTATTTAAAAAATATAAGTAATGCGAAGTCGAAAAACATCTTAAAAATTAAAAAGAACAAAAAAGAGATCAAATGTATTTAAGAAACGTTCGAAGCTCTATTTAATATTATTATTAATTTTTTATTGTTTGTTTTCTTGTCTTCTAATGTTTTATCAACTCTTATAAGTAACTTTGTTGCTAACGAAATTGTTGCAATTTGTTAAAGCATTTCTTTAGATTCTTAAATAACTTTTATGTGTTCTTGAAGATAAAATATTCTTTTTACTTAACAAGATATTCTTGATTTTCTTATTGTAGAAATTCTTTAATCTTATATTGTTCTTCTTTTTGTAAATAGAAATAAAATGTGTCTTATAAAAATATAATTAAATTCGTTAGTTTTAACAATAAGATATAAAATATTAGAAATTCTTTAACGTTCTTAAATAAGTTAAGTTTATAATTGATTAATTTCTTTGTTTTCTTAACGAGAAACGATTCGACTTTAACATAATTTAATTTTTTGCTTAACTTTCTTATCTTAAGATTTCTTGTAAAAAGATATATTTTATCTCTTTTCTTTAATTAAGATGTCGTTTTTCGTTTTTCGTTTTAATATCTAATTAATTTTTTTTGCATCTTTAAGATATTGTTGTGTACTCTTTTTAGTGTCTTTATTCTTGCGATAACTAATTAAGCTAATAGATGCTTTCGCTCTTTCTTAAAAAGATTAAATTCTTTATTATAATTAACGAAAAATAAGATTATCTTAATAATATTCGAAATTTTTGCATTTAGTGTTTATTAAGTTATAGATAAAAGTAATATCTAATTATTGTAAGTATTGTTAACGTAATGTCTTAAATATTGCTTTAAACTTTGATTTGTTTGCTTTATTTAATTATTTGTAATTAAGTAATAAACAATAAACATTCTAAATCTTGTTTCTAACATTAATAAAAACGTCTTTTAATAGTTAAATGTAAAAAGCTTGTCTTTGTTACTAGTTAATTCTTTAAATATATTATAATATTGTATAAGTTAATTTAATACAATGTATCTTAATTGTTTTACTATAAACTTCTTTTTACATGCGATAATATATAAGTATTTGATAAATTTGCTAATTATTATTAGTATTAAATTATATTTATCTTCAATTACTAAATTCGTCGACTTAAGCAATTTAGTAATAAAGTTTATCGTAACTTTATTTTATAACGATTTAAATAACTTTTAATGTTAAATTTCGTTATAATTCGCATATATATTATGTTTGTTTTGCTAACAAATAAGACATCGTTTAATATACGTTTTAATAACTTGTTTTATTTAAGAAAATTAATAATGTTAACGTAAAAGTTAAAGAATTTTGATCACTTTTAAATGTTTTTGCAATAATTTATCATAATGTTCTTTTATACATTCGTCGATTTTGTTAATAAATATTTGAATTTTTTCTTTTTTTATTAAAAACTTTTCTTTATTGTTTCTAAGTATTTGTAGAATAATATTTAGTTCGTATTTGTTTGCTAATAATAATTCGTTTTTATTAATCTTAAATATATTATAATTAAACGATTTCTTCGTTTTTATATAATTACTTCTTTTGCTAAATGCGTTTACTTTATTATTATTTTTGTCTAGTATATATTGTATTTTAAACTTGTATTGTTTAAGTTATTTTAATTATTACATTTGTTTTTTGTTAAGCTATTTAATAGTAATGAAGTGTAGAAGATTCTTGTAATCTATAAGAATCGTAAGTTTTAATAATTCTTCAATGTATACTCTTTATAACTTTAGAAATGCTACAATAGCAAGTAACTTTTTATTGTAAATATTATAATTCGATTTAATTAACAAGAGTTTTTTTAAAAGATATATTATTAAGTGTTATATATTTTTATGCTTTTAATTAAAGTATACATTAATAACTAGATTTAATGCGTTAATTTTAACCTTATTTAATAATCGTAAATTGTACATTTTTAATATTAATTTTTTTAAACATTTTAGTTTAAGATTCTAAAATAATTTCTCTTCTATTAATTTTTATATTTATAACGTCTTCTTTTTCGTAAAATTCGTTAATAATATTGCATTAACGAAGTAGTTTTTAATGAATTTCTTATTGTAGTTTATGAAATTTAAAAAGAATTAAACTTTTTTAACGTTAATAAATAATTTTTATTTTTTAATTGCTCGTAGTTTTTCGAGATTTATGCGTATTTTATGTTGTTTAGCGACAAATTTAAGAAAGTTAACTTCTTTTTAATGAAATTCGCATTTTTTTAATTTAAAATATAGATTTTTTCTATTTAGATATTTCAATACTTTGAAAATATAATTTATATGTTCTTTTAAAATATTTAAGTAAATTATGATGTCGTTCAAGTATATTATAACAAATAGATTCAAATATTATCGTAATACATTATTAATTGTTTTTTAATACGTTGTTAAAACGTTCGTAAATTTAAATAACATTATTGTATATTTGTATAATTTATATTGTGTACAAAAAATTATCTTTTATTTTATTTTTTTTATATTCTAATCTAGTTGTATGCTTCTTGTAAATTCAATTTAATAAAATACTTTACTTCCAATAATTAATTTTAAAACTCGCTAATATTAAATAATAAATATTGATTTTTTATTATAATATCATTTAGCTTTTAATAATTAACACATAGACGAAAAGTTTCGTTCTTCTTAAATACAAAAAGAATCGAATATTTTGTCTATAATTAAAAATTTTTAATAAATTTTTTTTTTCGTTTTTTGCTAGATATTCGCGAAGCGTTTTTAACTTTTTTTTAAATAAAGCATATATAAGTTTAAACGTAAATTGCTTGCTTAATTCAAATTTAATCTTGTAATTTTACGATTAATGTTTAGATAAAATTTTAATCGTTTTCTTTTTCTAAAATAGATGCTTTCAACTATTGTATATTCGTAATATATACTTTAGCGATTTTCTCGCTATATTAAATAGTCTAAAGCTCTTAAAAGATTCGCAATTTTCTTTATTTATTTTAACTTCGTAATTTAGCTAATTTTTGTTAATGTTTATTAAGTTAAACTTTATTAAATCGTTTTTTTGCAAAAATGCAAATTCGCTACTTGCGATCAAATTTCGACTCAATCTTTTATCTATTATTAAACGCTATTAATGCGTAAATTAAATGTGAATTGCGTAATCACATTGCGCAAATCTAAGTACTTGTATATTTTAATTAGTTTTTAGATTGTGCTATTTTAATCAAGGCATTTCTAGAACGATATCGTAAATAACTATTTTCACTATATTAAAAATTAGTTTCTCGTAATATTGTTAAATAGCTATCGATAATAATTTCGTTTTTTTTTTACTTTTTTATTTCTTGCGAGTAATGAGTTTCTATCTACAATTATTAGATTGTAAGCGTTAGACTTCTTTTAAGTAAAATATTCTTCTCTCTTTACAAAAGCTTTGATCATAAAATTACTTATTGCACTAAAATTAATTATTGTTATAAGTTAATAATCGTTGATTTTAATTAATGTAATAAAACATCGTGCGTGCGCTATTAAGTTTAGTTGCTACTATTAGACTAACATATTGCATTTCTCTAATATGCTCTTTATTAAAAAATTTAAACTTTTTCTTGCTTTTGTGTTGTGACTTTTGCTTCAAACATCTGTTTGCGCTAAGCTTTCTTTTGTTGCTAAATTACTAACTTTAGTTTTTTAAAAAACTAATTAATTTCGTTTTTTTCTTCTAAATAAGTTTAATATAAATCGTTATAGTAAGTTATTTAATTAAGATTTACGTATGCTATAAGATCTAGTTGTTTTATAATAATGTCAAGTATATTTTTTTTTATAATAACATTGTTTTTTAATTTCTTTTCGCATTTGTTTACAATCTTCGATGAGCTAACTAAAGCTTCGAAATGATTTGTAATGTTTTTTATGTATTCGTAAAAATTCTTTTAGTTGTACTTTTTATTCGAGTTAATAATTAAATTGTGAAATTTAATAGTTTTTTAAAGTGCTTAATTAACTTCTTGCGTAAATGCGAATGCCTTGCTTAATAATGTTTTATCTAGAATTTTTTGTAATTAATTTAAATTCTTTATCAAATAATAATTGTCGTTCGATTTAGTTTTGAAGATGTTTATCTTTGTGTCAATTTGCTTTCTAATGTCGTTCTAGCTATTAAGTATCTTTCTTAATATAACATTGATTTGTTGACGATCTATTAAGTTCTATGATCGACAATCTCTTACGAAGTGACTCGATTTGTTACATGAATAGCACGTTTTTTAGAATTTATTATTTTGCTTTCTTTTAAAAATTTTCTTTTTGCGTCGCTAAGTAAAATTCAATTTTATAGATGTAGATTTACGATAGTTTAAGTTATTGTATCTCTAATTAGAACAAAACTCTTTCTAATAATATTCGATCGTTAATTCAAAGAAGATTTTTGCTCTTTCGAGAAATTAATCGTATCGTTTTTTCATAGCTTTTTCGTATAGCTTGTCGTCGAGATCGATAACTACTTTAATAAGATCAAACATATCGCTAATAAATTTGTCATCGCGCATAATTTCGTCTTTAAGATTGTTCTTAAAATCTCGTTGAAATATTGTTATAAGTGCGACATCGTTTTACTTAATAAAATTAATATACTTTTGAAATTTTGTTGCGTAATCTATTGCAAAGATTCGTTAAATTAGATGTTAAATTACTTTTTTCGCAATTTGTTTCTCGTTAAATGTTTTAAAGATTCTTCGAAGCTCTTTCTTAAAGTTGTCGAAATTCGTAAACATCGTACAAGAATTTTTATTATAATTTTCTAGATATTTGCGTAAATTCGACTTGAGTCAATGTTAAGCTCTTTCTCTAAGAAATGTAAATGCGAAAATCGTTTTTTTGTTCGCTAAAACAAGATAGAAGATGAAATAAATATTTATTTACACAAGTTAATTCTTTAGATCAATTCGATCTTCATAATAGACATTAGACTTATTAATTCTTATTTTGTCGTCTTTATTAATAAAGAGTCGACGTAATTTTATTAAGCTAATGCTTGAAATAGAAGCGCATTAATCTAATACAAACATTCTTAAAATGTTCAAAGCATTACGTTGATACTTTCGTAAAAAATATTAAAAAGAGTTATGTTATTAAAGAGATTTGTAGACGTCTTTAGACAATGCAAACAATCATTTAATAACAAGAAACTGCAACTTAGTAGTCGTAATAATAAGTCAAAACTTAAGATAAATTAAATACGATTCATAAAGAAGTCGCGTTCGAAAGTTATATATCTTTTCATTATTTGAAATTTAAGATGTTTAAGATGTTTAAAATCTTAATTATTTTAATTATTTTAATCCTAGATTTAAGATGTTTAAGCGTCAAGTTATCTTAATTATTTTAATTCTATTGATAGATTTTTTCTTTCTAATTATCTTGTGAAGAGCAATGTGCGACAAATAGTATCTATTAGTATGCGACTTGTAACAAATATTTACAAACTTTAACAATTTTAAAAAAGAATTTCGAAGAATTTTCAAAATATTTAACAAAAAACAAATTGTAAAAAAATTAATTTAATATTTAATTTAACAAATTTTTGTAATAAACTATATAGTAAAATTTTAGAAATATATTAATTTTATCGAGTAAAATAATATGATATTTATAATAATATTTTGACAAAATCTTAAAAATAATTTTAAAAACAAAATTATATATAATAGCAAATTTATTAATAATATATTTGATTTTATCGAAGTAATTATTAATTTTAACAACAAATTATATAAAAAAATTATAAAAAAATAATACAATTAACTTCATAAAAAAGCAAAAATCTTTTTTAAATTAACAATTAAATATTAGCTATAAGAATTTTGTTCTAATTAGAAGTACAATAATTTAAACTATTGTAAATCTATATCTATAAAATTAGATTTTATTTAACAATAGATTGATTGCATTAACTCGAAAATGTTATATACAAATATTAAAATTCAAGTTAAAAAAATTTGAAGAATCGAATTGCTTAAAGTAGTTTAATTAATTACTATAAATAGTTTAACGCAAAGCGCGTTAAACTACTTTAAGCAATTCGATTTCAAAAAATTGTCGCAATTCAATCTTAACATTAAGTTAAACTAGAGAAGTAATATTATAACTTAATTTAATAATTAATTTATTTAACAATATAAAAAAAAGAATTTTAGAAAAAAACAAAATAACAAATTTTAGAAAACGTATTATTTATATAATAAATCGAATTATTTCGCAAAAAATTGTTAATTATAAAATTTTATAAATTGTTAATAAATCAATATTATATTAAGAGAAATATCTAATAATTAAAACAATATTAAAAAGTAAATTGATATAGAAACAAATATTCTTAAAACTAAATTAAATAACAATTATTATCTAATAAAGAATTTAGATTAGTTATAGAAAGTTCTAGATAAAATATTATTAGACAAGATACTTATATTTATGCAAAAAATTAATTAAGTATTTTAAAAAATTATTAAATTTTATAGTTTAATTATCAACTTAGATAAAAAATATAATTGAAAGAATTTTTATAAATATATAAAAAATATTACAAATTATTTCAAGACTTTAGCTAGCTTATCGAAGATTGTAAACAAATATAAAAAATAATTAAAAAATAATACTATTACAAAAAAAACATATTTAACAATATTATAAAACAACTAAATTTTACAATATATATAGATTTTAGTTAAATTATATATTATAACAATATATATTAAACTTATCTAAAAGACTTTCGAAAATTAATTAATTTTCGAAAAAATTAAAATTAATAATTTAGCAATAGAAGAAAGCTTAGTATAAACAAGTATTTAAAGTAGAAATTACAATATAGAAGCAAAAAAAGTTCAATTTTTTTAATAAAAAGTATATTAAAGAAATACAATATATTAGTTTAATAGTAGCAACTAAACTTAATAATATATATATAATATTTTATTATATTAGTTAAAATTAAAAATTGTTAATTTATAGCAATAGTAAATTCCAATACAATAGACAATTTTATAGTTAAAGTTTTTGTAAAAAAAAAAAATTCTATTTAAAAGAAGTCTAATATTTACAATCTAGTAATTATAAATAAAAGCTTATTACTTGTAGAAAATAAAAGAGTAGACAAAGTAATAAAATTATTATCGATAATTATTTAGCAATATTACAAGAAACTAATCTTTAATATAGTAGAAATAGTTATTTATAATATTATTCTAGAAATATCTTAATTAAAGCAATACAATTTAGACATTAACTAAAATACACAAGTATTTAGATTTGCGCAATATAATTAGACAATTTACATTTAATCTATATATTAATAATATTTAATAATAGATAAAAGATTAAGTCGAAACTTAATTGCAAATAGCAAACTTATATTTTTGCAAAAAAATAATCTAATAAAGTTCGATTTAATAGATATTAATAAAAATTAGTTAAATTACAAAATTAAAAAAAAAATCGCAAATTTTCTAAGCATTCTAAACTATCTAATATAATAAAAGAATTGTTAAAATATATATTACAAATTTACAATAGTTAAAAATATCTATTTTAAAAAAAGAAAATAATTAAGATTTTATCTAAATATTAATTGTAAAATTATAAAATTAGATTTAAATTAAATAAACAATTTACGTTTAAATTTATATATATTTTATTAAAAAAAAAACTAAAAATACTTTGCAAATATCTAGCAAAATTTTTTTTATTAGAAAATCTTAATTATAGATAGAATACTCGATTCGCTTTGTATCTAAAAAGAACAAAATCTTTTATATATATATTAATTATCGAAAGTTAAACAATATTATAATAAAAAATTAATATTTACTATTTAATATTAGCAAACTTTAGAATTAACTGTTCGAAATAAAATACTTTATTAAACTAAATTTACAAAAAACATACAATTAGATTAAAATAAAAATAGAGAAAAAATAAAAAACTTTTTGTATACAATATAAATTATACAAACATATAATAATATTGTTTAAATTTACAAACGTTTTAACAATATATTAAAAAATAATTAATAATATATTACAACAATATTTAAATCGATTTGCTATAATATATTTAAACGATATTATAATTTACTTAAATATCTTAAAAAAATATATAAATTATATTTTCAAAATACTAAAATATTTAAATAGAAAAAAATTATATTTTAAATTAAAAAAATACAAGTTTTATTAAAAAGAAATTGACTTTTTAAAATATGTTATTAAATAATATAAAATATATATAGATTTTAAAAAACTACAAGCAATTAAAAAATAAAAATTATCTATTAATATTAAAAAAGTTCGATTTTTTCTAGATTTTATAAACTACAATAAAAAATTCATTAATTTTTTTTTGCTAATACAATATTATTAATAAATTTTACAAAAAGGAAAATGCTATAAATATAAAAATTAATAAAAAAGAAATTATTTCAAAGTTTTAAAACTAAAATATTTAAAAAAATAAATATTAAAAATATACAATTTACAATTGTTAATTAAAATTAAAATTAAAATATTAGATTTAATTATTAATATATATTTTAATTAAAAATATAAAAATATATAGCATTTAATAGTATATCTTTCGAGAAAACTTTTATTAATTAACAAAATTATAATATTTAAAACAAAAAACTATTTGCTATTATAGTTTTTTTAAAATTATAAAAAATATATATTGAAAAATTATTAAAATTTACAATTTTTATAGATTACAAGAATCTTTTATATTTTATTATTATTAAATAGTTTAATGGAAAACAAATATAATAGTTAAAACAAATTAAATAATACAAGTTTAAAATATAATATATATTAGATAAAAATAATAATAGAACAAATATACTTAGCAGAAAAAATAATTATATAAAAACAAAAAAATTATTTAATTACAATATATTTAAGATTAATAAAAACAAATTACTATTAATAAATATATATAAACTAAATACTATTTTACAAATACTTAGAGACAATAAGAAAGATTTTTTAATAAAAAAAGATTTTTTTTAGATATCTATTAATAAAATCGACAAATATATAAAAAAATATTATAATAAATTATTGCAAAAGCATTTAAGAATAATTAAAACTCTTTAATTTTTATATTAGTATTGTTAGTTTTTTTAAATAAGACAAGCTATCGAGATATATATTAAACAATATCTTAGTTATTAGTAGAACAAACATAATATATATACAAGCTATAACAAAATTTAATATTAGAAATTATCTAAATTGTTATAAAATAAAATTATAATAAATTTTATTATTAAGTTGTCTAAATTAACAAATTTAACAACTAAGAAACAAATATAATTCGATACTAATAATAATTAATAAATTTATTAAATATTTACATATTATTGTATGCAAAGAAAAGTTTATAGTAGAACAATTAAAATATATTGTATTAAATCGATTTATATAGTATTACAATATATTTAAAGAATTAATTAATAATAGAAACAAATTCTTTATATCTAATTATTAAAAAATATTTCCACTAATATTAGAAATAAAACCTAGAATATTTATTATCTATTATTTGATTACAAATAATTAGATAGAGCAAACAAATTAAAGTTTAAAACAATATCTAAACTACTATATTAACAATATTTATAGCGATTAAGTATTATTTTTATCTATAATATAGCTAATACTAAATGCAAAGATTTCGAATATTACTAAAATAATTTTATTTTTTGTTAATTATAACAAAAACTTTAATCTTTTTAAAAAAAGCAAAAATATCTATTAGTTTAATTAGCTATCGAGAGAATAGCAATACTAAAAAAAATATATAATAATATTTCAAAAATGCAAAAGAAGTTGATTAAGTATTAGAACAAAAAACAAAAAACAATATTGTAATTCAAAAAAAAAGATAAGATATATCTTCTTACAAAAAATCTTAAAATAAAAAAATTAAACAAAAAATTAAATTATATTGAAGTCGAATTGTTTTTTGTTTCAAAAAAAACAAAAAAATTAATTAATTACAAACTTGATTTATTTAAAAATATTAAAATATTTTTAATATTTTATATTCTATTGTTAAAATTAGCAAATTTAATTATATTTTTATTTACAAAAAGAAAAACAATATAAAATCGAGAAAATTTTATAATAAAAAAATAAAAAATATTTTATCAAATAAAAGAAATATTTTATTTTCGAAAATATATAAAAATTATTTAAGAATTTAAAAAAATATTTTAATAATTTGCAACAATTTTGTTAATAATAAAATTACTTATAAAAGTTAACAAAGTATTAAAGAACAAAAAAACAAACAATAAAAAATCGACAATAATATCGAATAGAATTTCGAATATCTTTTTAGTATATTTTCTTTTTATTTTTCTTGATTTTTAAAATATTTTTCGATTTTGCATTATTTATATTTTTTAAATAATAAAATTAGTTTTGTTTTGTTTTGTCTTTTGCGCAATTCTTAGACGCAATTTAATTATTTAATTATTTAGCTTTTTAGCTTTCTAAATAGTTTTATTTATTTTTTGATAGATAGAAATTAGATTACATTTCCAATTCTTTTAATAATACTTTCTATATTTAAAATGTTTTTTATTTATTCGATAAAGTATTTTAAATACGACGCAAACTCCATAAAAACATATTATAAAAATAGCGTACTTATAGCAACAATCAACAACAAAATTGTAATATTGTTCAATAGTTAACTTGATTAATATAGCAAAAAAGAATAAATAATTTCGAAACAAATTTTTTTAAAAAGAAGAGATAGTATTACAAGTTTTGTGCTAATAGATACTATTTGTTGCGTATCGCTTTTTACAAGATAATTAGAGAAAAAAATCTATCGACAAAATTAAAATAATTAAAATAATTAATATCTTAAATATCTTAAATATCTTAAATTTCAAATAATAGAAAAATATATAGCTTTCGAACGCGACTTTCTTATAGATTGTATTTAATTTATCTTAAATTTTTATTTATTATTACTCTAATTTATTGAATTATCTATAAAAATTTATTAGATATAAAACTGTCTATAATTATAATTCTTGTTATTAAGTAATTACTTGTATTGTCTAAAGATATCTATAAATCTCTTCGATAGCATAAACTTTCTCTAATATCTTTTACAAAAGTATTAGCGTAATATATTACAAAGCAAATCTAACGCTTCGAAATATATTTTACAATTTTTTTTTAAATTTTAGTATTTAAGATCTATATTGCTAATTCTAATTATAATATAATTTTCAAATATTATTGTAATAAAGTTTACAAAATAATATATTATTGTATTATAAATATATAAAGCTCTATTTTGCAAATAACTTTTAATAATAATAAGAAAAAATAAATACTTAAAGTAAATTTTGTATATAATAAATAATAAGAAAGTAATAAATATATATAATAATATATTTACAATTATTACTTTTATTTATTTCAATAATTGTAAATTTATCTTCTTAATAAAATTGCATTTAACAAATATTATATAGATAATAATAATTTATTTCTTTCTATAGTATATAGATATATTACTATTGTTCTTTAACGCAAATATAATAATAATATTAATTTAACTAATCGCGAGAAATCAAATATATTACGTAAGAGCATTAAGATTTGATTTCTCGATTTTTTTTTAAAATTTAATTGCTTAAAATAGTAACTTTTCGACTAAGCTAAACTTACTATAGTAATAAGTTAGCTTCTTTAAGCGATTTAATTTTATTCGATTTCTTAACAATTCGATTTAATTTCAAATTTCAAATCGAATATCAAATCGACAAACAATCTAATATTAATATTAATATTTTGCTTTTTTGCTTCTTATATTATTTTGCAAAGCAATATTGTAAATATAATTACTTTTATTTTTATTTTTATTTGTAACTTATAAAAATACTTAATTATTACAATATTTAATTTAAATTAATACAATTAATATTGCAATTTTTAAGTTTATCTTGCAATAATGTTTTATCTCTCTTGTAAATAAATTTTGCAATTTTGCAAATACAATTATAAATATTTATTCTTTAGTATTTTATTTTCTTTATTGCCATTAATATATAAGTATTAAGATTATTTATATATTTTGGAAATAAAAATTTTGTTTTAATTTTAATTGTAACAAAATTAATTACAAAATTAATTTAAGAAGTTAATTAACTTTTAACTATATAAAGTATTATTAATATACTTTTGTAAAGTACTAAACAATAATAAGTAACTTAATAGTATTAATACTATTTTGTAAAAAAAACTAATATATATATAATTATCTTCATATATATATAATTTTAACAATTTTTTTTATTGTTGTTATTATTATTATTGTTATTATTATTGTTACTTTTATATTTGCTTCTATTTTTTTCTCTTTTTATAAATATATATATATAGTTGTATATTTATATATTTAAGTCTATTTCTAGATCTTTGCGCTATTATAGAAGTTTTAATAGTTTTTAGAAATATAGTCTTCGAACTTTAATTTAACTTTTTGCTTTATTTATTTTTGTATAGTTAATTTTGCTTTTTTAATTTGCTAATTACTTGTTTTTTTTTGAATATCTTTGCAATTAATTATATTGTGTTTTTTTTAATTTCTCTTAAATTTTTTAATTTTGTCTATAATATTTTCAAGATATTCTAAAAACTTTTATATATTCTTTTACAAAATTAAATCAAGTTATTTAATTAAATACTTAAATATATTTTTTTTAATTTATTTATTAAATACTTTATTTATATTTTATTTTTCTTTATTTTCGATAAGAATTAATTTCGATTTTAAATCTTTGTTTTGCAAATATTAAAATTTAAGTAACAAAATACAAAAGATTGTATAAATTGCTTTATATTTTGTAAATAAATTTAATTAATAAATTTAATTAATAAATCTAATTAATAAATCTAATTAATAAATTTACTTATCTTCTTTAATTAAAATAGTAAAAGATTTTAATTAATAATAATTAATCTTCTTTTTAAATTGCAAAATATATACGTCGAACAAGCTACAATTGACGCGCGACAAGTAAAACCGGAGAAAGAGATTGCATAAGATCTCTATATTAGTAAATGCGCACTTTATCGCGACAGGAATCCTGAAGAGAATGCAGCTATTAACTTGTCAGTTATTACTTTGTCTATCCAATGTTGTTCTAGACTATTGAGACTGAAATTATTGATTCGCTCTTAGTCTAACCGTCGAGAGCCGGCCAGGCAAGATGGAAAGGCTTGAATTCGGCCAAAGACCAGATCTTGCCCTGAGAAATCTTGAAGGAACCTGATAGGGCCTTCGGTAACCGCGCGCGTAGCATAGCGTCTAAATATAGATTACGGTTGAGACGGTTGGCAGAAGACGCACGGCTTAAGATACGCCATCTGGCTTCAAAGCAACTGTGACTAACGTAAGACGTGCATCAATTATGAAGTCTTTTGTATAACGACCATCGATATGTTTCTACGGTGCGTCTCTTCATTCCTGAAAACTTACTTGAATACATTCCGTTCGCCTGCAAACAGGTTATCACCGTGTGCGAGTGCATTTAAAATCCGCCTACACTCTGTTTCCGACTACTCTTGGACTCCCCCGCCATATTAGCACTATGTCGGTCGACGACTTGAAGCAGCATGAAACGCAATCCACGATACATACGAATGAGAAGCTGGTAGGTCAGTCCGGCCGACACTACCTCATCGAGCGAGTCCTTCAATCGAAGGAAGTTCCGCCGTCCCACGTCTATCTTACAACGTGGGTGTCCAACAAGCTATGTTGCTAGTATAGGTCGACTTCCTGACGACTTTTGTGCCAGATGTGGGAACCAGAAGTTCGTAGTCAAGAACGTCCTGGCCGACTTTAAATACTACCAGGACATGCAACGGGCGCTCGGTAGCAGTCGTTATCTGCGTCTCTTGCAAGACACGATCCCCGATAGGTCAATGTTCGTCTACAAATATCTTAAGGATCATTTGCTCTCTCTGGCTCAAAAAGATCTGCCTCTGCTACTCACGAAACGGATTCTGAAAGATGCATTGCGTGGCCTTGCTGAGCTGCACCATCAGAACATTGTGCATACCGGTTAGCCCGATCTCTTTCAAACACCCGGCTCCCTTAATGATAACCGCTAAGACATCATAGACATCAAACCGAACAACGTCTTGGTCCAGTGGAGCCAAACCAGCCATGGAATTATCATTGATGAGGTCCGTCTCGGTGATCTCGAAGACTCAGCCTACGTCCCGCCCGGCAGCAACATTCGAGGTAGACAAGTGGGCAACCAGAATTGGCGCAGTCCGGAAGCTCATGCCGAAGGTCGCATCAACAAATCCTCCGACATGTTCTCTTTTGGCATCGTGGTAAGTTAAAGAATGCTAAGGCTCGGCTCGCCCGACGGACGGATGGTGACTGATATCGTGGAATAGTGTATCTATGCTGTACTGAAGCACGTCATCTTGTATGTTGATGAAAAGGCGCTTCCCGAAGGTGAGCTAGCACTGGCCCACGTTCTTGAACGCCAGATTTCGTACTTTGCGGACCTGGAAAGTTTCGATGGGCTGTTGAGGCACCTCGGCGACAGCCCTTGGTGCCAGGTGCTGGAAGCGCTTCGGGGCGGCTTTAACAAGGAGAACCCGCGTGAACCGTTCGTCCGATGGAATATGGAGCCCCTTGACTCGGACCTCAAGGATCTTATCGGAGGTCTGACAAACTTTGATCCAGCGAAGAGGCTTACAGCGGACGAAGCCCTCTCGCATAATTGGTTTCACGATGTTTGAGCAGATCGACCTGTAAAACGGGGACGGGTGAAAAGGCCGTCTGCCATAGGAGCACTAGTTAGATTATACAACTTCTATTGGAACATGGCGCCTCAGTATCGGAACAGCACAGAATGAACGGCGCTGTATTGGGCATCAGTGGATGGACATTGACTGTGCAGCGGAGGAGCGTCTTTTGCGAGAAGCTGATACGTCGACCACGGATAAGAAGAGACAAACATTACTACACTTGACCATAAACATCGGGTCTCCGCAAATGGTAGAATTGTCTTTAAACAGAGAAGCGGTCGTTTCTTTGCAAAATCAAGAAGAGAAGATAGCATTGCATATGGCGACCAAAAGAGACAGTCAAAAAACATAAAATTATTAATCGGTAAGAGAGCTGAAATGTTCTGATAGACAGACTCGACTATATGCTATTATGTCTTTTTGCTCAACTAGAAAATAGGGAAGCTACCAAGCTCTTAATCGATAAATAGGCATCGATCTCGACGATCGACAATGTAGAACGCACAACGCGTAATTTGACAAAAGAGAAGAGTTTGGAATGCGCTATAAAGACTCCAGATAAGAAAGTGTCGACAAACTATATATTTGACGATTGTCTTATATTACTTTAGATAAGAACTTTATCTTATTAAATTAACTATTTACTACGTTTTATTCTTCAATTTTAATTTTTATTCCGAATAAAGAACGTGCGTTACAAGTAGAAAAGCTTGTACGTAGTCAATAATAGAAGATAGCTATGCATAAAATTGCAAATTGTTAACTTAATCTATTTCTTTGAAGTTATATTCGAAGTTCTTGCCAACGTCGATAGCAACTTCAAGATAAGAAATAGTTATTCGATTTCTCTTTCGAGATACTAGAGCGTAAATAGTAGATACAATGTTTTTAATCTAAAATATATAATTAGCTCGTATAAAACTTCTACAAATTATTTATTCGAATATTTATCTAACAATTGTTAAAAAAAATTTCTGCAAGAAAGTTAAGATTCTTGCAACTATAATATACATTTCCTTCTTTAATAATAGTTTTTTCTAGAAAACTCTTTTAAATATCTTTTCTAATAGTTAGATCTAGCAATTTATACTTCAACAAAAAATATATTCTACTTGTAATAGCATTGTTAATCTGCTTAATTTAATTAATTGTAAAAAATATAATCTCTTAATAATATTCTAATTCTTGTAAGAAAATACAAACGAAAGAATTGCAATAAATATTAGAAAGAAAGTGTTACTCTAGAAATACATCGACTTTATTAAGAAGAAAAATAATATTCTATTTATTAACGTATTAAAAAATTAGAAACAATTGTACTTTAAATTTCTTTATTGTTATATCTAATTTTTTAGTAGAAATTTATTAAATTAATAGTAATAGTAATCTTGTCTATTAATAATAAGATATATTAAATAGATCTATTTTTGAAAATATTTAGATATTTTTTTAACTATTAAAGTCTTGTCGACGTTTATAAATCTACTAATAAAACTATTAATATAGTAAGATATTACAAGTTGCGTGCTAATAAATACTATGTATTGCGCATTGCTCTTTATAAGATAATTAGAAAAGAAAAATCTATCGATAGAATTAAAATAATTAAGATAGTTTAACTCTTAAATATCTTGAATTTTAAATAATAAAAAAATATATAACTTTCGAACGCGACTTTTTTATAGATTGTATTTAACTTATTTTAAGTTTTAATTTATTATTACAATTATTAAGTTGCAATCTTTTGTTATTAAGTAATTGCTTGTATTGTCTAAAGATATTTACAAATTTCTTTAATAATATAACTTTTTCTAATATCTTTTATAGAAGTATTAGTGTAATATTTTAAATACTTTAAAGATATTTATATCAAATTAATGTATCTTTATTTCGAGTATTAGTTTAACAATACTATATCGATTCTTTATTAATAGAAACAACAAAATAAGAATTAACAAGTCTAATATCTATTATAGAGATTATATCGATCTAAAGAACTAATTTATACAAATAAATATTTATTTTATTTTCTATTTTGTTTTAGCAAATTAGAAAACAATTTTTATATTAATATTTTTTAGAAAAAAAGTTTAATATTAATTTAAATTAAACTTACACAAATATTTGAAAAATTATAATAAAAACTTTCATAAAATATTTACAAATTTTAACAATTTTAAAAAAGAGTTTCGAAGAATTTTCGAAATATTTAACAAAAAACAAATTACAAAAAAAATAATTTAATACTTAATTTAACAAATTCTTGCAATAGACTATATAGTAGAATTTTAGAAGTTTATTAATTTTATTAAGTAAAACAATATTATATTTATAACAATATTTCGACAAAATTATATACAATAATAGATTTATTAGCAATTTATTTAATTTTATCAAAGTAATTATTGATCTTAATAACAAACTATATAAAAAAACTATAAAAAAACAATACAATTAATTCTATAAAAAAACAAAGATCTTTTTTGAATTAATAGTCGAATATTAGTAGAGAAAATTTTGTTCCAATTAGAAATACAATAATTTAGATTATTGTAAATCTATATCTATAAAATTAATTTTATTTAATAATATAGAAAAAAAGACTCTAGAAGAAAGCAAAATAACAAATTTTAGAAAATATATTATTTATATAGTAAATCGAATTACTTTACAAAAAAATATCAATTATAAAACTTAATAAACTATTAATAAATTAATATTATATTATAAAAAATATTTAATAATTAGAACAATATTAGAAAACAAATTAATATAAAAACAAATATTCTCGAAACTAAATCGAACAACAATTATTATCTAATAAAGAATTTAAATTAATTACAAAAAGTTCTAAATAAAATATTATTAAACAAAATATTTATATTTATATAAAAAATTAATTAAGTATTTTAGAAAACTAGTGTGATCGTTGGGTCGAATCGAACACTTTTTTCTTAACTCGACTCATTCTCTTGGGCCTCGTAGAATTGGGTTAGGGTTAAGGCGCGAACCCGACCCTAGGGTTGGATTTCGTTGGGTTAATGTCAAGAACTTAAGTTAACTTTGTCGCGTTAACATTCGCTTATCTTATCTTATCTTATCTTATTTTATCTATGCGCTAACTCGATTAAGTTGGCGCAGAATTCAAGCTAGCCCAATTAAACTAATGTAGAGCTTACGCTAATTACATATGATTAGCGTGTTACGTGACGTCACGTAATTGAGTAAATCGAGTTAAACATTCGACGCGCATTCTTCGCTCGTCTTATTCTATTAGTCTAGGAAATTTGCCTGATCCTAGGGTTAGGATTGGGCGAGCTAATCCGATCGGGTTGAAACCTAACCTAACGATTACACTATAGAAAACTATTAAATTTTATAGTTTAATTATCGATTTAAACAAAAAGTATAATTGAAAGAATTTTTATAAATATATAAAAAATATTACAAATTATCTCGAGATTTTAATTAATTTATCGAAGATTATAAACAAATACAAAAAAAAAACTAAAAAACAATACTATTATAGAAAAAAAAAATGACATTATTATAAAACAACTAAATCTTACAATATATATAGATTTAAATTAAACAATTTGTTATAACAATTTATATTAAATTTATCTAAAAAAAAAAAAAAATTAACTAATTTTTTAAAAAATTAAAATTAGTAATTTAGCAACAAAAAAAAGCTTAGCGCAAATGAATATTTAAAACAAAAGTTATAGTATAAAAACAAAAAAAGTTTAAATTTTTTAATAAAAAATATATTAAAGAAATACAATATATTAGCTTAATAGTAGCAATTAAACTTAACAATATATATATAATGCTTTATTATATTAGTTAAAATTAATAGCTATTAATTTATAGCAATAATTAATTTTAATATAATAGATAATTTTTTAGTTAAAGCTTTTGTAAAAAGAGAAAAATATTTTATTTAGAAAAAATCTAATATTTATAATCTAGTAATTGTAGATAGAAATTTATTATTTGTAGAAAATAGAAAAGTAAATAAAGAAATAAAATTACTATTAATAGCTATTTAACAACATTACAAAAAACTAATTTTTAATATAGTAAAAATAATTACTTATAATATTGTTCTAGAAATATCTTAATTAAAGCAATACAATTTAGAAGTTAACTAAAATATATAAATATTTAGATTTGCGCAATATAATTATACAATTTATATCTAATCTATATATTAATAATATTTGATAATATATAAAAGATTAAATTAAAATTCAATTGCAAATAGCAAGTTTATATTTTTGCAAAAAAACAATTTAATAAAGTTTAATTTAATAAATATTGACAAAAATTAGTTAAATTACAAAATTAATATAATTGTCGAATTAAATTTTAATTCGATCGAATTAATCTATTTAATTTTAATTCTAAGATTAGACAAATTTTCTAGTTTAATAGAATAAAATAAGCAAAGAATACGTATTAAATATTTAACTCGATCTATTCGATTACATAACGTTATATAATATATTAATTATATACAATTAGTGTAGATTCTACGTTAGTTTAATTGGATTAATATAAATTCTACGTTAATTTGATCGAATTAAAGCATAGATAAGATAAGATAAGATAAGCAAATATTAACGCAACAAAGTTAGTTTAAATTCTTAATATTAATTTGACAAAATTCGACTCTAAAGTCGAATTTGCGTCTTAATTCTAACTTAATTCTACAAAGTTTAAGAGAGTAAATTAAATTAAGAAAAAAGTATTTAACATAATCTAATAGTTACACTATACAAAATTAGAATAATAAAAAAAAACTACAATTTTTTTAAAAGTTTTAAACTATCTAATATAGTAAAAGAATTGCTAAAGTATATATTATAAATATACAACAATTAAAAATATCTATTTTAGAAAAAAAAAACAATTAAGATTTTATCTAAATATTAATTGTAAAATTACAAAATTAGATTTAAATTAGACAAGCAATTTATATTTAAATCTATATATATTTAATTCGAAAAAAAGTTAGAAATACTTTGCAAATATTTAACAGAAAATAAAAAATAAATTTATAAAAAAATTCTAATTATAAACAAAATATTCGATTCTTTTTATATTTAAAAAAAAACAAAATTTTCTATCTATATATCGATTATTGAAAGCTAAACAATATTATAATAAATAATAAATATTTACTGTTTAATATTAGCAAACTTTAGAATTAATTGTTTAAAGTAAAATATTTTATTAAATTAAATTTACAAGAAATATATAATTAAATTAGAATAAAAATAGAAAAAAAATAAAAAATAGCTTTTTGTATACAATATAAATTATACAAATATACAATAATATTGTTCGAATTTACAAATGTTTTAACAATATATCAAAAAATAATTAATAATATATTATAACAATATTTAAATTAATTTGTTATAATATACTTGAACAATATTATAATTTATTCAAATATTTTGAAAAAATATATAAATTATATTTTCAAAATATTAAAATATTTAAATAAGAAAAATCTATATTTTAAACTAAAGAAATACAAGTTCTATTAAAAAGAAATTAACTTTCTTAAATTTGTTGTTAAATAATATAACATATATATAAATTTTAAAAAACTACAAGCAATTAAAAAATAAAAATTATTTATTAATATTAAAAAGTTTAATTCTTTCTAAATTTTATAAACTAAAACAAGAAATTTATTAAAAATTATTTTGCTAATATAATATTACAAACAAATTTTATAAAAAAGAAATTATTTCAAAATTTTAAATTAAAATATTTAAAAAAATTAGTATTAAAAATATACAATTTATAATTATTATATAGAATTAAAATTAATATATCAAATCTAATTATCGATATATATTTTAATTAAAAATATAAAAATATTTAATATTTAATAATATATTTTTCGAGAAAACTCTTATTAGTCGAACAAAATTATAATATTTACAATAAAAAACTATTTATTATTATAGTTTTTCTAAAATTATAAAAAGTATATATTGAAGAATTATCGAAATTTACAATTTTTATAAATTATAAGAATTTTTTGTACTTTATTACTACTAAATAGTTTAATAGAAAATAAATACAATAATTAAAGTAACTTAAATAGTACAAATTTAAAATACAATATATATTAGACAAAAATAATAGTAGAACAAATATATTTAGTAGAAAAAATAATTATATAAAAACAAAGAAATCGTTTAATTATAATATACTTAAAATTAACAAAAACAAATTACTATTAGTAAATAGATATAAACTAAATAATATTTTACAAATATTTATAAACAATAAAAAATTTTTTTTTTTTTTTTTTTTTTTAGATATTTATTAACAAACTCGACAAATATATAAAAAAATATTATAATAGATTATTGCAAAAATATTCGAAAGTAATTAAAATTCTTTAGTTTTTATATTAGTATTGTTAGTTTTTTTAGATAAAACAAGTTATTAAGATATACATTAAACAATATCTTAATTATTAGTAGAACAAACATAATATATATACAAGCTATAACAAAATTTAATATTAGAAATTATCTAAATTGTTATAAAATAAAATTACATTTTTTTTTATTATTAAATTGTTTAAATTAACAAATTTAGCAATTAAAGATAAATATAATTCAATACTAATAATAATTAACAAATTTATTAAGTATTTATATATTATTGTATACAAAAAGAAATTTATAATAAACAACTAAAATATATTATATTAAATCGACTTATATAGTATTATAATATATTTAAAGAACTAATTAGTAATAGAGACAAACTTTTTATATTTAACTTTTAAAAAATATTCTTATTGATATTAGAAACAAAACTCAAAATATCTATTACTTATTATTTAATTACAAATAATTAGATAAAGTATAATAATCAAAATCTAAAACAGAATCTAAAATACTATATTAATAATATTTATAACAATTAAATATTACTTCTATTTATAATAGAGCTAATACTAAATACAATTTTTTTAAATATTATTAAAATAACTCTATTTTTTGTTAATTATAACAAGAAACTTAATTTTTTTAAAAAAGAGCAAAAATATCTATTAGTTTAATTAGCTATCGAAAAAATAATAATATTGAAAAAAATATACAATAATATGTTAAAAATACAAGAAAAATCGATTAAGTATTAAAACAAGAAACAAAAAATAATATTTTAATTAAAAAAAAAAGATAAAATATATTTTTTTACAAAAAACCATGAAACAAGAAAATTAAACAAAAAATTAATTTATATTAAAATCGAATTAATTTTTGTTAAAAAATTAAAAAGATTAGTTAATTACAAATTTAACTTATTTAAAAAGATTAAATTTTTTTTAATATTTAATATTTTATTGTTAAAATTAACAAATTTAATTATATTTTTATAGAATATATTTTATTTCTATTTAAAGAAAGAAAAACAATATAAAATTAAGAAAATTTTATAACAAAAAAATCAAAAATATTTTATTAAATAGAAAAAATATTTTATCTTTAAAAATATATAAAAATTACTTAAAAATCTAAAAAAGTATTTTAACAAACTACAACAATTTTATTAGCAATAAAATTACTTATAAAAATCGATAAAATATCGAAGAATAAAAAAACAAATAGTAAAAAATTAATAATAGTATCGAATAAAGTTTCGAGCATCTTTTCAATATACTTGATTTTTTTTGTATTTTTCTTAATTTTTAAAATATTTGATGATTTTGTATTATTTATATTTTTTAAACAACAAAGTTAGTATTTTTTTTGTTTTGTTTTTTGCGTAATTTTTAGATACAATTCTATTATTCTATTATTTAGTTTTTTAGTTTTCTAAATAATTTTATCTATTTTCTAATAATTAGAAATTAGATTATATTTTCGATTCTTTCGATAATATTTTTATATTTTTATATTTTCTATTTATTTAACAAGATATATTAAATAAAATATAGACTTGATAAAGATACATTTATAACAACAATTAACAATAGAATTGCAAGATTGTTTAATAAATAGCTTAGTTAATATAATAAAAAAGTATAAATAGTTTCGAAACAAAAACTTTTAAAGAAAGAAAATAGTATTATAAATTATATACTAATAAATACTATTTGTTGCGTATTACTTTTTACAAAATAATTAAAAAGAAAAGATCTATCAATAGAATTAAGATAATTAAAATAGCTTAACTTTTAAATATCTTAAATTTAGAATTAAGATAATTAAGATAGCTTAACTCTTAGACTAATCGTCGAGTCAAGTTATGATATTATTCCTCTAGTTCGACCTGGCGCCAAGATCGGGTTGCGACGATTTTTTGGAATCGAATCGCTCAAAGTAGTTTAGCGCGCTTCGCGCTAAACTACTTATAGTAATCGACTAAACTACTTTGAGCGATTCGATTCTTCGAATTTTTTTTGACCCAAGTCTTGGCATTTGCACGTGACATTTCCGGGTCAGCGCGACCAGTCTATTAACTCTTAAATATCTTAAATTTTAAATAATAGAAAAATATATAGCTTTCGAACGCAACTTTCTTATAAATTGTGTTTATTTTATCTTAAGTTTTAACTTATTGTTATAATTATTAAGCTACAATCTTTTGTTATTAAGTAATTGCTTGTATTATCTAAAGATATCTACAAATGTTTTCAATAGTATAACTCTTTCTAATATCTCTATCAAAAGTATTAGTGTAATATAAGATTCGAAAAGAAAATAGAGATTTTATTGCAAAAGTATAATTAAGTTTAGTTTTTTCTTTATTACAAAGTTATCGAAGATATATTTAGTCTCTTAACTTGTATATATTTCGATTAATATCTAAATAACTTTCTTTTGTTTAACTAGATTAATTGTTAATTCAATATTCGATTTCAACTTTAAAATCGAATCGAATTGTTAAGAAATCGAATAGAATTAAATCGCTTAAGAAAGTTAGCTTATTACTATAATAAGTTTAACTTAGTTAAAAAGTTACTATTTTAAGCAATTTAATTTTTAAAAAAAATCGAGAAATCGAATCTTTACACTTTTACGTAATATTTTCGATTTCTTGCGATTAGTTTATGTTTAACAAGAATTGCAAGTTAAGCAAAAATCGCAAAATATTAGTTAATACTCTTGATATCAACAATTGTAAACTTAGCTATATAATATATTAGTCTAATATTACTTCTAATTGATAGATAACAAGAGAATTCTATTTATTTTATAATTTGTTGCTATAACTAAATTCTAATACAATTAAACTATAGAAAATAAGATTATTTTTATTTATTTTAGTAGAATCTTTGCTATTGCTCTTGACTTAATCTAATTAATTTGTTAAACAATTATTATATCTAAAAATAATTTAAGTTCTATTTAATAAATCTTGTTTAATCGATTAATAAATAGAAGATCTAATATAATTAAGATTTGTTTTTTGAAAAAAGACTATATCGATTATAATTCTATTATTAACAAATATCTTAATCGATTGCTTTTTGCATATATAGATAAAGATATTGTCTTAATATTAACAATAGTAAATATTTATTAAAAATACAAACTTTCGATTATCATTAACAAGATTTGTCTCAATCTAAATCTTATTTAACTAATATTCGAGAGAAAAGATTTTAAGAGAGTTAATTCTCTTAGTTTTACGAAACTTTAAAATAACAAGCTCGATTAAGATTTTTGCGAATAGTTTGTTATCGAAATCTAGATAGTAATATTTTAGATAAAAGTATTCTTTATTGTTGTCTATTTAGATTGATCGTTAATTTGATATTCAATTTCAAATTTGAAATCAAATTGAATTATTAAGAAATCGAATAATATCGAATTGCTTGAAGAAGCTAGCTTATTACTATAATAAGTTTAGCTTAGTCGAAAAGTTACTATTTTAAGCAATTTGATTCTAAAAAAAATTCAAGAAATCAAATCTTAACGTTTGTACGTAATACTTTCGATTTCTTGTAGTCAATTTATATATTTTATATGTTTAATTTATTTAATTAAACTAGAATTTTTGTTTAATCTTAGAGTTAGAATTGAACAAATCAATCTATTTAGATTAAAATTTAATCTGTCGATTACGCTATATATTTATCAATTCTTACACAAAGTACAAATATATACTTGTTTAACTTATTTACTTCTTCTTATAGCGTTATAGATTTAACAATCTTGTACTTGTACTTCTTTTTATTCTAGCTATAAAATAGTAATTTTAGTATTTTGGATTTGCAACTTGTAGAGAACAAAAAATTCGTTAATTATCTTAAATTCTATTTTCGAGACTCTCGCTTGTAAAGCTTTCTTGTCTCCGAATTTCTTTTTAGTGCTTGCTAGCTAAATAACTTCTGTAGCAACAAAGACGCTCTAGATAACTTGAGCAGCTTTTAATAAGTTTACAAATAGTTGGACGTGTCTCGAACTAAGCGTTTGCTTGTATGCGGACAGTTTAGAGCTGCTTGGGAGTGTCTGCGGCCGAGACAGATTTGGAATAATCTCGGTTGACGCTATAGTCTAGTATGGGATGAACGTTCGCGACTAAGCTTTGTAGAATTTTATAAGACCGTTGAAGAACTTCAAGCCAATAGAAGTCGAATGACGGGGCGGTCGTCTTGCCTGTAGATATATCCATCAAAGGTGCTTGACTAGCAGACATCCTGCATTGACTCTTTACTGTTCGCCATTGATTGAATGTGACGCAGCAGCCTAGCTGCAGGCTCGAAGCGGTTGAGCTTCGACCGGAACGCAAATTGTGGTAATCTTTGGTCACTGTGCTTCTTGCTGCGAGTGTGTGCGTACTTGGTGGCTGATCGTTTAGGAGGCTTCATGGACGCGTCCATATCGATCGGCGCTCGACACAGGGGAGGTGTCCAAAACTTCGAGTAGCGTTCACAGTAATCATAGAGGCGTCCATGGAGGCGTCCATGTTGGTGCCGGTAGCGGTTATTTAGGAGGAGCCCATGGACGCAACCATGGACGCGACCATTGGGTGCATCCATGTACGATGTGCAGGTTAGCGTCCTTGTTTGGCACAATTGGAAGACACCTATACAAGGGATAGATGCCTCTCGGCGGTCAGCAGTTGAGGCTTCAGCTTCTCACAAGTCGAGATCGATGGTGGAAATCTTCCCCAGAGATGGGAGCTTTTTCAGGCGGGAAAAATCCGTCAGGCCGATCACGTGCAACTTAGTGTGGGCATCTTCGAATTCGAAAAGCGTCCGAGAATGAGCCGGCCAATCGTTTTTGCACCCCTCCGAGGCGCCTGCTCATTAACCGACAAAGCTCGGCGTCCTTCTAGACATCAACCGCGCTGAACACCTTATCTATTCATAAAGACATTGGCATGCCACACGTCTTCCTTGAAGGCTTACCATCGATTTGGACTTGCGAAGCAAACCTCAATGACCTTTCCTCACGTTCGAGCGGTCAAACTGAGCGGAGAGACATTTGCTCTCGATGGAAACCTCCAGGTTGCAACAACGTCTCTGGAGAAAGATGGATGTCTTCTGTTAAAGGATGCAACAGACTTAAGACCTATAGAATCCTCGATGGAAGCGCGATACTCTCAAAAGGGCTTCGAGAAGACTTCTGAAGATGACGGGTCCCTTGATATTGGATCTACACTGGACTCCGTCGCGAGGAACCTCTACTTGAACAGGATAAGTGGCTACGCAATCCTACAGATATTGCTAACTGCTGTTACAAGGTCATTGGCGCTATATTGTTCTCCGCCGGCAACGAATACATTATCACCTCTTACAACCCCTTCATATACTTCAACAAAATCCGATTCGGGATGGGGCGTGACCCTAAAGCTGATCTCTACACTTCGAAACCTGGGCTGGTCGTGGTTACTTGTGTACACCTGGGTGGAGATACGAACGTGTCATGGCAGTTCAGTATTCAAGAAGGCTCTCGAAGTAAAGACTCTGATAGCGAAGTAATTATCATGCGTGCGAACGGAGGCAATATGTAATATGCATTTCTCCTGTGCTCATTATATTCGCTAATGTATAACAGCTTCATGTGTCTTGGATGGCTTATAAGATCTCCGCCCCGCCTTGAAAACCGTGAAATTGCCTACTCCGTCGACGTCACTTACTGTAGCGAATCTGCTCCCAAGAGCAAGATCTTCCCGCCATTGAAAGAGAGAATTCTTTGGTTAGAGAATAAAAGAGAAGAATATGTGAGCATTGAAGTCAGACAGAACGTACTATAGTTAGAAAAGAACTTTGTAACTTAATTGATTATATTATAAGCGAGAATGTAGCATAAGCGATACTACTTTGCATATACTTTGTTAACGTATATAATAAAATCTTGTGCTATTGTTATCTTCTATAATAACTCGCATTTCGTAGAGCAAAGACTAGTCTATTACACAAGATTTGACGTAGACGTTCTTAGATTAATTGTCGAATCAAGTTATAATATTATCTCTCTAGTTCGACTCGACGTTAAGATCAAGTTGCGACAATTTTTTGAAATCGAATCGTTCGAAGTAGTTTAGCGCGCTTCGCGCTAAACTACTTATAGTAATTAATTAAACTACTTTAAGCGATTCAATTCTTCGAATTTTTTTTGATTTAAGTCTTAGCATTTGTACGTAACATTTCCGAATTAGCGCAATTAATCTAGATGTTCTCTAGTAAAAGCTAAGACAAAATATCTAATTTGCGACAATACTTTGTCGCATAATATTCTTAAACAAATTTATAACTTAGAGATTTCGTAAACTGCGTTATCATGCGTCGATCTACTAGATCTTAAATTATCTTAATTTCTACATTGTAAATGTTATTAAAATTATATCTTAATAATTAAGATTAATTCTAATAGCTTTTGTCAATTGCTCTCTTTTGTTAATATAAAATAAATTGCTCTTCGAATGAAATACGAACTTGCAAATTGCTCAAATTATAAATATCTTAATATTTAGTTTTGTTAAACAATTTATTCGATCAATATAAGTATAAAATAAAGTGCTACTTTAATAAGTTTCGAAGTTAAGAATCTAGAAAATTATAAATAGCAACAATTTTATAATTTAATTGTTAACTTAACTTTAGTTAACTCTAATTAATTATACTATTAGATTAATATAAATACGCAATAAATTGCTTCTTGTATACGTTTCAAGTAGAAAAACTATTATATCTATAAATAGCTTCGAAGTTATTACTTGAACAAATAGATAAATTTCAAGAAATATTAGAGAAATCGACTTAAGATAGAGCAAAGATTATTCGCTTATTAATACTATTATTCGTTAACGTATTCTAATTAGATTAATCGCAAGAAATCGAATATATTACGTGAGAACGTTAAGATTCGATTTCTCGATTTTTTTTTAGAATTAAATTGCTTAAAATAGTAACTTTTCGATTAAACTAAACTTATTATAACAATAAGCTAGCTTCTTTAAGCGATTTTATTTTATTTAATTTCTTAATAATTCGATTTAATTTAAAATTTGAAATCAAATATTAAATTAATAATTAATCTAATTTTAATTACTTTTGCGATATAGAAATTACTATCTATATTAAGAATTTGTTAGACAATCGAGCAAATCTAATTGTATCTTGTTTGAAAAAGATTTTTTATAATTGTTAGATATACTAGATTTTTACTCTAAGCTACTAGCAAATTAAAAGAAATAAATCTTCTATATTGTAATACATCTTTATATAGATATTGTAAGAAATATCTGTAGATAAAACTTTCTTATTTGTGACTAATACTATTAATAATATAAAATTCTTTATCTAAAAGAATAATAAGATTAGAGAGAAAACTACTTACGAGAGTTCAAATTTGTTTAAACATATTGTTGTTCGAAGATTTCTAAATAGATATGCTTTTTATAACGCGTATAGTTCTTAGATTTGTTAAACAACTTTTAATAAAAGTTATAGAACGTTCGATCAAGAGTAAAGACAAATTCTCTGTAAATATAAGAACTTTTATTCTTGATATATTTTCGAAGATATTAATGTCTAGAAAAGAATTTTTTATATTCGAAAACTGAACAAAGATAATTTCTATTTATTATTTTATTAAAGTTTTTAGAGTTAAATTCGAGTTCTACAACATATAGCTAAAGCAATTAAATTTTAAGTTGCAATATTTAAATCTATTTTTCTATAATTTTAAAATATTCTATTATATTCTCTTGTAATAATAATTGAATAATTTGTGTTCTCTTTTGTTGTTATTAACGTTGTAGCAACTTATTATTATCTCGATATTATATATTTTTGTTAGAAAGAGCTAAATCTAATTGTCGCTCTAAAAGAGTATTTGTTAAGTATTGTCTTTTATTGTTCGCTATTTATTTAAATTGATCGTCGAACTAGATTATAATATTATCTCTCTAGTTCAACTCAACGTCAAGATTGAATTGCGACGATTTTTTGAAATCGAATCGCTCAAAATAGTTTAGCGCGCTTTGCGCTAAATTACTTATAGTAATCGATTAAACTACTTTAAGCGATTCGATTTTTCGATTTTTTTTTAACTTAAGTCTTGGCATTTGCACGTGACATTTTTAGATTAACGTAATTAGTCTATATTTGTTTCAAGAACAAAGCATTGTTTATATCTCTAATAGTTCTATTTGTAGTTTTACTACTTCTAATAATTTTATTGTATAAGTTTATTTGCACTTTAATTCTATTTTCTAGAATATAAGTCAAGAAATCTTAAGTTGCGTCGATTAAAGCTTTGTAATCTATATAGTATTTCGCAATATTAGTATTTCTTTCTAGTTCTTCGACAATACTTTGTAATAAATTTAGTAAAGAAATAGAAATATATTGCTTTTTCTCTATAGAGTATCTATTCTTAGATAGTAGAAGCTAATTAGTATTTAAAAGTATAAATTTCTCGAGAGTATAAAAAGATTGCGCTAAAAGAACAAATAATATATTAAGAGTACAATATATATTAATTAAAGCTTCTATTTTCTAAATTATCTTTAAGTTGAGTTTATGCAAAACAATAGCAAATAACTATTCTATACTAAAGTTAATTATCCAAGCAATTGCGACTACAGATAAATTGTTATTTGCCAAGTATTCTAGCGTAATATTTAACTAAGACTAGAAGTCGATTTTTGGAGCAACAATTTGAAATTTATTCTATTTGCTATTTTTGATAGCTAAAAACATAGATTACTTTTTCTCGCTTTATCTCGAATAAAAGTTGATTTAATAAAGAAAATAATCTAATTAATAGACTAATATCTAGTGCAAACTATATAGCAAAATTGTATAATCAAAAGTTAATCTATTAATACACAACTATAATTTACAAAATATAGAACAACAATATCTCGCAAATATTTGAGTCTCTAGATTACAACTTTTACAACAAGTTTGCTAAATTGTTTTGTATATACTCTTAATCTTAACTTAATCTCTATTAATCTAATATATATATAAGAATCTTTGTAATTTTGTTACAACTTATTGTTGGTTTATTCTAAAAGCTTTACAAATATAATATATCTATTTTTGTTTAAAAAGAGAATATTTAGCTAATTCTATATATCTTGTAGATATTCATATCTTTCTATTGTTTTGAACTTTAGCAATCTTAATATTATCGAACATTAATCTAAAGATTTGTTACAAATTTTTGGAACTATAAATTTAATCTTAAGAATTAATTGCAACTATTATTCTAATAATAGTTTTTCTTTTAATAATATAACTTGCTATAAACTATATATTGTTGTAGCAAAACTTATCTATAACGCTAAGTTAAATTTAGCTTCTTAAGCTCTTGCTTTAGCAATAGTAATAGAACAAGCTAATTGCTACATTTTGTTCTAAACAATTTTAATATATTTTTATCGATTCTTAAAGTTAAGATCTATAGATAAAAGTACTTTCTTATATTATTTTATCATATATTACAACTTCTAAGACGCAATGTTTGTTGTTTGTTAATTTTCTCTATATAGAATTCTAGAATTTTATTAATTCTTTAGTTAATCTTTAGTTATATCTTATAAGTGTAATCGAAAGTACAAAATAAATTATATCTAGAAATTAATAATAGTTAACAACTAAATTCTACGCTAAGATAAATAAGTTACAATAGATTATATATAATATGCAATCTATAAATACTACAAGAATCTAGATAGTTGCAGAAATATATAGATTAAATACTTTACTCTATATACAATGTAGACTCGAAGAATAAGCAACTTGTTCTTTAACCTTCTAGATATAATACTAACAATTGTTTATAGACTATCTAGAACTTGTAGGAAAATTTAGAAGCTTAAATGGAATTTTTACAACTATTTTCTAACGCTTTTAATAAACAAATTATTATTTATTGCAATTTGATTATTGTAGTTACTTTTTATACTATATATTACAAGTTCTTTGTAGTCGAAGCAGTTAGCACTTAAAAGCAAAATTATTGCAGATTTCTATATTATATTTAAGTACTTTATAAGACTTGCGTTCTAAATCTTGCATAATATACTAAGAATTTATAATAGAATATTATCTCTATTTTGAAAGCAATTAATATTGTATAATATTTAAATATTTACGTATTATTTATGCACGAACAATTTTGATAAGAACGCATAGTACAAGAATTAAATTTCTAACTTAATCTAATTTGATTATTATATTTAAGCGTTATATATAAAAGTTTGATAGATTTAGCAAGTTTTCTTAAATTCGCTTGTAGTATTTACGTATCTTCTTTTCGAGTATCTTATATGTTTGTTCGATGCTAAGAAGAGACTAGTTGTCTAGTTTATTTAAGTCTTCTTTGTGTTGCTATTTATATCTCTATATTAAGATTTTTTACAATTGTTTTTCTACAACTTTTACAATCGATTAATCAATAATTAAAATATTCTTGTCGTAAATATACGAGTTTTTTTCTACAATAATTAAATTCAAGTATAGCAAATGTCGCTTAATATATAGAATCTAATCTAAAGTTATAGTATTTTTGTGCTCTTAGAATTTGTCAACTTTTAAAACATCTCAAAACTTATCAATAGTAGTAGATAGTAACTTTAATCTTCTTAAGTTAAAGATAAGATTGTAGCAACTATTGTTGCATAGTCTATGTCTCTTGTGTTACAAATATACTTCGTAAAAGATCTAACAAACGTAAAAGTTAATCGAAAATACTTGTAAATAGTTTTTTGATTTAGATAATCTTTATTATTTTCTAATTACACATAGGAGAAAGTATTTTATCTTGTAAGATGTTAGTGTCGACTAGAATATATGAGCGATTGCATTTCTTATCTATTTTAATATAAGAAAAAATTAGTTTAACGCTATAGAAGAAATATTGTTTGTTATTAATTGCGAGATAAAAAGTTAATATTGCTATTAGAAATAAGTTAATAGATAGTTTGTTAATCTTAGAATAGTCTAGTATTGTTATAATCTATAGTCCAATCGCTAGAATTATCTTTATATTAGTTGTGTCCAATATCTCTTTTCTATAGTTCGAATAATTAATAATAACAATATTTACTCGATTTGTTTTAGAAACAAGTCTTTGCACAAACATTGCAATTTCTAACTTAACAACAAAATACAATAATTTTATAATAAATATTTAATCAATTAGTGCATTGTTATTATTGTAGATATATGTTAAATCTAATATCTATATTTCTTCGAATACTTTTGTAAAGAACTCTTTGTTCTATGTTTTACGTTATTCAAGATTATATTTCTAACAATTCTTGTTAATTATTCTTAGTGTAGCAAAGTTCTCGAAGTTGTACGCAACGATATAATCGACTTTTGTGCAAAATTTCTTGTAAAAGATATTTGTAGTTTAAAGCTTATATATTGCTTGCGCTTCTTTTATACAAGTTAGTTCTAAATAGTTTGTGCAAGAAATCTTTGCAATATCTTAAGATGAAACGTGTATTTCTATTTTGACGTAGATTCTAAACTAACAATCTTAATGTCGAAGATAGTAAAACGTTAATAATTCGAACACGCTATCGTCAATAATTAGAAAATACTTTGCTATGCTAAGTTTAAAGAAAATAAGAGCAATCGAGATGCAAAATCGATTTAGAGCGCAAACTTAACGACATAGAACTATATTTTAGTTAATATTTTTGTAACAATTTTGTTGCTCTCAACTTGTTCAAGTTTAGCTCTATTAGAAGATTTGATACGATAACAACGACTTTAGCATAATAGGAATTTTAAAATCGAGCACTTTGTTATTTGCATCTATTAGGGAAGAGAGCAGTTATTAGATAGTAGATATTTTTAGAATTGAATTCGACAAACAAGAAGAATCTTGATTTCTTCTAGTTGCGCAATTAGTAATTTGTTAGCGCTTTTACAACAATTGTTGTCTCTTAATCTTATTTTTAGATTTTCGATTTCAATATCTAACAAGATAAATTTGATTAACTTTTGCATTTTGCTATTAAAATATATAGAATTAATTACTTATTACTTTAGATATTATGCGCTTTCTAAAATTGCTTTGCTTATAAGTTTTAATTACAAATTGCTAGAGTTGTAGAAACTATATAGTTTATTAATATATAAAAAATTTAAGTTGATCTTTGTTTTTAAGATACGTTTCGAAATACAAAAACTTTGCAACTAAATAACTTTTTCAATATTAACTTAAACTTTATCAAAGATATATTGTTAAAAGCGCAAAGTCTACTCTATTAAATATAAGATTTTAATAGTAATAAATTAAGAAATATAAAAGTTAATTAAAAGCTTTTTGCTAGAAGCTAAGATCAAGAATCTAAAAATAAGATTAAGAGACAACAACTATTATAAAAGCGCTAATAGCTTGACGTGTTCGAAATTATCTCTTACTTCTCTTGCGAAGCAATCTTGATCAACTATTTAAGTTTAATTTCGAGCATAACTCAAGAGATATCTTCTCTATTGTAAGAAGATAAAAATAGATAGAAAGTATAAGAAAAAAGATTTTGACAATAGTCTAAGTTGCGAAATTAAGAATAGATAGAAAGTATAAGAAAAGAGATTTTGACAACAATCTAAGCTGCGAAATTTAGAAGATCTATATATTTGAGAGCAAGTTTGTAGAATAATAAGAGCTAATAGTATAAGATAATTATAAAGAACTTGAATCTTAGATAAAGTAGATTTTCTAAAATACTAAATATTGTAATTTCTTGCTTTTGCCTATTTGCTTGAAGTAAGAATTAAAGAAGTTAAGTCTCTTTTATAGCTTTTATATTATCTAGACTTGATTTATTGTGTCTCGCAAAACGTTTAAGCTATATAAAATAAATACTTTTTTTGTCAAATCGATAAAGTAATAAAAAAACAATAGATTATATTGTTCTTCGATAAAACTCTCGAAGAACACAATAAGTAAATTATCGTTATAAGAGGTTGTTTTAGAAGAAACTAAGTATTCGATATTGTTGCTAATTCTCTTGTCTTTGTTGTTTAACAAATAGTAATAGCAAAGAAATTGTTATAGACTCTACTATAATAGATAGCTTTTGCTTTCTAATATTAAGTATTAAAGTCTTCGAAGATATTAAATCTTAATCTTTATTAAATAACAAATTAATAGAATAATAGAATACAATTAAATGCAAGCGTAAAGATAGCGCGCGTCTTTACAACTATACTAGAATATTTATAATGCAAAACTCTTAGTTAATTAATAGAACATCTGTTGTCTAAATAGTTAAAATAATCTATATGTAAATCTTTTTGCATTCTTACTATTGGTGTATCGATTAAAATAATAATAATATAAGTAGCTTAGCGCATAGCAACTAAAAGGTAATACTTTAGATATATTGCACTTACAAATAAAGAACTTAATAAATAAGTTTTATTTTCTATTTTGTCTTTTTGTTAATTTAAAATATTTTCTATTAGTTAAAATATAGTTGTAATATACTAATAGCTTATCTATAATAGAATTTAGATATAATTGACAAATATCGACTGCAAAAAAGAATTAATAATAATAGTTTTAACACTATATATATTGATAATAGATATAGATATTCTAACTACTTTTTAAGATTTATAGCGCACAAAAAACTTATATCGATATTAACAACAAAGTTGCTATTAAACTCGAGTATATATTAATTAATTTGTTTGTTCTAAATTGTAAAATTAATATCTATCAATTTCTCTTTAATAATGTTAATATTTTACAAGTTTATATTTTTGAGATCAAATACAAATTTAATACTATAGTATTTAATTTTTCGAGTTTAAGTCTAAAAAATCTTTTTAACTTTTGCAATTGCAAGTTCTTTTTTAAAACAATATTAATACTAGTCGATTAACTTATTTGTTGTCTTAATTATATTTATTTCAACAATATTATCTAGTGTAACTATCAAGTTAAGTTTTAATTCGATTGAGTTAATTCGCTCAATTCTAATTTTAGAATTAGACAAATTTTCTAGCTTAATAGAATAGAACGAACGAAGAATGCGCGTTTAGTATTTAATTTAATCTATTCGATTACGTAACGCTACGTAACGCGTTAACTATATACAATTAGCGTAAATTCTGCGTTAGCTCAATCGAATTAGCATAAATTTTGTGCTAGCTTAATCGAATTAATATATAGATAAAATAAAATAAGATAAAATAAGATAAGCGAATGCTAACGCGACAAAGTTAGCTTAAATTTTTGATATTAATTCGACGAAACTCAACTCTAAAATCGAGTTTGCGTCTTAATTCTAACTTAATCCTACAAGATTCAAGAGAGTAAATTAAGTTAAGAAAAAAGTGTTCGATTCGACTCAACGATTATACTAATGTTATTTATCGAGATATTTAAATTAGAAAACTATTTAATAGATATAAATAAATATAGAAATTAGATTTATGTAATTGACTTAGATTTTTTTACAAAGCGTCGTATAATCTAGATAGAAACAAATATTAATTGTGCTCTAAATTCAAAGCTAATAGACACAATATGTTTTGCTAGCGTTAACAATTATTTGAATATTAATAAGTAGAACGTTTTTAACTTTTGCTTCTCGAAAGCTAATAGATATTTAAGTGCAACATTATTGCGATAACTTGGAATCTCTAGAATACATACTTCTTTACTTTCTTCGAAACTATCTCTTATAGCAAGATCTTATAGTTACAAATCAAGAGCAAAAGAAGAAACTTATATTGGCGATAAAGTAGACAATTAGTATAGAAGATTTGTGCAAGAGTCTTCTACGCAAATTTGCAACTTATTTTAATTATATTTGTTCTCGTAACTTTTATAACAAATCTTAATATATCTATCTACGCAAAATCTTTCGTAATCTCTTTGTGCGTAAGAGCTTTGATTATAATTATGTGTATAATTGAACAATTCTCGAATATCTAAGAAGTATAAAATAAAGTTGCTAGAAAGAGTTATTTAAGATTGTTTTTAGCTTCAATATTAAGAGCAACGCAAACACTATTGTAAAATTAATTATAGCACAACATATCGAAAATAACGCTAAAGAAGATTTAGAAATAATTGTACTACACGTAGCAACTAAAGAAGAAAATATTATTGTAATACGTTTGCTATTAGATAATAACTTCAATATACTTAGCAAAATCTAATAATCTAAAGCGAATATCTCTATACGTTGTAGCAAAATACGATTATTAATAGATAGTTAAGTTGCTATTGTTACAAAAGACTAATGTCTTAACAATATATAATTCTAAATCGACAATTTTGCATTTATTGATCAAGAATAAATATTTGAAAATTATTAGAACGTTACTAATATCTTTGCAAGCAAGCTTTTGTAATATTGACGTACAAGATTTTAACAAAAGAATATCAATATATTTTACGATCGCTATTAAATATACTAATATTATAAGACTATTTATTAAGATAGAAGAAAATTATATAATTAAAGATTGCGACGACATAAGAGTATACTACTAGACTAGAAAAAGAGAGCATTGGAAAGTAGTTCGACTACTATTGTTGTATAAGTATAAGATTGTTTCTTCAAGCTCTAGAGATTCTTTGTCGTCTATGTATGTAAATTCTATAATCTTAAGATAAAATTAATAAAGTTATAATAATTGTAGTTGTATCTTCAAATTAGAGTTTTAGAATTACATATTATTAATTTTAGAAAATACTCTTTTATATTCTATACGACGAAAATGTTTAAGATAGAACAACTTTCGCAATTATATCTAGTAAGCTTTTCGATAGAAATTTTGATCAATATATAAAACGATCGATTCTATTTACGAAGTAGATTATTATTAATTTTACGTTGCATATTGATAGTAATAAGATAATATCTTTATCTATTGCTCTAACTTCTTTGATTATTGTCTAGCTTATATTCAAGTTAAATATATGTAAGAAGTAGTATTAAGATTAGAATTAAAAAAGAGAATAGAATATAGTAGTAGATTGTAGAAGAGAAGTTAAAAATAGATGCTAGAGAGAGACTACAATATAATGTTGGAGAGAAAGTTAAAAATAAACATTGTTAAGAGGATTAGAACTAAATACTTAAGTTAGATACAAATATTTTACAAGAGCAAGAATTAAATAATAGAATTAACGATAAAGATTAATAAGAAACAAATTTGTTCGAACAATTTTTTGCTCTAAAAGAGATTTATTTAAAGTCAAAACTATATAGATCTAATCTATAAGTTTCTTTTACAAGTTCGAGATAGTAGAATCTATTAGCACGTTGCAATTATATTTATTATATTTAGATTATCTATTGTGTTCAAATCTTGAACTTAATGCAAGTAGAGAGTCGAAATTCGCGATAGAATATAGAAAGACAATTTAATATAAGAAAATATAAAAAGAAAAGAAGCTTTGTCTCTAGAATTAAACAAAGCAATACAAACGTCTCAATAAACTATTTGCTTTAAATTCGAAAATCTCGAAAGTACTAGATATTAAAGAATGTCTACTAGAGATACAAACAATATTGATAGAAAAGCTTGCTATTAAAAAAAATTATATAAAGAGACTAGTAAAGATATTGAACTTATCTAAGATAAACTTTGACAAAATAATAAAGAATGTAGAAAATGCAATATAGAGGTTGCAATATTAAGAACAAAGCACTTTTATAAAGAGAGAAGAAAAGCGAAAAGAGAAGTAAGAGTAGATACTTGTTTTACTTTGTAAATTTAAGCAAAGACAGAAATAAAACAATTAAGTCGCACTATTATAATATATCAAATTGTGCGTATAATGCTCTTATTTTCTCGAATTTTACAATTTCTTTTCGAAATCTTTGTAATCTTCGAATCTATATATTAATTTCTAAATACTAGATTGATCGTTAATTCGATATTTGGTGTCAACTTTAGAATCGAATCAAATTGTTAAGAAATCGAATAAAATCGAATTGCTTAAAGAAGCTAGCTAAAAAATCGAGAAATCGAATCTTAACGCTTTTACGTAATATTTTCGATTTCTTGCGATCAATTTACTAAATATTATATTGCAAGATTGCAATTACTATCTACAATTTAGATTAATTGTCGAGTCGAATTATGATATTATCTCTCTAATTCGATCTAGCGTCAAGATCGAGTTGCGACGATTTTTTGAAATCGAATTGCTTAAAGTAGTTTAGCGCGTTTCGCGCTAAACTACTTATAGTAATCGATTAAACTACTTTAAGCGATTTGATTCTTCGATTTTTTTTGACTCGAGTCTTAACATTTGCACGTGACATTTCTAGATTAGCGCGATCAATCTACTACAATTGCTATAAACAAATCTCTTCGAGAATAGTAGTTAATGTTATTAATTTTAGTTGTTTGCTATTATTTCGCGCAATAAAGCAACAAATAGATAGCAATTGCAAAACAATAGTTATAAAAAGCTTTTTGCGAGAATTAGCGCGATACTTGCAAAATCTATTACTTTCGATAAGTAAAAGCATTGCGAACGTGCTCTCTTTAATATTTTTTTGTTTGCTAAAGACAAAGTGTAAAGTTTGCGTTAAGAAGATAATTTTCTTTCTATCTTATTGCTTAAATATATATATAAACAATCGAGATTAAGTAATATTCGAAGACAACATATAACAAACTAGATATATTTGCGCGCTTTCTATTGCTAAGATTGACAAGATTAATACGATCAATAATAGTGTCGATTAGATTAATCGTTAAGTCAAGAATCAATATGAACTTTCTAATCTAACTTGAATACTTAATATTAACATTGTAATTTGACTTAAATACTCGATATTAATATTGTAATTCAACTCGATATCCATTCGATTTCTAACTTAATTTAAATTATTAATTCGAATTGTTAAGCAATCGAAAATGTTATTATAATATTAAGAATTTCTATTTTTAAATTTATTACGTTACGATTTTCGAGAGATTTATGCGTCAAGAACAAAACAATTTTCTTCTTTATTATTTTCTTGTTATCTACATTATTTTATTGCATTATTGTTGATTTTTTACAACATCTACTAATATTTCGCTTTATGTATATAGATAGCAATTTGCTTGTTATTTGCGCAAAGCGTAAGATTATTTAGCAAAAAAATATATAATTAATAACGCAATTAATAATTAATTTGAGAATCTATTATAATAATAGTAGAAAGTAAATATTTGTTGTAATATTCGAAATTCTAAAATTAAAATATTTTTGTTAGATTTAAATAATCGAAATTAAGAATAAATAGCAATAGATTGATCGCGCTAATCTAGAAATGTCACGTGCAAATGTCAAGACTTAAATTAAAAAAAAATCGAAGAATCGAATTGCTTAAAGTAGTTTAGTCGATTACTATAAGTAGTTTAGGGCGAAGCGCGCTAAACTACTTTAAGCGATTCGATTTCAAAAAATCCTCGCAATTCAATCTTGACGTCGAGTCGAACTAGAAAGATAATATTATAATTTGACTCAACAATTAGTCTAAATAGCAAGTATATAAATTATTTAGCTATATAGTTTATCAATTGTATTATTTTGTTGCATTATTTACTAAATGTATTGTTTTACTATATATATTAATTATGCACTTTTTCGAACAAATGTATTAACAAAATTGTTGTTTAATTATATACTTTTTTTAATAAATGTGTTAACTAAATTGCTATTCGAATATATACTTTTTTTAATAACAATAAAGCTAGTCAAGAGATTACAATAATCTTAAACTAGTTACTATACAAAGAAATTAAATATATTATTTAATTGTATTACTATGCAACATTTTAAGAAAAAAATTATAAAATTTAATATAAAATTTAATATAAAATTTAATATAAAATTTATATTTACAAATTCTACTATTAAATCGCTTTATATCTTGACAAATTAAATCGAAAATTCGAATTAATATTTAACATTAACATTGTAATTCGATTCGAATACTCGATATTAACATTGTAACTTGAATTAACTTTTCGATATTAAAATTTTAACTCGATTCAAATCTTGGCGAGCTAGAAATTTGACTTGAACTCGATAATTTGATTTGACGCAATTAGTCTAGTATTAATTTTCGCGAAGAGAGAATTAGTTTAATAATAGTGTTAGAATTCAATCTATTATTGTAATTTTGCTCTAAAATTATGTTTTTGTCTATGTTAAATATATTTAACGTTGGTAAAAGATAATAGCTTGCTAATTGCGTTTCGAAATCGAATATATAATTTTTTTTTTGATATTTACAATAATTGTCTTGAAACATCTTGTATAACAATTGTTAATCTAGATTGTTTTCTTCTAAATCGAAGAAAACGCGAAAGAAATCTTATTTAATAGCAAAGAAAGTTAAATAATATTTGGGAACAATATTATAGAAAGTCAAGTAAATATATTTAAGAAAAGACTTTTCTTGTCTACTAAAAAAGAATATTTCTATAGTCTATTATATTGATCAAAGATATTCGATCTACAATTCTTATAATTCGAGATTAATATTAGAGCAATTAGCTTCTTTTTAATATATGATATGTTGTTAAAGAGTTAACAATTAAGAAGTAATATTTAATGCATTCGATTTAGATTAATTGCGTAATACTTGAAAGATAGAATATTCTTTATATAGTTCTCGATAGTTTTAATATTTGTCGCTATTTAATTGCAATACAAACAATAGATTTGTCGATAGATGTTCTCTAATATTAGTAATTAGAGCTTGTATTATTGTTACAATTGCTATTCTTTGTGCAAAGCGCTCTACTTTGTCTTATCTCTTCGCGACAACTAACTATCTATAATAGGAAAATAGCGAAGAGCAAAGAGTTAAAGCTAACAATACAATAACTATAAAGAATAATCGGAAAACAACGTTCAATTCTCGAAGATATATTTACTTAATTGCATCTTTATTTTTGTCTATTTGTTATAAAAAGCGCTAAAATGTTAAGATATAAAGTCTTTACACTTATTTGATAGCAGTTTCTTCAGAATTCTTGCGAGAAACTCGAGATATTTTGTGTTTTCGAGAAAAATATAGATAGATAGAATTATATACTCTATCGAGCAATTATAATCGAAAATCTATAATTGTTAATTGTTAGCTATAATTGTCGAAGATCTATTGTTAGTAAATATTCTAATCTAAATATGCGCGCGATTTTTCGATAATTGCAAGAGAGAATAGCTTTGTAGAATTGCAACTATATTAATATTAAGTTGCAACTAATCTATTTCTTTGTTTTTAATAATTTATATTTACGTATTCTTAATTCGACGCAAGTAATAGATTATTTTTCTGTATTGTTTGTTAGAGAACAATATAATATAGAGACAACTCTTGTATCTTAGAGCAATATAAATTTAGAAATTGCGTCAAACTTTTTGAATACAATATTAACTATAGATTTGCAAACACAATTAGAGTATCTAGACTTTTTACAAATCTCTTCGAAAGTGCTTTTAATTGTAGAAGATATTTCTATATATTTTTCGAAAGTTTGGCGAGTTATTTCTATCTTCTTATAATATTGTTATATATAGTAAAAATTCGAATTCGACAAACAATATTATTATTGTAATATTTTGTAACGTTTGCTACGTGTTTTTGCAGAATATTCTTGATCTAAAGACTAAAATTTGACTTCTATTAGCAAGTATTTTTTTTAAGAAAGATTAATTCTCTTATCTCTAGAATAAAGATTTATTATCTACTATCTATTTCTATTTTTTATAAAAAAAAAATTGCGTTGCTTTTAGATAGTATTTTTTGTGCAAACAAATTACAAAATGCTTGGAATTAAAATATAATAGCTTCTTTTCTAAATAGAGATCTTGGAACATTGTAGATCAAGATATTAGTGTAGAAACGTAGTATTTAGAGTTTAAGCGCAAACAACTCTTCGAGCAAAAGAAGTTAAGCAATATTATAATATTTTTTTTGTTAAATTAATGCAAGTTATTAGAAAGCTTTTTATAGTAGATTTTATCGAAAGATATCTTGATCGAATTGCAAAATGCTTGACTTTTCTCTCGAAAGATTTGCAGATTGTTAGATAATAGATTTTCTATAAAAAAGTATATGTAGACTTTAGAATATCTTCTAGTTCGAGAGTACTTACAAATAACTATTAGTTAAACAATAGATTAAGTTATATATAAAGTCGATAGTATTTATAAGAGATATAGAAAAGACGCAGATACAATATTCTCTCTTTTTTAATCTCTTTTTTTGTTATAGCACAATTATTACTTCTTTAAATTGTTTGTTCTTTCTTGTCTATTCCGGTAGCTTTCTCTCTTTTCCAAGCTATTGAGTCTTGATTTCTCTTATTTCTTCTCTCTACTTTTGGATATACTTTAGTTCTATATTTATTCTTTTTTTGTATTATAAATGTTAGAAATAACTGCTTTTTATTTAGATTTAGATACTCTTTAGTATTAAAGACTTTTATTTAATATTAATTTCTTTATTATTGGTTTAGTATTAGCTATTTGTCTCTAGTAGAGATTTCAAAATCGAAGAGAGAGATATTATAAAAGAAATTAGATATTATTGGTTTTGGGAAGAATCTATTTATTTTATTCTTATATTATTAGTATTCTCGACTTTCCTAAGTAGAGATAGACGTATCTCTAATCTATACTATTGTTGCAAACAACAATATTGTTCTATTGCTCTTTATCTATTTTACAATTTATCTAATTCGATTTCTCAAATCTTGTCGAACGCTAATACGAAAGTATTTTCTGCTTCTTACGCTTGTAAAAAAATATTAATTCTTTAAGCTATAGATTTTTGCGCAGATATTGCTCTAGTTAATCTATTTTGATGTTAATATTTTTAGTATTAGTTTTAGAATATCGATTGCAAAGAAAGCAAACATTCGAACAAACTATATATTGTTAATCAATATAATGTTAGTTTATTTTAAATTTTATCTTAGCTTTATTTGTAATATATTAAACATTTTACTAATTATATATTGTCTCTTTCACGCTTTTACAAAGATTATATTTATTCTTTTTAAATTGTTTTATATTCTAATTTATGCAATCAACAAACTAAACTATAAAGTAAACAAGTTATAGCAATTGTTTAAACTAATTGTAAGCGTTGCTAAATTTAATAAGAGTACTTTACTAATCTTTCTTAGACAATTGTATATATAATCTTGTTATTTTCTCTATTTTTGCGCTTATTTCGATTGTTGTTTGTTACAAGTTGCATACTAATAGATACTATTTATTGCATATTGCTCTTTACAAGATAATTAGAATGAGAAGATCTATAGATAGAATTAAATAATTAAGATAATTTGATTTTTAAGCATCTTAAATTTCGAATTAAGATAATTAAGATAATTAGGAATTTAAATATCTTAAATATCTTAAACTTCAAATAATAGAAAAATATATAGCTTTCGAACATAACTCTTTTATAAATTGTGTCTAATTTATTTTAAGTTTTAACTTACTATTACAATTACTAAATTGCAATCTCTTGTTATTAAGTAATTGCTTATATTGTTTGAAGACATTTACAAATTTCTTCGATAATATAATTTTCTCTAATATTTTTTACAAAAATATTAGTATAATATTTTAAATACTTTAAAAATATTTATATTAGATTAATGCGTCTTTATTTCAAGTACTAGTTTAACAATATTATGTCAATTTTTTATTAACAAAAATAACAAAATAAGAATTAACAAGTCTAATATCTATTATAGAGATTGTATTAATTTGAAAAACTAATTTATATAAATAAATATTTATTTTATCTTCTATTTTGTTTTAGCAAATTAGAAGACAATCTTTGTATTAATTATTTCTAAAAAAAGAGTTTAATATTGAATTAAGTCAAATTTACGCAAATATTTGAAATATTATAATAAAAATTGTATGCAATATTTATAGACTTCAACAATTTCAAAAAAAAGTTTCGAAAAATCTTCGAAATATTTAAGAAAAAACAAATTGCAAAAAAAGTAATTTAATATTTAATTTATCAAATCTTTGCAATAGATTACGCAACAAAACTTCAAAAATATATTAATTTTATCGAATAAAACAATATTATATTTATAACAAGATTTCGACAAGATTTTAAAAACAATTTTAAAAATAAAATTATGCATAATAATAAATCTATTAGCAACATATTTGATTTTATCGAAATAGCTATTAATCTCGACAACAAACTATATAAAAAAACTATAAAAAAACAATATAATTAATTCTATAAAATATCAAAAATCTTTTTTAAATTAATAATCGAATATTAGCAAAGAAAATTTTGTTTTAATTAGAAATACAATATTTTAAATTAATATAAATCTATATCTATAGAATTAAATTTTATTTAACAATACAAAAAGAAAAATTCTAAAGAAAAATAAAATAACAAATTTTAAAAAATATATTATTTATATAGCAAAACAAATTACTTTGCAAAAGATTGTCAATTATAGAACTTAATAAATTGTTAGCAAATTATTATTATATTAAGAAAAATATTCGATAGTTAAAACAATATCAAAAAACAAATTAATATAGAAATAAATATTTTCGAAATTAAATCGAACAATAATTATTATTTGATAGAAAATTTAAATTAGTTATAGAAAGTTCTAGATAAAATATTATTAGACAAGATATTTGTATTTATACAAAAAATTAATTAAATATTTTAGAAAACTATTAAATTTTATAGTTTAATTATCGATTTAAACAAAAAATATAATTGAAAGAATTTTTACAAATTTTTACAAATATATAAAAGATATTATAGATTATTTCGAGACTTTAGTTAATTTATCGAAATTGTAAACAAATACAAGAAAAAACTAAAAAACAATACTATTATAAAAAAGAATATATTTAATATTATAATAGAATAACTAAATTTTACAATATATATAGATTTTAGTTAAACAATTTGCTACAACAATTTATACTAAACTTATCTAGAAAAAAAGAGCAAAATTAATTGATTTTCTAGAAAATTAAAGTTAGCAATTTAGCAATAGAAAAAAGTTCAGTATTAGATTGATCGCGAGGAATCGAAAATATTATGTAAAAGTATTAAAATTCGATTTCTCGATTTTTTTTGGAAATCGAATTGCTTAAAATAGTAACTTTTCGACTAAGCTAAACTTATTATAGTAATAAGCTAGCTTCTTTAAACAATTCGATTCTATTCGATTTCTTAGCAATTCGATTCGATTCCAAAGTTGAAATCGAATATCGAATTGACGATTAATCTATTTAGTATAGATAGATATTTAAAATAGAAATTATAATATAGAAATAGAAAAAATTTCAAATTTTTTAATAAAAAATATATTAGAGAAATATAATATATTAGTTTAAAAATAGCAACTAAATCTAACAATATAAATACAATATTTTATTATATTAATTAAGATTAACAATTGTCGATTTATAGCAATAGTCGATTTTAATACAATAGATAATTTTATAATTAGAACTTTTGTAGAAAGAGAAAAATATTTTATTCGAAAAAAATCTAATACTTACAATCTAGTAATTGTAGATAGAAATTTATTATTTGTAGAAAATAAAAAAATAAACAAAAAGATTAAATTACTATCGATAGCTATTTAGCAATATTACAAAAAACTAATTTTTAATATAGTAAAAATAGTTATTTATAATGTTGTTCTAGAAATATTTTAATTAAAGCAATACAATTTAGAAATCGATTAAAATATACAAGTATTTAGATTTGCACAATATAATTATGCAATTTATATTTAATCTATATATCGATAGTATTTAATAATAAATAAGAGATTAAATTAAAATTTAATTGCAAGTAACAAGCTTGTATTTTTGCAAAAAAATAATCTAATAAAGTTTAACTTAATAGATATCGACAAAAATTAATTAAATTACAAAACTAAAATAAATAAAAAAAACTACAAATTTTCTAAAAGTTCTAAACTATCTAATGTAGCAAAAGAATCGCTAAAATGTATATTACAAATATATAACAATTAAAAATATTTGTTTCAAAAAAAACAATCGAGATTCTATCTAAATATTAATTGTAAAATTACAAAATTAGATTTAAATTAGACAAACAATTTATATTTAAATTTATATATATTTTATTCGAAAAGAAACTAGAAATACTTCGCAAATATTTGACAAAAAACAAAAAAAAGAATTTATTAGAAAATTCTAATTACAAACAAAATATTTGATTCTTTTTATATTTAAAAGAAACAAAACTTTTTATCTATATATTAATTATTGAAAACTAAACAATATTATAGTAAAAAATTGATATTTAATATTTAATATTAGCAAGCTTTAGAATTAATTGTTCGAATTAAAATATTTTATTAAATTAAATTTACAAGAAATATACAATTAAATTAGAATAAAAACAATAAACAATAAAAAATAGCTTTTTGTATATAATTAGACTAGTCGCGCTAACCTGGAAATGTCACGTGCAAATGCCAAGACTTGGGTCAAAAAAAATTCGAAGAATCGAATCGCTCAAAGTAGTTTAGTCGATTACTATAAGTAGTTTAGCGCGAAGCGCGCTAAACTACTTTGAGCGATTCGATTCCAAAAAATCGTCGCAACCCGATCTTGGCGCCAGGTCGAACTAGAGGAATAATATCATAACTTGACTCGACGATTAGTCTACTATATATAAAATAAATTATATAAATATATAATAATATTGTTCGAATTTACAAATATTTTAACAATATATTAGAAAATAATTAATAATATATTACAACAATATTTGAATCAATTTGTTATAATATATTTAAATACTATTATAATTTACTTAAATATTTTAAAAGAATATATAAATTATACTTTCAAAATACTAAAATATCTAAATAAATAAAATCTATATTTTAAATTAGAGAAATGCAAATTCTTTTAAAAAAAAATTTAAATTTATTGTTAAACAATATAGAATATATATAAATTTTGAAAAACTACAAATAGTTAAAGAATAAAAACTATCTATTAATATTAAGAAAGTTTAATTCTTTCTAGATTTTATAAACTACAATAAAATTTTTATTAAAAACTATTTTACTAATACAATATTACTATCAAATTTTATAAAAAAAGAAATATTATAAATATAGAAATTAATAAAAAATTTTTTTTTAAAGTTTTAAACTAAAATATTTAAAAAATTAGTGTTAAAAATATACAATTTACAATTGTTAAATAAAATTAAAATCAATATATTAGATTTAGCTATTAATATATATTTTAATTAAAAATATAAAAATATATAGTATTTAAAAATATATTTCGCGAGAAAACTTTTATTAATTAAACAAAATTATAAAAAATATATATTGAAAAATTATTAGAATTTACAATTTTTATAGACTACAATTTTTTTTTATATTTTACTACTATTAAATAGTTTAACAAAAAATAAATATAATAATTAGAGTAACTCGAATAGTACAAATTTAAAATATATTATATATTAGATAAAAATAACAATAAAGCAAATATATTTAGCAAAAAAAAAAATTATATAGAAGCAAAGAAATTGTTTAATTACAATATACTTAAAATTAACAAAAACAAATTACTATTAGCAAATAAATATAAACTAAATACTATTTTACAAATATTTAGAAATAATAAGAAAAAAAATTTAATAAAAAGAAAAAAAATATCAAATATTTATTAACAAAATCGACAAATATATATAAAAATATTATAATAAATTATTCCAAAAGTATTTGAAAATAATTAATATTTTTTAGTTTTTATATTAGTATTGTTAGTTTTCTAGATAAAACAAATTGTCAAAATATGTATTAAACAATATTTTAGCTATTAGCAAAACAAATATAGTATATATACAAATTATAGCAAAATTTAATATTAGAAACTATCTAAATTGCTATAAAATAAAATTACAATAAATATCATTATTAAGTTATTTAACTTGATAGATTTAGTAATTGAAAACAAATACAATTTAATACTAATATAGTTAACAAATTTATTAAATATTTATATATTATTGTATGTAAAGAAAAATTTATAGTAGAACAATTAAAACATATTGTATTAAATTAATTTATACAATATTATAATATATAAAAAACTAATTAATAACAGAAATAAACCTTTTATATTTAACTATTAAAAAATATTTCTATTAATATTAGAAATAAGACTTAAAATATTTACTATCTATTATTCGATTACAAATAATTAGATAGAATAAAAAAATTAAAATCTAAAACAATATTTGAAATATTATATTAACAATATTTATAGTAATTGAATACTACTTCTATTTATAGTACAACTAATACTAAATATAAAAATTTCGAATATTACTAATTTTTTTTTGTTAACTATAGCAAAGAATTTAAATTTTTCAAAAAAAAGTAAAAATATTTGTTAGTTTAGTTAGCTATTAAAAAAATAGCAATATAGAAAAAATATAGAAAAAATTGATTAAGTATTAGAACAAAAAATAAAAAACAATATCTTAACTTAAAAAAAGAAATAAAATATATCTTTTTATAAAAAAAATTAAAACAAAAAAATAAAAAAAAATTAAAATTATATTAAAGTTAAATTGTTTCTTGTTAAAAAGATAAAAAAAATCAACTAATTACAAATTCGATTTATTTAAAAATATTAAAATATTTGCAACATTTTATATCTTATTATTAAAATCAACAAATATAACTATATTTTTATAGAATATATTTTATTTTTATTTATAGAAAAAGAAACAATATAAAATTGAGAAAATTCTATAACAAAAAAATAAAAAATATTTTATTAAATAAAAAAAATATTCTATTTTCGAGAATATATAAAAATTATTTAAGAATCTAAAGAAATACTTTAATAGATTGCAACAATTTTGTTAACAACAAAATTACTTATAAAAGTTGACAAAGTATTAGAAAATAAAAAAGAAAATAGTAAAAAATCGATAATAGTATTAAACAAAGTTTCGAATATCTTTTTAGTATATTCGATTTTTTTTTTATTTTTCTTGAATTTCAAAATATTTTTCGACTTTATATTATTTATATTTTTTGAACAATAAAGTTTTTTTTTTGTCTTTTGCGCAATTTTTAGATACAACTTTGTTATTTTATTATTTAATTTTTTAGTTTTCTAAATAGTTTTATCTATTTTCTAATAGTTAGAAGTTAAATTATATTTTCGATTCTTTCGATAATACTTTTTATATTTAAGATATTTTCTATTTATTTAACAAAATATATTAAATAAAATGCAAACTCGATAAGAATATATTAAAAAAAAATATACTTATAGCAACAATTAACAATCAAATTGCGATATTATTTAGTAATTAGTTTAATTAATATAATAAAAACAAATTAATAATTTCGAAACAAAAATTCTTAAAAAAAGAAAATAATATTACAAGTTAAATATTAATAGATACTATTTGTTGCGTATTACTTTTTACAAGATAATTAAAAAAAAAGATCTATCGACAAAATTAAAATAATTAAGATAGCTTAATTTTTAAGTATTTTTAATTTCGAATTAAAATAATTAAGATAATTAAGATCTTAAATATTTTAAATGTCTTAAATGTTAAATAATAAAAAGATATATAGTTTTCGAACGCAACTCTTTTATAGATTGTGTTTAACTTATTTCAAGTCTTAATTTACTATTACAATTACTAAATTGCAACTTTTTGTTATCAAGTAATTGCTTATATTGTCTAAAGATATTTACAAATCTCTCTAATAATATAACTTTCTCTAATATCTATTACGAAAGTATTAGTGTAATATTGTTGTATAAAGTCTTTCTTTATTGTTATTAGATATTGACAATTATTGTCGCTTATGCTTTTTGAAGATATGTTTCTTTTTAGTCGAAGCTTTCTCGCATTTATCTACTTATCTTTAGTTGCATATTTGCAATTATATTTGTATTAAAATATTTTATTATTTATATCGAAATATTACTCTCGATTGTAATTGCTTACAAGTCTTAATTGAAAGATATAATTACGCTATTTAAATAACTATCTTTTCTATTAGATTCTAGAAGATAAAAGTCTAACATTACGTTAATATATAAATTCTATCCATTAATTTTTTTGTTTTTCTGCAAAGCTATTTGTTTACTATTGTATTCTAAAGAGATAAACAATCGATCTCTCTTAAACTAATTGTCGAAAATCGAATTTTATGCAAATTCGATTCTTGATGCAAATATTACGCAAATGCTAATTATATTAGACTAAAACATAATCTAATGCAATTAGAAATTCGATGCAATTTCTAGATTTAAGAAAAGAATCGAATCAAACGATTAATCTATTTTCTCTTAAGATTTTAATAAAGTTACAAAGCAATTTTACGCAAAGATTTTTAAATTGCGTCAATAATTATTAGAAAGACAATAAATTATATATAAAGCTACACAACAAATTTAAAAGAAGAGTTTTTAATTTTGTTAGAAACTATTTAAGTTAATTCGAATTATTCGATTTTCGAATTGCGTTAATTAGTAGATTCTATAGCTTAATCGCTTTTGTTAACAAGTATAATAAAGTAATAATAATTGTTAGCGACTTTAATATCGCAATATAGTTACTATTGTTAAAAAAATTAATACAAGAATTTAATTGTACTAACGTACAAACGCATAATATTTGTTTAATATAATAATTACAAAATCTTGATTTATCTATTTTTTGTTTTTTTGACGTTAATATTCTTTAACTTTAGTAGATAACAAGTATTTGACAAACAATCTACTTAACAAAATGCTAAAGAAGAATATCTTAAACTATAGCTATATAAGTAAGCGAATATTCTTGAAGTTCGCAATACTTAGACTAACTAAGTTGTGCTAGTTATTATTTACGCGATTTAATTTTCTTTGTTAATGCGTACTTAGATCTAGATTCTTAATATTTGGAAAAGAATTAACGCGTTGTTTATTGCAACGAAAAGTTAAATCTTTTTAGTCTATTATATAATTAAGTCGATTCAAGAACTAATTATAGAATAAAGAGAATTTTGATTACAAGTTTGTAAACAATCTTTCAAAAAGAACTTTAAACTAATATTGCTTGCAATTTCTACAAACAAAAGTATTTATAATAAGATATAAAATCTAGTTAGACTACGTCTTTAAGAGAGTATAAAACTATTAGAACTCGAATATTAGTTCGCAAAGAAACTATAATATCTATAATTTTTTATTTGAAGATTTAAAAGCATCTTATAGCATTTGATTTTATTAGAGTATTCTATTAGATTAAAATCTTTGTACTATATACAAACAATTAAATATTAAAGTTCTATATTAATAAAATAGTATTTAGAATCGCTAGCATCTTTTGCATCTATGATTGAAGCTAAATTGTTATACTTACTTTATAGGAATAATCTATATATAATGTATATTTATTTCTAATTTCTTAAGTATCTATTTTGATTTGTAGAGCGCAAAGCAAGATATTATAAGATATTCTCTAGAATTCGCTTTATTCTTAAGTTCTTTAATATGTCTAGTAACGAAAGACTTATTACTTAAATCAAGAATTATTAGACAAGACTTAAGAATAATAAAGCTAGTAATAAAGAAGCAATAGAGCACGTTAATTCGAATATCTCGATAATATTGTTTTCTTTTTTAGTCTTCGAGAATCGCAAAAAGACAAGTAATTTCTTGAAATTATAATTTTCCAAATTTAATTACAAGAGAAATAATGTTACAGTTTTAAGAGTATCGAAAGACAAGAAGTTTGTTAGAACGTTTTTCAATTAATTTTATTATTATCTTATAACTATTAAGTAAACTAGATTTACAATTATTGATGTCAACAATATTGATTGTTGAAAACAAATATCTATTAAACGAATAAGAAAATTCGAGAGTTCTATCTATTAAGTGTTACTATTTACCTATAATTAGATTGCCAATATCAAAGATATATATATCGAAAATAACAATATTGTCTTTGTTTATAAACAAATAGATATATTGTTGCAATATATAACAAATATTTTGCAAGATTGTTTATTAAAAGTCTTTTAGATTGTAGCAATCTATTAAGAGATAAATGTTGATATTTATCAATTTGAAGCTTATTATATTTACGATAAACAAATAATAAATAGTTCTCTTTATATATATAAAGAGCTTAACCTAACTTATAAAGTTAATAAGTTTTAGAGAAAGATTAAATATAGATAATTGCTAATATATTAAGCGAATGTTAACAATTCTTTTATCGAAAAGAGACAATTGAATTCGAATAACGAACGCAATAATGTTTGTAGTCTCGAAGCTATTATAATAGAGTTATTAAAGTCTACAATATATATTCTAGATATTTAGTTTACGAAGCCAAAGAACTTAGAGAGATAGAAAAATTGTTTTGAAATAGAGAACTTTCTAACAACAACGTAGTACAAGTTCTTACAAGAGCTAAAACAAATAAGATTTTTAATTGTTCTAGATCTAGAAATATATTCTAATATAAACAAATATAACTTTCTATTTCAAGAATCTCTTAAAATATATCTTGTGTCTTATATATTTTGCGCTCTAAGAGCAATTAGATTAGAAGATTGAAATATCTTGTCTATAATATAGAAATTTTAGAGATATTATTTTTGTAGAAAGTAATATATTGCTTAAACACTTAAATTTTATTTAGTATTTGTTATTATATTATTGTAAAAGCAAATATTGTAAAAGTCAATATTATAAAAGCAAATATTGTAAAAGATGATAATGTAAAAGCAAATATTATAAAAGATAATATTGTAAGAGCAAATATTATAAAAGTAGATATTGTAAAAGCAAATATTGTAAAAGCAAATATTGTAAAAGTTAACATCGTAAAAGTAGATATTGTAAAAGATAATATTATAAAAGCAAATATTATAAAAGACTATATCGTAAAAGATAATATTATAAAAGTCAATATTTTAGAAGCAAATATTGTAAAAGATAATATCGAAAAAGATTATATTGTTAATACAATATTAAGAACAATATATTATCGAAGTTCGATCTTTGACAAGACAATAAATCGAGAAGTAAATATTTAGAAGTTAAATATTGATATTAGAGAAAGATTATAATTAGATGTTTAAGAGTTAATTGTAGAGCTAAAAGAGACTTAAAAAAGCGATAGAAATTTTAGAAATATATTGATATTTTTTTATCGCTTTCTTGCTTAGATATTTACTAAAAAATAGTTGCAAATTAATTAAAAAGCTTATCTACTAAATTACAATATATAGATTATAACATCTTTGATTATTAAACTTCAAATATCTAAAAGTAGATCTTCGTATAAGAGCTTCGAGTATACTCCTGAAACGCACACGAGATATTTTATCTTTTTATAGTAACTCTAATCTTTAAGCTAATTATTTTTAGCTTTTTTAATAACTTCGACTACTCTAATATCAAAGTTCCCTTTAGAGCGATCGGAATCGAAATTTCTACTTATTGAATAATTCTTGTATATCAAAGTTCTTATATTTATAACAAACTTCTAAAAAATCTAAAGAGCAAACTTCTTTAGATAAGTTAATCTACTTGAAGCACATATTTATTTTGGAGAGTTTTCCAATATATATATAAGAAAAGATATTTCTTATAATCTACAGAAACTTTTCGTAATATAGATAGATCTTTAAATCGAAATATGTCGAAAAGCATTAAAAGTACTTTTTAGAAAACAAGTTAAAGTTATTTAAACACTCAATTGTAGCTCTTATTGTATATAATTTTCAAATAGACAACTTGGAAGTGTTTGCTCTTAAACGATTTAAATCTTAACTACACTAATTAATTAATAAACTTATTAATTGTATTTAAAATATATATAAGTCTCGATATAATTATGCAAGACAATTAATTATTATAGAAATAGCAAAATTCTATATACAAACTTTAGATCTAGCTAGACTAATCGCGAGAAACCAAATATATTACGTGAGAGCGTCAAGATTCGATTTCTCGTTTTTTTTTGAAATCAAATTGCTTAAAATAGTAACTTTTCGATTAAGCTAAACTTACTATAGTAATAAGCTAGCTTCTTTAAACAATTTAATTCTATTCAATTTTTTAACAATTCGATTCGATTCCAAATTTGGAATCAAATATCGAATTAACAATTAATCTAGATTTAGCAAAAGCTCTTTAGAAGACTATTTAAGAGATTGAAGAATTTGCAGTAAACTTGATAGAAATATTGAGTAGTCTATGTTAGCAACAAGAAGATTAAGAATTTCGAAATCTTGCTATAGTATAATAGGAACAGATTGTTACATTGTTATCTTATCTAGAACATAAAATAGTTCGAACAATTAAGAAAATAGAATCTATTCTGTCGAAGTCAATACTATTAAGAGTGTTACTCTTGTTTCGCAGTTTTAATTGTTATGCTCGTAATTTTATTTACGAACTTGATACAAGTTATAGGTAGATTCTCTGCTAGTTTAACTAAAAAAATTTAAAGACTTTAATAGTCAAACATATATCGGAGAGAGCTCGAGCATGCGGATTGATTAGCGGAAATCTAAGTTATATGGGACAAGAATTCTCTAGAACGTGTCTATTTTGTTCAAGCTTAATTTATGCAAACGCGCATTAGGAACGTTAGAAATAGAGAAAGTGTCAAAATTAAAGAGAGTGTTAGTTTTGAAGAGTATTAGTTTTGAAAAATATTAGTTCTACAAAGAATGTTAGTTCTAGAGCAAGATAAAAATCTAAGATTTAGTTTTCTATACAAATAATTTTAACGTTCAATCTACTCTTAATATGTTTTTGTAAGTTAGAGAATCTAATTTGCATCTCTTTTCTGCATCTATAAGAGTGCTAATTAAATAATTTTATTTCGATTAAGTAACTTGAATTGTGCAACTTATAGAAAGAAGTATCGTTAGAAATTATCTAAGCACATCTATATAATTCTACTATTTAGTAAAGAATATTATCTGCTAACAAAGTCTTCAAAGTAATTAATCTTGGATTCTTAATTAAGTTAGCAGAAGTAAAACTAATTACAAGTACTAATAATCTATATATCTAACAATTGTTGTCGAAAAAGAGTATTTATTCAAGAAGTATTTAAACAAGTATTCGATCGAGACGTATAGAGAATTGTGTCGAGAAGTTGATATATTATTTAATATTATCTTAATAATTAAGTTAAGCAACGCTAAGAAGATAAAATTGCTTATAGAAAGACGAGAAATTAAAATAGACGTAATATCTCTTACTTAGTTATAACTAACGAAATAAACAGAATTTTTCTAGTCCGAAAATTAGCTTTAACATCGTAATTGAACAATTAAAGACAAAGAAGCTCAAAATAACTTCTAATCTCGAATTATTAAACATTAAGACGAAAAAAGCAACAAAAGAAAGAGAGTTAACTAAAGAGAAAGCGAATTGATTGCAATTGATAATGCAAGTAGCCAAAATAAACAAGCAAATATTATAGCAAACTGTGCAAAATCTAGCGAATATAGTAGAACTTTTAAGAATAATAATAGTTAAGTCTTTAGATCTTGATCTAAAATATATTACAAATAGATAAGTTATTAATTAAAGAGTTTTGCTATATTGTGCTAGCTATTTAATAGATTTAATATAAAGTTGTGTTAGCTAAACATTAATCTTATTAATAATTAATTGCAAATTAAGAAAATTAGAATAAATTAACTTTGTAAAAAAGATACTTAATATATATGCTATCGAAATCAAAGACTAAACTATCTTATTATTCTAAATAAGATTTTAGAAAATAGATTTGCTTGCGACGCTTTTATAAGTTGCGTTATTAATAGAATACTAGGAGAATTCTATAATATAGAACTATTTAGACAAATATGTAGATTAATTTGTAATAAGCAGAATTAAGACAACAATATTGTAGATATTATAGTATCAATAGAGTTTTATTAGATCGCAATAGATAGCGACTACATAAAACGCAAGTTCGTTATTATTTAAGATAAGTTAAGTAATCGAAGCTTGCGCAATAAGTTGTTCTTAAACTCTTAAGCAAGATTTAAAAGAATTCTAGAAGTCGAAGAGATATTTAATAGAATTTTTTAAGTAAACAATTTTTTCGACAATATAGTTACAAGCTTTAACATATTTAACAAATTAGTCGACGTAGTTGTGCGCAACAAGAATTTCTTAAAGATTTGTCGCAAATAGAAATATAGCAAAAATATAATAACTTGAATATAGTTAATGTTGGCGAAGACTTAACTTTAATTTGTCAATATTTAATATATCGATAGTTCGCAAATAGACAAGCTAGTAATTATTATATACTTAAATAAGCTAGTTAGTAGACGAATTTCTAGTTAATATTTCTTGTTATTAGAAGATATTCTTCGAATAGCTTGTTAATAGTTTAGAATGTAGTCAATATCTTACAACAATAAACTTGAAGCTTAGTAACAAAATCTATATAAGAATTGACTACTATTAGACTATAGTAAGAACAATAAAAATCGAACATTTCTCTTCTATAATTAATCGAGATCGAAGTCAAAGAAGAATTGATAAAGATATTATTCTTCTCTTAATGCATATAGATATAGACTTCGTAAAGATAGTTAAAGATAGAAAGATTAACATATAAGAGACGTTTTCTATCTAATTGTTTTTATTGTGTATTGTGTTAATAGTATCTATAGAAATTTTGGAAGCAATTGCATTCAAAGTATCTCTTTTAATTTCTCTATCTATAAGAGAAATATAAATAGATAACAAGAACGAGTAAGAAGCATTTAACAAATAATCTATAACGTTAGAGATAATAGAGACTTTGTAGATTGTCTTGAAAGCTAAAATATTCGAAGTAATGTCTTCGATAGTAACGTCTATCTTGTAGATACAAGTAATTACTTCTAAGATATTTAACTATTGTTAATTATAAAAAGAGTAAAAGTATTTAACTAATTGTTCGAACTCGCGATGTAGAGACTATAGATAATAATTTAGTTCTATTTGATTGCTAGTTGCAAAAATACTTACAAGTAAATAAAAAGATATTCTATACAAAAAAGCGTTCGAAACAAAACAACAACGCAAGTAAGAACAAATTAAAGAGACAATTATACAACGTAGTCTTGCATATAATTGTAAAGCTTATTAAGCTTGTATTGCAAAATTGTATTTGCTAATTTATTGCAACTAAATATCTATCTAACTTGACAAAAAAGAGAAAGATATTGAAATAGTTATTTCGAACAAATATATGTGTAGAACGAATATGCGTAAAGTGGTTGCAATAGAGAAATAAATAGTTTTTATTAACTTAAAATGCAATCTCTCTTTTAGTGTAATCGTTAAGTCGAGTTGAACACTTTTTTCTCAACTCGACTCACTCTCTTGGGCCCCATAGGATTAGGCTAGATTTAAGGCGCGAACTCGATTCTAGGATTGAGTTTCGTCGAATCAATGCCAAGAACTCAAGCTAACTTCGTCGCGTTAGCATTCATTTATCTTATCTTATCTTATCTTATCTACGCGCTAACTCGATTGGGCTAGCGCAAGGATTCACGCTAATTATATGAGACTAACGTAGATCTTGCGCTAGCCCAATTGGGTTAGCGCGTCACGTGACGTCACGTGATCGAGTAGATTGAATTAGACACTCGACGCGCATTCTTCGTTCGCTCCACCCTATTAGACTAGGAATTTGCCTAATTCTAGGGTCAAGGTTGAGCGAGTTAACTCAATTGAGTTGAAACTTGATCTACGATCACACTACTCTCTTTAAATTGAAATTCTATTCTCTAATTTCCAATATATATTCGCTCTATAGATTTAAAGATTCTGCACACTTTAATATCTACGTATATTCGTTCGATCAATCTATGCTTTACAATATTATAGTAAGCTTGTATTATCTCTTGCATTGCTTATTAGTTTAAACAAACTATTAATTAAGTCGAGCATTTCTCTTCCAAGAATATTTGCATAACTATCAAAAACTCTTAAATTATCTAAAGATTATCTTTTGTATCAATTCTTGTAACTAACTTATAATAGATATTATATAAACAATCTTGAAGCACAAAAACAACAATTAGTTAAAGAAAGAGAATAAAATTACTAGATTAATCGCGAGGAATCGAATATATTACGTGAGAGCATTAAGATTCGATTTCTCGATTTTTTTTTAAAATTGAATTGCTTAAAATAGTAACTTTTCGACTAAGCTAAACTTACTATAGTAATAAGCTAGCTTCTTTAAGCAATTCGATTTTATTTAATTTTTTAACAATTCGATTCAATTTAAAATTTGAAATCAAATATCGAATTAATAATTAATTTATTATTTATTAACTAATACGCTATATAGAGTTTCGATCGAAAAATTATCGAAAAATTTAAGTAAACTAATTGCGTCGAATTAGATTATCGAATTCGAACTAAGATTCTTTACTTGTTAAAATTCGAATTAAATTAAGATTTTAATATCAAAAAGTCGATTTAAGTTATAATGTTAATATTAAGTATTTAAATTAAGTTACAATATTAATATCAAGTATTAATTCGAATTTTTAATTTAACTTGTCAAAATATAAAGCGATTTAATAGTAGAATTTGTAGACATAAGTTATATGTTAAATTTTATAATTTTTTTCTTAAAATATTGTATAGTAATGCAATTAAATAATATGTTTAATTTCTTTGTGTAATAACTAGTTTAAGATTATTATAATCTCTCGATTAACTTTATTGTTATTAGACTAGTCGCGTCGAGCTAGGTCATCGAGTTCGAGCTAGGTTCCTAGCTCGCCAAGACTCGATTTGGGTTAGAAATCTTGGCCCAAGTATTCGAGTTGAGTCAAAGAGTAGATATGAAGTACTTAGCGTATAACTCGACTCGACTCGCCAAGACTCGAAAAATTTAAATTATTTTTAAAAAAGTGCATTAATCAACTTAATCAAATTGATTAATTTAATTAATTTGTTTATAATATTATATAGTAATGCATTTAGATAATGCATTTGTACGTTATTTGTGCGTTATTATTTTTAAACTATTTTTAGTAATTCAAATAATGCGAATTTTTTTAAAAATAGAAAATCTTGGCATTTTGACGTCATTTTCGATTGCTTGGCGAGTCGATCGAGCCAAGTTAAGAAATCGTTGACCCAAGTCAATTCCAAGCTACGTCAAGAGATTAATATCAAGTATTTGGGTTGGATTAGAATGTTAGTACCAAAACCTAGCCCAACGATCAATCTAATTGTTATTAGAAAAAAAATGTTTAAATAACAATTTAGTTGACACATTTATTAAAAAAAGTATATAATTAAACAACAATTTCGTTAACATATTTGTTCGAAAAAGTGCATAATTAATATATGTAGTAAAACAATACGCTTAGTAGATAATGCAACAAGATAATATAAATAACAAGAAAAAAATAAAGAAAAAAATTATTTCGTTTTTGGCGCATAGATCTCTCGAAAGTCGTAACGTAATAAATTTAAAAATAGAAATTCTTAACATTATAATAATATTTTTGATTACTTAACAATTTGAGTTAATAATTCGAATCAAATTAAAAATTAAATTAATATCGAATTGAATTACAATATTAATATCAAGTATTTAAGTTAAGTTACAATATTAATATTAAGTATTTAAATTAAATTAAAAAGTTAATATCGATTTTTAATTTAACAGTTAGTTTAAACTTAAAATATAAAAAGAGAAAATTAAAATAATATAGATAAATTATTTAATGCGTTACAAAGATATTAGTGCATAGTTTTATATTTTAGATATAACAAATGTTAACTATATAATTAACATAATTGCTTTCGACAATTATAACAATTTTTTAGCGCTAAATTCGAATTTTGTCGCGCAAAAATTTTTAAAAAGTAAATAAATATTTTATTAAAATAAAAGTATTAAAATAAGATATAATGATTTTAGTAAAAGCTTTGTCTTGTTTTTATTATTTAAAAAGTAATGTTTTACGTCTTTTTATTTTGTTTTGCAAACGAATAATAATTTTCGAAATTATGTTACAATATATATTTAAAAATTTTAGCAATTAAGATTATTAATATGCAAAAGTAGAAATTTCTCAATACATTAAAAGTTTTAAATTGTTAAAAAAAAAATTATAAAAAAAAGCTACTTTGTTCAAAGATAACTTTTCTACTACATAAGTACTTTTGCTATTAACAATAAAAATTAAATTTACTTTATAACATAATTAAAAGATTGCAATACTATTAAGTTGTCTAAAAGTATTAATCTTTTATTTGTAAAAACATTAAAATATAAATATTATTTATTTTTAAATATATTTAATGATTATTAATTGACTTTTTGATTGTAAGAAAGCAAGTCTTAATTTAAATTTAAGTTGTATATTAAACTAAAATTTTCTATTTATTGCTAATTAATTATTTCTTTATTAAAGAATTTATTTAGATTTAGATTTAAATTTTATGTAATATTGAAAACTTCTAATTATCGAAAATATATCGTATAGCTATTAAAGAATATATCTTAATTAATAACTAAATAATATTTAATTAAATTTCGAAAAATATTAATTGATGCTATAAAACTTTTGTACAATTCTCGAGACAAAATATTAATTTAATTGTCGATATATTAAAGTGCTTTTATAAATAAAAAAACAATTTAATATTATATATTGTTTGCTTTAGTAAATATAAAATAGATATATACTAAAGCAATATAATTTATATTTAGACATATATTGTTGTTTGTAAAAAATTAACAATTTTTGACGTTAAATATTGTTGCGTTGTTTTGTTAAAAAATTGACAAAAATAATATAATTACTTTAATATTATTATTTATATATGTTGCTTTTAACTTTAAATATATTAACAATACAATATTATTTTTAGTGATTTTAATTAATCTTAAATGTTAAGTATGTTGCGCAATAATATTTAGAATTAATATTAGTAAATTAATATAAAAATATTGCAAATTAACTTGCTTTATTTTGCAAACTTTGTAGAAACAATTTTAATAATCGAATTTATAATTATTTTAAAATAGTAACTTATTTGTTAAAAAAAAATTGTTAATTTCGACTACATATTATAATGTTCTTTGTTAAAATATTTTAAAAAAACAAATCTAAAAATTTTGTAATATTTGAAGCAACTAGACTTTAAATAGCAAATTTTATGTTTTAAATATTAACAATTTGCAATCTTGATTTAAATAAATATTTACGAAGACTTATATAATATTTTTTAAATCTTAATTTCTTTTCAAAAGTTTAACGACAAATAAAATAAAAATAAATAATAATAATTGTTTTTTAATAACTAAAGTATTTTGCGATATATATATTTTTGCAATCTTTATTTTTTAAGTATTGCAAATAAATATATAAACAATTTTTAATTTATTTAATCTTAAATTATTTTATACAAAAAAAGACTAAATATTTTAAGAAAATCGAACAATTACTTGTTATTTAAGTTAATATTATTATAAATAATAAAAGTTAAATTAAACAAAAATAACTAATTTAATTTTGATGCTTAGCGCATTTTAATTGTCGTTAATATGTTATCTCTAATTTAGACGTTCGTTTATAAAATATTTTTATAATATTAAAAAATATAAAATATATAAGTACTAAATATGTGTTTTATAATATATTTAAAAATAATAGAATCTACTTTATAGTTAATGTAATCGACGAATTGTTCAACTTTAATTTCAAAACTAGACAAAAGTTTTAATTTAACAAAATAAATCAAATATATAAATTACGTCGAACGCTTAATTTAATTTATTCGATTATATAACGTTATGTAACGCGCTAATTTAATTAAGTTAACGCAAGAATTCTTGTCATTAATATATATAATTAGCGTAGATTCTACGTTAGTTCGATCGAATTAACGCATAAATAAAATAAAATAAAATAAACAAATGTTAACGTCACAAAGTTAGTTTAAGTTCTTAACATTAATTCGATAAAATTCGATTTTAAAATTAAATTCGTGTTTTAATTCTAATTTAATTTTACGAAATTCAAAAAAAAATTAAGTTAAAAAAAATGTTTAATTCGATTTAACAATTATATTATTTATAGTTTGCATATTTTTTAATTTAAATATGTTCGCAAAAGTAATTTAAATTGCTTAAGTTATTGCTCTTAGATTTAATTTTTAAAAAGTTATATTTTATTTTTAAATTAAACTCTTTTAAGAATAAAATCTCTTTAAATAACGCTTAATTTTAGAAAAGTACTTTTATAAAATTTAATATAGTTTTAATTTTTTATTAATAAAAAAAAAAGATTTTAAATTTTAAAAAAGATTTTTTAGAAAATTTTTTATAAAATAACTAAAATAAATTACTATGTTAACAAGATTTTATTGCTATAATTGCAAATTATGTCAAATATTTATCGAACAACTATAAAACATCTAGTAAAATATAATATTTATATTAATATAAAAAAATAAAATATATATTTTTGAAGAATTAAAAATAAAATAAAATAGTAAATATTAAAGTGTTATTTAAAGAAGTAGCAAAAACGTAGCTTAAAAAAATTAACAATAAAGCTAAAGAAAATAAGAATTAAAATATAAACTACATTGTTAAATAAATTATATAAAACAATTAACAAAATTTTATTATAACAATGTCGCATTAATTTAGATTATATTTATAGAATTGCAAAAACTCGAATATAATTAATTAAAAAATTGCAAATAAAGTAATAAAACTTTATAAATAAACAAATTAAAGATCGTAGTTGCAAAAAACGTTAGCGAAAATAATAAATAAATAAACATTGTAAAAAGATAATTACTTTACTAGCGCTATAAATATAAGAAAAAGAATTAAAAATATTATTTCTAATAAAGATAAAAGTTAAACTTGTTAAGTATATTAATGCATACAAATAATATTGACGTTTCTATAATATTTGTAATCTTGTTTATAATAAAAATATTTAATAGAGATAAACGTTTTTAATTAATTAAAAAAAAAATTAATGTTTTAAAGTTATGATAATTACATAGCTTTGTTGTTTTATTTATAAACTTATATATAAATTAAAATTACGTATTAAGTTTTATGTTTAAATTATAATTTCTGTTTATCTAAATCTTTTTTTTTAAATTAATATAATTTTTATTTTGTTATTGAATTTATATTTTTTAATCTCTTTAATAAACTTAATACAATAAATATTTTAGAAATATAATTTTATTTTTAATACAAATAAGAAAATATTAATATATTTTTGTTTTAAATATAAGTATTTGATTGCTTTGCAATTGTCAAGTATTTTAATATATTTATTAATATATATTTTTTATTTTTTTCGATTAAGAGATTGCTACATTTGTATAAAAGTTAAAAATATTATTTTTTTTAGATAAAAAAAGCAATATTTAGAGCAAACAAAAGTTTTATTATAAACAAAAAAAATTATATTAAATAAAAAGCGTTTTCGATTTTTCTAAATAAATTATACAATAATTGTTTTATATATTTTTGTTAACAATTTATTTATTTTAATTAAAGTATAGCTTGACAAAGTTATAATTAATTACAAGCTTCTTTTTGTAACAACTATATATATATCTTTATTTTTCAACAATTAATTTATTATATAACAAGAGTTTTATTAATTGCTTAACGTATACATGAATAATATAAAAAGCACAAAAATTACAAATTTTTTAAGCTTTAATTTATAATTTCTTATTAAATAAATGTATTTTTCGAATTTCAAGTTTAAGTAAAAAGAAATTTCGATTTTTTGTCGATAAAATACAATTATATTGCAAAATACAAAGCAATTCTTATTATTTTAAATAAAAATAACAAAAAAAAGATTTGATATTAGTTAATTGCGTTCAAATATAAAATAACAAATATAATAGAATTAATTATAACAATATTTTTATTAATTTAATGTTATTAAAACTAATTAAAAATTTGCTCAATTAAAACTTTTAATATTTGTTAAACTTTTTTGTAACAAACTTTTATTTATTTGTTATTAATATTTATTAATATTTTTTTGCAATTAAATTTATTTTTGTTTTTAAAATTAAAATATTATTTTTAATTTTAATAATAATAAATTCGAAAATATTCTTTAACTTATGCTACTTTTTAATTAATAATATTTACTATAATTTTACATTACAATATAGAGTCAATTTGCGAAAACAATTGTTTATAATATTGCGTAATTTTTTGTTAAAATAGCTTTTTTAAAAATTAATTTTAACATAATTAAATATATAGAAATTGTAATAGATATACTTATTTTAATATTTATTATATTTTAATTTTTAAGTTGTTAAATAAAACTTGTTTATTATTTATATTAATTCGAGAAATCGAATTAAAAAAAAACTTTATTAACAAAATATAGACTCTTTGCTTTAAAATTGTAAATAATAGAGAATCGCAAATATTTAATATGCACTTTTAGCTTTTTTAGATATTTGTTAAAGATATTAATTTTTTCTATTTTGTTAATAGAAACAACGTAGAAAAAGAATTTATTAAGCATACTTTTATTTTGTTAAAGATAATATATTTTGTTTTTTAACAATTTAATTTTTAGCAATTTCTTTATAGTATTGTAGTTTTTAAATATATTATTTGCGATAATCTTAATTAGCGTAATCGATAAACTAATCGTAAGAAATCGAAAATATTATATAAAAGCGTTAAGATTTAATTTCTCGATATTTTTTTTAGAATCAAATTGCTTAAAATAGTAACTTTTCGACTAAGCTAAACTTATTATAGTAATAAGCTAGCTTCTTTAAGCAATTCGATTTTATTCAATTTCTTAACAATTGATTTAATTTGGAATTTGGAATCGAATATCGAATTAACAATTAATCTAGTAATCGATAAATTAGATTTTAATTCAAATCGATTAATCTACTTAACTTTAATTCTAAGACTAGACAAAAGTTCTAGTTTAATCGAATAAGTCGAATATATAGAGCGTATTGAATGCTTAACTTAATTTGCCCAATTACGTAATATTACGTAATGCGCTAATTATATACAATTAGCGTAAATTCTACGCTAGCTTAATCGAGTTAACGTATAGATAAGATATAATAAGATAAGCAAATACTAACGCGACGAAGTTAGCTCGAATTTTTGATATTAATTTGACAAAATTCGATTTTGAGATTGAATTCACGTCTTGACTCTAATTCAATTCTACGAAATTCAAGAGAATAAATCGAATTAAGAAAAAGATATTTGATTCGACTTAACAATTATACTAGTTTTAATCAATATTATAAGTACTAAATTGCAAAAAATTAATCGAGACTCTAGATTCTTGTGTACAAAATATTTTAATCTACTTATTAAATCAACTTTAGACAAGATATAATAGTATAGAAGTTTTAAATATTTCAAAAATTAATTCTTTTTCTAACGTTAATATTATATTTTTTGTATCTTCCACAATCTAAATAACAAACTCGACTCTCTTATACTTATTCCGAAAGATTTTAAAGATTATATTTTATACAAGATATTCTTAATTAGTTTTGTTATTGCTTGAATTTGTTTCAACTTATAGAGAATACTTATTCGATAATAGAGATTGCAATTAGAATCGACATAATAGATAAATTTAATATATTTATTTATTCTAATTAAAGTAAATATATAGAGCTAAATTTTTATCTATATGTTTATTTGTATTCGCAACTTATTGTAGATTTGTTAGTCTTTCTTTTAGAGCTATGTATCTAGATATATAAAGTAGTTAATAATATTGTAGCTTCTAATTCTTTTTTTGTAAGCAAAATTAAACTTTGTTTGCAAAGATTTCTTAATAAACTATAAGCTAATTAGTCTTAGTACTTAGAGCATAAATTATAGAAATTACAAGATGCTAGTATTTGTAACAAACTATATTGTTTCGAAATATATAAGAAAAACATATTTCTATTAGTTAACTATAAAGTCTTTTTAGTATTATAGAACAAATTTTTTATCTATTTTGAAATTACTATAAATGCTATTAATACTATATATTATTATTCTTACAAAGTTCTTCAAGATCTTCAAATTGTACAAATTAGTGCTAGAATAATCTTGTGCATATTTATTTGACAATTGTTAGCTTCTTTCAAAATGCGTTAGAGTTTAAAATAATAGATTTATCTATTCTATAATCTTAATGTTTGTATGTAGTGTTTCTTAATCTTGGATTCAATATATCTTTTGATTGCAATACTATTAACAATTGTTTTGTTAATGTTAGAATTCTTTTTACAAGCTCGCTAAAAGAAATTCTTCGAAAATTTCTTCTTCGATATTGTTGACAACAAATAAAGTAGTCTAGACAAGAGAAAAAGTGTAAGTACGAGATAACGAAAGAAGAAGAGACACAATAAGAGAGTGCTCAAGTATTATAGAGCGATAATTTGCAAGCAGCAAAAAAGATATATTGTTAGACGAGTAACACAACAACTGGAGCATAATAGATAGATAGAGAGAAAGAAACAAAACGAACAAGAGTAGCAAATCAAACTTTGTACAAAAAGACAAAGAAAAGTGTATAATATAGATTTTGTATTTAGTTTTGTATCTTAGAGAGTTAACTCTAGTCTCTCTCTATTCTGTTGACGTTCAACTGTCTAAAGTTGATAAATTCGAGCTAGTAGAATATATTTAGAGTTATAAGAATAGAATATTTAGAGAGCAGAAAATAATAATGTCTAAGTAGTAAAAGAGCAAAGATAAGTTAAAGTAAGCAAAGAATAACGCAACAATATGTAATAGATAATAAAAGTAGCAAAAGATAACTAATTCGACTAAGCGAACGAGCATATTCTAATAGACTATTCTATTAAAGTAGTCTTGATTATATTTGTAAACTAATCTTTAATCGAAAAGAAATCGATCTAAGATTTGATTTTTAGAAACATTAGCGAAGTCTATTTTATAGTTGGGATAAATCGAGTTTCTAGTTTCAAGCTAGTCGATGCACTAATTTTTGTCTTCTAACTAGTGTCGAGATAAACGTTATTATTATATATGTTTGTGTTCTTACTTTTTCTTTCTTGATTTAGCAACTTAGAGATTAGAAAAATTATCTCGTTAAGAAGTTTTTGGATTCTACGATATATAAGAATGTTTTGCGTTGTTTGCTATAGAAAAGCATTGCTCTATAGTTCTTGAACTTGTACACAATAGTTAAGAGAGCAAAAGTTGAGAAAACTTAGAAGAGTCTTCTTAACAACAATATAAGAGCAATAACAATAATAAATTATACTAGGAAGCGATTTAGTTGTCGCACGACAAGCTCTTATTAATTTGAAAGTATATCTACTAAAGTTGCGAACAAGAGAAATTAGATTATAGAAGAAGAGGAAGTATCTTTAGAAAATATTTGATAAGCATATAATATGTTATTATTCCCGACGCAGTCTTTTTATATCTACGTGTCTCTTCTGGAAAATCAAACTTAGCATAGATCGAAATCTATATAAGTTCTTTTTAATTAATTTAATACTATCTCGAAGATATAATTAAGACTAGATTGAGAGAACAAAGTATATTTAAGTTATAGAGAATAGATATACTCTCTTATATTTATTAAATAATATATTTAGCATAAAAGAGACAATCAAATAATTTCTATTAAGTTTGTTATATTGTTTTTTAACAATCTTTGTCGTCGAAGTATATTCGCTTACAAGATAGATCGAATTTCCAAAGTAGACTTGTCGATTTATAATAATAGCATTAATATCTTATCTCTATTAATATCAAGTACTAGTATAATTCGCTTCTAACAGTTTCTAAAAAGTACAATATGCTAATAAATAAACTAATATTCTATTAGTATTAAAGGAAAGAGTTACGTAACGTTGCAGGATTTAACTATATTTAATTATACGTAAAAACGCACAATTTGTAAAGAGAAATTTTTAAATCCAATAACTATAAGATCGAACACAAAGAAATAACAAAAGTTGTAAATATTTATTATTAATATAAATATTTCTAGCGAAATCAAAGAAGAGACAAATATATATCGAGTTTATATAGATAGCGTCAATCTACGCAACTTGCGCGTTATTTCTCTTCGAGACTAATTGCGTTAATTTGGGAAATCAAGTTTAATTCGAGAAATCAAATCGAATCGAAAGTCTTCACAATTTGATTCTTAAAGTTGAAATCGACAATTCGATTCAATTTCAAATTTAAAATCGAAAATCGAATCGAAAAATCGAATCAAATTGTCAAGACTATTATTTTTAGTAAATTTTATTATTTTTAGTAATAATTTAATTATTTTAGTAATAATTAATGAATAATTTAATAGAAATAGTTAATCTATTTAAATTGATTAATAAATAGATTAGAAATTGATTCTTATAAATGCATTACTACTAAGCATTATCTAGTAATTAATAAAAAATCTAAATTTAAACTAAATTTATACTATTTTTAGTATTTTTAACATTCTTGGCAATTCGATTCGATTCCTAATATTAAAATCGAAAATCGAGTCGATTCGATTTAATTCGATTTCAAAATAGTTGAAATCGAATTGATTTTTAATTCGATTTCTAAAGTTAAATTGTTGGTTCGAGTCGATTTTAGAAGTTGGAACCGAAAACCAAATCGACGATTAATCTATTCTCTTTAGAATTGTTTCTATTAAACTCTTGACAATCAAGTTTATTATTTAGATTCTTACTATCTTTAGATTTGTAGATCGAAGTAGCTCGATTTATTCGATTTCTATTTGCTTTGCTAATGCAATTAAAGCTATTATAAATTAGTTTAGAAAGATTATTTTTCAATTAATATTGCGATCTAGAACAATATTTTTATTAATAAGAAGTTTTAAATATCTTTTCTCTATAATCTTAGTAATCTAATGTAAGATACGTTGGCAATTAGAATTAAATTAGTTATAAAGAATAGAATATAGAAAATATACTCGTACTTCTAAGATTAATTAGCAATAAGTAAAACGAACAACTTGAAGAGAACTCTAATATATCTTTAATAGATTGTTCTATAAAGAAGTTATAGAATATTGTCTTAAAATCTTTATTTATATCTGCTATCTTTGCAATAATATTAGATCGATCTTGAAGTACAAGTTGTCTAGATAAATCTAAATGTTTGTTTCTTAATTCTTGAAGATTATATTTAACGTTTCTATCTAGATATATTACTAGTGTGATCGTTAAATTAAGTCGAACACTTTTTTCTTAACTCGACCCACCCTCTTGGGTCCCATAGGGTTGGATCAGGGTCAAGGCAAAAACTTGACTCTAGAATTAGATTTCGTCGAGTCAATGCTAAGAACTTAAGCTAACTTCGTCGCGTTAGCATTCGCTTATCTTATTTTATCTTATCTTATCTTATCTTATCTTATCTTATCTTATCTTATCTTATCTTATCTTATCTTATCTTATCTTATCTTATCTTATCTTATCTTATCTTATCTTATCTTATCTATGCGCTAACTCGATTAAGCTAGCGCAGGATTCATGCTAGCTTAATTAGACTAGCGTAGAGTTCACGCTAGTTACATACGATTAGCGCGTTACGTGACGTCACTAATCGAGTAGATTAAGTTAGACATTCGACGCGCATTCTTCGCCCATTTCATCTTGTTAAGCTAGGAAATTTGTCTAATCCTAGGATTAAGATTGAACGAATTAACTCGATCGAGTTGAAATTCAACCTAACGATCACACTATTCACGAAAGAGCAAGAACCTTCTTTGGACCAACAATTAAATATTATTAAGAAGAATCTCGTTCTAATTAAAAGTATAATAACTTAAACTATCGTAAGCTTGCATTTATGAAATTGAATTTTACTTAACGACGCAAAGAGAAAAACTCTAAGAAAAAGCAAGATAACAAATTTCAAAAAACGTGCTATTTATGTAATAGATCGAGTTACTTCGCAAGAGATTGTCAATTACGAAACTTAATAAATTGTTAACAAATCAATGTTATGTTAAGAGAGAAACTTAATAGTTAAGACGACATTAAAAAGCAAATTGACACAAAGACGAACACTCTTAAAATTAGATCAAACGACGATTACTATCTAATGAAGAACTTAAATCAATTATAGAAAGTTCTAGATAAAACATTATTAAGCAAGGCACTCGCATTTACGTAGAAAGTTAATTAAGCATTTCAAGAAACTATTAAATCTTATAGCTTAATTATCGACTTAAACAAAAAGTACAACTAAAAGAATTTTCACGAATGCATAGAAGATATTACGAATCATTTTAAGACTTTAGTTAATTTATCGAAGATTGTAAACAAATGCGAGAAGAAACTAGAAAGCAATGTTACTATAAAAAAGAACATATTTGACATTATTATGAAACAATTAAATCTCATAGCATACGTAGATCTTAATTGAATAGCTTGCTATAACGACTTATGCTAAACTTATCTAAAAGAAAAGAACGAAATTAATTAATTTTCTAGAAAGTTAAAGTTAGCAATTTAGCAACAAAAGAAAGCTTAACGCAAACAAGCGTTTAAAGCAAAAGTTACAACATAAGAGCAAGAAAAAGTTCGAATTTCTTAGTAAAAAGCATATCAAAGAAATGCAATATGTTAGCTCAACAACAACAACTAAACTTAATAGCGCACGTACAATGTTTTATCACATTAATTAAAATCAACGATTATTAATTCACAACAATAATCGATTTTAATGTAATAAGTAATTTTATAATTAAAGCTTTTGTAAAGAGAAAAGAGTATTTTACTTAAAAGAAGTCTAACGCTTATAACCTAGTAATTGTAGATAAAAACTTGTTATTCGCAAAGAATAAAAAAGTAAACAAAGAAACGAAATTACTATTAATAGCTATTTAATAACATCACGAGAAACTAATCTTTAATGTAGTAAAAATAATCACTCATAATATTGTTCTAAGAATGTCTTGATTAAAGCAACACAATTCAAAAGTTAACTAGAATATACGAGTACTTAGATTCGTACAATGTGATAATACAATTAATAACTAAGAGAAAAGTCTTTTAATAAAGTTGATAAGTTGCAAAAGAAGTTTAAAAAGCAAGTTTATAGCAAATAAAAACAAAAAAAGTAACACAATACGTATTGCAACAATAACAACTATATTAACAATAATCTATTCGATAGAATATTTAGTATAACTATTAAATTAGATCGAATACTTTTTTCTTAATTCAATTTATTCTCTTAAGTATTATAGAATTAAATTAGAGTTAAGACGCAAACCTAATTCTAGAATCGAATTTTATCGAATTAATATCAAAAATTTAAGTTAACTTTGTCGTATTAATATTTGCTTATCTTATCTTATCTTATCTATATATTAACTCGATTAAGCTAGAGCAAAATTTAGACTAATTATATATAATTAGCATAGAATTTACGCTAATCGCATATAATTAGCGCGTTACGTAATATTATATAATTGAATAAATCGAATTAAATACTTGGTGCGCATTCTTTGTTTGTTCTACTTTGTTAAGCTAGAAAATTTGCTTAATTTTAGAGTTGACATTAAGCAAACAAATTCGATCAAGTTAAAACTTAACTCAACAATTACGCTAAGAATATTGCGTAATTGTTGTTGTTTTGCTATTATATTTAATTAGATTTATAGTAAAAAGTCTCTTTATTTTGCTATACAAAATATTAGAAACAATAGAATTGTCTCTTTTAATATAGATATTTAAAAATATAATTCTAAATTTTATGTATTATATTTTATTAATATCAAACAAAAAAAATCTATATACAAAAATACAATATATTTGTTTTGCTCTTTTTTAGTCAATAATATATTGTAGCAATTTAGTAAGTTTTTAACAATTTGTTAATTTTGTTTTAAACAATTATAGAAAGCTATTAAATTTATTCGCAAATAAATTGTTAGATTTTGCAAAATTATTTGTAGATAAATTTTTAAAATTATTCGAAATATTTGCGTTTTCTCGAGAAAATTAGACTACAAAAAATCTATTTTATTCGATTTCTATTATTTTTGTTGTAGATTTAATTTTGCTATCTATATATATTTTTGTGTTCTTTATTTTTTATAGATATATAAACAAGCAAAACGCAAACAAAAATAAAAGAAAAATTTATTATATTATTATCTAACATTTTTACTAACAACTTAGAGTTGTAAAGAGATTTAGTTGCAAAATTGTAAAATTTTAGAGAAAAAAATTCGAATTTATTTAATTTAGATCAATAATAGATTTAGAAACAATTTGTTTTAATTTTGTTTTTTTGTTTTTATTAACAATTTGTTTTTGTTTTTGTTTCTATTTTTTTTTCGAATTCTAAATATATATTAGTATATTGTACAATATATTGAAATAAATAGAGAAATAAATAGAGAAATATATTAAAAAATAGATAAAAATATTTATAGTTAATATATATTCTAAAAAAAGATCGATTAACTGCTTTATTTTGATAAAAATATTATTTCGATTTTTTTTAATTTTCTTAAATTTCTACTTGAGCTTAATCTAATATTCTAGAATACAAATTAAATTACGTTTAAGTCGATAGATACAAAATTGTGCTTAATTTATTATTAATAGAGTAAATTCTTTATTGCGTTATTAGCTCTTTATATTAAAAATAATATTTATTGCAAATATTCTATTAATTTAATAATTGTATTTTCGATTTTAAGTATTTTACAATATTTATCGATAAGAACTTCTATTTAATTTCTAAAATATTTAACAAACTAATAAATATTAGTAGCTATTATACTATAAGCGCAAACAAAATATATTATAATACAACGATTTAATTTACAATATAAAATTCTACAATAAATGCAAAACTTTTTTTTTGTAAATGTATATATATTTGTCTATGCAAGTTATATATAAAAAATTACTATAGATTGTAATATATTAGTTTCTATAAACAATAAAATATCGAAATTATTTATTTTTTTAATCTCTTAGTCTTTTAGAAGATAAAAATGAAGATATATTAATTTAATATTTGCACTATATATATAAGTCTTATATATTATTGTCTTTGCAACAATTTACTTATAGCAAAAAAATAGTTGCAATTAAAAAAAATATAAAGAAAAAAAAAGAAAAAAAAAGAAAAACAATATTTGTATTTATAATTTATCTAATATCTATACAATATTAACTTTACTTTAAATTCTATTTAGAATTCTAATAATAACAATAATAAAGCAATAATTTATTATAAATTACTATTGTTATTATTATATTGTTCTTAAACTAATTGTTAAGTTAAATTATAATATTAATTCTCTAATTCGATCTAGCGTCAAGATTGAATTGCGACAATTTTTTGAAATCGAATCGCTCAAAGTAGTTTAACGCGCTTCGTACTAAACTACTTATAGTAATCGATTAAACTACTTTAAGCGATTCGATTCTTCGAATTTTTTTTAACTTAAGTCTTGGCATTTGTACGTGACATTTCTAGATTAGCGCGACTAGTTTAATTGTTCTATAGATTGTGTTAAACTAAAGCATAAATTAATTTCTATTAGATAGAAGACTCTTTTTTTTAAAAAAAAAGATTTAAGAAATTTTTTAACAAGCTCTTGTAATATTAATACTTAATAGACGTCTTTATTTTGTATAAGATTAATATAGTTTTTTATATTATTAAGAATTAATATTTCAAAAGAGAAAATAACTATAATATTATAGCGCTATTAACGTACTAGCGTTTTAGAATATAGTAGAGCACGTAATTTCGACTATCTATAAAAGTTTCGAATTATACAACTTTTTTTTCTAATTAGAAAGCAAGAAGCAAACTTGTACGTTATAACAAATATTAAATAGAAAGAAAATCGATCTTTTGTTGTTCTTTAACAATTAGTTTTACTACTATCTACTTTATATAGTTAAAACATAATAATAAAAGTCTATTATATCTTACGTCTTTTATATCTTAGTATATTAACAAATAGCAAACTCATTTGCATCTTACAATTATTAATACAATTAATAGTATTATAATATTAGAATTCTATTGCTAATACAACTTAATATACTTTATAATTTTGATATAATTTTAAGATATAAATATTAAGTATACATTGTAGAATTAAGAGTCTAAAAAATTTTAAAATTTTGCTTAAATTGTTTTGCGATATAGAAATCTACTTAATACAATAACAACTCTAAAATTCGAAAAAGTTTCGAACAAAATAAAATTATTTTTACAACTTGCGTTAATATATATATATATATCTTAAAATTATATACAAGTTGTAAAGTATATTAAGTTATATTAGTAGTAGAATTTTGATATTGTAATATTATTAATTGCGCTAATAATAGATTTGCAAATTAAAATTTTAAATATATTTTGTAGATTAAATTATTTTTTACTTTTTTAACTATAGTATAGAAATCTACTTCGCACAATATTGTAATGCGCAATTTTCGCGTTTTGAATTACATTTATAGAAAAGTAGTTATTCGAATTACTTGAAACTTGCAATAGCTATAATAGCTTTAATTCTAGATTGAATTTTACTAGCAAAGTAACTCTATAAAGTGTTAAGTGTCTAGTTCTATATTTAAGATTTTCTTACGAAAAATATTAAGAAGTTCGAAAGTTAATAAAATAGTCTAGAGCGATCTTGACAAAAGTTAAAGAATAGAATCTAAAAGATAAAGTTAAGAATTTGCAATTAGTACTTTTACAACAATTGTTATCTCTTAATCTTATTTTTAGATCTTCGATTTCAACTTCTAACAAGATAATTTTGATTAATTTTTATATTTTGCTATTAAAATATATAAAATTAATTAATTATTATTCTAGATACTATGTTTTTTCTAAAATTGCTTTATTTATAAGTTTTGATTACAAATTGCTAGAGCTATAGAAATTGCAAAATTTGTTAATATATAAGAAGTTTAAGTCGATCTTTGTTTTTAAGATATGTTTCGAAATACAAAAACTTTGCAATTAAATAATTTTCTTAATATTGATTTAAACTCTATCAAAGATATATTATTAAAAGCGCAAAGATTACTTTATCAAACTTGAGATTTTGATAGTAATAAATCAAGAAATGCGAAAGTTGATCAAAAGCATCTTGCCAGAAGTTGAGATCGAAAATCTAAAAATAAGGCCAAGAGGCGACAACTGTTGTGAAAGCGCTAAAAGCGTTGTGAAATTGCTAAAAGCTAGTTTAGGCTGGCACAAGCCTCGCTCCTTTATGTCTCTGCTTCTGCATTCGTTATTATCGCATTGGCATCTGGACTTATCGTGCGACGATAGCGCGATCGATAATTAGACTTTCGGTGAGGGATCAAGCATAGCCTTGGTCAGACCCGTTTGTAAGCCGCTACACGGCTAGAAGCCCCGCTCGATCATAAGAAAGCGAATGTCCTTCAGTATGATAGTTTGTGACTTCGTTCGGTGAAGCTCTTGAATCGCCAGATACCAGCTGTAGGGAAGAGGTCAAGGATGAGGCGTTGAAGACTTCAGAAATTGACGCCTTAGGCCACCACGGGCTCACTATCCGATCCAAGCACCGTTCCTCTCATTTCGATAAAACCAAATCCTAGCCTGTCAAGCAACAGTCACATTCCGCGTTCCTTGCACAGACCCACCACTCTCATCAACATTCCTCAACCGCCCCAACCCCGCATCCACACGATCAAGCCTCATCATAATATCCGCCTCACTGAACTTCCTCCTCGCCAGCATCAGCGCCGGCACATGCCCCAGCGTCTCAATGATATGCCGAGGCGTAATGAGCGGCACCTGGGCTTTGGGATTCGTTCTCCAGGCATAGAAGGCCACAGAAGCCGGCACGGGCGCTACGTCGGGCGTGAAATGCTCGATGCCCACGTCTTTGTTCTTGAAGAAGGCGAGCTCGGTTAGGGCGCTGAGGACGGCCATGAAGAAGTTTTGGAGGGGGAAGACGGTGGGGAGGAAGAGGATGCTGATGCTTAGGACGGGGGAGTTGCTGGTGGAGGCGGTGCTGAGCAGTAAGGGCGTGCTGGTGTTGTCAAGGGATAGCAGACCTTGTCGTTGGGGGTCATTTGCGGACGACGTGATGATGCCTCTCGAGAAGCAGAGCGTGCCGACCTCTTTGTCGTCCCAGAGCAGGTGGAACGTGTTGCAGTGGTAGTTGCCTGTGGTGGTCATAGCGTACACGGCGAGGAAGAGCCCCCAGACCGCAAATCGCCTTTCTATCTGCCCGCGCTGCTGCCAGTTCTCGGGGAAGAGAGTGATGGCGCTATTGGGGTGGTCGGCGAGCTCGTAGGTTGTTTCGCCCATGGGGGCGAGAATGTCTTGGAGGGCCATGTTCGTTAAGGCGTTGACTGCGTTCATGAGGCAGGCCATTGATTGGATTTTGGGACCCCAGAAGATGGGTTGGACTTCGAAGCGGGGATCGATGTCTGCGAATGTGGTGGTGGTTATGGGGATATTCGAAGATCTGACGTCGGGAGCGATTGGTTTGGGAGGAGCTGCTGCGAGGCATATTGATGCTAGGCTAGTTAAGAGAGCAATTGTGGAAGCGGGATGATGGATGACAAGAAACATGATCGATCTGGAGCAGCTGATATACTGCAGAAGAGAATTCTTGAGGTCTCTCCTTGGCCCTGGGTAAGCTCAACGGGCTGCATGATGAGTTCTTGTGTTATTAAAAGCTAGTAGCCCAATTGAGCTTGTGTGAGACGCGATACCCGAGCACATTGTGTACAGGCGATCTGCAATTTCGGCGCAAATCGGTGGGTCAGTTGAAAGTAAGCCATACGGTTATACGGTGGACGAATACTCATCGAAACTTTGCGCAAGTAGAATATGGACTAAACCAAATCTGGATGAGGACGAATGCTGTGACGGTTACTTGTTTTCCGCTTTGACTGCTTGGCCGATTATCTGATGTCTTCGTCAAATGAAACCAATATTATTGTCCGGAGCAGTGGTGGTAGTGGTAGTAATAGCGTTTCCAAGCAAACGTCCTATCTCGAATGAAACGCAGGAATGTATAAAAGCCTCCAATAAACTGTAACTCGATTTATATACGAAGAAGACCATTCTAGGCAAACCCCCTTTTAGCAACGTTAACCCACCGTCTGGGCCAAATCCCAGGGCTTTGGCAGGCCAAATCGCATGCGAGTATAAGATGAATCAAGATCTTGAATTGATCTCCCTTTGAGTCTTCAGGTCAACGTTCCGAAAAGGTGTCCAGAAAAGATTTAACTTAGATAGAGAGAATCGAGAAAAATGCATGTGCAGCCAGATCAATAAACACTGCTTTCGCAAATCAAACCTCATGCTAGTTTGCGATCAAATAAGGCCTCTTATCGTTATCACTTCGGAACTCCAATTCGATGTCGATGACTCGAAGTTGTAGAACTGGGAAATCTTCTTTGCGGGTGGTTCTTTGGTGTGAATGTAGGTATATCCGCATGAAGGTGCCTAGAACTTTTTTTTACAAGAACGCTAGTGCAGGTCGCCAAGCACGAGATTCTGGCTGTATATTTGTTGGGCCGGATAGTGTTGCAATAATGGCAGGGAGAAGGAGGGATTGTACGCGATAGAGCAGGGGCGATAATGATGGTTTGGATGTCGATGTTCATAATTGATTTGGCCCCTTGGACGTTCTAGCACCTTTTTATAGAGAATTAGCTGGTCAATGCGTGTCGTATTCTTTGGAACACCGACAAATCTCGTGAGAAAGCTGAGTGATACGTACCGCAATAAAAGACTCTGGTCGGAAAGTCAGCGTAGGTCGCGCCTGGTTCAGAAAAATGACACATAATGCAATCGTTTTCCTTGCTACTCTGCGCAAAAAGAAGATGAGCTACACTGATGTTCTCGAAGAAAAGAAAGCGTGGCTTTGGGAAGGCGGGCGATAGCGGGAACACAGAACAACAGCGACAATACAAGCGCCCTGTTCAAGGTGCTAGGGTAACGATTCAGGATACAGTGGACGTGCATGCGGACCAGTGGAGCCGATGATCTTTCGAGCAGACTTACCTTACTACAGAGAGGCCGACATTCCAGGCCCAGCATGTAGAAGAGATTTCGTCAGAGGGGCAAATTCAACGGATCAATTTCTAAGCCTAGTAAAACTTGGTCCAGTTGAAGATTGTCTACCATCCCTTGCAAGAAAGCAGTAATGAACGAAGAAGAAGTCCTGACCGAGCGTTCATATACCTACCGTTGTTGTACCACAACCACGTGTAATGTACTGTTCAAAAGTACTGAACCCATGGCACACCATATCCTGTTGCAGAAAATCCAAATTGACCTGTGCGTCTGTAGTATGTGATCTCGGAGCCACTGTAGGGGACAGTGTAACCTGCGTTTCGGAGAACTTGTTGCCATGAAAAGAAGACAATGGTTCAAGCTGCTCCGGGTATCTCCTGCTTCCTCTCTTGCCTGTCCTTTTCGCACGTTTGCAAATATCTCCAAATCTCTATACGGCGGTACCGCTTTGCTACCATTGCTGGCGTTAGACCGTCCTCGTCCCTGGATTCGATTGAAGCTCCAGCTTCAACGAGCAATTTTACGATCTCGTATCGACCTCTCCTAACACACATGTGGAATAGTGTTACACGCTTTAATACGGGCCTGAAGATTCCTATATTATAGCGAGACACCTGGTTGGATCCTGCACCAGCAGAAAGCAGCATTCGTACCGTTGAGACCCGACCGACATAGGCTGCGACAACAAGTGGGGTCCAACCATCAACGCTCGCGACGTTAAGGTCTACCCCACCATTAATTAGATGTTCGACTGTAGTATCATCACCATCCTGTACTGCATTACGCAATCTCGCAACGTTAAGCCATTCGTCCGGAAGATCTTCCATCCCGCGGTGTCTGGCGAGGCTATCGAGAATAGCGCTTCGTCCAGAGGCTGCGGCCATCCGGAACAACTCATCTGTGACTTCTAGATTAGGGCTGCGATTCAATAGCCATTGGATAGGGCTATGTGCCAATGACCAACGGAACCAAGAGGCGGACTCAACGGTCCCCATTGCTACTACTGCTGCCCCGATTACCTTCGACGTGATTCTTAGTGGGATGTCTCGCTCGAGCAATAATTCGAACATCTTTATCGAATTCCTAGCTTGACTCGCGATAGCCATGAGCAGGCTTTCTTCCGGTCGAACCTCCATGGCTTCGGCCAGTAAGAACTCGAAATGACCTAAGCTACTCTCAGCCGCTGCTTGGATCAAAATTTGTGGAATTTCATCTGGCTGCGCGCGGTTCCAAAAATATCTAAAGTAATCAGGTTTGTGAGATCGTATCGCAGCTTCGAGTACGTCAAGTGTGATTGGTACATGACTGGATCCTTCTATTATAACTCGGGACGTTTCATCGTCATTCAAATGCATCGCTGCAATTAGAACTTTCCTGGTGATGTGTTCAGGCTTAATCCGCTCTGGCAAAAGAGGAATATCAAAATCTGCGTCAAGCAGCGACAACAGCGTGTGCTCGGTGAGTTCAAAAGGGCCGAAAATTTCCTCCAGTGCTACCATGACGTCCTCCCCTTCCCCATCGTTCATCATTGCTGATTTGACTACTTCGATGGGAAGCTCTATCAAGTCAGCTTCCTGGAGGAGTTCCCTTACTATCGCATCACCACAAAACGTATTTGCAGCAGCAGCTGCCAGTAGATCGCCAGTGATGTCAATCGTCTCCACGCGCGCAAGTACATCCCAAACAACATTCGAGTGAAGTTCTTGCAAAGCCTGGCCCAACACATCTTCCGTAATCGCCGTCGTATTCGCCCTTTCCAAGAGCATCGGCAGTATATGATCTTTTTGATTGTTGTTGGAAAGCGCAGCAAGGAAAACATCTTCTGTGATTGTGGAGCTCTCCGCCAGTTGAAGAAGTAGTCTCATCATTCCAACGTCACCAGGGTAATGTATGTTACTTGCCAGACCCAGTAGTAAAGTCGTCATCTCAGCGGCAATAGCCGTCTTGTCCGTCCCGTCCAGTAGTCTCTCCATCAAATCGGCCCCTCCTTGGCCGCTGTGTGCTACAGCACGAAGTAGGCACAGAGTGTCTTGGGCCATGTTCATCTTGTCACATTTGTCAAGTATTTGCCACATCATCCTAAATTTGAAATCACCTTGCGAGTGTCCGAACCATCTTTTCTTTGCTAATGTGCATAGCAAGCGAGAGATTCCGGGGGCAATTACTGAATCTTCAACGCGACTCAATAGCGCGTCAAAGCTGCCGATGTCGGATTGGTGGCTGTCAACGCAGGCTTCTAAGACTCCACTATTGATCTCGCAATTGTGCTGGAGTAACATGTCCAAAACTTCAGCACTTAGTTGCGATGCGTTCTTCAAAAGAACTTTTTGCGTAATTTTTCCTCCGTAAACGAGTATCAACTTCAGCATCTCCCCACTATGATCTTTTGCCGCGTTGACCAGTACGTCTTCGGAAATCATGGAAGCCCCATCATATGCAAGCAGGACCTCTATGATGGCCATACAATCAAAATTTTGTGCGGCATGAGCCACCAGAGTTGAACTCAGACAGGAGCTTCCAGCTCTGGCAAGAATCAATCTGATCTCTGCCAACGCGTTTCCTTCTATTGCCACCATCAACACCGTATCTAATGGCATGGTGCCCGCCGTCCGAGCAAATAGTAACTTGAATGCATACGTATTCCCATCTTCGATGGCAACAGTGAGCATTTGTTCCGTGACTACGGGGTGAGGATACTGTTCTAGAAGCCAATCCAAGTACCACTCATCTTTCATGCCGATTACGGTAAGACATGTCTGTTCTGTGAAGCAGGAGCTTGGTACCTTGCTCCGTAGCCCCTCGAGCGTCTCTCTGTCACGGGATTCTATTAGGCCCAACAGCACTTCCGATGTAAGTTCCGCGTTTTTGGTGTTTATCAAGAGGCCAACGACTTCTTCTTGACCGGCCTTCGCTGCGAGAAGTACAGCTTGATTCAACTCTTTTTCGCTCAGTCTTTCATTCTGCAGATAAGGCTCGGTAATTTCGCTAAACCCATAGGCGACTGCCACAAAGAATACCCTTAATGTTGTGTTGGGGTAGCGATTGAGAAGACCGTGCAATTGCCACCAAGACTCAATTTTTAGCAGCTCTTCGTAATCCTCTGAAAATTTATTGTTTGGAAAGGTATTGCTGTAGCGTTGGACCCATTTATCAAACGCCGAACCGCGCATGGGTACCTCTGACAAAAAAAAGCGAAATGTTTGCCCAAAGCTTGAGTCTCCCAGCCGAGCGTCCCGCGATGCCAACCTGCAATGAACCATCCAAACATCGAAGGAATAATCCATGAACCCAGCCCGTATTGATGTTTCAACGGAAAGGAATCTTTCATGAATGGTGTGAATGTGACCCTTCCACAACTTCAATGTTGCATTCGAGGATTGGCATGAGGCGATCATGTGTATTAAACAATGCTCGGCCGCGAGAGCATTGCAAGACTTTTCCGAGAATTCTGACTTCTTTTCTAAGAACTCCCTTACAGAGAGGTGAGCAAAGCGAAAAATATTCAAGCCTTCATCGTATATGACTAGATTATGACAAAGAGCCAAAACGCTTTCCATTTCGACGGGCGTCTTGAGATTAAGAGCAATAGCCCATAAAAACTCAGAATCGTTCAAGGTCCTTCGGGCGCTGAGCAACCATTTGACAGTATTTTCGATAACACTACGACCTGATTTTCCGTGGTGTGACGTAAGTTTGGCGTAGACTGCAGCGTATAGTTCCTCCAACTTAGGTGGAAGCCGCCCAAGATTCTCGTGAATATCGTCATCGAACTTCAACGTGCACAGCAAGTCAAGCTGCAGGGTCGCCCATCGGAACCTGCAACATCAAATCAGAGTGTCAAAAAGCAAAGGGACATAGAGAATGGTTTATACTAACATGCCGTCTGCGCCTTTACTGACTTGATCAATAACTAGATCTTGCATCTTGTTCCGTGCTCCGCTGTTGCGCAAGAGACGTCCCTTATTCACAAGGTTTTCAGTCTCTGTCCGGACATAATTCCTGATGTCTTTGGTATTCCTCTTTGGAGTGATATCGAAGTTGGGAGATGCCCGGAATTCCAAGACTATATCCTCGTCGTCGCGGCTGGAAACAAAAATTTTTACAAGGCCAGCAGATTCTTGGAGAATTTCCTGAAAAGCATCAAGGAGAGACTGGCGCGTTTCAGGATTGCATTCGTCGAGGGCATCCACGATAATCGTTGTGACACCGTAGGCCTCAGTCAGCGTCTTGACAAGATCCAGACTGTCCTCCAAACGAGGTCCCCTGGATTTGAACCCTTCGCCCTGCCTTTTGTATTTCTCGACGACTGGAGGAAGAAGGGCTTTTCCAGGCTCGACGCAGGAAAGCTGTCTCAGAATACTGGCAAGAACTACATCAGGCTCCGAACGTTCGGGCTCTGCGGCACTCCTTGTGCAGTAGAAATAGACAGGCAGAGGATCTTGGCCCGTACGAAAACTCTCCGTAATGTCGTCAATCACGATCGACCTAATCAGAAAGAGCCATTAGCACCATACTGTGTTTCAACATCGTCTGCTATCCCATGTGCCGGCAAGGTGCACTTTCAACGGCGCGACTTAGTCCTTGGCACTCTCAAAAAACGTGTCGACGGTATGACACAAGAGAGATCAACCAGTGACCGACCATCGCAGAAGAGGCAAACAGTCAAGGCGTATCGCGCCCTTGAGGACAATAATCATTGGGCGACATTGAAGATTGAACGGAACCACAACGAAAGGTCTCATCACGCTCTTGCCAAACAAAGTGCACCCATTGCTGCCGGCGTATGGGATATGTTGATCTAGAGATCGAAAAGAGAATCTACACGAGGGTGCTCTTGCCAGAGCCTGGCACACCATGGAGCCACAGGAGAGAAGAAACACTGTCATTTCGCCATTGCTTATAAAGTGGATCCTGCAGTAGCCACTGGCCCGAACCCTTAATGGCTTGCTTTTTGATCTGTTGGTGATGATCGAGATAAGGTTGAGGCGACAGCCAACGTAGGATTTCGATTCGGTTTGAATCTGAGCAGCGTCAATGAATCTTCTGATTTGTGGGGTATCTGAACCCCTACGATCTAGGTGGTCTTGGAGATGATCAAGTTGATTGTTTATTCGGCAAATGGGACCGTCAATACGCGCAAGAAGCTCCAACAGCTGAGTGTGGCTCTTGCGTTGGTCTAAACAATTAGCGAACGAACAACTACTGTAATTGACATTGACATCTTTTACGTACCAATCGATAGTGTTTGAAGGCGATCAGTAATATCGTTGCTCCCTATGTTAGGGCCGTATTAGCCGTAATTCACCTTCTAGGCTTGAGACACGGACTTTCAGCGCTGACCAGATTCGCAGAGCGGTCTACACTCGTTCGTTCTGTTTCAATATCTAGTAAAAGCTTTTCGAACTCCTCGGGGGGCTTGACAATAGCTTTCAAGACGCGTTCTATAACAAATTTTAGATCTTGAGTCAGCACCGGAATGATGACTCGACGAACTTGCAGCATTTTGCTTATAGTACTGCTTTGCTCTCGCCAGGTATACGAACATTGACGCATATAGTCGAGTCATAGCCTCTTGAAGAGCTTTGCTACTCTCGGTTGGCGTGTGAGTAGGATGTAGGTAGATGTTCTCGAAGATGGCGAAGCGCGAGATACAGCGAGCAATTTTCTCTGCGCCTTCGACAACGAAGGCAAAACTTTGGACGTCGCTGACCACAGCCTTGAAATCTGTTAATTTGATACTAGGAAGATGGAAGTCTGAATGTAAGGACCTGGAGCAAGAAGCGCACACCAGCCCATGGGAGCGCGGCATGAGCTGGATCATACTGAACTGCGATATCCCCAACCTCTTTGAAGCGATCTATCCAGGTTGTGATTTTACTGAACAGATCATGAAGCACTATGGTCTCTCCTCCTCGGCCGGGTCGACGAAAACGCCATCTGTGCTCGATAGATCTTGTCTTCGCATCCTCAGTGATTCTCTGCAGATCAGTAAGACCACCTAATTTATCTTGTTCGTCGAACACAATCAATTGGCGATCTTCTGGACTGAGAAGTTCCAGTGCAGCAGCCCATAATTCGTTACTTGATCGCATGATGGTCTTCGCAGACCATGAGAGACTGGTGACTAGTTCAGTGTTGTCAGCTCATATGCGGGGACTGAATGAAGCTGCACGAAAATCTTGCGGACTGATCAGCAAGACGGTCCTACCTATCAGTGAGACTGCTGCCTAGCGTTAAGCTCTATGGTGCCTAGGCGGCTACCTCGCTGATAGATCTGATTTACTAATATGTCCAACGTACTTAAGAGTTATGCTAAAAAGAAAAGGACTCCCATAGCCATCCCGCACCGTGTAAGTGTAAAGACTACAATGTCCAACAGCCCGACGGAATCACATAGGTATCATCCTGGGAATCAACGCCAGGGCTTCACTACTTTGGTAAATGCCACCAATCTTGATCGTCCCGCTGCTTCACTGTTCGTGCTAGGCCGAATCAGAAGAGCGGATGACCCGCCCTGGCAGCTTAGGCGAGGTCATGTGATGCCCTCCGGCGATAAGAGGCGATGGGAAGTACATACAGCATCACCAACCCTATTGTACTATCTTGTTCGACTCTCTAGAACGTTAATAGATCTAAGAGTTTCTGTCCAAACTTTAGATCTAGCTCCATATAAATCTCGCAAAAGACATTTCCTATCTGTTGTCAATCGAGAGACCAAGAGAGCTATGCAAGCAGGCATCACACGTGGTCAATGCCATTGCCATCGAGGCTTTGTTGTTGCTCAGAGTACGGAGAGATTCATTTCTAAAAGTGCGACAAGACGTGGGAGGTATAGCGAATTGGGTGGCGTTTGCCAGTCAATTGATTTACCAGGTCCCCGTACATCGCATAATTGCGCGATCAGAGGCAATACATGATTCCGTCGATACGTTGATTATTGTGGTCCGTTTTAGCGGCGGGCTGGTTATGGAAGTCTTTTGCCGTGGTTGCTATTACCCAAAGAAAAGTCAAGAAGAGGGTCTTTGAGGCGGGTCATTAGTCCAGACGACTGGCTTGCCGAGTGGGTAAATATTTATTTATTTCTAAGTATCGGATATCTGTCGCGTCAGAGCGCTGTAAGAACGAGAGAGAATCCACTTGAATGATGTCAAGGTTATGAACCCCATGAGAGCTGACAAGGCATGCTCGCCTGGTAGGAGAATATATACGTTATGATCCTCTACGTCAGGCTGAATCGTACAGTCTCCCTTTTCGTGTTCAAATCTATGACGCGACGTGGAACCATGTCTCAAGCATTAAGTAGCTAAGGCGCATTCTTAGGGCCCGAGCACAACGGCAGTACATGTCATGACTGCGTCTGCCAAAACCATATCCACCAGTCCGGGGCTGCATTACAATCGTCAAGCTCGACGTCAGGAGACTTGCGTTGCTCCTGTGACGCCCGGCATCGACGGCGGATGCAGGAAGATCTTACAAGTCGCCAGCCAAGAAGTCGCATCTATAACATCGAATTCAGACTCCACGAACCCCTGTGCTGTTATATACGTCTGCAAGCTTTTCAAAGTATCGATAGCGACCTGGTTGGACCATCGGCTTCGTGGCTCCACATACGCATGGCAGCCGAGCCAAAGGGTGGTGAAACCAGCCTCGACGTTGATTTCTTTCGGACCGATGTTGGCAGCATGGGTTTCGAGATACATGATTTCGCCCTCGATGAGTTGCCGAGCTTCCAGGCTTCGGGCAGGGGTACCTTTGTTATAGGTCTTGAAGAAGCGGAGGCGGCCGCCAGAATGACCGGTAATGGGGATGTCGAAGGGGACTTTGGGCCAGTCGGCAAGGATTTTCGCTGGGGCAATTCTGAGGCAGGCTTGGTCAGTGGTGAGTCGAGAGTCCGTGGTGTGACTTACGTTTGGGTGCTTTGATTTTTATGGGGGCTCTGGTCAAAGAGAATGAAGTTTGGGGTCATCGATTCGGGAAGTGGACTGTCAGCCGGAGCTGGAGAGTCTGCGGCTACGGGACTAGGAAGACTTAATGACTGAGAGGAATACAATGAGAATAGGAGAATTGAGATTAGCAGCATTGTGGTGGCGAGCACCGTAGATAGTTCCAAAAAGAAGATATTCACAATGGATAATCTTGGGCAGTCCTTCTCCGGAAGGAAGAAACACTATGCGGGTTGCATCCGAGGGATATGAGCATATCATATAAGGGGAGTGCGCAAATTTGACACGGGCTAGAATCGCGACAATTTCCCGCTCTAAGTACGCTTAGGCGCAAGGATCCTTATCGAGGCACGCTTTCGAGACCTACATATTGGAAAGCTGCGTCTGACTGTTGCACAATACAAGAAAAATGATTACTGAAAAGAGATCAACGAAGAGAGATCAAGGAGCTTCCGCCATGAAGTCGACGTTCATATATGGCCCAAGCCAGAACAGACCCACTTCATGTAGATGGCGAAAGCGGGAAATAGGAAGCGCGCATATATCATGATAGTCTGAGTATATCAGAGCTCTTAGAATGGAGTGCGCTTGTGGGGATACAAGCGACACAACGCACTGAGCAGCGTGGGGCATTGCGACGTCAGATCAACCGTTTGACCAGTCTAGGCTATCCATATGAGATAGTTCTACATTTTGGTAAGCTGAGTGGGAATACGCATATCAAAGAAAGGAAGAGGTTGAGGCTAATATGGGATATTGCCAGAACACCGGGCCGGGATGCCGAGCCCCGAGCCCCGAGCGCAAGAGCCGAGGCACTAGTGCACTTGGCGCTGCTGACATTCCTCTTGCTAAGCCCTCCACCTTGTTCTCAAATCAGATTACGAGTCCGTCAAAGCCGTAGTCATTGCTGATAGATCCCTAGGTATAAGCTCTCCTTTGTCTTCGACCTTGAAGAACCTTCTGCTCGTTCCTCCAACATCCGTATCAAATCTTCATGGAAGCAGTGACTTCATGAAATCCATCCTCGCAGCTTCGATCGCTTGCATTGTAGCCTTCACACTCTACAATAGCTATTCGATCTCTCCATACATCCTTACTTTCCTGCAACAACTTCCGCTTACGAACTTGAGACCATCACAACAGACATCCGAGCCTTCATCTTCAAATACCACCACAACCTTTCCTGGTCTTCCCTTCGCCCTAACCGCTTTGTTTGCCCCGTCAAAACCCGCAAGCATGCAAGTCCCACGCGCGATCCGTCAGGTCTTCCTTGCAAAAGAGCAATCCGAGGGTGTCGGTGCTCGAGTCCGCCGTTCGATTGGCTCACCCAAGCTGCGCAACTTCTCGCCCTTCCTCTTGCTTGACCATTTTACGAGTTCGCCAGGAGCCGGCTTCCCTGATCATCCACATAGAGGGCAAGAGACGATAACATACATTCTCCATGGTGCGATAGACCATGAAGATTTCGCTGGAAATTCGGGCACAATCGAAGCGGGGGATCTACAGTTTATGACTGCTGGAAGAGGTATCATGCACTCCGAGATGCCGCGTCAGAGTGCGGATGGCAGCCCGATGATCGGTATGCAATTATGGGTCGATCTGCCAGAGAAGCTGAAGACATGCGAGCCACGGTATCGAGACCTGAGAGCAAAAGAGATACCTCAGATCGAAGTGAGTGGCGGCAAAGCCAGCATCAAGATTATCTCAGGCCAAAGTCATGGAACAGACAGCGTAAAAGAGCTGGCATACACCCCCGTGTGGATCTTCGATATTACCATCAAGCCGGGTGGCAAAGTCACGCAAGAACTACCGGAGGGATGGAATGCCTTCGCATACACTTTGGCCGGGAAGTCAATCTTTGGTAGCAAAGGTGAGGACACAAAGACTGTGGACCAGTACCACGTTGTAGTCTTTGAACAGCAAGGCGAGGCGGTCACAGTTGGGGTCAATTCAAGCGCGGCGGAAGACAGCAGATTCTGTAAGCTCCCCACATACGCCCACCCCAGACGTCACACATTGCTGATAACGCAATCATAGTACTTTTTGCTGGCCTGCCGCTCGATCAAAAGGTTGTCCAGCACGGCCCATTCGTCCTTAACTCCCAGGAGCAAGCACATCAGGCGATGCTCGACTTTCAGTCACATTCGAATGGGTTCGAACGAGCAGCCGGTTGGAGAAGCAAAATAGGAAGGAACAGATAACCTTAGACTTAAAGGAGACTTGTTTGGTGTAGTAACGACGGGGCAGGTAGTAACGACGGCGCGGGGAGTAACGGGGCGGAGAGTAATGGACGGGGCGGCTGAGCGAGACGCTCTTGCGGATTCCTGAGCGAGGCGTTTCTGTAGAATCCAAGCTCGCGAGAAGAATTATTCCTTTGCAATAGACACTCCCGCGACCTCTTCGGTACGCCGTCTCCCACGTCGAAGCTCACCATCAGGTCTAGCGCGCTCAATCCTCGAAGCAGCTGGTGGCCGTGTTTCTGCACAACTCTCGCTAGCGACTAGCTGACTAAAGAAGACTTGTGTCATATCACGTCATGCATCCTCATCAAACAAGGGGTCAGTGCCTCAGAAGACTAGCCTCGATCGTTACTTATGCAATCATCTAGCAGGCCTTGTGAGGACCTAACCCCATGCGTTGGTGGTGAATTTCGACACCCACTACTTGCTCTACATGCAACAACGCTTCGACGAACTGGCACAGGCCCGACAGTCCAAGAATACGCCAGCGCAAAACAGTGAAATCGTCACTCAACCAGCGTGCTCAACAAGAAGACGTTGGAGACGGCTATGTGACACCGTGGAGAGGGGACGGTCACTTGCCCTCACTGGATCCTTGGAAAGGGCGCCTATCAACGCGTAGGATGCTGTATTCGACCCATTTTGCCTCCATTGAGGAGATCTGTGGACGGCTTCGCAAAACAACCCTTTCGTAGCCCCCAGGTACTATGATCGTTTCTTCCGACGGGGGTCCATAGGGCACCGGACCGCTTGCCAAGATACGGGGAAGCCCATGAGTTCTGGCTCCTTACTATTGGCCTGGCCAGGACTCCTCCGTGGCCACAATGGGCTTTCGATTGACGAACGTACGACTTTCAACTAGAGCTCGATCTTGACAAACTTGGCTTCTCGTCGCCAACGGATGATCCTGCAAGCATAGAATTGGTCATGTATGTTGTGCCCGCAAAGACATTGACGGATCAACGACTTGTCGGGTCCAAACTTTGAAGATCCCCGAAATAAAACTGCCTACATCGACCCTAAGCTCTTCAACTTTCTGCTCAAGCACAGATATGCGGACTCAGAAGCTCAAGCTCGTTCGGAGAAATCCTTCAGAGACTTAAAGCAGATTCCGGTCTCAGAAGGCGGCGCCCTACAACGGGTAGAAACCTCGGTCGGTTCTGTCGCCAGCATGGATCTGGATGAGGCGTTGTGGAAGGCGAATCATGGATTGCGTATGAGTTTTGCTCTACGCGTAGGGTTTGAGGCCAAAATGGTTCCATATTTCAAAATTAGAGATAACGAGCATCATCGTATGGCATGGACCCAAGAAAAAGACAACGGCAGAGCGATGATTATCGATTCGTTATTTAGACAAGCTTTTTTTCGAACTAATGCATACACAGGGCCTGTTATATGAAATGATCCAAGAAAAGGACTAAATCCGCTGTTGCGTCGATTTACGAAAGACAACAGCAACTTAACGGCGCCCCCAGTCTTGATTTTCATGGCCGCATCCGGTGGTCTTGTAACGAGCGATGCTGCGAATGAAGCACTAAAGCAAGTAACGCTCAGACAGCCTGGTTTGGCGCTCCCGGAGCGCTACTCAGCGACGACGAGAAGTGCAAGATCATGTTCGACAATTGGGTTGACGCTGAACAGTTTCGGGTACTACAGTGTTATGGTGCTATCGAAGAAGTTCACAAGAATTTGTGGCGAGCAGCAGTCACGGAATGGGGACTACCCAGACCTGCTGGAAAGGAGAAAGGGAGATGCTAGAGGCAGGGATGGGATATTGATAGAGAATGGGGGGAAAGCCAGAGTGCGTGGGTCTGAATGCTCGGGCGTTTGACGTTCTGGCATTTGGTATTTGGTTTGGGGATTGGGAACGAGATGCATCTGTATGTGGTGCTGGCGACAAAGCTCTTGACATCTCCCGTGTCCAATTTGTGGAGTCCTCCACCGTCTGCATCGATCCTATTAGGGGTAGGGCGCTGACTCTAGGCCAAGTTGGGGCTAATCTCGTCTTGGCGTTATGACATCCTGCAATGGAGAACTTCGAGTGTCTCATACTTCGCCTCCCCTATGCAATAAGACAATGGCACTGTCAGCCATGCCTCAAGGCGCTATCGCTCCCTGCAGTCGGCGCTTTTATCTCGCCTTCCAGCGTTACGTCTCCTCCACTGCAGCCTCAGCAACACGAACCCCTCATAACCCCAATCTTTATATGCACTCCCGCCCCACACCACACCCCAAACTCCCAATACAACATCTGCAGCTGCGCCATCAAACCGCTTCCGCCTCCTCTCCACCCAAGACCTCCCCCAAACCCCCGACCCATTACGACCTCTTTCCGCAAACCCTCCCCTGCGGCCCGCCCCCCTCGGGCCCCTTCCCTATCAATCTCCAGGCCCTAAAACGCGAATTCCTGCAACTCCAAGCCAAAGCGCATCCCGATCGCCACACCGGCGCCAACAAGTCCCGCGCCGAAGGCACCTCCGCGCTGATCAACGAAGCTTACAAAACCCTCCAAGACCCCCTTCTACGAGCACAGTATCTACTCTCTCTTCATGGCATCGACGTCGCAGAGGATGAGACGGCGAAGATCGATGATCCGGAGCTGTTGGGGGAGGTGCTGGAGGTGAGGGAGAGGATTGAGAATGCGGAGGGGGAGGGGGAGGTGGAGGCGTTGAAGGTGGAGAATGAGAGGAAATTGGAGGGGAGCGTTAAGGTTTTGGGGCGATTGTGTGGGAATGGTGATTGGGATGCGGCGAAGAGTGAGGCGGTGAGGTTGAGGTATTGGGTTAATATCAGGGAGGCATTGAGGGATTGGGAGCCGGGTAAGCCGGTCGTGCTTGTACATTGAGCGATGTGGCGGGATACTACACGGTTGAAAGATACTACAGATCACTATAGAAAGGCAATGAGGGCTGACTAGATCCAATATGGAGCCTGCTCATGCAAATGAGTCGATGCTCGGACCGGACGACCTTAGGCTAACCTGCTTGTTCAGGAGGGACAATTATTGAAGGCCCATACTCAAGGTAGCTCAAGCCTTCTCCTTGTCATATAAACCATTCTCTAACAACTACGAACACGACCATGATCTTGATCTGGACGAACTACGCCAAAGGTGTACCGCGCCATGGTTAAGGTTCCTCACATTACGAAATCTCAGCTTTATGCACAATTACCAAAAATGGGAACTTTCACAGGATCCTTGATGGGCTTTGCAGCTTCTGGGCTGTTTACCGGACTCTACCTCTCTGGTCTAATAGCGATTCTGTGACGAACCTGCATATTTGAACAGGAATCGTCTGATGTATACACAGCGAATGATGTATTCGTCAGGCCTAAACCGCTCTTTCTTTGCAAATCCATCTTCTCTCAATGCCTTAACAATAGGCTTGACTCGCGTTCTTAAGACTTGTGTTCTCTCATGAGTCTTACAGTCGCATAACATGATTGTCATTCTGGCAGAAGATGTTAGTGCACGCGATCTATCAGATAAAATCTTGACCTAGCCAAAGGATGGAGCGATGCTACCGCAGGAAAATGGGCATGTCAACCATCAAGATCCGCCAGATGAATTTGCGGCAATTAGTGGGTTATTGTTAGGTCGAACAAGTCTTATGTCTCGTTCAAGTCCGATGACATAGGACACAACTTCTACGGTCTACTGCAAACAATCCTTGAGAGAGGATGGATGACTGGTGAAGACTTGAATTTCCGCTCCGATGATTGTAGAAAGCTGGTAATGACATACCTTGAAAATGGTTCTTGGGACAACTAGCTGGCGACTGTGCTGTGGGTCTAGTTATTGTTCTATCCCAGACACTGGCAGCTAATCCTCACGGCCTACATAAAAACCTCTTTTCCGGTTCCTTACGGTCTTTTAATTGAATCAAAAATATCCTCGAACATTTTAGTGGTCGTTCAGACCATAGCTATCCTGTCAAACCGTCACTCGAGGGTGCACAGCAATTGTTTCTTATCGAGCCAGCCCCTGGAATCGGCACCCTGCTGACGCAACCTCGAGTCTTTCAAGATGGTACCTGAAGTCTACAATTCATGCCACATAGCATGCCGAACGATTGCAGCGTGTTTCTAGAAGCTATCTGCCATTTTAAAAGACATGGTTGAGATCCTCCTTGCCCATGCAAGACATTCCCTACGAGATGGATCTAGCCATTGTTGGGCGTACACTGGACAGATCAGGGGCTCATTCTTGTGAGCGATAAAGGATCAACGACAACCCTTTGAGTGTAGTCTACCTTACGAACGTCGCCAACGAGACCATATAATGTATCAAATCCGTTACAGCCTGGATAATTTCTTGCTGTATCGTAATATTTGTTTCCCTCTTCAATTGTATCTCTGGAGCTTCTGACTTTGTGCCGGGTATGCGTCAACCTCGCCGTCTCTGGTCTTCTTGAGCCTCGTCTGCCTTTTCGACTCTAGCAATGACTGCGTTATATGATGCTTACTGATGTTCCTTCAAGACTCTATATATAGGTAGTCACGGACAGACTGATTAGGGGCGTCTTTGGTAGCTTTGAATATATACTCTGCCAGAGTGCCTACTTCAAGCTTTGCTTCCGAAACTTGAGGCGAGAGTTTCAATTCTCTCGAATCGTTCAACAAAGAAGCAGTATGAGAAACGATATGCTTTGCAGACTATGATTCTGCAGCACTGGTCACCACAAGGGTCAACTGAAAGCATATAGATTCTGGTCTCCTATGAGCACCACCAGGATAGCTTTCTGGCGAAAGCCATGGAAACCGAGAGTAGTCAAAGAGCAACTTTTGATAGAACAGTGGCTTGCTACTTACCAAGTTATCTAGCGAGTCCGCTTTGAACGGGCTTATCAGATTCGACGCTATCACCACGAAACCCTAGTGTGCGGTCCAGGATCGCAATACAACACAGATAAGACCACAATTCAGCAGCAAGCAAGCATGGTGTCTCGATGGCACGTCCTAGCTCGTAATTGTGTTGGCTGGTGCGTGTTTGACGAAGCTTGACTTGATCCCCCATGTTCCAAGGAGGGCCACACCGAAGATGCCCTATTCATAATCAGTAGCTGTAGGTCGTATGTTCCAAGTGTAGCAATCGTTCAGAAAACTTACGGAGGTAACAAAGAAGCATAACCCATTGGGATGGTGAGACTCGTCCCGCCCCCAGGCATATATCTCAGCGGTCGCAGGGCCAGAGACAATTTTCCCAAGGTTGTCGAGGGCAGCGAGGATCGTGAATAAATAGGCATACTGATCAGGGCTCACCGAGGCCGCAGCCACAGCTTGCGCAGTGGGCTCAAGTCCCTCTCCAGTACCCTGATAGAAAATGGCTGTAGTATGAATGTGGTTAAAGACTGCCAACCTGCTAAGAAGCGATTGGGTTTGGACATACACAGCCCAAAGCTTCTGGGAGACTTGGCGGCTCCAATAGCAAGGAAGCCTGTCGTAAGAACCAGAAGGCTTAACCGAAGCATGTACAAGTCGGTGCACATAGAGCTAACACCAATGCCTCGGAGTTGCGCAGAGATGATTGGAAGGCCAAGCCCGTTTGCCAGAAGCGAACCCAAAGCTTGTGCAAGCCGAAACAAAGGCGTCTGGCGCAACTGGAGTCCAAAACGCTCGGAGGCGTATTGATAGAAGTAGTTCTCACTCATAAACGCAACCCTTCGCAAGAAAAGCTCTACGAAGCAGACCACCACATTGCGATTAGCAAGCATATCCGAGAATTTAGTCTTCGCTGCCAGAGCTTGAGTTTCTGCTCCTTCATCAGATGCCTGAACATTCGCCACTGTGCTGTGAGAAGAGCCTTCACTGCTCAGTAGCAAAGGTTCTGTGGGACTGAATTCATCAGGAATATCCGCTGATGGAGACACGGTGTCTATGGTAGGAGAGTTATCCGTTATGCTATGAGTTTCTTGCATTGTCAAGACGACCACATATATGAGTCCGTAAGCTGAAAGCCCCAGACCAAAAGGCAACCAGAGACTGCGAGCCATAGCCCATGCCTCAAAAGGTGGCGCGACACATCTACTAATGTCTGCTGTTGCGGCGAGTAGTAACAGCTGCTTTATTCTGATTGCCTAAGGTCAGCTGCGAACGGCTGAAAAGCGTTTTACGTCCCTCACCGATTGGAGTGTTCAGTGCTGTCGGAGACCATTGTGTACAGCATTGAGACCAGCACCCGATCTCCGCCACCAAAGAGGTTAAACAGTGCCGAACCTAAAACCAGTCGTGTTGGGAAGAAATCGCTGAAACGACCTGTGGCACTTTAAATGGGGTGCGCTTCAGCAAGGGACTTCGGATAATCGTACATATAACCATGGTCCATGCGATCCCGAGCCACACGCCAGTGCATGATAACAGGAGAACAGCTCTTCGGCCGTACTTGTCAGCGTATAAGCCATAAAAAGCCGCGGTCAGAAGTCCTATTCTAGGCTTAGCCTACGAACATTCAGGACTCTCGTGTTTCTCTCCATACCAGAGACCGCGTTCAACGAGACTTGCCAGCCCACCAATCGTGCAACTTCCTTCTGGACAGGCTCGATCTTGCAGGTAGCTTCGTCCACGTTGCCGGCCCCACTTGTGTGCATGACCATTGTATGGGATCGGTAATAATTCTGACATACAGCTTGCTCTACAAGTCTGACCAGAGGCACACTGACCATCACCAACGCAAAGTTCGACAGAAAATATACGGCATTAATGTAATAAAAGAGGGAATCGCATTTTAGTCGGGTATATATGAGTTTACTTATTAGTGCTCGAGCGCTGCCCGACCTGGAATGTCGAACTGGCGATGCTGGGACTCTGCGAGCGAGGGGCATCTTTCCGTGAAGGAGACAATATTTGCGGGCTACTGCGAGTCAGTGATTGTGCCAATTTGTAGTTTTCAGTTGATACAAAGATTAAAATCGGCAGCGATCCTGGTTTGGGGGCACCGATTACCCAGCAAAGACCGATGTTGGCTTCTTGTGCGCCACATCTGGACTCAAGTCTTTGTCCACGCAGCATCGCCCCATTACGAAATCCAAATGTCAACACACCTCTTAGAAAATACTGAAAACCACAGTCTCTTTGTGCTAAGGCTTTGAATGGTTAGGAATCTGCAATTTGGAGCAGGTGATCGCCAAACTAAGAGATCGCATTGACTTCATCAGCAATATAGCGTCTTCGCGTCTGATCAGGGCCCAGTCCAGCTTGAGATAGCTCAGGACTTCATGCTCAGCTGGAATGACATTACGCTCTTGGGGTTATTGTTTGCTACGTACTCTCGTATGTCTTCCTCAAGACATGTCCAAATATCGACTAACCCCAGAAATCTAGTCTACTTTGGGGTTAGCGTGTTCCTCCGCGGAACACTATTTTATGCCCCTTCTTCCAGTCAACGCCAGCTGTAATTTGATGCGGCATCCCAAATACGAATGTGATGATGATGGTCTAGGATGCTCTTGTAGCTGGAACGGTCTTTAGGCATCAGTCGCAGCAATGGCGAATACTGTGAAACACCGAACCTTCACATGCGGAGTCATGACGCAGCATCTCTCTTCATCCTCGGCGCTTTTCTACCATCACGGATGACTGATGTCTATAGGCAGTCCATGATTTACTCACTGACACGAAATCCACTGGTCCAAAGGTGTACGACAATACTGTTTATCGGCGTCGCGACCTTGGCTTTTGAGGCGTCCGCCTTGAGATTTCCCCCCATATGCGTCTCATCCCTTGTGCCATCAAGAATAGCTAGCTGTAAATCTTGAGTGCCTGCAGCAGCCAACAGCAGGGTGATCAAGGCCGATTCGGGCGTTACATGTTCCGTATCCGCAAACTCCTTGATGATGGGTAGTTCAAGCAACGCTCTGTTCTCCTCTCTAAACAAGCCAAATATCTGGTAGCTAATCTTATGCTCGGCGCAGAATCGGATAACTTTCTGGTCGTATGCGTTGTGGCTTGTAAAGCGATTCTGGACAACCGATGGCTTGACGTGCGCGTCATCGAACACCTGCACCAGGCATTGATAGTCGACCTGAGAGAGTCCGAGATTGCGGACAACGCCCCGGTGCACAAGCTGTTCCATCATTCTCCAGGCTACCATTGTGTCTGCCATCGACTGGAATGGCCTATGGAGATAGTATACATCAAGGTAATCTAGCTGGAGGTCGTTGATGGACCTTGAAAAGCTCTTGAGAACTTGCAGTTGGGGGTCGTCATCTTGATTGAACGGCACAGAATGTTTGTGCATAGACCATGGAGAGAATTTGGATTGTATGAGCACGTCACAGCGACTGATGATCGAGTTCGAAAGAGCCTCTTGAATATCATTACCATCTTTCTTCTCGTCGTGAACGGTCCGGATGGAGCCACTGTCGATTGCTCGATAGCCTTTGCGCAATGCGTTCGCTACACTTACCTGTCCTCCAAGACGAGTCCCGTAAATCAGAGAGGGCATTACGTACGATCGCGGTCGACAATCCACGATGGCGGCTGTCAAAGACCCGCGAACTTGAGTCAATCTGCAGCTGTAAGATCTCTTGGATGCACAGCAGCTGTCCACTCCGTCTGCTCAGGTTGAGGTTAAAAGTGGTGCCACAAGAAGAGCCGCACAGCAGCCTTTGTCGGGCTAGTCTGCATGGTAACCATTCGAATCAAGAAACCCCTCATCTGAGCTAATGTTCCACCTTTCCCAAACATCAGATTTTCGGTCCTTATAAGCTTTCGACATTATGGACAGCTATATAGCCAGCGCTAACCTACGATACATCGATGACCTTGCTTTATATACTCTCGAGAAACCCTATAGCTGTACGCTACCTTTTAGGCACGTCAATGGCGCCCGAAGATCCAATATAGCCACTTCGGAGCACCAGGTCCACGTTCGTGATATGTCGAAAAGCAACGAGTCTTTCTCAATTGACCTACAAGGTTTCGAGATAGTGCATTATCCAAGCTCAGTCAATTTAGGGGCGGCCTGGGACGAAGGAACAGTTTGGCAGAAATATATTGAAGAATGCGAGATACTGCTCAAAAGATGCTTCGGCGCCGAGGAGGTCATCGTGTTTGACCATATGGTGAGCCAACTCCGCCAACGATTCGGTAGCTATTGCTGAGGTACCTGGAAAGTTTCGCAAAAGAGGCATACAGGCTGTTCCTGTCGAGCATGACGAACATCAGCGGCTCCTTCCACCATCACTTAATGTGCATGTTGGTAGGTCAAGCGGATGCGTTGCCAGTTCCTAGTACTAAGCGTTACCAGACCAGACTCCATCCTCGGCCAGACGAAGAGTACAGCACCATGCACCAGACCAGGCAGATGCGCTCTTAAACGGTCGGGTGAGGATTCTAAAGTAGTAGCTGGGCTCTCGCTATAGAGACGGAGTTGCTAACCTACGACTAGTATTTGGCGGCCCCTTTTCTCTCCCCTAGAGGACTCCCCACTTGCCCTCTGCGACTATCGCTCTATTGAAACCTCAGACCTGGTCGCAGCAGATCTCCCATCACCGCATTACGTAGGAGAGATGTTTTTCCTCCGATACAATCCTAAGCATCACTGGTGGTTCAAAGGCTCAATGGAGAAAGAGGAAGCGATGATCATAAAATGCTATGATTCAGGAGCGGAGCTTGGTCATGAAACGATTGCGAGATGTAGGTGCTTGTGGTCCGTCATGGTTGGCAGTAGCTGACACGCATCTAGTCACACCGCATACATCCTTTTGCTGGGAAGAAGGCCCTGAAAATGCTCGGCCACGCGAGAGTATCGAAGTTAGAGCACTGGTCTTCTCGTCCTCATGATACAATTCTACATTCACTCATTCAAGTGGACACCAAGGGTAACGTTCGAAACTGAGGACTAGTAGTTCAGCTGCGGTACATCAGGTTCGATGCTCAAGGCACCACTGTCAAGCAGGCAAACATCAAGCGAATGCTGATCGCGTGGAGAGAATGAAAACCAAAGTGAAGCACGTTGCTACCAGCAATGACCATCTTGCAAAACAGGCCAGCTTTCGGTCTTGTTCATGGAGGCTAGGACGGTGTTAAGTGAATCGCTCTTTGGTAGCAGTTCCTTGACGTGGAGGTAAGAGATTTACCTCTTCATCCAGCGGCATTGTCAAGGTCCATCCCGCCTTGAGTGTCAGGGAACGGTCTCTCATTCTGGTTACGCCCAGCTTGTTTGTCGTCCTCGCGAGCCTTGATTTCCTGCTCTAGCCAAATCTTCCATGGCTGGCTTGGCTCTTGGGCCAACACTTGAGCCGGTGGAGCATCTAAAATCAATTAAACATATTAGCCGCGAGTGCCGGCGCCTCTAGAGTCTATTGCATACCATTTGCAACTCGTTCGCCGGAAGGTCCTACTTGAGGATCCATTATAGATAAGCGCGGATAGTTTGATGTCTAATTCAGATCCGAAATCTGTATTCGTGTGACAGTGGTGTTCGAATTAGGCAGGGTGGTATCAAATCCGAAAGGAATCCTAACGTCTAGTAGATAATAAATAGCACGTCAAAGCGGGAACGAGAGTTTGAGCCTCACTGGCCTACTTTACAATGCCTGTTATGCCTGCGAGTCGAGCCCTGTCTACGGTGTGTCACCTTGCAGTCGGCGTATGCAGGAGTTCCCAAAACCGATTAGTTCCAGCTTGGCGCTTAACTTGATACTGTTCGAGACCGCAGCTAAGCCTCCATGTGGAAGACTCTGGCGACCTCTTGCTACGAGACTGTCCCGAAAAGCCAAATACGGCGGCGCTTAGACTGAGGCTTCGACATCCCCTATTTTACAATTATATATATCCCAACAATTTCCTCCTCATACTCGGTAAGGTATGCTACCTTGGCCTTACTTGATCCTAGATTTCCGATTTCCTATGGTCAAATCTAAGATAGTCAGTTTTACTACGAGGTTCATCATCCCCCTCCTTCTCGTTTCGGCCTTCATCCCGCCCGTTGAACTCACAGACGTACCAGGCGGAAGCAAAAGCGGGGAAGGCAGCTGTGGCTTCGATGGAGACACTGATTCCTACGGCATGGGTGTGCGGCTAGGTGCTTACATCCAATACCTCACCTCCATCTTCGTGTATAACCTATCACCATCGGAAGCAGCATCGATGCGTGGTGTCACCACGTGCTTCCAGATTGCTATGCTAGGCGGTCTGATCGCGATCACCATTACACGTGGCGAGAATCTATTCGCTGTCGAAGCATTGGTGATCCTTCTCATCTGCTTGAGTGGTGCATTCTCAAGCCTCGCCTGGCCGTGGCATAGGAAACGACGTACATCATTACCCCAATTCATCGACGTGGCACCTTCCAATATAGGAGCTGTGATAAGGATTGCGCTGGGCACTGGCATGTGTGCATACGGGGTGTGGTATTCTTTCATTGGTCTTGATGTGATGCTTCATCCGAGCTGCACATCATCGGTGTTCTTCTTCGCACGGATTAACCTATACGGCTGGTTCAGGGTGCTGCTCAAGGTCTCATTTGTTGTGGGCTTGGTTCTCTGCACAGCACTCCTGCTGACCACGGCGGTCGCAATCGGCTTAGACTGCTATGAATGGCACAGGGACTGGATGACTGCCGAGCTCGATGAAACGGACGAGGACGCTTTACTTCCAAGGCCATATTGGAAGAGTGTTCTGGCAAGCGTGGCTGCTATGTGCGTCTTCGTGGTTGTTGTGGAGCTGACGCTCCATTGGAACACCATCAACAATATCTACAAATGTAACTCCACGGGACAGCTATTTCCTGTCATTGTCGGCGCTGCAGGTCTCTCTAGACTGCTTTATGTTGTTCTCACATCATTCGCAAAAGGCGACCTGAGATTTGGGAGATAGGAGCGAAGGCAACTGAGAGTCAAAATGGATAGCACCTGTAATGAACGGCATTCATCATTATCTCAATAGACAGCTCTTGACGAAATTGAATCCTCGGCGCAATTCCAGCGCTACCATCAGTACGCACTGCACCATCGACCGCGAAGCGGGAGCGGATATTTTTCCTTGGGTACCAAATGTTCTTCGTCCCCGTTGAGCTTGACTGTGTTGAAATTGGCCCGTAATTTTTCTTCAAGAGCGAGCCAGTCGGGCAAGACTTGCTCTATGGCATTGTCTGGGCCCAATGCATGTCCTTTCACAGCCTCTTTGATGCTCTTGTTTTCACCAGCTTCCCAATCGTCGACAAACCGAACGGTGACGCCGGGGGCCCTGCCTAGTAGGATGTTCTCATCGTCAACCCAATGGAAGAGATCGCTACCGGTATTGAGATGAGCCCCAAATCCATTGAATTCAATAAGCTCCGCCTTCCAGCCAGTTGAGGCGCTTTGACTTTCGCTCATGAGCACATCCATTGTACAGGTGTCGAAAGGGAGGTGAATCTTGACGCTTTCCCAGAGGTTCATTATGGCGTCCACAAAGCCAGCGGAGTAGCGCTCGCGCCAACCGAACTTTTCCCACCAGATATCTTGACTGACTGCCGTAACCCGGCCTTCGAAACAGAAGACCCTGAACTCGCGCTGAAGCTCAACCGTAGGAGACCATTCTTGTATGATGAGAGCTTCACCCGGGTCGGTTGGCCAGATCCCGTCTGCTAAAGCGAGCAAACGACCAACGCAGCGTCCGCTTGTCAGGATACGTCTAAGGATCATTTCGGGTTCAGGTGCCATTGGGGATGGCTTCGTGGTTGGAACGTCAATGGCAAAACTGTCCTTGGTAGACGTGGCACCCAAACGAACAAAGATCCGATCTTTCGGAGTCAGCGACGTCCCTTCAAGCACGTTGCGAATCTCTTGAACCAGGTGTTGCCCGTTGTCCGACTGGATAGCTGCATCAACTCCTGAGGCCAACGTTTGCCTGACAACAGCAGCTAAGATGTCGGTCAATTGCCTTGGTAAAGGGCTGATGGCAACAAGCTTGGTGGCCATGTAAGGCGCCAATGCTGGCGTGTACCATAGATGATACATGTAGCGATTGTTTGCTTCGGCGTACAGAGCATCAAATTCTTTGGAGCGGGCTTTGATCTCGCTTCCCCAAGGATGCAATTCATGATGATTGTGTGAGTTGGCGAGAGAGCGATGGCGAAAGGGGTCTTCCTTTGGCGGTTGTTTGGTCTCGTACTTGGATGATGGCAGATATTCCACATGGACGGAAGCGGAGGGCAGCAGAACTTGGGCCATGGTAAAGTAGGTAGCAAACGAGGACAGCCTTGCGATCTGGGACCAGAGTCAAAATTCGCCCAAGTACTCGTACCGCGGACAATGGGCGTCTTTTGAACCATCATTGCCCAGTATGAGGAGCGTGGACCCCTCCCGATGAAGAGATCCGTGCAGAAGGCTCTGCCTATCGGAGTGCCCGTCACACTCATCCGGCTGCAAAACCACCAGATACCCCTGAAGGAAAGGGGATTGATGGAGCAGCACGCTCCTGATTGGCTACCAATCGCACACACGGCAGACTACTAGCCGAGTCTACTTTAGTCTCCAGCATGCTCCCGGCCGACAGGCTTCCAAGGCACCGTCCAAGACTGACAACGTCTTGCAAGGCTGTGCAAACATTCGAGCATTGACTGAATACGACCCAAATGCGCTGGTCGGGGAAACAAGGAGCGCTTTATGGCTGGAAGAGCCAGGGGTAGATAAGAATGAGAAGCTTGAAGATTCGACAAAAGCCATGAATTGCCGACACCCTGATCATTCGCGCACTTTTACAGGACTGTAGAAGATGACTATACACACCCACACAGCCGAGGAGCGGAAAACTTCTGATCTGTAGGCTCTAGTACTTACTAGGTCTACATCCACTAATATTGTATTAGATTTGATCATCTGCTGCCAACTCTTGAACAGATTCGGAAAGCCTTCGGTACGCCGTCGCTGGTGTGCGGAGTACTGCATAAAGGCGATGTCGTGTTCACCCATGGCACCGGCCTCGCCAATGTAGAAGAGAACCTGGCAGCTAATAAAGACACCGTGTACCCTGTCGCGTCCTGCACCAAAAGCTTTACAACAGCATCGTGCGGGATTTTGATCGATGAGGGCAGGTTATCTTGGACGGAGCCCGTCCAGTCTTATTTGCCCGAATTCCAGACAAGTCAGGATCCAGAAATTGCTAAACGCGCGACGCTGTTGGATCTTTGCTCGCACGGCACCGGCTTAGCCCCTGTTGACCATCTGGTGTGTGGTTTTCACGATGAATTCTGGATTTCTGGAAAGCAACAGGTGCAGACTAGCTCTCACCTACCAGTCTGCTACAACTTTAGGTCTCACTGGCTTTACAACAACTCGATATTTGGAGTTGTCGGTGAGCTTATCACCAAAGTCTCAGGCCAAAGTTCCGGGAACTTCCTACAAGAGCGTATTTTTGAACCGTTAGGGATGACGCGTAGTGCCACTCGAGCAGCTGACCAGCCGACTGATGGTAACTTTGCTCGAGGCTATTCTGTGCTTGATGATGGTTCCTTACTTCCGCTCAGCCCCTCGGCTCTTGATGACGGTAGTCCTCAGGGCGGTGCAGGCTATGTAAGAAGTTCGGTTCGCGACATGTTAACCTGGGCTAGAGCAGTCATGGAAGCTGAAGTGGATAATTTTGACCAAGATCATGCTTTGAATTTCGGACAAGATGAGAACGGCAGGCGTAATCCACTCCGCCAAATGCAGCTTCAAAGGTGCGGACATCGTCCAATTACACTTCAAGGTTCTGGGTACGAAAACTCTTACGGGCTTGGCTGGTTCCGCCATATGTTGCCTTCCTCCTGGCTTGGGTCGATAGGACCGAACTTCGCTCTACTGCCTGACCCGCCAATCATAAACAAAGCTGGACCACCGCGTCTGACAATTGCACACTGGGGAGAATTTAACGGATTCCTTACAGCCTTGTACACCTTTCCGACCACTCAGAGTGCCGTGGTAGTCATGGCCAATTCTGCACCTGGAAGGGGTGATCCTGCAGACTTGGCTGCCCAATTACTTGCGCAAGAGCTATTCGACATGCAGCCTCGAGTCAATCTAGAAGACTACGCTATCAAGGCGGCTGACACCTCGAAACGCCTATGGCCTGCGCTAGTCGAGGAATGGGTTTCCAACCGCGTTCAGAACACTAAGCATGGCCGAATCGAGGATTATGTAGGACGTTTCACGAATAGAGCTTATAACTTGACCGTCAACGTATACAAGCTCTCTCCAAAGGTCATCGGTCCCGAACATCCTCCTGAGCTACTGGGGTTCAACGTGAACTCCATCTCTCGACAATCTGCCAAGCTTCGGCATTATCACTACGATACATGGACATTTCTACCTGACTCGAGAGATGACGCTTTGAGAAAGGGTATGGAAGGTTTTCTAAGCCTACCATTACTCCTGCTTTCATTTATGCGTGATGAGGCTGGCGCGGTATGCAGTCTTGACTGGGATCTACAAGCTGGAGTATGTGAGGGCCCCGCACCTGGCATAAGCAGGATTGTAGCTCCAATCCGCTTTCATCGTGATAACGGAGCCGTGTGAGGAGGACTCTTTAGTATTTGTTGTGTTGCGTTGGCGAATGGTGAACCTGGAGTACCGCCCCCCGTTTGATTCAAGATTACTTATTGCCCCAGTGTTAATTTTCTTTTCTTCCGTTCGCAGCTATCTTACAGAATCGATATTTAGAATCGAGCAATGGCGTCGAATGTCTATCTATGCAGTTCGTCTGTTCGAAGTGCTTTCGCTAGCGTGAGACGCACGTTACACAATATTAGTATCTAATTGGGGTTTAGCGCGCAGTGCTTCGACTGCTTTTGCCATGGTAGATGCAGGGCCTTGTGCAGTTCTCCAGAGTAGTCTTGCTGTCGACAACATTCCTTGTGTGCATGCAGTCTACCATGTCTTCCTTCTCTAGCGAACCTACACTCGCCGTATTTGGCTTCAAGTTCTTCGTGGTTCCTGTAGGTTAGCTTCAACATCGTCGCAGTGTTCGGAGGCGGATAACGACGAAGGGGAAAGTGAGTTTCTTGATGCCGCTCTTCCCATAGAGACATCTTGCTCCCTTCACGTTACTGACAGCTTCATGTACATAAGCTCGGATTCTGCGATATCGAACTTCAGAAGACTTGCACGTCTACGTTCGCCCTCTTGAGCTCAGGGTGTGAATTGGGTTCTCGAGAGAATGTGCCCTTCAATCATTGGCGACGAAGCCGCTTCTCCTTCCTACTAGTTATGGATCTCATCTCTTCTGCGGATTCGTGCGCCATAGCAGCATCAGCGACAATTCATCAATTACTACCCAACGAGCAGGGGCAGCTCATACAGTTCGACAACGAAGAAAAGGTTCAGAACTTGGTTAGCTCTTTACATATGGTGGGCCTATTTGCTTCTCTAGGGGCACTCGAAGGTCGATTAAACAAAGTGATACGGCTCTCCAAAGTAATGGGGGACCTCTTCGCCTTACTCGCACCAAGCGACAAGAGCCTCCAGAGAACGATGTGGGGTCTCTTTGGGCTTGTCATTAAGGTCAGCGTCCTGGCTCACTCTAATGCAACTGACTGAAGGAAGGCAGTTCATGAGTCGCAATACCGATTACATGGACTCAATTGTTCGAACGTTCGAAGAGCTTCTCAACGTGATCCCCCGTGAATCATCATACCTCAAGTTCGTATCACGAAACGCAGATCTTCAGCTTGCAGCGTCAGATGTCTACAAAGAATACATGGACCTTGCTCTACGTACAGTCAAGACCTTTGGTCGCGGGAGGATCAGTAAAATTCTTCTCCCTCCGTCCATCTGGATGAATCACTAACAGCGAGAGCAGACATTATCACAAAATTAAAATGGAAGCGCGACCAGAAAGGGTTTCAACATAATCTACGCCGATTAAAGCGACTGAAGGAACAGCTAGCGCTTGAGGCGGGTCTCGCTCACCAGGAGCTTAACAATCAACAGCTGCAACGAATCAGTGCTGCGGTCTCCAATTTCACACTGGAACAAACGTCATCGAATAAAACCCTACAAGACCGAGCATCCTTCATTGTGTCTTTCCCCCAGAACTTATCGTTCTACGGTCGAGAAAGCTATCTGCTTCAGATTCACAAAGAACTTGATCCATCCAAAAAGCGCCCAGGAGGCGGCCTGAAGTTCGTCGCTCTTTGTGGATTAGGAGGGACAGGAAAAACCCAAATCGCTCTGGAATATTTCTACAAATTTCGATCCTCCTACACTGCTTGCTTTTGGGTTACATGTGACACACCGGTCAAATCCTCTCAGGGATATGGAGAGATCGCCCGAAGGTTGAAACTTTGCGACAGTGGTCACCCTCAGATATTGACAGAGGTGAAAAGCTGGCTATGTGAATCAGGTATGTCGGCAGGACAGGCTAGCTGCGAAACTCGGCGATTTTGTTAATTCTGTTTAGGGGAAAATTGGTTGTTGGTCTTTGACGATGCTGGCCATCCGCAAGATCTTAGCGAACTATGGCCGCCAGCATCACAGGGCTCGATACTGCTGACGAGTCAGAACCAGAATTGGCTGATTCAAGAGTCGCTTAGTTACGGGACCTTGGTCGATTCCTTCTCGCTCTCGGAGGGCGTTGAAATGCTGGAAACGATGATGACCAAACAAGGACGGAACGTTCCATACTTAACGGCAGAAAGTATCGTTGAAGAACTTGGCGGCTTACCCTTAGCTATCCGTCAGATTGGCTCTTACATACTTGCAACCAGTCTAGAGCCTGCCGACTTGCTTCAACGATATCAACTCGATCGCGAGACCGCGTCAGCTATCGAAGAGTGGGACGAAGGCTTACCTCTGTCATACCGGCACACGCTTGCCAACGTATGGAAATTCGCCTTCGACAGGTTGTCAGAGGCCGCTATCCTACTGCTCGATATATTGTCTTTTCTAGACCCAGACGCAATTCCGCAAGAGCTCTTTGACGAAGACGAATCTATGCAAGGACTGCCGTCGATACTAGACTCCCGTGTAAAGTATGTAAAACCTAAAGCTCTTTGGAATCAGTGTAGCCCTGACACAGGAGCGCAGATCTCAATATGCTCTACAAGATCTAAGACGCTACTCTTTGGTAACCTCCTCGTCCACTAACAACGGGCGTCCAGCACTCTCGATCCATCGCCAAGTCCGAAAGTACGTACTGAACCACCTTGACCAGGAAACACTGCGCAAGGCTTCATCTTGGGCACTACAACTTCTCCGCAAGAAATTTCCCCATCAATCTCCTTTTGCGGAACCGCTTAGTCATTTGTGGCCCCAGTGTGAGCAGTGGATCGCCCATATTATATCCCTCAATGTTGCCATCCGGCAATCCAAGGACCTTTCGGTACTCCCGAAAGACCTGCCGGAGCTTTTCACTGATGCTTCGATCTATCTCTGGGAGCGAGGACTGCTAGAACAAGGCAGAGAACTCATACTAAGTGCGAAGGCTTTGGTTGAGGCACAGGAGAGCGACCTTCTACTCAAAGATAATGTTTATTCTTTCTACGGATGCATTCTTTCAGAGCTGGGTGATCTTGACCAGGCCTTCTTCTATTTCAGCGAACACGCGCACCATCGGAAACAAAATCTACTATCTCTTCAGCGACAAGGGAAGCAGGCGACGATGTTGGACGAGATTCGACTAGCAAACGCTTACAATAACGTGGCTGGCATTCTCTGCGCACAAGGCCGCTACCAGGAAGCGGAATTGAATAATACTCTATCTCTGAAGATCAAAGAGCGTTGGACAGCGGAACGTGACTTACGTTACCTACTCAGCCTTTCGTTCTCCAACTTAGCGAACGTCTTCGGCCGCCAGGAGAAGTGGGATCAAGCGGCACAGTACTACGAAAAGGCCATCGACATCGGCAAAGAGAGCAATGACACTACTAGACGAGCGTTGACATATCACAACTTTGGCTGTATGCGTCTCGAGCAGCATCAAATCATCGCAGCTCGAGATCTATTGACAGAGGCTTTCCAGCTGAGGTCGGAGGCCCTAGGAGACCATAGTGATACTGCAACGACGCTGCATATGCTAGCCTTATGCCACTATAAACTTGGAGATATCATCAACGCAAGGTGTGTACTTTATACCTGTTGATATCCCATCTGCCATTCATGCAACCGATCCCTGACATTCGGTAGGGACCTGCTCTTAGAAGCCGTACGTATCCTAGAAAAGAACCCACAAGAGCAGAATCGGAGGAGGATCGCGCGGTCAAAGTACAAATTGTCGCATGTACTTCGAGAGCTTCACGACCCAAGGAGTGAAGATTACCTATCGGATGCCCGAAGGCTCCGAACCGAGGTAATGTCCGCGGACGAGGCACGTGGAGAGGAGAACGAGGCTACATTCGATGCCTTAGTGGCGTATATATAGTGATGGCGTATATATCATGGTGGCGTACATATTATGGCGACGTATATATGATAGCGGCGCTGTACAGTGTTCTCCTAGCGTTGGCAACTTCAATTGGACTTGCTGCGGTTTGTTCTACCCCAATTACCTCGGGCCTCATGCTTTGACGTTGAGAATCTTTGACGAAGTATGTATGCAATCTTCCACCAGTGCCGCATTTCTTTTTGTCAAGGTCCTAGCATCTGTCCAAGGGTGGTTGTTGAGCGACGCAAACCCAAGCTAGTGTCCGTTGGTAAGCCCATTGACTTGTGGTCTGGATTGTGCGCGGTCGAAGAGCCACTTCGCTGTCTTCTCAATTCCTTGCTCGCGGAATGTTTGAGTGAGTTCGCGCACGTGGTCTTCGAACGCGGCCTGTACTGGTTCGGTGTGGCCAGGGCGTAACCTGAAGTTCTCCAATTTTGCTGGTACCTCAGGCTCGGTTCCAACAGAGGCCTGGACATAGTAGGTAGGGGGGTCTGCGAACTCGTAGCAGTGCCGTATCAAGAAGCTACGAGAAGCTCCAGCAGGCGTAGTCAGATATCCTTTCATCCCGTAGACGGAAACCTGTTGTGATATCAGACTTGGTAGGTGGTGATCGGGCTCATGACGAACCTCGTCCTCGGCAGCATTGGGATTGACTAGGTTGCTGCTGTCCCAAATGCATTCGCAGGTCTGCCAGTTGATTGTATTTCGACCATTATCATTTTCAAGGATCCAACTTACGGCGGCTTGCCGTGGGTCGGAAGACAGAAAACTTTGCTGGTTCATTGAGAAAGGAACCCGTGCGTTGGAATGTAGTATGTTCGGCTCCCTCGACAGGCTTTGATATTTCGAGGAGGAGACTTTGAAGAGCCATTAGCTCGGTTGAATGGTTCCGTCAGAAGTAAAATGGGTAGACGAACTGCGCACTGCTTGCGCCGAGCGATCGGTGACGTGGCGAGGAAACGGATCTAAGATCCAGGTCAGAAGAGTTTGATCGAACGTGTGGCAAACCAGAATTCTCACTCTGGATGGATAGTCGAGCAGATGGCAAAATTCTGAATCGGCGAATCATTCTTGGATCAAACTTGGTTCATCCTAAGAAGGACGATGGTCCAGACCTCATCTGAGCCACCCCCTGCAAAATGTGACTATGTGACTGATCGGCGCTGCAGGCGAGGTTACACAAATCTGACAAATACGGCTAGCTTGATAAAATGGTGCGCAATGAGGCGGGCTTCCACCGAAGAAGTCATTGCGCTTGAATGAATAATTGTGAAAGCCTTGTATAGTATATAATCAATTCCAAAGGTTGCATCTAAGGGTGACTGGCAATATGAGGTTCCTCGACCATATCCGAGACACGACCAATGCGGAGAGCGGTTTCTATATATTGGGGGGTACCTTTCCACCATATATGTGTATATCTCTCTATTAGTCGGACAGTCAACATAGAGCAAACAGATATCAAGATAACTAGCAGCGAGTGTCAACAGGTTCAACTTCCTGCTTGAAGAACAGGGAACAAAGAGGGACAGGATCTATTTCTATGCAACGAGTTGTAGGTGTCTCTCGTTCTTTCTCTCCCTCGTCCGTTCAATGCATCGACTGGGCATACTTATATGATGAGTCTGGTAGGGTTTTCTCCTGTTCGGACACTTTTTTGTGTATGTCATTTGTTTCTTGTCTGACTCCGGTCGGCGCGACGCTTCAACAGGGGACAGATGCTGTATGCGCGGACCCCGAGCTCAACACTGGCTTCGGTCAGCTCGATTTTCTTTTTGCTCTTCCTTAAGGTTGGGGCCGATACGACTTCGGACAAAAGATATGATTCAATCCGCTAGAGCCGAGGAAGCTTTTCCCTCTTGTGACAGCAAGATGGCTTGTAGCACTCATATTGACGCTCATCCGGCGAACGGGACACGAAGCAAGCGCTCTTGTACTCATAGTTTGAATTTTCCTGATATTGTCCGGCCTCTAAAGACTATGGTGGAGTAGGATTTACTATTCCGTGATTGTATCATTAGTCTTTCCATCTTAGAGTCGATTACCTATATTCATTGCGTATGCCCACATGTCATCGCCTGTTAGATGATTGAGAATGTCCTTGAGACATTGCTCGTCATGGTCCGAACTCTCTAACTGATCGAGTAATATATGGCACACGAAGTCCCTGAAACTGGAGGATAATAAGAACGGCATGGATGTCCGACAATGAGAAGGCATGCGAATTGCCAGGAGCCAGTTGCTTTGCATTATGGGAAGACGTATTGACGAAATGGCGATGGCTGAAAGACCACTGATGACCCAATACCGAAGCGGCAAAACTTTAAGCAATTATACAGCCATTATCGAAGAACCCGGAGAAAGCAGCAAAGAAAGGTATTCATAGGAATTGCTAAGGAAATATAGCACCCACCGATGCCAGCGTATGGGAAACTACCATGTGATCCCAGTCGTCATACAGGAAACACAGGCACAGGGTTGTTCTCTCTTGGTTGCCTTCAAGCCTCTGGTTTGCGTTTAAGGAGTTATGGCAGCCCTTTTCCGCAACTTCATTAGAGCCTTAGCACTCGAATTATCGAGGAATGCGCCGTGCTCCAAGAGAAGTTCAATCACAGATAGGTCTTGAGCTATCAAAGCCCTTGTCGAACGATTGGCAACCCACATGACGACATCCAAGGGGGTCTCATGGGATAAAGAGGTGGGTATTTTCATGTTGTGATTGGGATTGGCTCCTTTCTCGAGTAGTAGGCGCACCGTCTCGTGCTGTTTACACAGAAGAGCGAACATTAGAGGTGTGCCTTCTCTACAGCAGCTATCGACCTCCGCCCCTTTTTCGAGCAGTTTGCGGCAAACTGTTGTGCCTGTGATACGGCAAGCCTCGTGGAGGGCAGTACGTCCCTGTATCTTTTCCCTAACATCAGCTCCGGCAGAAAGAAGGATTTCGACGACACCAGTTTTCCCCCAGCAATTCCACATCCTAGCGGTGTTGGCATCACGCCTATCAAAGTTTCCAAGAGATTTGACTCCGTCGTCATCTTGCACAGCTGACCCGACTGATGATGGTTTAAATTGGCGCCCCAGCCGAGCAAGACTTCGACTACCTCTCTGTTTCCTCTGAAAGCAGCCAGCATCAGCGGATTATAGTCATAGCCTCGCCGATCGGCGCCGAAAGGTAGTACATCCCATTTCTGTCTATACATTCGTGTTTCAACAATATGCACATCGGCGCCGTTTTGTAGTAAGGCCAGCATTGTAGGCTTGGTGCAGGGATGCGAACAAGCAGTCAGTAACGCCAAGTTCATTGTCGCCGTATCGAGGAGCTGACAGATTGCGGGTCTGCTGAAGAATCGAAGGATTTTTTGATCATCGTTCCGCCTGACGGATTTCATCAATTGAGCCTTTGGTCTTGACGCCGCAGCTATCAGTAGTGCCATGCGGGGGACTCGTCCCTTTTCCTCGACATCTCCTATCTCGCTGCTTTCGGCCTTATTAGACGGTGTACTAGCTCGACAAGAGTCAACATCAGTCGCTGGTCGAAATAACGAGATATCATTGAAGGGACCGGATATCAGTGAAGCCGTATCGACGGTGTGATCTCCTCCTTCAGCGACCATTGGTGGTATTTCCGGCGAGCGTGGAGTCACAGCGGACGAAGTCTCAGAGCGTATTCGCTTGTTGGCAGCCGCCCTTTCCTCAAAACCCCCCCTGTTGACTGCATGCTTGAACCAATTGAATATAAGGTTACGATTGGCCTCGAACTCGTTAGCGGTGATACCTATAATTTCCAGTTCTTTACGAATAGCACGCCAAACGGCTCGATCGCCTTTCGTCAGACTATCGACCTGAACAGAGATGATCGAGCGTTCTCTTCTCCCGAGCTGAAAATCCTTCAAAAGTGTTTCCATCTTTTGGAAGACGGATCGCTGCGAGGTACTGAACCCACTGTCAGCTAGAGAGCGTCACCGGCGCTTCTGCCTATCGGCCGTACCTAATGACCGCCATCAGCATTGTAACGTTCGAGATCAGCCTCGCTCTGAGCTCGGTGATCTCTTCGCTGCCCCACCGTATCCGATCCCACGTCCACTTAGACTGTAGGCCCAGACTCTCATACTTGGACCCAAGTCTCTGCAAGTCGCTTAATACACTGGCGCAACCACTCACAACTGTCTCAATCCTCATCTGCCTTTCTGCCCTAAGTGGTGATTGGAGAATAGTTTCTTCAGCCTCTTTCAAGACAGCGTATAATGAGAGTACCTCAACGTGGATTGCTTGAAAAGAATCTGGCGCATTCTTGGCGGCTTTGAAGACTTGCCATGCCAACGTCCCCACCGCGGTGAAGTCGCTAATGCCAAAGCCATAAGGAGCGACCATCTTGAATGAAGGAGAAGGGGCTGCAAAGCAACTCACTTTCAAGGCAAGATTTGCTGGTGTACCGAGAAGGACGTGGCGGGTGTATAAGCTTCTTGCAGAGAGTTTCAAGGCGGACAACAAGGCAAGCGCGCCATTCTTGCGCAGCTTTGCATGGTCAATCATGACAGCTGTGTGAGATCAGTGACCAGCGGTAACGCTTATGCGCATGGAACGCTCAGCCACGCTGAAAGCTGTCCGTGCAACAAGATCGTACCGCCATAAATGCAACCGGAGAAGCTGAGGCAGACCCTCTATCTTGATCAACGAAGAGCGTATGGACCAGATGCTGTCGCTTGCCGTCGTGACTTCTACCCGGAAATACATTATTAGAGTTTGACTCGTGTTAAATGATGTTTAATCGACATTGAATGCTTGCCGTCCTTTGTCAATACTGCCCACAGAGGTTGCCTCGCAACGCCATGTTATCTTGTTACCCTTTCGTACCGCGCATGAAGACTTATGCCGGCTATCCTTCCCAGTCTGCTCGTATCAGAATCCCTTAGGCCTCATCCCAAAAGATGTCGATGTCGACATTTCGTACTCTATATCTTCTCCATCATCGTAACCTTCGCATCTTTCTATGGGCTCTGGATTCGATTTCTCCGTCAAGTAACTTCAATCACACACTCTAAGTAGCTTACTGAGTTCGAATCCCCATTGCTTCGCGCGGGCTTCTCGATACTGCCTTCTCTCCTCCAACGTCATTCTCTTCATGGCTCGATCTCGATCTTCTGCGGTAGCAAAATACCCTACCCTGATAGCATATTCCACTTCACTTGCATCCTGACTGCCTTCTCCAGTGGCGACTCCCTGCCAATGCTCACTGCTCGACAGGGTAGTAGATGTTGACGAACCCCGGACAACTATTTGTAACAGCTATACTGCCTGACTCACAGCAATCAGAAAGGTTGGAAGATCTCTGTGAGGGTTCAACTATTTGAGTGTGCCCCAATCCGAGATGTTCCCTTCCAGTGGCTCTCCATCCCACTTGGCTTGAGGATTGACGGCCCCTGACTGCGAAGCCTTGTCTACCATTTTCACAGGTAGAACTCTATGATTGTCATCTGATGATTGCAGAGCAGAAGCCATGAGTATTAAGGGCAGAACAGGTTTTGTACTGATTCAATAGCTTCTGTGTAAAATGCAACGCTTATATATTCTAGATGGCCAGAGCGATATAGATGAGTCTTGTTCCACATCCGCAGCGTTCCGGGCTTGGCAGGCTCTTGAATTATAAGTAGTGCTAGCCCACCGTTAACAACTCGCAAGACCGTCAGACCGTCAAACATAATTTCGTTCATTTGCCAGGCCTGGTGATCCCAATTTATCCGCTCAATAGTACCTTGACATTTGATCGCAAAGTCATCATTCGAGATATTCTGAGATAAGCGGAACGATTACCTTTCTGCATTCCCTAAAGAATACTGAGATGGACCATTGAGGAAAGAAGTTTTGGTGGCCGTGCATGAATTTGACAATGCCGTACATGTCGCGGAAAAGGTTGTTAAAGTCTTGAGCCATAGCATAACGCAGAAGACCTATCGCATACAGTTATTTTTGGATCAAGAACGCGCTGTGGGAAAACGATCATCACGGAGTTACTCGAGGCTTGTATAGCATCGTCGGCAATTCCTCGGCATTTTCGGCTAATCTCGGTAATCTCTTGAACAGATAATCATGAACTCCAACTCTCTGTTAAGACAAGTTCGCTCATTGATTCGATGAAGCAAAACCATGAGGGAGTATCTGCTATGGCTAGTAACCGCCAGTGTAGCGTATGGAAGCTCCAGCGTTTTCAGCGTCCACGATGACCTCCTAGCTTTCCCTCAGGTATTGGAACACCAACACTTCGACTTGCTCAGGAGCTGACACTCAGTCCAGTATGAGGTCGTCTTCTCTCCTAATTACGTCCTAGACACAGAAGCCCAGAGGCATGATAGACATGACTCATCCAGGCCAGTTCTACAAAATGCCCAACCTGATGGCCCTATATCGCCAGACAACCCTGCTGAGCTTGCAAAGCAGGGACAACAAAATCATGAAGCCAGCGATTCGGATCCGGATTCTTCCTTCACAACCTCCTCCTATCACACAATGACGCTCAAGTCTCGACCCTACCTCTGCTCCATCCCCACCGTCATCCCACCCGCCATCAACGCCACCGAACCCCCCAAAGACCCCGAAGCCGAAGCCGCCGAATTAGCCCGCGCCACCGACCGCGGATGGGAGCTCCTCAAGGACATGGAGGGAAACTGCATGTACTTCATCTCCGGCTGGTGGTCCTACAGCTTCTGCTACAACACCGCCGTGACTCAATTCCACTCCCTCCCCCCCGGCAAAGGCGCCCCCCTCTACCCACCCACCGAAGACCCCACCACCCCCTCCTACGTCCTCGGAAAGTTCTCCCCCTCCGAACCACCCAAAAAACCACAAGCCCGCCTCGACTCCGGCTCAAGCAGCAACCCCACAGACACCGACCCCTCAACTCCCCAACTCCAAGCCCGAAGCGGCGTCCGCTATCTCGTGCAGAAGCTGCAAGGCGGCACAACATGCGACCTCACGGGCCGCGATCGCAAAGTCGAAGTGCAGTTCCACTGCCACCCCCAGTCTGCGGACCGCATCGGCTGGATCAAGGAAGTCAGCACGTGTTCCTACCTGATGGTGATCTACACCCCGCGCCTTTGCAACGACGTCGCGTTCCTTCCTCCGAGGGAGAACAAGGCTAATCCCATCACCTGCCGGGAGATTGTCGCTGAAGACGCAGTGTCCGATTACGAAGCGCGCAAGAAAGCCGAGCGCGAGCGCAAACTTGTATCGGCGAACCCGGCAGGTAGGCCAGTGGTAGCGGGCATTGAAGTCGGCGCCATGAAGCAAGTCGGCAAAGAAGGCCAGCGACTCGAACCCCCAGCGCAGATCGCGCCGCTGGGCCCTAATACCGGAAACACGAAAGCAGATCTACTAGCGCGGCAAGACGCGCCAGAAAAAGGAGGCAAGGAGTTCCGGCTCTCGAAGGCGGAGATCAAGAAGCTGGGACTGGAGCCGAAGCTGGTGGATGAGGCGGTTAGGGAGCTGAAGCAAGTGGCTGCGGGCAAGGCGTGGAAGCTGGAGGTGTTTGATGCGCCGACTGGAGAGAGGGAGTTGAGGGGCATTGTTGAGGGGGATGGAGATGTGCCGGTGCAGGAGGGGGAGGTGGAATTCTATGTTGTTGCGGACGAGGAGGGCGAGGATGGAGTGGAGGGGCGTAAAGGCGAAGGGGAATTTCAGGGAGTGGAGGGGAATGAGGGCGAGGGCGAGGAAGGCAGCGAGGAGACGTTCAAAGATGAGCTATGACGAGGCGGTAGGGTTTCGATGTTTGGGCAAATATGAGACCAAGCGAATCCCATTTCTTCTCCCGATCTCATTTCACCTGATCCTGTGGACCTTCGATATTTCCTCAATTTTGATACTTCGTGCTGCATGAGACTCGTTCGGCTTTTTCTCTGCGATCGATCTCATCCACTCCAAGTTTTTGCTCGCAAAGAACCAGCGCTGGCATATTCCTTCTCGAAAAAGGACTTCCGCAATCCCCGCCCCTTTCTACAAGGAGGGGTGCGACGTGACGGGGAGCTAGCTGCTTGAGCCCAGATGAGAGCCTTTGCGGCGGCGGTGCGAGTGCTGCTTACTTTCTGTGGCGAGGGAAGGGAGATAGGAACAGGGAATTGGTTGGTTTAGGGGGACGGGTCACGCAGACTTATGGATCTAGACTACGAGTAAAAGGTTGTGATCGTAACCGTTCTGTATCCATCTCTACTTTATCTGGCCGAAGATATTCCTCGACACATCCCTTCCTTGGCACTGATAGGAGGGAACGGATCGAGTGAGCTACCCCATAAGGCGCTGAGTGAAAAGCACATGACAAAGAAGTTCTCAGTCGTATACGGTGCGGCGAGATGATGGGAAGGGCAAGACTACCATGAAGGGCTGCTGCTGGACAAGAGATTCCACGTCCACTGCTGGAGTCTCTTGCGGCGGCGGCAAGAGTCCTGTCGATGCCTGTTACGAGGGTAAGGGGTTCTCGGGGAGGGGGTTCCGGAGAGGGTGGGTGGTTTGGGGATACCGCCACGGTCCTGCATTCTGCGCGTACAAGACGTCGATCCTATCCTTTGGGGAGAAGAACAATATGGAGTCTGCAGACTCGTGGACGGAGGGAAGGTGTGGTTGTGATAGTCTCATGCACCTCTCTCTACCTAAATGTAATTCGCCACGTATTCCTTGAATCTCATTAAAATCCGAGAGCTACCAGACCATTCCCTTCAAGGCGCGATCGAAACCACATGAGGCTCCATGCATATAAACGAAACGGGGAGATGATTGGAAGGGCAAACCTGATGAGAGAGGCTCGGGAATAAAATATCATCCTACCTGTTCGAGATGCATGATGCATCGGTTCCTGCGCTGCACCCCACGAGAACTCTGTTTCACTTAAGGCTCCTCGGCGGCGGGGATAGATGGCTCCGAGTGAGCCGTCGGAGGGATTTGGAGTGATGCGCTCCAATGGCGAGATGATGTGGTCGGGGTTCCCGAATGCGAGTCATTGCATTCTGAGTGGGTGAGATGCAGTGTCGATCGTACGCCGTGTTTTATAGCGTTATGCATGTTTCTGTTGCAGCGTGGCAGCGTCCACTTCGCAGATATTGTGGATATCATGCCTTTCATGATCGCCTTGCGATGAGACGTTGCACCTTCGCTCGATATAGAAGCGCCGCTCCAGATTCGTCGTCGTTTGGCCAGAGATATTGATGGGCTTGTATGTCATGCGTATTAGTACTGCTGTGCACTCAGGATTTTGCTAGACTAATCACCTTATGGTTCAAGCATATGAGGTGACAGTCATGTTTCAAGCACAATAATGGGACGTAATGGATTGATAGATTAGTCCTAGAGCAGTGACGCCCCGGAGATATCGCGAGAAATCTACATAACTGCATCAAGTGCTAGTAGGATGACGCAAAAGGTGCATGAACGCAATGCAGTATGGGTAGATATTGTTAAGGTAGCTATATTACTACAGGCGAAGATCGATCGTTAGTGTCCTGGCTCCTTTTCCGTGACGCACGTTGAGCATCTAGGTTGATGGCAACTCGTACAAGATTCCAAAAGCGCTGCACAATGGGGTCCATCGTTGCAGGTGCACTGAGATTCATCAGCATGCTCCACGATTATCTGGAGCCGCTAACTTACACAATACCATACACGCTCTCTCGCTTGACGTTTACTAGAGCGCTCCTCGTCGACGACTACCCTGTGCGTGCGCTTGCTGGTACTCAGCAGTGGGACTGCTAGCTCCTCTCCTGCCCCTAACGTTTGCGAATTGTCTTGATCAACCTCATCGCTGGTGTCTTCGCCATCCGAGTCATGCTCACCACCGGCCGGCGACAGGCCAATGTTGATGCTGTCACTAGGAAGTATCTCTCCAATAGGGAGGTCCTTGTCTAGAGGGTACCAGTGGTCGATGGTCTCTTCATTATTGAAATGTTCGCGGTCGATATGGTTGAATCTCTCATCCCATGCTTCGAGCCCTCTCGTCTTTAGCGGTACTATCATCCGACAAAAGCCACACCAGAAGCCACTCTGTCCGTTTCTCCCTATCCGGTTCTCTTGGCTTCGCTTACGGATCTCCGCGTCGTCTCCGATACCATGGTGTTCTTTCAGATGAGCTTGGTATAGCTCTCGGCGATAGAACACTTTTGCACACTGGTTGATCTTACTCCTTGGACTAGGTTCTTGGCAGCGCCAGGCCTCGATCTGGTAATGTCGAGTGTTTTCATGCCTTTTCCAGTCGTTTTTGCTCCCGAAACGTTTGAGACACGCCGTATAGGTACATCCATACGGCCGCGTATGGCGTTTCTTGTGCTTCCTGATGATATTATCAGCTGCCTGGGACTCAAATGCTGCGTTCATGACAAGTACCTTAGGTCACAGTGCCTTTGCACTGTTCTAGAGCACTGATCGCACTTGTACCGTTTTGCTGCACCCGACGCTGCAGGATCAACGCCACGGTCAGAGGATATACCGCGGTTAAGAATCTTCTCAAGATGATTCTTGAATGCGGACTCGATCTCTTCGCGTTTCATCGGGCCGTTGGTCATCTTCGATATCAATGCTTGCGGTAACTCCGGAGTGGGAAATCTCGAAATGGCGGACGTGTTTGGAGATAATAGCTGGCCACTCGGGGCATTCCACATTCCTATAGGTGAGCCATCCACGTCCCTATCGAGGGGTCCCTGGAGTGGGCCTGCTTGCTCTATATTGCCAAGGGACGACATTCGTCGTTTGCGGCCATCCAACGGGTGGTACTGGTCTCGCTCGCTTGTACTAGGACCAGTGCCAAGATCACAAGGTTGCAAAGTCGTGCCAAATTCAGAAGGGCCGGCGGGATGTTGAGACGCTGTTGATCTTGTAGATCGTTGATGATGCTCCTCTCTATCGCCATTATCCCTGGACAAAGCCAAGCCAGAACCATGCGCGCTGTTCGTCACCTGCGATCCTGGATCATGCGTTCCATCCTGGGAGAGACTCAATTGCGAAAGATTAGTATAGCCGGAAGTCTTAGACGTCCAGAGGCTGGAGTTCCACTGCGTAGTATCTACGAGGTTGACAGACGGAACTGCAGACCCATAGCGATGCGAAGGAATGGTGGGTCCCAACTCTGACCTACGTCTCCATCAATACTGATTGTATCCGCACTGTTTCGAAAGCAGGACTGACTTCCTGACTAACTGATCGATATTCTGATCTTTGTGGATTCGTCCGCAATGCTGACGGAAGTTGTCCAGACGGGGCCATGTCTTTTGGCTCTTGGAGCAGTTGGGCGCCGCGCATCGATAGCTTTTATCTGTGCCACTTCTGGGTGCTATCTTGTGAACGGACTTTCGATGTCTTTCCAGATCGTTGTTGGTACTGAAGTCCTTGGAACAATTTGGGGCTATACACTTATGAGGTCTGGTATGCGACGACATATGTTTTCTAGCCGGGCTGCATTAGTCGGTTCAAGGCCCAAAGGCAATGACGTTACATACTTTTGTTCTGATTGATTCTTGGATTCCTTCTTGCAACCTCGCTCGCTACATTTCATCGGATAGAGTGAGCTCGTCTCTGAAGACATGTCGCTGGCTAAGTTGACCGTTCCATACTGAGGATCCTGTGAGAACACCGAAGCGGTATCATAAGGACGATTATCTGGAGGATTAACACGGAGACTGTGTATGTCGCCAGCAATGCTCTGACAGTCTCCACTTTGATCCATGGGTCCCACGCTACGAGCAGAATCACTGGGTAGGCTTCTTGTGCCATAACCGGAGTCAACAGGTCGCCCACCGGCGTTGCTGCTTATAGCAGACCTTGGCGAGCCACGATGATAATCAAAGTTTGGATCTGATCGACGGATGCAGTGTCTCGCGTTGGGCATCTCTATCGAATTGTGACCGAAGTGTCCAGATACCTGCTGTGAGCTCCAAGGGTGTTCGCTATCATACACGTAACGTGTCATAGGGTCAGGATCAGCGCAAATCGGCTTATACAGTTGCACGTTCGGGGACGAAGAATCAATGTCTCTCACAGCTGCCGAGGAATGCGGCCTTCCAAGAAAGTGAGGTTGGAGTCGGGTTTCTGGGTTGAGCATGTCTAGTTCATTATCAAAGACGGCTGTTGAATTCCACGGCCCCAAGGGATCCCCCAGCGGCGGGGGTGCCATGTTTCCCTGCGAACCTTGTGGGGCTGGGTACGAATGTGTGTATGGCGTATGGGCTACATCACCAGGGCTCTGACTCCGGATGACAATCAGCGAGCGCTCAGCCAACGACCAAACATGTTGCGGCCCTTCCTCACCTCCGGCTGTGTTTGACTTGCCGCCCGGCGCTTATCGAAGGAAGACATGGTTTCTTCTGGGCAGTCTAATTTCGCCAATGAGAATGGGATGGGCTCATATCCACCGATCGAAGCTTAATGAAATAAAGAGGGAAGCTACCGGGGAACAATCACTTGTCGGAGATGAAATGCCAATTGGGAAAAGTAAAAAGTAAGCTGGGCGGTGTGACACGGACAGCAGACTTTGCACCAGCCTACGCTCTTGACAGAAGTCAGCCAGAGAGTAGTTTTCAATTTCCAGAACGCCCACAGCATCTGTCCCCTTATATCAGCCTCATGAGCAGCTCTGGAGGAGCCGCATCCTCACAGGTGGAAGACGGTATGGAAGGAAGCTGCTCCGCCGAGCACGTCAAAGCGCAGTGCCCACGAGACGGCAGAAGGTGCTGTGCCTCGAGGTTCGATGGCTCTATGCGACATTAATATTCGATGCAGAAGCAAGGCTGACTAGCGTCCGAAGTCAGCTTCTCAGCTGAAGCCATCGAGCCAGTGGATTGGGTGGTGTGGTGCGAGTCATCGTGATAGACGTGGTTGCCTTGCAGCGGTGACGGTTGCCTTGTTATGAGAAGGAGGGGTCTCGCTCTCGCTTCTCATCTCGACTGCTCTCGAACCGTCTCCAGCATCTTGAAGCCTGTCGCGCCGCCCTCGAAAGACCCCTTTGCCTCGTTGCGACTTGTATTTCCTTGGTCTGCTTGAGTCTTCCGTGCATGATGATCGGGCAGAGAGAGAAACGCCCCGATGGTGCATGCTGTGGTATGGTGGGACAGAGCGAGAGACTTGTCAGCAGATCAGCAATGCCGAGAATCCTGCGCAACCCTCGAGTCAGAAGCACAATAGGCCTTGTAGCATCTCACCGCATTTCTCACTGCGTTCAAGTGTGGAATCGTCCGTTCTCTAGTGTGAGGAACGCCGTTCGAGGCACGTCAAACCCGTGTTTGGAACGTCTTCCGCTGCGTTTTGGGTGGTCGACACAGCGTGAGTAAAGTATACAACGACACTTGGAGACAAGATACCCCAGTCATCATGGAGACTCGAGCTCAGCGTCTCCGAGGACTAGATTCAAGGTCTCACGAGATGTGTGCTGGGCATCAAGAGTGTATCAATGGAACAATCAAAGTACTGCTCCAAAACGACGTGTACCAGAGGTTGTTCCTTTGGGGCTGGCTTAGGGTTGTTGGCCCCCCAATGGACCTGGATGCAGGCGCCGAGGAGCGGTTTCGATCTGCCAACAGACATCCTAAGGCTACGACAATTTACTCCAGCTCTACCGATGGAATATCCGATACACACATCTACCCGCTATGAGAGCTTTTGATGTGCTTCACCCACGACAATTGCCCCAATGGCAACAGTCTCCCCAATCCCACTCGCGACAAATCGCGATAGCTTTCCGCGACGCCCTCTTTCCCGCCAGGACCTTCGGAGGCAGGCTTCAAGGCCCAGGCTGAAAAGGGGATCGCCTTTATCCTCACTGATTGCGACTCACAATGCCGCCATCCAGCACGACTGGAAATTGACCATGGGCGATAGCTCGGACGATGAGGTACCCGTACCGCCCATCGTGTTCAGCGCGGAGGCGAAGGCTATACTGGGTGACGACGTATCGGTCATAGAGAAGTCATCGCCATCTCGAAAAGACATAAACTCGAAGACGCGATACGTTGATCCTACGCCGAAGCGGACGGAGGGTTACAGTCCTCAATTTCGGCCAGAAGCGCGAAGTCGAGTGGCATCACCTAGCTCACAACTCAATGGAGCACTTCGCATCGTCCGACTTAGTCCAGCCACACTGAGTGCCGGAAAATTACAGCGTGCGGCTACAACTTCAAGCACAAGAGGATCTCCAGTGCCATTGGATCCCCGAGACTTGATCACACCTGCTGCCAGGCCCCGAAGCGTTCAAAATAATGGATTGCACGGAATGCACGGCTCGATGGGAAGCGCAAGGCTGGAAACGGATATACCACGCACTGCCAGACCGATCTTCACCGACAGCCACCTGCCAGATGAATCACAAAGGGCGCTCAAAGAGACAGAAGGTGCCCAAGATATTGTGACGCATATAGAGAATCTTTCAATCGCTCGAACCAAGCCTGATGATACAGGAGTGCAAGGGTCGCTAAGGATCAAAAGGCTTGGAAAGGTCACTGGGCGATATCTCAGTGGTCCGGCCCGGAGAGGTATGAAGCGAAGACAGAGTGAGGAGGGTCCAAGTCCTATGCACGACGATGCGATTCGCTCTGGAGCTGCTCCAAGCTATACGGCAGCCCAACACGAGGAGCCCGTTCTGGACGAAGCCATGGTCAAGCCAACTACAACAGCTTCACCGATCGACTTTTTGGCAGATGATCCTCCAATGCTCAAGCAAGAAGAGCAACAAGTCCACCATGCCGCGGCCGCGAGCAACGCGAGCCTCCTTGACGGTAGCCCCATACGAGAGAAAGGAATCCGACCGTTACTGGAAAGGAGGATGAAGCCGCCAGTAAGATTATCGCCTGCTTTGACACCTGCTTTGATACCAGAGAAGTCACAAGAAAAGCCCGTCCACCCGGTTTTCAAAGTACCTCCACTGCCACTCCTTCCTTCTCGCTTCGATCAAGAAAATGACCCTCCTCCGACATTCAAGCGTAACAAGCCGAACGGGCTGGCTTTATCCGAGAAACCTCGAGGATTCTCGGTCATGAGCGATCGCAAAATGCTGGCGCAAACTCCAGACACCTTGTCTCCCAAACGACAAGCATTGGCACCCCGAAGCCAGAACACGCCGATGAGGCCTGCACCTCCACCACCAAAGATGACAGTCCTGGAAACAGCCACTGCGCCCGCAGGCTCAGCATCAGCATCTCAAGCACGGAAGAAGCGCAACTACATATCCGTCAATGGTAAGCTCTTTACGCGCATGGACTGTATCGGTCGGGGAGGAAGCTCGAAAGTCTATCGAGTAATGGCCGAGAACTACAAAGTGTTCGCCCTCAAACGCGTGACTCTTGAGGACCAGGACGAAGCTGCCATACGTGGGTACAAAGGCGAGATTGACCTTCTGAAAAGGCTGGAGAATGTCGAGCGTGTAGTCCGCCTCTTTGATTGGGAGCTCAACGAGGAGCGGCAAACCCTTAGCGTTCTGATGGAGATGGGCGAGAGCGATCTGAATCGAGTACTTACGCAGCGACTGAACACTGAAGAAGCAACTTTCGACGTCACATTCACGCGTTATTTCTGGAAAGAAATGCTCGAATGCGTGCAAGCAGTCCACCAATACGACATCGTGCATTCCGACCTCAAACCTGCCAACTTCCTTCTCCTGCAAGGCAAGCTCAAGCTTATCGATTTCGGCATCTCGAACGCCATCCAAGACAACACGGTCAACGTCCACCGAGAACAACACATTGGCACCCCAAACTACATGTCCCCCGAAGCACTCGTCGACTCCAACGCCGCCAGCGGCCTGCCTGCCAACGTAGGCAAACTCATGAAACTCGGCAAGCCGAGCGATGTCTGGAGTCTAGGATGCATCCTCTATCAAATGGTCTATGGCAAGCCGCCCTTCGCCCACATCGCGAACCAGATGCAGCGCATAATGGCGATCCCAAACCCCCATCACATCATCGACTTCCCATCCTCTGGTGTGGGCAACGTTCCTTTATCAAGTGGCCTCATCAAGACATTGAGAAGATGTCTTAACCGTGACCCTTCTCAGCGGCCGACAGTCGACGAACTACTGGGACCGAATGACTCGTTCTTGGATCCGGACAGCCCGATGCTGGGGACCGTGCCTGTAGGCCAGGAGCTCATCGCGAGGTTGCAGCATAACATCATCAAGCACATCAAAGAGAAAGGCATGCCGACCGATGCGGAGCTGGCGGGTTGGCCGGCGCGGTTCTTCGTCAGCATTAAGGCCGCGGTAGAGGAAGGGAGGGCGTAGGACGAAAGGGCACGCTTTGGGCTATAGTGTTGGTTTAGCGAGCGCATCGAATCCTAGGATCAGTTTGGGGAATTGGAAACTTCCTCTCTTCCCTTGGACATCGCGATTTATGGGGTCAGGGGCTGCATCGATTTTTGTTGCGTTCAAGCGTGAATGTTACTGGCACTGTTGAAGTGGTTGGACTAGGCAACCTTTGTGTAACTTTATACTGCATCATACCCGAAATGGAAAAGTTCATTCGTGACACTTGCGGCTCTCCTTATTTCCCACAAAGCGGATCAACGATGCACGAGATACAAGCCCATCCCGAGTAACTCGCAAGAGCGGCTTTGCCCAAACGGCTCTTCATGAATATCATATGAGCCGACCCCCCCGACTCAAAATCCAAGCACCCTCCCCAACAGACCTCAGACTCCCATCCCAAAACCCATATTTCCATGAACATTTAGAAAAAATAAAATGATAATTCCACACGCAGCAATCAGGATTCGCTGGTGGTCACCCACCCAACTACTAACTGATCCCTAGACTGTTTGTGTATGCGAGATCGGACGGGATCGCCAATTCTCAGTCTGGTGTGGCCGTGTGTGGTGTGGACGGTGATATAGTTAGATATATTATGATGAGGGCGGTGGGGAAGGGGCTCGCTTTGAAGAAGGGGGGATTGAGATGGAGCTTGTGGATGGGATGGCATGGCATGGGAGCAGCAGAACTAAACCTCTCTCTTTGACACGTCCCAATGCCGTAAATTTCCGGAGATCTCTGTTGAATTTCTAATGCCAGTGCTTGACTTGATCGCGAGACTGGAATGTTTGCACGTAGAGAAAGGAGTGATATGGGGGGTCACGAAATTACAGAGGGGGCTCTTTTCAGCCACTCCCTATGGGACAGGTATCCTATATACAATGTCTAAATCCATCATGTCTGAAATTCGCTGTATTAGATTGCCAAAGCAGCGACGATATACCCTCTGGCAGTACCGCCGATGCTGTGCCTGATCGTCCCTCGCGGTCCTTGCTCAATTGTACAACACCTTTTGCCCCTATTCTCGCTCACCCCATAAACCCCTCCTCAAGCCCTTCCCTAACCACGCTCCCACCCCCCTCCCCCCGCCCATTCTCATCCTCTCTAACCTCAGTCAAGACCCTCAGCTCACAACACCTCACCACCGTAAACCTATGCTTACTCCTCACCGTCTTCACATGCCTCTGCCTCCGCTTCGTCTTCTCCACCCTCCGCATCGGCTCGCTCTCCACGCCCACCACCCTCGCTCTACACACAAACCGTCTCTCATCCACCCACGGCGCCCCACGGAACGTATACTCCCGGCTGCCGATGGCCGACGCGCGCGTCAGGCGTAGCATGGAGCCCACGGGCGCGGAGGGCATGAGAAAGGGGAGGCGGAGCGTGTCTCCGTGGGTGAGAAGGTAGGGCCGGGAGTGGATGTGGGTTATGATGTAGTGGGGCGTTTGGGCGGCGAGAAGGGGGAGGAGGGACAGGTTCGGGGGGTGCGTTGGCGGGAGGAGTGGGGAGGCGGTGGAGAGGTGGGGGGGTTGGGAGGGTGTGGGCGGTTGTGGTGGAGGGTGGAGTAGGTGGGTGGTGGGAGGTTGAGGGTTGTTGGTAAGGTAGGCGGTTGGGGGTGGTTCGGGGTCGGTGGTGTGGGTTGTTGTTGAGAGGCGGGCGCGGCGGGGGAGGAGGAGGATAGAGGGTGGAACGGAAATTGGGGTTTTGGTGGTTAGTAGGATGCAGCGTGATACTGCGCGAGTGATCATCTTGGTGGTGGTAATTGATGGTTCTTCAAGCTTGCGCCGTCTGGAGTTTTGGGATGCTCTATTACGGGTAGGACTGCTTGCCAAGCCCGGATATCAGCGGATATAAGAGTTACGAACATCATCTTCGATGTACAAATCATCTAAATCGTTCATAGCACTTTGAATATTTGAGTAAATGTCTTTAACTGAGAACCACAATGCCAAACCATTATACTCTTCTTTCAATACATCCCCGTCAAGACCACTATCAGCAATCGGAGGTTTAGAATTCAGGCCAATCTTTCTGGAGCGCTCACCTTCACCGGGAGAACACGAATAACATCAAGACTTGTGCCAACAGCACAAAGGAATGACATGAATCAATGTTTACACAGTCACGCAATGGGAATCTCAACCAATTCAGCCCCATAGGAAAAGCTTCGTTGAGCCTTTCCGCCTCGAACCCAGTGCCGAACTTGAAATTCCATGCCTTTTGTGAGCGGTCCGGTGAAACAGACCTTGGAAAATATCACCACAATGCAGTCGAGCAATATGCCTTTGCATGGGGTAGTTACTCGTGACGGGACTACTGCAGCTCAGGGAAAGGATGTTGCTGCTAGAAGAAGGGGCGCATCCACTAGGGGAGCGAGATTTGCTACCAGAGGTGCGCGAACTCAGGCCGTGCTCAGGATGACGCCGGCGGAGAGAGAGACATTCTGGGCGGAGGAGGCTACACGGAGCGGTTTTACACGTATTAAGTTCGTACAATATAAGACTGCGAGCCCAGCTTTACTCATTGCTCGAGGACAGAGCCTGTAGAGAGGTCTGAGCCTCAAGACAACGGGGAAGATATAGCATACATGTACAAGCGGCCACTGAGGAAAGATGGTGTATTCATTGATTCGGGAGGTTGGTTAACGATGTTGGACGCGGGCAGTCCCGAAATGGCTGAGAACCTGGAGACTCAAACGGCTGTATCTGAAAGCAAACCGAAGGATAAGCCGCCGTGCGAACAGTACTGTCCATGGTCGGAACCAAAACCCGCGTCACACGGCAACTCGTTGTGGAGAAACGGCTGATGAACCTGCTGCGTCAGCGTACGTCCGAGGCAATGCGAGTGTTTCGCGACAGTGTGGCACCTGTTGAGCGCACCTCGATGTCCTGTAGTTGTGAAGACTCGAGGTATTAGCCGAGGACAAGCTCTTAATCTGACCATGGCATTTGCTCAGGAAACCCCGACTATGCATGGTAGACGGCCGTTCGCCGATTATCTCTCCAATTACTGGTGGCCGATCACCATCAAAATCCCACAGGAGGGTAAGACCTGGCGCACCCTTTTTTGAGCAGTATGTCAGGAAGCAAAACAGAGATGTTGATGAATGGAATCTGGCTGATCGACCTGTGGAGCCTGACAGCGAGAGCAACAGACCTTCAAAGTACACTACTTACCTATTCAGGGTGTCCTATAGGATCAACTTAAAGAAATATCGACGATGGGTCTGACGATCGACGCTCCTCTGTCCCGACGCACCACAGAATGCACCGCAACAGTGCGCGGGTCAGAAATGGTACTTGGCGCTATGAATAACTGAAGGTTGTGTACAGGCAACTTGCGCACGAACCACAGTGTGCTGTAGTGATCGCTGAGTTGCGAGATCTAGCCATGAGACGGTCCTGAGCGATTAAAGACCGTCGTATATGGTCAACTGTGCACCGTTGTCGTGGGTATTCGTGCACTGCAAGGTCCGAAATTGGCTGGGCACTCAGACATCTATATTGGGAGCTTCCATTCTTATCCGCCGTTACTGATCGGACCCTACATTTACTATTCGGACCTGGCACATTTTCTCTATCTTCGTCCCTCAGCATCGGGCACCAGTCAGGCATCAGGGGCCGAATCGCATAAACATCCAACACTCTATATGGTTTGTTGTGCAATCGCTTCTTCTGGGTTTCTTGTCTGTACAAGTGGAATGCTTTGACGTTTGGCGTCTTGAGCTGTAGATCTTGATTGTTTCATTTGCCCGTTGCGATCTTGTTGATTGGTTTCCTTGAGAAATGCAAAGAATTCTGCATCGGCTCCCTATATACTCCTTCTGCAATTCACCCAGTGATGCATGTGCTAGCAATATAGTGCATATTTAAGCTTGCAGATGTTGCACTAGAGTTGTTAGCGCATGCACTACCGGGAAGGTCGCCCTCAGATTCTCGTAATTTGCAAGATAGAACCTTTTCCATACTGTACGCAGACTTTGTCCGTGGAGCGACTCAATTTCGCTGTCTCACACACGTATATCTACTTTACGTGACATGCAAGTGCCAAGCATCCCGGACCTGCCCTGAGGTATGCGGTGCGGTCTCTATCTCGAATAACGACACTCATGGTTGCTAATCCAGCAACAAAAGCCATAGTCCATCTCATATTACAACATTATTGGGAAGACAGCTTTCGCCACTCCTGACCGGAGAGCTCGAGGGTGTAACGATTTCGTGACGACGTTGAATCGAGAGGCTCAACAGCTTAGAGGTCGCCGAGATGCTCTGCACCTACTATACGATGTGTATTGACACTATGTCTTGCGAGGCTAAGCGAACCTGTATGGGCTTTCGGGTGCTAGATGGTCAATGGATGTTTCCGAGGGCGGCGATTGAGCATAACAGACTCCATGGCTGAAGTTGCTAGACCTCTACCGTTCAGCTTGGCCCCCAGGACATTGATCGCGGACTCCTGGTCAGAGTCAAAGTACTCCAGATCCTGTTCAAGGAGCAGAGACCGCATTCGGCCCCTACGACTCACACGATTAGTCAAAACCGAGCTTCCCCGAGAGTTGATCTATAGTATCGCGCCAAAGATTGTTCGACATTAGCTGCGCCACAGGAGACGTTCTCTCGTCATCCAATGAAGCAGAATCTGCGGCTTGACAAAGTCGAACTGCTCTCGCTATGATCCAAGGTTTCCGTGGTGACCGTCTGTTGCCGCCAAGTTTGACCCACCCTCATCCAATGAAACTCCCTCAGGCCCACGAGCTCGCTGGAGATGTCCGGCGACACATGATCTTTACGAATGACCTAGACCATCTCTCGACCAGTCAGCGACAAAATTTCGAAGTGGGTGGTAATCTAGACCATCTTGCGGCCACTCAGCGAGAACCTCCGGAATAAGGGTGGTAATTCATCGTTTCTATATAAGAAGGCATCGGACCGCACATTTCCCTCTTCTCTCCATTCTTTATCCAAGCCAGTTCCACCCAACTTCTACGTCCCAGAATCCTCTACTTGAAAATCATTTGTCCTCTGAACTGTTACCTGTCGACCCCAACCATGAAGGTCCTCCAACTTATCACACTCGTCGCTCTCGGCGCCATCCCAGCCTTCGCGCTCCCCTCGTCCTCCAATCAGCTCGGAGAGCGAGCCACGCAAATCACGTGCAACACTGATGAGAGGGACGCCACTTGCTGTGACGGATACTCACGTCTCTTTTTGTTTTTGTCCAATGGGGCGATCGGGTTCAATTGTATATCCGAGCCCAAGGGGGGATGTCCAGCAGGGAAGCAGGGCGGCTGCTGCGGTACGCTCGTAAGTTGTCCAACAGCGAACAAACTGAAACGCCAAAAATGAAGAAACAGGCTTAAATCTATGTGTGCGTGCTTCTAGACAGAGCTCAACGCTGGCTCGCTCACCGGCGGAAGCTGCATTTCCCCGGGTGCTTAGAGGGAGATCGAGACGATAGCCGCATGAGGTAGCAGATCGTGGGGAGGTTTGGAAGGCGGAGAAGACCTGAGAGGAGAGAGGGCAGGAAGCAGGGCGGCGAGAGAAAACACACATTCAATTACTCTGATCACCGCATCTCTATTATCCCACAAGGTCCCTCGATCGGTTCAAAGCACAGCCGTCTCATTCTCAATATCAGGTAAAAGACATATTCACTTCCGCTAGCGAATCCAAGCCAATTCCCTTTCCATCTCGTATGTTCTCCGCTCACAATCTCTGTCCTCACCTCTCCTCGCCCCTCCCCAACCCATAAGACAGCCTCTCCTCCTTCCTTCTCTAGAAGCAGCGGAGTTTGAGCCGCTAGTCTGCATCTCGTCATCTCATCAGCACCAATCTCCCAACCAGGCCCAACCTAACAAGCGCCGGCGATGCTGCTCCATTCCCCCCCCTCCCCATCTTTTCAGAAACTCGTCCCCCTTTCCACACACACTAACCCCCTCTCCAGTCTCCCCCCCTACCCCCCTTGCAGTCTCGTCCCCATCTCCACCCTCCTAAACAGCTCAGTCCAGAATCTAAGTCTGCAAAGGACCCCGCCCCCCCTCCTTCCCCATAAATACAGAAGCAGACCCACCCCCAAACCCCAAACTACCCACACCCGCCCCCTAACAATACTAGGCCGCCTCTCTAAATTATAAACAGAAAACTAAATCCTAGCAACGGTCGACCTCTCTCTATATCTGCACGCTTAAAGAGCTTGAGTGGATAGCGGGGGAGAGAGATAGAGATGGTATAAGAGGGGTGGATACGATGGATGTTGGGTTTGTGTAAGGATCATTTGTTTCTATACCTCTCTTATTCGTCATTCGAGAAGAAGACTAAGAAAGCAGTAAAGCGAGTCTCTGATCCCTGCTGATGAAACCAAACTAGAGCTGGAGACGGTGGTTATGCTGAGTTATGGATTGGTGTGAGCTATAAGTATACATGGGAGCCGGCTATTGGTACTCTACGTCTATCTACTCATCGAACCCTACATTCACTATCCCGCCCATGGCCAATCTTTCTATACTCTATGCCCCAACATGCTGAGGATCAAGAGCCAATCCCATAACCATCCCCCCTTCCAACCCGCTTTCTCTTCTAGGTTCCATACCCACCCAAATCAACCACTTCACCAACTTGCCGTTTCAGCTCTCACTCTCCCTTGGTTCAATCTCCTACCCCCACAAGTACATCGCTGCATCGCTTCGGCCATCTCCTCTCCAGGTATAGGACACAAGAATCCCGCCTGCTAGGATACGAACCAAGATCCCTCACATGGGTGGTATAACAAGTGTGATATCTCAATCAAGAGATCGAAGCGTCTACAATGATACACTTCTTGCATATCGTATCGCATCGCTAACACGCACTCATACCTTCATTCTTGCACAAGAGCTGCTATGGCACCACCTTTCCTCGTACTTTTTCGCACGAATACGCGAGGTTGGTGAGGGTGCGATCGAGATTGTTACTCGTTGCGGAAATGAGGGGATGTATGGTGTGGCTTGGTGAAGATTCAGGGGAGAGCGGGGGGTGTGGAGATGGATGGATGGGAGATGAGGTGTGGGGATTGGGGAGGTTTGTTGAGAGAGAGAGGAGAGATGTAGGGGATGGGGGGGGGGGGTCTATGGCGGTTGTTGAGTGTTTGTGGGGTAGGACGAGATGAGCCAGATTTGCGGCACGGAAATATATGGACTACCTGGAAGTATCTAGCGGAGTCTTTCGAGCCAGCTAGAACCAGCCTGTCCACCACCAATCCTTGACGAGAAGTAAGATGCGCCTTTTATTTCGATCAGTATATGGTTTTCGCGTTTCAGATGTTGGATAGAGGGGCGGATATGTTGTGTTATTGATTCTCTTTGCGGTGGATATAGGCGGTGTAGAGGTTAGATTGAGGGGTATTTCAAGAGCGAGATTCGCTGCGTTGGGAGCGGTGGGTGGAGTTGGCTGTGGATGGAAGTGGGATTGAATATTGTTTCGAGGGCCTTGGAGCTAGCGACCGGACTAGAGCTGAAATCGGGGGTTGGGTATAGGGAGCGGTTGTTGGCAGTAGAGTGGAGCAATTCTGAGTGGCGATGCTAAAGGGATGGGGTTCGCCTAGTGAGGGCAGAAAAGGGAGATGTTCTTTTGCTCGTTCCTTCGTTGAGAGTTTGATTGGGTTTTCGTGCGATGTTTGCGGGTTGGGGATGTTATGGCCAGTTTACGAGCGAATGACAGTGTACTTGATCTATGAACCACACTGTAGCCGTGCGATAAGAAGCCCCCAGTCTCGATAGCCCCCTTCCCCCTTCCCCCTTCCTCCGCCCCGCCCCTATGACACAGCCCTCACTAACCCACAACAATCACGCCCCCCCAACCCCTCAAGACTCCTCACATGCCTCACGCCTCTAACCTCCAGCCGTCGTAAGCCGACGGGCGTTGCGAAGCGCTTGACAAAGGGGCGGTGCTGCGAGAGTCCCACATTAGCACCTCCTTCATTCCCCTGCCAGCTTTCTCGGAACCACAAAGGAGATGCACGAAGAAACGACTTGAAATAAGATGCTAGGGAGAAGGTCACGTACCACAACAACCTCCTCTTCCCCCCAGCTGCCAAGCCCGGAAGTTTGATGTTAGTTCTTGTAACGCCCCGTTCTCAGCAACAGCACCGTAGCGCTTGCGATCTTGCATTAGGAACGTGCGCTAGGGTTTGAGGATTGTGAACGGGGCCGGGGATGGGGGGTGGGGGGTGGGGGGTGAACAGGGATGGGCTTTGTGGATTGGGCACAGTGGTGAGGACGAGAGTAACTTTTCGCAGAGCGGAGAGGCGGCCTTGAGGGTTGGGGCGGAGGGCGAAGCTTGGGGTGCAGAGGAAAGTGTGGGCGGGCGCTGGGAAATAGATAATCTAGAAAACGGGCAAGCAGAGAGAAGGGGTGGGGAAGAAAGGGGGGCGGCTTACAAGGGACTTCGACGAAACCGTCTTTACGGAGTTGAGTGATTGCGTCGGGATTGTGGAAGATGAACCTGTAGAGGATCCGCAGTGCTTCGTGGGAGATATGACGACAGGTCTGTAGGATTGTGGAGTCGTGGAAGGGTGGAAGGGTCTTGGTGTAGGCTAAGGTTGAGAGTTCGGCTTTGATGAGGCGGTAGGGATGGGGGATTGGGCTGGCGAAGAGGAGGTGCGGATCTCGAGAGGGAGGGTGCGGAATAGGGTGCAGGGGTTTGCGGCTTCTGTTAGGGTGAGGGGTTGGGGGGAGGTGGTGAGGGTGTGTTCTTGGGCTGGGGAATTCGGGGAGGTGGAATGAAGCTTTAATTTAACAGTCTCCGATTCTGGTATGAAGGTAGGTGATGTTCGTGGGGGTGATGATGGGGATATGTCTGGTGTGATCGGCTGAAAGTCGCAGACTACAATGATACCTGAGACAGCGAGACCGTTTTGAGGTTTTTGCTGTAAGCAGGCCGCCTCGCTAGACGCTGTGATCGCTTCCTCGCCCGACTTCCCGTTCAGTCGCATGGAGCGCTCGACCCGCCTCTGAGCTGGGTTCTTGCGGAATGACGATTTGGGACTGTGCTTCTCGGTCGGCTCTACGGTTTGTTCCAGCACTGGTTTCCCCCGGAACAGTAGTGTGAACCTGGGTTTCTTGATAGGCTCCTCGGCTGGCGGTCTATCTGGTGTCTCTGGTGGCTTTACGGATTGGGTCTTGATCGAACAACGGTCTGGCGTTTTGACGGGTCCTTTGATTAACTGCTGCACTACATCTTCTACGCTTTCATTGGGCGGCGGATGTACTGGCTGCTGCAATGGCTTTCCCGCGGACGTGATGATCGCATCCTTGACAGTTAGCCGAGATAGCTGTTGGACTGCTTGCTGGATTGACTGCTTTTCGGGCTCTGTGTCTGGCGGGGGAATTGCTTGTCTGGCGTTTCCGTCGACTGATTGCTGGACTGGCCGCTTCATGGACTCCAAGAAGGACTGCCAGGGCGGCGGTTCGACTGGCTGCTGGACGGGCTTTGGCCACTGCTGTGGCGATAGCAACTTGAATGGCTGCATTGTCGGTTGGCCGAGATTTACCGTCTGAGCACGCTCCCAAACTCTTGCGATTACTTTCCCAGATCGACTGGATCTTCCAAAAGGCCAACCGGTGACACCGTACTTTTTGTAGAACTGCATAGCCAACTTGATGTAGTCAGGCTTTACAATCGACCACTGACCACTCTCCAGCCCGAATCTAATTCTCTTGGCATTCGGGTCGCGTTCCTCAAAAAACGGGGCGAATGCGAATCTTGCAATCCAAGAAGCCTTTGGCGGTCGTAGAAATATTAGATCATCCCCTTGCTTGCTTCCTATCCTCTCAATCCTCTCGAGTTCTTTCTTCAGAGCTCTAGCCGCGAGCATAGCCTTGAGAGAAGATCTTCTAGTATCTAAATCCGACACGGCTCCGCGAGTCTCCAAGTCCTCGGTCGAACGTATACTAAGATGATCCTGCTTCGTCTTGACCCTGCGCTGCTGACCATCAGACTCGACACGCTCTGCAGCCCCCTTACTTTGCTGACCTTCAGCGCTTGCAAGCGCAGGACTGCGTTGCGGGCATACTTGTATGCTGGAAGCAATAGCACTCTTCCCTAACTCCACTTCCGCTTTACTTGCATCTCCGCTCGACTCAGGAACAGGAAAATTGTGCTCTCTCTTCAGCCGTCTAGCCAGTCTGCGTTGCTGGATCTCAGACCCAACACGCTCTGCAGCTTCCTCACTTTGCTGATGTCCAGTACCGACATCCTCGTCAATTGGCGCAGAACCGCGTCGTGGGCGTTCGGCCATGCTGGAAGCGATAGCGATCTCCAGATCCCCAACCTCCACTTTCCCTACATCACCCCTCGAAGCAGAAACAGGCAAACTTCGCAGATATTCACACGCCACTTCAAAAGCGAGATCAGCATCGGACTGCTCCTTGGTATTTGGCGGTTCTTCGGATGCAGACGAGGTTTTGGAGGGAGGTTGAGTGTTGGTGGGAGATGGCGCGTTGGGGTCAGATAGCTCGTTGGTGTCAGACACCGCATCATGCTCAGATAGCTCATCGTGGTCAGATAGCGTGTCAGGACCGGATAGCGCATCATGCTCAGAAACCTCATCCGGATCATCAGGATACCCAACCTCCTCCCCACCATCACTCTCAGCCCGCGCTTCCCCCTCCGAAGATCCACCCCAACAATAAACCTGCTCCTCAAAACCGGTATCTGCTCCTTGATCAACAACTGGGGGTCCCCAGGCTAGTGATGCCCCATCTGCTAGAGCAGGACTTGAGGTGTAGTCAAGGGAGATGTAGTAGCCATCTGGTTCATCCCTAGATGGTGCTTGAGAGGAGGGTTGTTCTTCTGCCATCGCTCCCTTTGTCTTCTTCTCAGCTCGGCGATTCCTTGACTCCCTGAGATGGTGATTCTGAGCTGGGAATCAGGGGGCTGCGTTAGATGGGTAGTTGAGGAAGAGGTGATGATGAATCTCACGAGCACTGGGTACGCGAGATAGCCTAGCAGCGGGTGCTATAGGGCCGAAAGTGTTGTTGGATATCTTTGAGTGGCGCGAGATTAAAACGTGTGACGAAGCTCCCAAGTCTGGGGCTCTGTTGTTGCAATTCAGGCCTGCGATTATTATCAGCTCCTTGGGGGAGGTCCGATTGTTGATATCCCCCAGCGCTGGCAAGATATGGTACACCCATTCTTTGAGCATCTCGAAGACAAAGGTGTAGGATTCAGCGACCAGTGCTAAACCATAGCAAAACATAAAAACGTTATCTGACCGGTCATGGACTGTATTACTACAGATCTCACCAGTGTCAATGAACATATTTGGGGTTCTTCAATATAGCTCAATGACTGAAGAAGAGTCCCAGTACTCAGCCTACAATCCCCGCTTACCTTGCACTCGATCCTCAGCTACTCGCAAAAGGCGTTGCGAACATGTGGAGGAATTTTCTCAAGGGTCCTTTCGTATTTCCTGAAAGTATGAAACGATAGTCTTGCGTGGAATCGTCGGTAAGATGTCGACATCAGAGTGTTATTCTCTTATTCTGAGCGTGAACCTAGCCATCATGATATCTTTGTACCCAGCATGGAACTCCACGCGCAAGAAAAACACCGCGCTATGCATCTTTTCCGTCTCTTGCATGCTATCAAACAAGTAAAACCCTACAAAAAAGTCAGCAACCTCTTCTCTCCCGCCCCCCCCTTTCTTTGAAAAGAAAACAACTCACGCATTAACACACCCATCATTCTCCGGGTTATTCGTCACCTGCGCCCACCGCCCCCACACCACCTTCCCGCCCGCGGTCACGATCCCCAGCTCCGAGACGTTGACCTCGACAATCGTGCCCTTTGTCAGCACGCCCAGCTGCGTGTACATTGGGTTCTGCGGGTTCTTCTTCACGCTGATGATTGGGATCTGCACCGTCACGCTGAGCTCGGGGTGCGTGACGTTGGCTTTCTTGTAGCGGAGGCCCATGGGTCGGATGAAGCGTTCGTATTTGACGGGGCGGCGGGTGAAGTCTGGACCAACTGCTCATGAATGTCAGATGTCAGCTATTGTTCTGCATCTGTATAGAACTGTGGCCTATGCTTAAAGCAAGATGTCGTCTCGATCGGTAGTAAGAGAGGAGTTGGTGGAAGAAAGGAAAGAGACAAAATCGCACCAAACGTCGGCTTCGTAATCATCCGCTTCCACCCCTTCTTCGCCGTCTTCTTTCCCGTCTTCACAACCTTAAACATCTCCTCCTCACTAATCCCCCTCACCTTCGGCAGCGGCACACTGAACTTCGCCGCCTTCTCACTCCTCTTATTCTTAATCGCCGAGCTCAGCGCCTTCGCATTCGTGCCCTTCTCCCGATCGAGCAGATACTGCGGCAGGGGCTGCGATGTAGGTTCCGAGGGCGCGGACGACTTGACGTTCTTCTCTTCTTGCTGCTTGATGGCCTTGCGCATCTGGATCTTCTCGGCGTGCCGGGATTTCTGGTGCAGTTTGGCGCGCAGGCCGCGCAGGTTTTGGGCGGAGGTGGAGGCGGCGTGGGGGGCGCGGGCGAGGCGTTTGCGGGTGCGCTCTTCGTGGTCGAGTCTGGGGTGGGAGGAGTCAGCAGTGGGGGAGGGTGCAGGAGAAGGTCGCTGGATGGAGGGGATGGGGATGGAGGAGGATAGGTACCGTTTGCCATATTGCTTCTGCCAGCGCTCGATATATCTATTGTGGGTCAGTGGTGTGCAATGGGTCGAGGCATTCGATGGATGCGCGAAGGTAGAGCGTACTCATTTTGAGGCTGTGGCGGTTACTAAATAGTTTTGACCACGCGGACCGTACTGACTCACCATCTTGTACGATTTTCAGAGGACTTGTGTCGCGTGGTTGAGGCGATTCTTTTTCTTCAATCCGAACATTCGGTGCGAATATGAGATCGATGTCGAAGTCTTGGCGAGCTTTTGGCGAAGGTCTTGGCCAGCTGGGAAGTTTCTCGGCGCTGAACGATCAAGGTCATAATTAATGTACCCATCTATCTGGGCGTGGTCAATCAACAAAATATCGTTGGCATGGCAAGCAAGGAATGAAAATCATCAGTGTCTTACACTGTACTGACATAATCACCAATCCTCTCACTACCTCGAGAGAGTGTATCTATGTAGTCACACAATTAGAACCTCTTTTCTTTAGCCATGCTCTCATTATGGTGGTCCCAAAAGCCGTCGATATCATACTACAAACACTCGTTCCTCCTACATATTCATCCATAGTCAGACCCGCTAATATCCATACCCCGGCCCCTGCTGCCCTGGATACATCGCCCCACCACCCGTACCCGACGCCTGTGAAAAGCCCAGGTCGCCCGCAGGATTATACGGCATGGGTGCACTCGTTGGTGCGCCGTGCGAACCAGAGGGCACACGCGGACTACCCGCATACGCATAAGTAGGTGTCTGTAGTGAGTTTGAGAACTGTGTCTGCTGCTGTTGTTGAAAGCCTGCGTGCTGCTGATACGCGTTGGGAGGCTGGAAGGGCCCAGCTTGAGAGTAAGGCGCTGACTGTGGATTTGTGGCGGGTGCATTGCGCATGCCATGATAGAATTGTTCGGGGGAATCGGATTGGGGGAAGGCGCGGGGGTCGTTGGTGGGGACGAAGGAGGGAGTTGTAGGCGTGCCATACGAGGGGTACGACGACATGTTGTAGGGGTTGGAAATCGCTTGGGGAGCGGGGAAGCCAGGGCTGGGTTGTGAAGACGGCATTTGCGGTGGATAGCTAGCGCCGCCGCGACGAAAGGCGGCCATGTTGGGGTTTGGGGCAGCGAAGTAGTATGCGGCTGGCGACTGCATCGGCGTGTAGCCACTGGGCACAGGCATACCGTAATAAGACGTGGAGGACAGAGCAGCTTGAGAAACGGTGCTGTAAGTGGACGGCGACTGGGCTGGCTGTTGGGAGTTTCGCTGCTCGATTGGACTAATGATGGTCTCGGAGGTAACATCTTTCTTCTCGACGATGCCGAGGACGGGCATGCTGATTTGCTCCATATGCTTCGCGAGGTGGACAGTCAGCTTCTTCCAGCTGTTGCAAACGTTACCGCAGAACTTGCATGCTTCGTCTTTGGGGTTCTTTTGCGTCTCGTGTCGACACACTTCTACGAGCCTCCACACTTGGTCAATTTCCTCGGGCAGCTCTTCGTTTAGTTCTTCCATCTGTTTGCGGGCTTTCTGAGCGGAAGGGCCTCGTACCGCGGGTTTGCTGGTTTTTGCGCTCTTGATTTTCGGCTCGGGCAGTTTATGCTCGCGTACCAAATGCTGGACAAAGTTGTCTTTGCGGTAACACTTATGATTGCAATCGTTGTAGTTGCACAACCACCATTCGAGCTGACGGTGGCGCTCATTCTCATGTCTCACCCAGTCGGCCTTGCGCTTGAATGATTTCGGTTCGGCGCAGTTGACGAAGGTGCACGTAAATGGCTGCACATCCTCATGAACGTGCTTCGACCAGTCCGAAGGTTTGTGAAACTTCTTCACCTTGAAGCATAAAGAGCACTCGAACTCAGCCGGCAGACGTTTGACCGGCGGCATTGGCACGCCGTCAGGAAATTGCGCTGGCATAACGATGCCCTCAGCCAGTGCGTTGGCGTCGTCATCAGATTGGCCTAGACCTGCAATTGAAAATCCAGTATGAGACAACTCCGGCTCCTTGCTACTAGACTTCGATGGTAGATAGGTGGGTTCGCCTCCCAGGACAGGACAATGTTTGCCTGAGCCACACTTCCCGATACTGATTGCCTGTGCATGCTTGACCTTGAACTCCACCAATTTCTTATAACGGCGCAGCTGTTCTTGTGAGATCCGCTCAATCATGAAGGTCGGCAAACGAGGATTGAGCTGCCGAACATTCGATTTGAATCCATCTAGCGTCGGTATGATAGGATCGGCGCGGATTGACAAATCAATGGTGACCCCTTTGTCGTCCCCGGCTTCCTCGTCTTCCTCTTCGGCTTCTTCCGAATGCTCTGCCTGAGTAGACTTTGTCTCTTCTCTTTGAGGTGCGGCCAAAGCTGGCATAGGCGGGCCACCTTGCTTCGTCCACAGTTCGGTCAGATTTGTCGAGGGGCTTGCAGGGCCATGAATGTCACTTCGGCTCCTAGAGCGTCTGACGACGTTCTTGGCCGACGCCCAAGGGGAACTTGGCGTGGAAGTCGCCGTTGCACTCACGGGACGACTACCACCAGCCCCCATAAACGCAACACTGCTTGTTAGCGCGGCCACTGCGCTACCAGTATTGATACGGGGAGACTTTGGTCGTTTGCCCAAGCTAGACATCCGCCGGATTGGAGCTGGTAAACCCAAGCTGCCTGAGCTGTCTTGTTTGCTATGCTCGAGGGTGGATGGACGTGACACCGGTCGAGGTGAGTCACTTTCCTTGTGCTTGAGTAGACTGGCCCTCCTTTTGGAGCGAATCTTCGCAGCCGCTTGCTCAAAAAGGGTGCCACGTTTGGTAGCTTTGTCCTTTTCACCTGCGTCTGCTCTGGTACTGAGCGACATCCTATGGAAAAGGCCAACCAAGTCGCTGTCACTCACGCGACGGGTCCCCCACGTCGCAGCTCTTGATAGAGTATCCATCTCTCGGCTGCATTGTTCGTATTTGTACATGGCTTCATTCGAAGTCGTGGGCTGAACTTTCACACCTGGGTCTGTGGAGTCGTAAAGTGGATCTTGCCAAGGCTTTGCGCGATACAGCAGGGGAGGTTCGTTCTCTGGGTGAGGAAGAGAAAAGCCGGGACCTCTCTGCCTACCATCCGTGATGTCTTCCATGGTAGTCGGAGGAGACTCTGGTCGATCGTTGCCTTCGCCGCTGTCGTCAGTTCCGCTTAGCTCTTCGTCTTCTTCCCCACTGTCTTCGTTGATGAGTACTCCTGGGCCTGGTATGTGCAAGTCCGGAGGCGGTGCGCGGGCTGTTGTCAAGCTCTCCAGATTGGCGCGTGACAGACTGTCGCCAGCACTTTTTGCTCGCTGCCGCCTACCAGAACTTGCCAACTCTGGAGGGTTGGGAGGGGGAGCCGCGTCGCTTCCGACCTCACTACCACCTTCACTCCGACTCAGCCACTCCTCGACATCGGCCTTTTTAAGTGCAGCTTGCGCGCCGTCTTCTTGATCCTTGAAGTTCGGAACCTCTTCTGTACTGACTTGCAACCTCTGCTGCGGATCTAGGCCATTTCTGTCGGAAACATCGAAGGGTCTTCCACGAACCTCCGGGCTGACCGGCGACATATGTTCTTCCGGAACGACCTCCTCTTCAGCATAATCGAGATCGTCGACATCTTCTTCGACTGTTAGATGTGAAGAGCCATGACTTCGCTTGCTGCCGGCTCGGACCAAGCATGCCCCTCGTGCAGGTGAGTCACCCCTAGTATAGCTCTCTACGCGAATATTCGGACTCGCAGCTCGTGCGATTGCTGGCTGTGTGAAACCGTTCGGGCTTGTCCCTCTCGAGCTACCATTCCCTTTCGAGCTGCTCGTCAAAGCCGGCGTTGTTCGCTGGACCCAGCCCATGTGACCCTCGATCTCTGTCAATTCGCCGCTGTTGAGACGGGTATTGGTCGCGGCTTCCAAGTGCCTGTTCCTTTCCTCCGCGGTCGGAGTCCCGAAACCGTCTGCCGATCCCGGGCTCGCAGCGTCGGTCAGAACTGGGCTCATGAGATGAGAGGATAGCGTGGCTGTGCCTGACGAAGTCTTCCTTTTCTTCGTATCTTGTGACTTGCGAGTGCCAGCGCTGACCGGGTCTGACATTTCTTTATCATGAATTCCCGTCTCTTCTTCAGGAGGGACAGGGAAGCCTGTGACTAGACCCAAGCCCAGGTCATTCTCGAGGGAATGGTAGAAGTCATCGCCGTAATCTGGGCTTCCCGTATGCTCACTCGAGCCAATATAGCCATTATCTGAGAACTGGTTGTTCGGGCTCAGGAGATCATAACTGACATTAAGATTGAAAGGATCGTGGAGGGTTTGTGGGTGGGCCGGCGCATGGTGGACGCCGTTGGCAGCTGGGGCGCTTTGCGGTGGTCGAAGACATTCAAAGTGGGTATCTAATGGCGAGGCTGGAGGTACGATCGAGGCTCTGGAGAGAGCGGGGGACACTGAGGCTCGGTAATCTGGTGGGTTGGGCGACAATTCTGTTGCGGCGAACTGGGCGAGCTGCTCATCATCTTCGGAGGAAGGGAAGAACGGGTCGTATTGGGAGTGCTCGTTGAAGCCGGCGACGCGGGAATGCTGGGAATGCTGACCGTCGGAGGGTGTGGTGGATCTGAAAGCTGACATGGCTACATCTGTGTAAGCACTTGGGAGGAGCGGCCAGCGCGCAGCGAAGAGCGAATTCTCCCTGTGGATTCTTCGACAGAGCAACGGTCTAGCGTAGCCCAAAGTCAAAGTCAAGACCGGAGATGTTGGAGGGACAGTCTGATCGACAAGTAGGGTTCAAATTTGTTGACGCCGCAGTATGAAACACATCCCTGACAGGACAAGCTCGTTCGCTTCAGGCGATTGCGTCAGAGAAGGTTGGTTGAAGTGATCGACGAGTGTGGGGATGGGTGAGAGTGTAGCGACTGAAGAGTGCGCTCGCCGATCTGGTCGAGGCTGGCGCAACAGTAGTTGATCTCGTGAAAGATATCACAGTAAAGTAAAATATGTACTCGGACTGGGGAAGCGACAGGTACTAGTGGTGGGGCTGAAGCAGAGACGGAGGAAATCGTTGGGAGAAAGATTGAATTCAGATGAAAGCCAATCGGTCGCTGCAATGCATGCTATACAACCGCATCGTCACTTTCGGGGAATGGAGAGGCATGATGATGAAACGTTGAAAGTTTGTCGACGGATGCAATGGTAGAGCAGAGGGTGGCCCATGGTTCGGAGACTAGTAGCGGTGGCCTGCGGAGGAATCTCAGGCAGAAGCAGCCAAGCAGGGCAGATTTAGCGGCTGAACCGCCGGCTGAGGCTGACTCTTCACTCAGTCATCACAAGCGAGAAGCGAGGCGCCTTCAAACCTTCAAACCGTCATTTCGTCATTCCGTCATTCCTTTGTGCACTTCCATTCCTGCCAATCCTTGTAGGGCGCATTCTAACATAGTGGGACGTCGGCCTATCACAGCTTCTAGTGCAACTTCCACCCGTGCGGCCAAAATACTTCTACATGTCCTTCCGGGTCCATCTCTGACAGGACATTATGCGACGACGAACACATTGCCAATAAAGTACATCGTACCTCCTCCCCTCACACTAGCATCGATTCCCTTCCGTTGCATTATGTCGTCAACTCGTATTTCTCATGCAGTCGACCCATGCATAAACCCTTCTCCCCATTGTCCGCACCCTGCGTCTATGCTGTGATGAATACTTCACTTCAAGACTAATTGTCTGTCCTCCCATCAAGCTCTCGGTCTCCACGTCTTCCCCTCCGCCTTTCGCAGCGAATGTTCCATATCGCATCGGAGTATTGAATTCACCATCGCCATATTGTGTCGAGATGATAACCTCCTGCACATTCAGTTGCCTCCTGTGCCAGCATGTGATACTTGCCTGGGCTGAACCTCGAAGGACGGTGTCCATGCCCTCCTCATTGCGTCTTGGTCGTGCTGTTTAGACGCTCCGATGAACCCAGATCCTGGATGCTGGCCGTTTTGCTGGCCGAATGTGCGCTCTCGTCGCTGGCCGTCGTAGTCATGCTGGAGTGGCGACTCGACATGGCCGAGCTTCTACTAGCACCCTCCTGCTCGACTGGATGCATGATAGGCTCGTGGTCTTGGCCTATGACTCGGCTAGCCTCGTTGACGAGACGAGTATCTTCTCTTTCAGGACCTTCAGCCGGAGGCGAGTAACTCCATTGATGGTCTTGGGGAAAATTCACGGCGGGTAGCGGCACTGGCACCAGCGGCGATTGCGGTCGCGAAGCTTTACGGGGATCTGGTTCCTTACTTGTGAAAGTTTCCGTTCGAGGAGACGTGGCGTGACTTATTGTATGGCCTGGTTGTGTGCTTGCTTGGTATGTACGCGGGACTGTGTCGTCGGCACAAAGCACACGGCCACGGGAGTAAACGTAGCCCTCGTCGAGCGGCTTGAATTCGTCTTCATGAATGCCATACGCAGCTTCGCGCTTGATAAGAGGAAAAAGCGACAGCAGAACCTCCTTGCCTGATTTCAGAGGCTCAACACCCTCGCCAGCCCAAGCTTGGGCGATTTGGTTGCTGTTCATGGAGGCAATGATCAATGGTGATTCTAGCCTCGCATATCTCCATGTTTCTGCAGCGGTCTTCACAATGCGTCGCACCGCTGCTGAGACGTGTTCCCATTTGGTGCGGTCGACAAGGTCCTTGATCGCATCGACGATATCATCAATAATATACCTGGCGATGTTGTTGATTGATTGCTTCGCACTCGAGGCAGTATATGCCGCGTGAAGGGTCCGTTGCCGCCATAGAGCTTCACGTCTCGTCGATTTGCGTTTCAAGTCCTGCGACATTTCAACGAACAGGGCATCAGCAGGTCGAAGACGACCACTCAGAACGAACAGGAAGGGCTCAAAGATTCGCTGCGTAACGATCCTTGAGATGGTGTGCTCGACGAAGGCCATTCGGAGGTGCGAGGAGGACTCCACCTCGGACAGAAAAGATGGTAGACCGGCTAGCATCGATCGCTTGGTCTTCTCAGGGAGCGCTCTCGGATCATCCTTGAAGTATTCCGTAGCTAAATCGGTGATCTGTCTTTCGAGATGCTTGAAAGCATCTTGGCTGCATGGAACTTCGGTCAGCGTTCAAATGTTCCAACATACCTCCCTTCCCAAACGTGCTAGTAAAGACTTACAGGCAAACGAGGCGCACTGGAAAGACTTGAGCGTCGACCGTTAACAGCGTTCGACTTACTAGAAGGGATCTCCTCGACTTCTTAGGTCGGTGACCTCTCCGAACGCGTCCGCCATCCTCTGCAACTTCTTATTCTCGTCGTCCATCCTCACCGCTTGAGCTCTGAGATCTGCCATTGATCGGGCAAACTTGCCCTTCTCGGCGTCCCAACCAGCCTGCAGCCGCTCAACCTGATCATGTAGCTTCGCCATGTCGTCTTGAACTTGCTGGTGAATGCGCTCTTCGGAAGCCTCCTGTGTCCTGCGCATGGCCTCGACTTCTTTATTATGCTGCGAAGTGAGGAGACTCCTTTGCTCCTCAGATCCTTTCCCAAGGACAGCACGTTCCTTCTCCCAAGACTCTCTGTCCTCTGCATGCTTGTTGCGACTTTCCTCTACCGCTTTCCTCCGAGCATCTCTAGCCTTTTCCAGCTCTTGTTGCGTATTGAAGTGATCTGCCTCCAGGTCCTTCTTCTGGCGGGCTAGACTAGCCTTTAGAGATTCCTTCTCCTGTGCATGGACTCTACCGAGGTCGGCCAGACGGCCTTGTAAAGTCGTTTCTGCTAGCTGCTTCTGTCGCTGCATATCTTCCTCCAAGGCGTGCTTGTCCTGTAAGGCTCTGCGCTTCCAATCTTCGGACTCACCAAGGATCCTGGATTTCTCCTTATCGAAGTTATTCTGCATACGCTCCAGCTCGGTGGACAACGTTTTATTCTTCGCCTGCAGTTCTTCCTTGGACCTCTGTTCTGCCACTATATTATCCCGGAGCTCCTTTTGCTTCTCTTCCATATTAGAGATCTCGAACCTCAGCTTGCTGCTTTCGGCGGAATACTTGCTTTTGACGTCGTCCAACTCCTTGGCGAGCTTTTCAATGTCAGATTCCTTCTGCTTTAGCGCTACAGATTTTTGCGCCTCAGTCTCCTTGATCAGGTTTGCACTCATGCCGAGCTGGCCCGAGGTTTCCCGGTACCGGTTGACTAAGAGATGAAGATCAGGTATGGCGCTCTGAATACGCTGGAGGAGGTCCAATGGGTCATCTTCTCCGCCTTGCTTTGGCAGCCCTGGACTATCTAGCGAATTGGTTCTCTCCATATTTCCGGATAGCGGTTGGCCCATCGGAAGTGGCTCGGTTGGCATACTCATCCTGGAGCTTGTCGAGCTGTGTCCTCTATTGGGTATTTGGTACGAAGGATTGGAGAAGCCTGGGTTGTGCGGCGGGATACTATAATTGGCGTATGGAGGGATAGCGTGAGAAGGCAATGAATGCAGGTCCATGGGATGGCCAGCAGGATGGTTCATAGGGTAGTAATGTAGTCCGGGATAAGCTGGAACAAAATGGGGCTCATCAGCAGGTGCGCTATTGAAGGGTACAGCTGGCGCAAATGCTGGTGGACTAGCGAGATATGCCTGGTGATACCGGGGCTGAGGCTGCTCTAGGTCTGGAAAGCCTTGAAGAGACACAGGATGACTGACGGATGGAGACGATGATGGTAGTGGCGGCGAAGATATTGTATGGGACCGATTATCCTCCGTCCTCGAAGAGGATCTCGAAGAGGATGTAATTGAGGAGTAGGATGTGTGTAGCTCCAAGGGCTGGTTGAAAAAGCTTGGTGACGCGGAACGACCGTGCGGTATCCCGGGGTATTCTCTGACACTGGTTGCTAATGGAGTGGTCGTATTGGAGTCTAAAGGCTGGCTGTATATTTGCTGTCGCTTGGCGGCAAGATGGGGTCTCGTGGTATGTCCCTGGTCGTTTGCTGGCGTGGAAGTAGCCTTGAAGATGGGTTGCTCGTCGTCCGTTTGCAAGTACTGCTGTAAAGCCGCGGGCGTGTGATGGTATGTCACAGACGCTAGGTCGCTTGCTTGAGTCGTTGCACAAGTGGACCCTCGAAGGACCGGTGAAGCCGCCGAGCCAGGCGATGCTGTTCCCGACGCTGGCAATGCTGGTAGCTGATCCAACGTCAAGTTTTGCTGACTATACAGCGAAAGCTGGCTGGAGCGGTCAGCTTGCGGGGGCGAACGGTTGCTCGAACCGGATCCTTTCTGCTTTCTGCTGCCACCGCTGGAGGCAGAGCCACGGCTTTCCTTCTCCTTCTCCTTGGTTCGGCGGACTCGCACAGGCGTAGCCAAGGTCTCGCGATGGAATGGCATGGTGGAGACTTCCCGGTGTCAAGGAATCCAAGATAAGCAGTCCGGTGATTACATTGTTTGCGATTATCGTCGTAACGTGTTCATCAAGTCATGCATCTGATGTCTGGCAGCAGGGTTGTCGATCTTGCGTGGCCTTCGGTACCGCGGCTGTCCGACTGTTCGAAGCAAACACATACTAAAAGGAATACAGAGGTGGGCATTGCCTGCAAGCCCAATCTTGGCCCAAAAGTGTTCACCAATGATTATACGCAGCTTCCCAGTCACTCAGAGGTATAAATGTACAACAGCATTGGGTGACTTGGGGATAGCAAACATGAACGCCCTCGATCCTGTGCGTACGGTAATAGAACACGGACCCTGTCCCTGAAACAGGGAGACAAATATGAAAGATCAAAGCCTACACAATCGAGAATGACAGTATCAGAAACGAGATTACACAGATTATACTTGACGAATCGCATCAGTGAGAGTACAAACTTGACAACAGCACAGATTCCTGTGCCGTCGGATTTGGAGCAACAAGGGATCACAAATGACAGTCCAATCAGCGAAAGCGCATTCGATAGGCGCGAGTGTCTCCGAAAGGACAAAGTGCCAGATGGATGGGCGATTTGTGGAGGACATTATTGATGATGTGCGTCGTTGGGCAGCAATCGGCTGTAGGCCAGCAGTAGTGCGCACGCTTCCTCGAATCAGCTCTTGCCTGTGCTACTGTTGCGCTGTCCTGCCGTCATTGCAGGAACCGCTGCCATCACTTGGAGCTTGCTCTATTCTTCAAGGTAAATTCATAGCTTGATGATATGCTTGCATTATTGAAGAATGGGTTAGTATCGTCGTTCAATTTGAGAGAGGAAGGGGCAATTGACGGCCCGGAACCCTCGGACTAAAGTACTCTACTAGATTGGATGCCAAGCAATATTAGTGTATCTTATTTCCTTTTCACTGCGACTATTGTTCACGGCAGGTCATAAGTATGTTGACAGCGTTGCCGAAATAACAGAAAGCGTACAACTTGGCTTCTATTTGCATTACCTTAAGACCCCTGAAATGTATCAAAGTAGCGTCGCCGAAGGTACCCAATCTATGGTATCACAACATATAATACATCTCATGCCAAAGCGATCCTACTCGGTGCGCAATACTCTAGCCCCTCTTCGTTTCGCCGTCTTTTTCTTCTTATTGCCCTTGTCAAAGGCCACCGCACTGGCATGATCCCTACCGACGTTGTCAAGGTCCTTGACCTTGTAGATCCTGATGATCCAATTCTCGCTGGTGAACGCTTCCTCCAGCGTGCTGAGTTGCGGCCCCTCCGCCGGTAGACGACACCCTCGAACTCGATCCTGTGCCTGCCCGGCTGGGAACAACGAGTTATAGTTGTAGTAAGACATCTTGTACCTATGCGACTAATTAGCTCCAATCCATCATATTGCCACAAAACGGCCGACTTACATCAGACTGTTCTTCATCGTTGGTGTGGCATCATCATCCACTTTGTACTCGCCACGAGCAGTGAAGTAGTCACGCTCTTTGACCTCATCTGGCCAGATACCCTCCGCGATGCGGACCATCCACAAGAACTTATTGATGTCGTCTCCAGAATAACCGAGGAGAGCCCCGAACACAATGAGCACATAATCGACATCGTGTTGACGAAGGATAGGGTAGCTCACTTCTTCTTTCGAGCTCATCGCCTTTCCTACCGTGGCAATATGGGTGTTGTTCCAGGTATTATTATCGACCAAGGTAGGCCGATCGGCCATCCCACCGATCTGGTAGCCATAATCCCACCATGACATGATCTTGGCTTTTTCGGGCGTGTTTTGTCTCAGCCAGTAGTAGGCCTCACGATAGTCGTCGATAATGTGCTGACTCCCATCAGGCATTCGGCTGGCCAGTACGACAGAAGGAGAGGAGTACGCGTTCGAGGTGACCCAGGTGCAATGGAGTACAAACAGGAGCAGGTACAGCGTGACGATCGATGAGATGGATGCTTTGGATATATACGAGTAAATGCCGAGGATGGGGTTCCGCGTTGACCGGAGAGAATCTTGCACTACTGAGGTGACGGTTTGGGTGCTGTCACCAGACGGCTGCCCGTTGGCTTGACTGTCTTGATTAGGTGGCGTTGGAGCTTCGGCAACAAGGTAGGTATCGAGTATGCTAGACAGAGCAAGCGCTGCAGCAATGCACACGACAGGCGTAAGAGTCAACATCAATCGAACCATAACCCCTGCAAAGTAACTCGCGAGGACGGCGTAAATGACGACGAATACATGCTCGTCTCTCAATTGTTGAAAGCACATGTAGACCCCAGCTGGGAAGAGCCAGATGAGCAAGTTGAGGTCGAAGAAAAAGGCTGGCCAAGCGGTTGGCTGATGCTCGGAGACGGAAGCAATAATGGGAATGTGTATCTTGGCATATCCGGTGTCCCAGAGTGAGTAGAAGCGACCACTCCATGGTGCAATCACGCCGGAAACCGTTAGAAGGACCAGACCGCCAACTGAGACAGCAAAGACGACGAGAATTAGTGTTCGTAAAAGTGTCTGGAATTGCTTGTTGGGCACTTGCTGGCGGATGTACTCCACAAATGCGACCAATTGAAGTAAGCCGAAAACACCTGGAACCATCAGCCTGTAGCTCAAGTCTAGATAGCATAATCGACATACCCAAAGCTGACATATGCTCACTACTTCTGACTGGCAAGAATCCTACAAACGGTACTTGCATACTTGCGAGCGTTCCAAGAGCAAACCAAGTACTGTAGCTCACGTACAGACGTGGGCTATAGCGCCCCATGCAGATGAGTACGAAGGCGTGCAAGGGAAGCAAGTTGGTGATGAATACATAACCTCCCCATGCAGAGACCATGTATCCGTAGAAGAGCGCAGTCAGCGCAGCCCACATGGCAGAACCCTCCTTGACCGATTTGATCCATAAATAAAATGTAAAGACTAGGAGGAAAATGGCGATGGCTTCGTTATCGTAGCTACCAGCAACGGATCGCGAAATGTAGCCGGGCGTGATGCCCATAAAAGCAGCCGCAAGGAGACCAGCCGATGGGGAAGTGCTCATCTCTGAGGTAATCAGGTAAGATGCCAGCGCTGTCAACCCTGAAAAAGCTGGTGCCAGAAGCACACAAATGTTTCTGATATCCACTGGCATAGATAGGAGGCGGAGTAGGTGGTAGATGGCGCCGCTTGTCACCATCAAGCCGGGATAAAGGGTTCCTCCAGTGACCCGTCCAAGCGGATGCCATGTTCCTGACAAGAGCAACCATATCAGCATATCCTTGACATAATGATATGCTCCCTGAATCCTCAACGGGCCTGTCCGGGGTTTCTGCAGTACTCACGGTCGTCGAACCAGTCCCAAAAGCTATAGAACCCATGCTGCACCAGATATTTTGTCGCTCGATAATTGAACCACGGGTCGACTGCCAATCATCTTAGCATCAACTACCCTTCCCCAAACCCCTTTCCCGAGACCGCGAGGATATTTCCTTCAAGGCGCGCAAAGGGTAACTGACACTCATGAATGATGCTCTCGAATCCTGTAATCCCAAGGTATTAGCCATGGGCCTGACTGGAGACACCTTGCTTGAAGTGAAGGGAAACATACTAATCACGCTGAAAAGCCGGCTGGCAACAGCAGCACCAGCTATAGTGCAGAGGATGATCAGTCGAAGGAGTCCCCGCGTATTGCGGCCGGTCTCGCCTTTCAAAAAAGGCTCTATCGACGCTGTCGCCATACCAGCCCGGGCTTGGTCAGTCAATTGAGATGAACAATGGCGTCTCGATGCTTCCGAGTCGTTTGTCCTAGAGCTTGAAGACAGATCTTGGCTACAATATGCGGCTCAGCTTAAGGTTCGGCGCTAGCTGCTTATCTAGGGTTATACAAAGGTCACTGTGGCATCTGCTCACCTGCAATTGTCAGTGCTCCCAGGGTTGAGTGCGGTCAAGAAGCACGGGAGAGGGTCTCTCGTATTGACGTATCGCATATGTCTAACCAGGTGTCGGACAAGAATGGATGGTCTGTGGAGAAGGCTGATCAAGAGCAGGCTTAGAATGTTCACTTCGCGGTTTCCATATTGTCATGGCTACAGATCTCCGAGAACTAAGAAAGTACTCATGTTGAGTAATACCGATACGCATGGGGTCCCGCAACCCAGTCAGATTGTTGCCAATCCCCAGCTCCGTCCAAAGCCTCCGGTATGGGTCATACTTGGCGTGGGTGAGCTAAGTCGACGCCTATGATCGATCAGGTAGTTATGGTCCGAATACATCCATACTCGATCCTACTTGACAAAATGCAGGAAGCAAGCGACAAAGGTAGGCGACCAGGCGTGATGGAATACATCGGCTGCCTTCGTGACCGATCATACGTGGCACCTATGGGAGTTGATCCTGCTTCCCAATTGAGTCAAGAACGAATAGGGTAAGCGTGACAGTCCATATCAAAGCAGGACGCTCCCGGCGCCCCGTCATAGGTAGATAAAGTACTGGCTAGTGGCTAGGTCAAGCTCACAGAAAATGCCCCGGCGTCGTCGCCGTGACCTCTTCCAGCGCCAAGGAATAAGCCGATGCAGCTTGGCTTTCGGTGCGCGATGATTCGTAGCTTCATTTTTCTCCATCAAATCAAAATGCCGCAACTCTCACCAACAGTCAACCTGTAGGATGGAAAGCCGTTCCGATGCTCTACCATCAAGCATCGAGCCTCGAGCCTCGAGCATACTCCTGCTCCTAGTGCAATACACCGGTTCCGCTTGCTCCACACCCAAAGAGCCTCGAGGACTGGCCTGCTCAAATGCCTACCATTTCCCCCGTCCAACACCTTCCAATCTTTCCATGCTCATCATATCTACAATTTCTCGATAGTTACATCTTTTGCTGACTACATAACGACTACCTTCCTGACTGAGAGCACTATCACCCCACAGCGTCCACCACGGGGCTCGTCGCCTGTCACGAAGCAGTCCCCCAAGCATACCTTCGGCCAGCCTTACGACAGAGATCAATCGCAATGGCAGACCTGTCCAGCCAAGACCCTCTCCTGAACCTTATGAGAATGGAGAGGGAGTTGTTCATGAGGGACAAAGCTCATCTCCCTACAGGCGAACGAGAACGGCAATGGGCCGCGCGAACCGTCGAGCTAACCTCCGCCCTGGGATCCGCTACCGTAACCGCTACAGGACCCATCGACCCAACCCAATCCATCAATAGCGAGATACACGATACCAAGCACCTGGCATTGGAGCAGCGAATGGCGACCGTACCAGTAATGGCAACAGGGATGGCCCGGTGTCATTCTGTAAATCCGTCGACATTGTCTGGCTGGCCCTTCCCCAGCTGACTTTGGTTATGCAGGACAATCCGACGACCCGCGGCCTCAATCGACAACAGGCCGCCCTCTCAAGCTCCAAGGCTCCGGTCAAGAAGCGCTCGATAGGCTCTCCGAACGGACCTTGCCCCTTCACCGGCACTAGCAGCGTCATTCCCCCAACTCCCATCACCCGACGAACCGACAGTAATGCTCTGAAGGAATACCAGTGGAACACCGATGACCCGTTCAATACTTATAAGACGCGCCGTCTCTCTAAGCCCGAGATGGTTCTCGAGTGTACCATAGAAGATCCAGCCGAATTCGTCAAGCGAACTGCGATTGCCCCAGATTCATTGTCGCCTGCGGCTGGTTACCGAAGCCATTCACGGCGGACTTCTCACCATCTGTCGAATTCACCTCGTCAACCCCTGGTGCTTGGTCAGTTCTCGACAATGCCCGAATCACCTGTAACGCCGACCACAGGTAGCCTGACCGAGTTCACCCCGGCAACAAGTGTGAATCTCAGCCGTCAGAGCAGCTCGATTTGTGGGGGTGTTTCTATGTTGAAACTCAACTCCTACATGTCTAGTACAGCGCCAGAGCAAAGCCTGAGTGCCGATCACTCTCCTCTCAATCCCATCCACCCTTTGTTTTTGGATAACGACCATAATCTTGGCGTATCTCAAGCAGCTAACGCTCCTATCCAATTTCAGACCAGCAGCATGCCCGACCCTCCTTGGTTATCGCAGTATCAAGAAGTCCCCCTGATGCCTGCCCTTCCTGTCCGATTGTCGACATCGTCCCAAGATGCCATCATGAAGCGGTCAAGCTCAACCGAGACTAATCAGTCTGCGTCTTCCGAAGCTTCTTGCCACAGCCAAGAGTCTTCCTCTTCAGGCGTCCGCAAGTTGGCGCCAAAGCTGCCTACAATCAGCGCCCCCATCTCCCGAGAATCATCATCCTCAGGGCACGAGGTGATCCGCACGCGATCAGCAGACGGCTCAGTGAAGGAAGTAGTTTCCATTGCCAAAGCGCCTTACATCCGCCCGTACCATGACAAGATCAGATGCACCCAGTGCAATGTCAAGCCAGATGGCTTTCGGGGCGAGCATGAATTGCGCCGACATACTGAACGAGCGCACGCCCTCGAGATTCGCAAGGCTTTCGTCTGCGTCGACATCTCGTCGAACAAGAGATTTCTGGCAGATTGCAAGCAATGCAACGCCAAGAAAAGATACAACGCGTACTACAACGCCGCTGCCCATCTTCGCCGTGTCCACTTTAACCCAAAGAAGAAAGGAGGCAAGGGCAAGATCAAGCCCGGAGAGAGCCGCGGCGGTAAAGGAGGTGGTGATTGGCCTCCAATGGAGATCGTAAAGGAGTGGATGACGGAGATTGAAGAGTACGTCACTCCGGATATGCCGCCGTACGACGACAACGAGCCGGAGGAAGACAGTCTTCCAACGTTTCCCCAAAGCCTTGACGACAGGCAAGCGAACGCAACAACTCAACCGCTGCTTGGTAGTTCGCCTTATGAAGCAACACCATGTATCAACATCCCGAACGGTAATCGCGCGTCAAACATGGCGCCACAGGTCTCATTCCCCGTCCCGCTTCAGCTTCCCGCGTACGACAGCATGTCGTTGCACCTCTCGAAACCCTCAGACACACGTGCTGGCGTGTCGTCTGGTTTGCTCGATCTGTCTCTCGATGTCAGCGCAAACGATCCTGGGGAGCACTTTGCTCTCTGGGACATGTCTCCCGCGGATGATCCACAGTTGATGGCTTTCAAAAGCCCTTTTTCATTTCCTGAATGTTCTTGACATTTGTGTGTATTCATTTCGAGTCTCTCTTTACATGTATCTCTTCCTCTTCCTTTCTCTCCTTCTGTCTGCTGAGGTATGGTATGGCATGAGGTTCGGTGGAGGATTCAGTCTCTTGGTTGTTGAGAAGTGTGCTGGCTTCAGTGGAGGAATTATCGAGCGAAGTTGTTGTATGGATACTGTACGGAGGATATAGTTTTTCTTGCCGCTGTGCTCTTGGCGCGTGTGATGTACACAAGAGAAGAGTCGGATCTTATGTCTTGTACCAGAGAGGTGTCTCAGCGTTCCCAAGAATGTCTTATGCGACCTGTAGGGTGAAGAAGAAGAGTACTCGATGATTCCTACACGAGTCTCGTAGTGTATAGATGGATATAAGTGAGAATAGCAAGTAACTACGATCACGGGTGATAATTGAGACTCATATCAGCTTCGGCACATCTTCACGTGACCGGATGCTCAGCCAATCACAGTCGTTGTGGCTCCGCCTCCTCGCCTTCGCAACATCTTACGTTTCACTCCCAATCAGCATTCTACAAATAACCCCGTCCACGTATCTGCGTTGTTAGACAGATCTTGCAAACCTTCAAAGAAACCGTCTCTACGCGACAAGTATCAGAAGCCCTGTAAGTTATCTCCCAAGCCCAGCGCGGCAGCCGACCCAGACAAAGCTTGATCTTTGTCGCTGAACTTGCAGCTCAGCTGACGATGTGAAAGAACCTCAACTTCCACCAGCCTTTCTCCCTTCAAACTCCTAGAATCATCAGCAAGATGTCGAATCAAGGATACTACCAGGGCGGGCCTCAGTACCCACAGCAGAGGTTCGTCCTCCTAAAACCCCGGGAGCACCAGTCGCTCTTTGGCTGGTGCTGATACCGGCCTGTCACTAAGAATCTAGCTGACATGCTTGTCATCATCTAGCTACGGCGGTTACCCCCCTCAGCAGCCGCAGGGATACTACCAACAAGGTCCTCCGGTACGTTATTGGGTCTGCGCGCGTGGGGACTGATGACGCTATCTGGGAAGAATACGAGCTTGGATGCACATGGCTAATGGTGGTGATCAACAGCAACAGATGCAATATCAACAAGGACCCCCTCAGCAAGTCGTCGTCCAGCAGAAGAAAGACCGTGGCTGCTTGACCGCTTGGTGGGTTTCCCTTCTCCCAGACAATCCATTCTACCCAATACCTGGCTCCGTTGGACGGCGTATGCGCCACTGGCGGAAGCAACAGTACATTTCAGATGCTCCACTGCACTCACCCAACTTGAAGGCATGACCTTGTCTGCAGAAATTGGAAGCTAACCTTCAATGACGTTTATAGTCTCGCGGCCCTCTGCTGTTGCTTCGTCGCCGAGGAAGGATGTGAATGTTGCGCCGACTGCTGCGAGTGCTGCGCGGACTGCTAGACCGAACGAAGATTTGGGTAGGGGCAAGGAGCAGATGAAGGCGAGATACACATCGAGGAGCACAAGCATGCAGTCGAGGGATTCGAGCGATAGCGGACAATCTGCTGGCTTTGGTTTCGGGGCTGCGGAAAGAGCTCCACAACCTGGGACTTGCCATTGTTTTCCTTTATTCCTGTGCTCGGGTTACGGCCGATAGGTGTAAATGTTGCGAGCTTATCCTACTCAATAGCGAAGCATGCTACTAATCTGGGTTCTATGAACCCGATGGCACCAGATGAAGGTCATGGGCGTTGAGCACACTTTATCTTGGATGCCCATCAAGCCTGAACATGGACATTCATGCCAACCACATGCCTTCGTGCTGCTTCCTGCTGACGACTGTCCTTTGTGATCGTCAACGTGAAGTAGCATTGTATTCCAAATCAGATCGTTATACTGCATACCTACATTTATCTTCTACAAGGTACCTACCCTAGAGAGAGAAAGGCCTACACCACATCTCACATCATCCAGCAGCCACTCCATCAACGCCAAAGACCATGTACGTCGTCATCACTCTCCATGCCGACCACGGGCAGTAGAAGCCCGAACATCAGCCTACCGAGAAGCCTTCCTTGCTCTTCTCGACGCTCGTTCTGGATCCTGAGGCATCCCCATCGAACCACGTAAATCAATAATAGGGAGTAGGTCAAGCCTTAAGGATATCTCCAATTCGCTCTACGATATGCCTCAAGCTTGTGCATGATGTCGATGATATCAAGACCCAAAACGTGCACAGCCACCGGGCGCCCGGCGCTGCGCCCGAACCCGCACTTCCTCATCACGCACCAATCGTCCACCACCTCCAAGGCTCCGAGTCCCATCCCAGATCATGCATGTTTGCTCGAAAGGCCCAAAGATGAAGTCTAAATAGGCTCGAGGCTTCCCAGTCCTAGTGTCCGCTGTCTGATGGCGTTATGCCATGGCTGAGTCTGCCTCGATGCATCACTTGCGTCGCTCTTCATGCAGTTCAAAGTCCTTTGGCGGACTGCACTGCCCCTACGCCATATTTCGCGACGAGCACACAAAGTACAATGGGGGAAGGGAGAGTTGGAAAATGGTGTCGGCCCCAAGTCCGATTCCCCGAGGTTGGTTGATGGGACGGTCTGATGCGAGAAACCGCAAACGGAAGAAGCCACCCAGGCTCAGCTGAAATGCATGGCGACGATCGGCCCTAGGACGGGAGCGAACATGGCACAGCACAGAGTGCGGCTTACTTTCCACTACAAGTCCTCGGTACCACACGAGGAGTTTCACATGTGAGGGCCAAGAACGACATTGCTACAGACGCATGTACTTACGGAGCGGACCTTCAAGCGCAACGGAAGGGAGCAGAATTCGATTTCTCGTTTTTAGTCAACTGGAGTAAGCCAACAGGAAGTGACTACGTACTCTGCCCCCCCCAGGTGGGCGCTTAGGTATCGAACTTCTGATCAAGGTGAGACAAGGACCCCAAAGGCCCTAGTAAGTCAGAGCTTGGACTCCCAATAATAATATTCTGTGCTACATATCCCATTGGAAGGTGTTAGCGAGGAAGCCACGCTAAGCCGATGCTGCGAGCGCGACTGCGAAAGAAGGCAACAAGGCGCTTAGCACGGGGGGGACGTCTCCCAACCCAGCATCTGCCTGATCCAGGTGGGAGTACGATACACCATTACGCAGAGCCTCATCTTCCTCCGATAGGCGGATGACCACGGCCACCCCCCCCTCCCCATTCCATGTGGAGGACGCTTGCCCTGACCGGACTGGACCGCTCTGGAAAGCCATCCTAATACACAACAGCCAGAACCCTTGGTGTTCCATTACTGGAAGATCACGATAAGCAAATTAATCGTGCCGTTATGGTTTCGTGGCAGACCAACAACGCACGTTCTAGCCATTGACAAGGTCCTTCTCCTAGGAGTTCGCGCGCGTCATCCGAGACGACTTCTCAGCCGCAATACAGGACATCGTTGACCTACCATGCCTTCCGTACGCGCCTATTCGACCTTGCACAGACGATAGCGTGTTGGCAAATGCGATTCCTGTCCTACGTGCGCAGTTGGGGGCTGAAGCTGGCTGCTGTCAGTGGATACGGATTTACTGCCCCTGCCGCAGCCTACCTTAGCCGTCCCAGCGATGCGGTACCACGTAGAAACAGGGCGTACATGACTAGCTTCGTTTGCTTGATCCTCTCCGTATTTGGTTCATGGAGTTGATAGCACCGTCTCCCATTGACAACATCTCTAAGCCCGTGACAAGCCACTATGGTTCGTGTCTGACCAGCTAGTCTGGCCCTAGGGTACGATGGCTTTGATGCAGGGGAGTGGTGCGACCCTTCTCGATGCGGGTTGAGATCCAGACGGCACATCCTCTCGCGAAATTTGTGTGGGCTTTCCTGCTAGCGCCGAGAGCTGGACGCTGGGCCTGCGCCCATCAAAGCACCCATCTACTAAACTTGACCAGGGAGGCTTGCCGGCAGACCAACCAACTGCACCCCCCCTGTGCGGCTCTGTGTATGTTACAGCATCTAATGAATGTAAAACGGTCGTAAAGTGAAGTCCTTGGTGTGGGTTCTATGAATCTTTGGTCTTAAAGTCTCTTTCTGCCCTGCACGAAGCCTTTGTAACTTCGCCTCCAAAATCATCGATGCCAGCTGATGCACATCACTTTGTGTTTAAACTCTACTTTATAGACAAGCTTCAAAACTCTCTTGCCTTGTGAGAGCTAGCGGTTAAATACTGCTGGGCTACCAGTCCGTCTTGAGGGATTACTTGTCTCGGTCTTCTTCCTATATCCTCCAGGTTCGCCTTGTTCGTCCGTCCTGGGCCTTGGAACCTTCTTGGCAGTTGCCTTACGGAGCTTTGACCCTACAGCTTGGGCTCGAGCAGACTGGCTGTCGCTAATCTTCATAACCTTCAATTCATGTTCGAAAACACTACTCCCTTTGACAGTGGGTACGAAAGTCTTCCACGACCGGCCTCTCACGCTGGCAACATGGATGATCAAATGCCTATTCTTGTGTCGCAGTACTCTCTAGGTGCCGATTGTTCTGACCACAGCCTGGATCTAGCCTTTCATTGTTTAGACGCTCGGAACAATCCCAGCATGCAACGCTTTTTGCATAATGATCATCAACCGTCGTTCTATGCCAATCCGCAGTCATGGAGCCCAGCGACAGATCCCAGATGGTCGAAATCTGTCGTCGAGCAGGGCTACCAAAGACCTCACTTGGAGAATCCCTGGCAAAGGCCCGCTGAATACCCAAGTCCTCCTTGGAATTCGGCAAGGCATGAGGAAATGGCAATGGACGGAGAATCCATATCCAGCGGCAGTGTTTGGAGTCCTTGCACGAACGAGACATACCCAGAGCATGAAGTCACTGCTCATCGACCGTCCCTGACCCCCGACCTATCTAGCCACAGCCCTTCTCAGAACGTGGAAGCAAGTTCAAGCTTCTGTGCAGATCTATCTTATGAAGGCTCTACCTCCTTTGCGTATGTCGCCCCATCAGCCATATACCAACCTCCAGAGGCAGAAGTAAATGTCATGAATGACGGGGATGACGATGCCGAAGGTGAATCTGAGGACTTCTCGGCGGATCAGGCATTTCAGGAAGCTGGGAAAGCACCATACTACGGCGCTCAAACCAGCTACGCAGTTTCAAAGTCAGGCCCTATACTCCCGGCTCCGGAAGAGGAGCGCAATAGGCTTGCAGGGAACGGTGTCTCCGTCTACTCGGCCAATGTAGAGGACGAGGAAATAGAGCTCGATCTCAAGGACGACGAAGGCTCTGACTACAAGCCGTCAAAGCGAATCAAAGCCAGCCACGCCCGCCGCTCGTCTCGCCCAAGCAAGCCGACAGAGGCCCTTGCCTCTCCACACTCCACGCGTCGAGCCTCCAATCCTCTCTCCAAACCTGCCAAAATTGCCAAGCAACCGAGCAACAAGAACCGGACCATCCAACCCAACGCCTTCTCGCCAACCCTGCTAGCCCACCAAAAGCCCTGCACCTTCTGCCCGCATACCTGCCCCTCGACCTCCAGCCTCAACAAACATATTCTTACCGCCCACACCCGCCCTTTCACCTGCGCTTTCGCTCGCTATGGCTGTCCGGCCACTTTCGGCTCCAAGAACGAGTACAAACGGCACGTCTCCTCGCAGCATCTCCGGCCTGGCGTCTACCGATGCGACATTGGCGGTTGCATCCCGCAGCCAAGGACACAGCGCAGGAAGTCTTCCTCGGTATCTTCCCTCTCCAGTGAGGGAGCGGCGCATGGCTACAACGAGTTCAACCGTAAAGATCTCTTCACACAGCACGTCCGCCGCATGCACGGGCCCAGCAACTCGGCGCCCAAGCCTGACAAGGAGGCTTTCGAGTTCCGGCTGGAGCAGATCCGACTGCGTTGCTGGATCGAGCTTCATGATCCGCCGCCACGGACCGTGTGTGGGTTTTGTCGCCGCACTCCCTTGGCGCAGGGAGGGGGAGAGGGGAAAGAAGTCGTCTTCGAGGGAAACAGGGGGTGGGAGGACAGGATGGAGCACGTGGCGCGGCATCTGGAGAGAGGCCAGCTGGCTGAAGAAGAGGAGGAGGACGAGGGGTTGAAGGAGTGGATGGTGAAGGAGGGGCTGATGCAGTGGAGCGCGAAGGAGGGGAGATGGAGAGTCGTTGGGATTGCAAGGAAGAAGGGCGACGAGAATCAGGATGCGGAAGGCGATGTGGATTGATGACTTCCTGGAGTCGCGAGAAGGTACTCAGGCGACGATACGACGTTCACGCTGTTATGAATCACGGCCTTGGTTTGGGATGGGGCGCTGGTATGCCCAATGCCTGCATGGACTCGTCTGCATAGATCTCAATTACAGTGTGGGCAATTAAATGTACTCAAGCTTTTACCATTACTCATCTCGATAGTCGGAGTGTAGGTAGTGATTGCGTACCAGCCCATCAACCGTGTATGAATTGACTCTTCGGTCGCTGCAATGCCAAGGCACTGGTTCGGCTAGAAGCGGATCGTCGCCAAGATATCAAGCCGATATCAGCCGTTCGATGGAGACCTGATCTCCATCCAATAAGGCTTGTACCAAGTGATTCTTGCCCCGGCGACCTCTGCTACGTTCGATGCGCTCTATCTTGTAACGGTATGTCTGTTTGGCGGTTTGGTTATGATGGCGCTTTTCGCCCTGAAGGATCTGATAGGTAATTGTGGGTTCCCTACTAAGAATCGGCAAGCACTCCTTATATTGCAGCTTGTTGCGATCTTTTAGCGAAAGGTACTTTGTATAGATGCTCCGACTCAAGTGACACCCTGACACTAAGCACTGCAGGGACTGCATATATCCTTTCTGCTATCTCTCTAGCTGCGTCCTGTCTTGAATATGACTTCATACCTCCGCACTTAGCGCTCCGTCGCCGGCGGTGTTTTCCGACAATCTCGACAACAGGATAGGTATTTTTGTACGGACAACCTTCTTAGCACATCTTCTGCAAGTCTTCAGATCGCTACAATATACGATCAGCTATCATGCTCAATGCCACTTCAAGTCCTGCATTACACGTGCAAAGTGACGAGCAAGATGGAGACTTGCCTACGGATTGCACGAAATTGCAGACTGCTATCGTTCCGTTAGAGCAAGCCCAAGCAGAGGCGCAGGCGCCATTACTCTCAGCACCGCCTCCAGATGGTGGTCTTCGTGCATGGTCTCAAGTCTTCGTAGGGCATTTGGTCAACTGTCTAACATGGGGGTTTGCAGCCTCATTCGGCGTATACCAATTGCACTATACCGAGACTTTACTCTTGCCTCCTTCACAAATCTCATGGGTGGGGTCAGTTCAAATCTTCTTGACGTTTGCCATCAGCGCCTTCTCTGGACGTTCTGCTGATGCCGGCTATGCTCGTCATGCGGTCCTTGCTGGTACCACCATGTGTGTGCTGGGCACGTTCATGACAAGTCTGGCGAAGACTTACTGGCAAATTTTCCTAGCACAGGGTATTTGTACCGGCATAGGTATGGGCGTTATGTACCTGCCAGCCGTGACTGTTGTAGGAACATATTTTGCTAGGAAGAAAACCATGGTATTGGCTATTGCGGCAGCTGGGGGTGGGACAGGGAGTGTGGTGTTTCCGGCTATTGTTCAGTATCTAATACCCCAAGTTGGTAAGTACGCCGTTTTCTGACTGTCCATAATTTCACGACTGTCTTGCTAAGACACACGTCTTCCCTTGAAGGCTTCCCGTGGGCAGTCCGGTGCGCTGGATTTGTCGCACTCTGCTTCGCCATTGTTATCAACTTACTACTCCGACCGCGTCTACCACCTCGAAAAGGTGGACCAATAATTGATTGGGCTGCCTTCCGTGAGCCGCCATATGTGCTCTTCGCAATTGGTATGTTCCTGATATTCTGGGCCCTCTACTTTGGCTTCTTCTACGTAGGTCTTGGCACCCTTTATGAGCCAGCTTGGGAGAAGACAGCTTGACGGATTACAGCTCAACACCTTTGCACGCAAGACCATCGCCTTCAGCGACTTAGCATCAATCAATCTACTCCTCATAAGCAACGCAGTCGGCATTCCCATCCGTCCACTGCTCGGCTACATCTCAGACCGTTGGTGTGGCCCCATCAACCTTCTCGTCCCCCTGTCCGCAATTCTAGGTTTAGTGATCTACTGCTGGATGGCAGTCACTACGCGAGCAGAAAGCTATGCCTTCGCTGTGGTGTATGGGCTGGCCACTGCTGCTGTGCAGGGGATTTTTGTCGGGGCATTGGCGTCGTTGACAAAGGACCTGAGTAAGACTGGCACGAGGTTTGGCATGGTTTGCTCGATCCTGGCGTTCGCTACATTGACGGGACCACCGATTGCAGGAGCACTGATCGAGAATGATGGTGGAGGATATAGGACGGCGCAAGTGTGGGGTGGGACGGTGATTCTATTGGGATCTCTGACTGTGGGCGCAGCCAGGGTTTATGAGACGGGGTTGAGGGTGAGGATCAAGATGTAGAAGTCAGAGGCTTTTGCTCGGCACTCGCGGTGGTTTTCTACACGTCTTCCAACTATACATTCAGAGTGACTGAGATCAATCTGCCCTGCCATACATAAACAAAAGCAATACTTCGGAGGGAATGAATGGTTCCGCGGCCTGAGAGCGCCAAGAACTTGGAAGCGTTTCGCATGCGCTAGGATACCCTCCTTGAGCCTGAGATCCTCACACAACATGTGAACTCAGGACTGTCACCAGACTAGAGCAGCAGATGACTGTAATGCCGACTGAGCTACATCCCCAGCATGTCCAGGAAGACCCGGAAGCACTTGCTTGTGCCTTGCCTCAGTCCCACTCCGCCTTTTCCTCCCGCGACAAAAGATGGATTGTCGTGCTTGTTGCTTTCGCAGCATGGTTCTCTACCCTCAGCAGCTTCATCTACTTCCCAGCGATTCCGGCGCTGGCAGAGAGCCTCCACACATCCATTGGAAGAATCAATATGACTGTGACCTCGTACCTCATAGTCTCAGGAATCGCGCCGTCTATAGTGGGTAATGCCGCAGACTTGACTGGGCGAAGACCAAGTCTTGTCATTGCACTATCTATCTACGTAGCGGCGAATATCGCTTTGGCCGTTCAAGACTCGTTTTGGGGGCTTTTTTCCCTCAGAATGGTACAAAGTGCTGGCATTTCAGGTGTGACTGTTCCCTACGTCGCTGAGTACGCGCCTTTGTTATGATCTTCTCATGAGCACTGACCCTACTTCGATCCAGGAGTTTATGCAATAGCGTATGGAGTGGTTGCAGATATAACATGTCCTGCTGAAAGAGGCTCGTTCGTGGGAATGGTCTCGCTTGGGTAAGTATGTTGCGCATCTCCGATGAAGCGGCACTATGGATGCCCATCTGCTTGATATCAAGCATGAATATTCATAGCTGCCTAGGACAAATTCAGCGCCAAGCGTGGGACCTATAATTGGTGGTGTTCTCGCTGCTCGATTAGGCTGGAGATGGATCTTCTGGTTCCTCGCTCTCATGTCCGGGACCTGTCTGGTGATCATAGCCCTGGTACTACCAGAGACATCGCGCAACGTTGCCGGTAATGAACATCGGAAGGTGTCAAGAACCTTTAGGGTACTGATCCCGTGTCTTGGATCATATGGGGATCTCCAACGCTCGCCGGACACATCACAGGACAAGGCCAACTCCAATTACAATCCTCTCAATTGCATAAATCTATTCAGGCGCAAAGACACTTCAAGTATCATCATCGTCTTCGGCATGCTGTACATGGCCTACTCCTGCCTTCAAGCTTCTCTCTCTTCACTTCTCATAGCTATTCATCAGTTGACGGAGTTACAAATTGGGCTCAGCTACCTCCCATTTGGTCTAGGATGCGCCACCGCAGCTTACCTATGGGGTAGACATCCATCATCCCCATCTTAAATCGATCGGTCATTGATTCTAGGTGAAATAGGTAACATGCTTGATCGCGATTTTCGCACAATGGCAAAGCTGAACACCGCTTCCGTCGATAGGACGCAAGATGATTTTCTGCTCAGTTTTCCGATCGAGAAAGCACGTATAAGGAGCTTCTTCTACCCTTGTGTTACTGCCATTGTTACGATCGTCGGTTATGGTTGGAGTTTGAAATTCAGAACTCACTTGGCCCTACCTTTGAGCCTGCAATTCGTCATTGGGGGAGGATTGCAATGCTGTTCCACAACGCTGAACACTCTGCTACTAGACTTACATCCACAGAACCCCTCCACTGCTCAAGCAGCTTGCAATCTTGTACGATGTGGACTCGCTGCGGCTGGCATAGCGCTAACGAATGTTCTCATACCACATATTGATGTTGGCTGGTATTTTACTTTGCTGGCGGCTTCCGTCATGTCATGCATTCCACTGCTTATTATCGAGCGCAACAAGGGCTTACGGTGGAGACAGGAGAAAGCAGATGTTGCCTCCCTTCAACAGATCACGCATTGAATGGTGCTGTTTTGACTACAGGACGGTCCGAGACCACCCATAAGGGTTCAATTCTCAAGGGAAACGGGCAAAGAGCCTGGGACTCAATCCTTCGCCCACCACTCACCCCCGTCACTCCGTTCTGCCCTAACGCTCATTGCTCCATAGTGTCCCCCGCTGTTTGAGATATATACCTTTGTACTAGGTAAGCAAGTTCATTATAAGCTCTAGAGAATCGTGTCAATTAACACCGACAGAGAATCATGGGCAGCGAGAGACTGACTGTTGACGGACATGCGTTCCAGGAACATGGGCTGAGTACATGAGCCTGGTCTTACAGCTATACAGGCGGTTTCGATCATCCCACTGGTCCACAGGCTCGCTAGGCTTCATATGCCGTAGATACTCTCGCTGATACGCCTTCGCCTTCATGCGGTGGTGCTCTGTCCGCCACATGCCGATCTCCATCTCATTGTGCGCATAGTATGAGCAAGCGTCGAATATGAGAATATTACCAGTTCCGAGTTCGGTGCCAATGTTTCCTTCCCACAAGTCACCATGGATGAGACAAGGCTTCACAGACCGGCCTTCCGATTCTAGATTGCCGAGAAGGATCGGTATCACTTCTTTGACGGTTCGACCAACGACTTCCTCGAGCTCTCTCCATGGACCATTGACTACAAGGTCCAGTTGCAGGACCCCAAGCAGCATCTTGCCAAAGAAAGAGGCCCAGCTGGTGTCGCAATCTACGACCTGCGGAAGTCTTCCGTCGTATGTTGGAACATGGAAACCGAATTTGCCGGTTGGTGAGATGCTGTTCTTGTGGAGTTCGGAAAGAAGTCTGCCTAATTGAAGCGGGTCCGGTAATTCGTCGCTTATGTCGACGAAATCACACACGAAGAAATAGGTCGGCGGAGATTCTATCTTGAATTTGCCATGCCCCCGTGGTCGTGGTACTGAGCGTGGTACGACCTGGTGCAATGCATTCATAGCTTCAAATTCTCCTTCAAGCTGTGCTTTGCCCGATGCTTCGGTAGCACACTGTTACAGACCAGTCTCATAATCGGCATATCAAATCATCAAAGAGGTGACATATGAAACCCAAAAGCGTACTTTAAGGAAGAATCGCTCTACCGACCCATCAGAGGTATGGGCCGTGATCCGAGCGGTCACCGACCATGCTGAGGATCCATAACTGTCGGCACTCTCAACAGTGAGACCTGCTGGCAATACTATTTCACCAGCTCATCAGTTGGTTCATGGTCTCACGTTGAGTCGTGGATCCATTCACCTTCTAGAACTGCGTCGTCCAATGGGAAGCTCCCTGCGATTTCTGGATGGTGGTTGGCTTCACGCTCATGAGCTTGTACATGATGAACACTTGCAGCCATTTTGAGAGTCTCAGCGCATATATTTTGCCTTATTCATTCTGTTGTTCGCTCCGCCGCAAACAAAGCTGCGGACCTGGACAGAAAACTATCAGCAGAAATGCATCTGGGCCCTCCTTGGATTAGAGGATCAAATAGGCCGAGATTTTGAGATCTGCAGCGCGGGCGCTCGGATCCTCGCGTCGGCCGCTCTTTTCTCTTTAAACCAGAAAGGATCCACCGACCGGGTCTAGCTGCGCCCAGTAGCCTATCAGCAGATTTGACACCCACACTGATCGGATGCACGCAACCGACCGCCAAATGTTCCCCGACGGCTAGGATACCCATGCGGCTCGGTCTACGCCCGCAGTGCAACAGAGGAAGGGAAGAACATCTCGAACTCTCAATTACTTATGGGTCATTGAAACATACTGGTGATGGGTCAATTATCATTAGAGCGTGGCAGGGTCCGCAAGCACACCCACAGTATAACATCCCTTATGTCAACTCTGTAGTGTCCAAAGTTTTCCGCCACGATGGTGAACAAGACCTCCATTTCCTGCAGCTGCGACTAATCAATGCTCTTAGTTCAAAAGGTTTCGTGGACGCAAAGGCGGGACGAAAGGGCCGCCAGCTCCAGCTGACAACCAATTGCCTTATCGCACTTCTGATCCAACTGTCACAGAACAGGCCTCCAAGGAAAGGGCGCTATCACCAAACTCAGGTGTATACCCAAGAAACCGTTCTGCCTCCACAGACCCTGAAAGACGTCGTAGCGCTGCCTCGAAATTCGAGATCTCGCAAGCAGGACTCGCTCTTCCTTCGCAAAGATCGCGACAGTCATCGCGAGATCGGAGAGACGATCCGCGTGGGCTGACAGTTCTGTTCACGCCACTAGAATTCCGCTCTGCTGATGTTATCTTCATTCATGGGCTGGGTGGCTCCAGTCACAAGTCATGGTGTAAGAACCAGGACCCGGATCTCTTTTGGCCAAAATTATGGCTTCCGGCCGAGTTGGAGCTGGACTCGGCAAGAATCTTAACATATGGCTACGATGCACACTTTGCATCTACTGGGCCCACTTCGGCGTCGAACATCAACGATTTTGCTAAGGCCCTACTTTACGACATGAGATTTGCAAACGACGACGATGCGAAAAACTTGAGTATCGGAGAGGTGGAATGCTTTGAGCCAATTCCACCTTACGGAAGCTGACTCTTGCAGGTTCCGATTATCTTCGTCGTGCATTCTATGGGCGGGCTGGTTTTCAAAAGGGTAAGTCAAGGTTCACCTCAATAAGATTCTTTCGTGCGCTAAGGGGTCCGATGCAGGCTTATCTCTTGGGTCGTGACAATCCAGATTATTGTGATCTGATCAAACGGGTGCAAGCGGTATTGTTCTTATCCACGCCACACCGCGGCACGAACCTGGCGCTCATCCTCAATCGAATTTTGTCTGTGTCCTTTGCTGGTCACTCGCAGAAACAGTATATATCTGATCTGAACAAGAATTCGTCTACGCTTGAAGATTTGAATGAAAATTTCCGAAACGTCGCCTCTCAGTTGCAAATTTTCAGCTTTTACGAGACACTCGCGACTAATGTATCCTTCAAAAGTCTCGTGAGTATTCCAAAGCGGTTTGACATCTGTAATCATGCTGATGAGTGGTCAGATGGTACTGGAGAAAGACTCGTCCATTCTCGGATATCCCGGAGAGATCTCCAGGCCTCTTGATGCGGATCATCATGGCGTCTGCAAATTCGCAACCGCTGAAGACACAAACTACAAGTCGATATTGGCGGCCTTGCAAAGTCTCGTCAGGCAGTACTGTAATCCACGTATGCATCGAGTATGGATATACAGCCGCGGCATTTTTGTCTGACATCGAACCTTCTAGGGCGTCGGACTCTTCAGTCGAGTTCCGAGACAGAAGTGCAGTTAGTAGCCGATCTACTCGCCATTCCCGGACGGATCGACGAAGAATATTTGGAATTGCAGAATCAATGGCGGCCTGGAACTTGTGGTGCCGTACTCGAAACCTCAACTTTAAGGGATTGGCTGACAACTATCGATCAACCGGGCATTGTGTGGGCGCATGCACGACCAGGCAGCGGAAAATCCGTCCAGTCATCGTTCCTCATCCGGCACTTGAAGGAATCCGGATGCCATTGTGCTTACTTCTTCTTTAGGTATATGGACTCCACAAAGCGGTCACTCAAGACGCTACTCTTGTCTATAGCATCGCAGCTGGCCGATGAATTACCTGCTTACCGACAGAATTTGATCAATCTTTACAAGAACGGGTTGCGCCTTGACAAGGTCGATGCCAAGGTCATTTGGCAGAAGTTATTCGTATCTGCATTGTCTATCGACGGATATTCGAGGCCAATTTACTGGGTGATTGATGCCCTGGATGAATGTGATTCACCCAGTGCTGTCGTCGATATTCTTTCAAGCATTTCCGCTTTACGAGCTCCGGTCAAAGTCTTCGTTACCAGCCGCGACCTGCCGGCTATCAAAAATGCCTTTTCCAGGATAACATCTTTCCCAACAGACGATCTGTCTCTTGATGACAATGTGGAAGATATTCGCTTGTGTGCCGAAATGGAGATACAGAACATGCTCGGCAGCCAGGCTATCAAAATGGACCTCGTAGACCAGGTTGTCGAGCGTGCCGAAGGTAATTTTTTGTGGGTCAGTCTGGCAACCAGGCAGTTGGGACATTGCCACAGTTCTGAAGAAGTCCAAGATGTACTAGGATCACTTCCCTCCGGTATGGACGCTCTTTACCAGCGGATGGAGGCGACCATTTCGCGCCTCAACAGGACAGTGGATAGAAATTTATCGCGTGTAATCCTGAACTGGGCTATGTTTGCGAGGAGACCGCTGACAAGATCAGAACTCTTGTCCGTCCTGCAACCGGAATTTCCAGAGCCACTTGATTTTGGTCACATGATTAGCGAGACCTGCGGGCACTTTGTTGTGCTAAATACTAACGGGAAAGTGATTATGATACACCAGACAGCGCGTGAGTATCTAGCAAAGGCTCAAAATCTGCCCTTCTCATTTGAATCAGGGGTGGGGCACGAAACACTGTTTTCTAAAGCTATCTCTTTGTTCCTTGATACGTCCATACGCTCCAAGCTACGAAGGAACACCCTGCCCGAATTTTATCAGTACGCAGCGACATCGTGGCCATACCATCTCAGCTCTGTCTCAAGCGCCTCAGACCCAACCATGGATATCTTGGTCAGATTCTTCAAAGGTACTCAAGCACTCTCATGGATTCAGGCGCTGGCGATGTTGGGCCAGCTCAAAGTTATGGTCTATGCCTCTCGCCACATAAGCACCTTTTTGGGGAAGCGTAAAAAGCTTGATGCTTCGAGGATGCCCCTTCTCCATCGACTATCCGACGTGAGTCTTCTCGAGAGCTGGGCTACAGATCTGTTGAGAGTATCCGGCAAATTCGGTATCCATTTGCTACAGGACCCGACCGTCATCCATAGAATAATTCCAGCATTCTGCCCTAGTAACTCAATGGTTTTTAAGTACGGGAAACGGTCCAATTTACAGGTATCTGTTACCGGCATCACAGACTCAGAATGGGATGATCGTCTCGCCAGAGTATCTGTCGGATCCAGCCACAAAGCCTCAATGGTCCTCTGCTACGGCAAATATCTAGCTGTCTCTACCTTGGCAGGGTCTGTTTTCATTTGGAATACATTGACCTATCAACTACTTGCAACACTAGAGCATCAGCAGCATCTGTTCAAGATTTCTTTTAGCAATTCTGGCGAACTACTAGCCGCCTATGGTATAACGACAACAACCATTTGGAATACATCTTCCTGGCAACGTCTCTATACGCTATCGAACATCACCACTTTTCGACCCCTATGCATAGCATTTTCAGAAAATGATTCTATGATCATGATAGCGACAAACACTCGAAAGCTACTACGGTCCCGCTTGGAAGCCCATCCGGTCGCATCGGCATGGGAACCCTTTCAACCAAACGTTATGGAGGAAAATGTGTCAATATCCGGCGCGTTCCTCAATTCACCGACTGCTATAGCCTTCAATCCTGATATGACTGAGCTCGCTGTGGCCTACAGGGGCTTCCCTCTCACAATCTGGTCTTTGGACGATGAACAGCCTATCAGCAGATGTAAACGTCGTGTGGGGCCCAGTAACGGACCGCAAAAGACCTGGACAGGAGTGAACAAAATCTGCTGGCATCCTACAAGTGGCGACTTGCTGGGCATATATACAGATGGCGTGGTATTCAAATGGCACCATGTGGAAGAAATCCACGAGGAACTAAAGGCTACCGGTACCGACGCTACGCCATCGGAGATCGTATGCAGCCCTGAGGGAACCGTCTTCGCCACAAGTGATGTAAACGGGACGATCAGACTCTACAATTTCCAATACTTCTCGATGGTATATCAGCTCTCGTCGGAAGACATAGTCACTGCGTTGTGCTTTGCCCCCGACGGCCGGAAATTCTATGATCTTCGAGGCTCCTTCTGCGACGCATGGGAGCCGAACGCCTTGACTAGGCTTTCGGATACAGAAGAGAGAGCTATTGACATGGAAACAGAAGCCAGCAGCACAATCCTCTCGCTGTCGAACTCGGAAGCTTTCGCCGACGCCCAGGTGGCCATAACAGCTTTGGCGGTGGGTTCACACGATGCATTAGTTTACATCGGGAACGAAGAAGGCGCAGTCGAAGTGATTGATATAGACGGCAAGAAATTGCAAGTCATCAGCGCTTCTGGCGAGCAGATGTGTATTGATCATCTTGCATGCTCACAGCATGGCACTTACTTGGCCTATACCAGTCTCGATGGGAAGTTGGCGGTTCTTACAAACGAAAAACCTGCGGTTGGTATGAAGCTCCCGGAGACTTATCGAGCAATCAAGGAGGCAGAGCTGGAATCTGTTCTAGGACCGTTGAACGAGCTCCTATTTAGCCTTGACTCCTCACATCTTCTTGTGGCAGGTCAGAGCTCCGCCCAGATCTGGAAAACTGCAGAGCGTCCAGTGCAGCGAACAGTCCTAGCCGATTCTTCCGTGGGCCTAGCAAAATGGTTGAATCATCCGTGCACATCTGGCGAAGTTCTTGCCATCAGCCCCACAACCATATACGCCTACAACTGGTCGACACAAGAAATGGTTCACCAGTGGTCACTGATTCTCCCAAAAGACGATGCCGTTGTTACATCTGACCACAGCGACTCAAGACCGAGCCTCTCGCGGAATAGCACCTCACAGAGCGCATTCACTACGCTAGGCCAGACGAGCCTAGCAATCGAGGACATAATTACTTCGCAGAACCGGAAATCATTGATAATCACCATTTCCATGCCAGATCTTGAGAAGAAGCGCCATTCAAAAACCTACATCCTGGACACCGAACTCTTGCGCTCTGGCAGTGAAGAGTTCTGCCAGATCATCGAACTCAGATCTCTGCCTTCTGCTGTCAATCGATCACTTCTGAAGCCACTTGCTATGCTAGACTCAGATCGACTCATTTTCCTCGACACATCCTTCTGGGTCTGTACATGGCGCGTGGGAAATCTTGAAGGCCCAGTCGAAGCCAAGGTGGTCAGGCACTACTTCCTGCCCACTGATTGGGTCACTAGCGGAAGTCTGAGCCTCTGCCGGATGCTGAGTGATGGAAGCCTTGTTGTTGCGAGAGGAAGAGAAGTCGCTGTTGTCAAAAGTGCCGTGGCTACGGATTGGTAAAACGTTCGACTTCGTTCATGCTGTACTGCAACAAGGGTTTCCGAGCTATGCGAAAGAATCTTGCTGTGCAACGGAACACAACCACTCTCAAACCTAGGTCTCGGATCAGGATCGCACTTGGGGCCTAGCGTCGGGTTCTAATCTGTTAGGAGTTTCGGATGGATATGAGGTGGTGTATTGCAGAGAATGAGGGCTAGGGATGCGTAGGTGCTAGGGGGGTTGGGGGGTGGGTGGGGGATGATGGGATGATATGGGGGTGGAGGGTGAGGTGGTAGGTGGAGGTGGTTTGGGACGTAGGGGGGGAAGGGTGGAGGGAGGTGAGGGAAGTGGAATATGTAGCTTTGATTATGTATGGGAGATGAGGAGGTCTTTGGGCTTAGGGTACACGATATCAGACGCGATCAATACCTGGCCTCAAGCTCAACCCCCACCCCAACGACTAGAGGCCGAAAGCGAACTGGCGCCACGAAAAGCGTGCATCGAACCGCCCACTTATACACCGTCGAAAAGCTCTTCCCCATCAGAACCTCATCTCTCGAAATGCACAGTCAGCTTCTCCTGCAGAGAGGGCTCTTGGGAGGGTACAAGCTAATGTATAAACCACCGAGGTAAATGCACATAATGAGTCTGGCGAGAGCGTTTTAGATAGCCATTGGGCTGATGTTGTGAAGGAGATTATAGGCAACAAGCGGAATACAGCTGTCAAAGTTGACTAACGGCTAGATGTTCGTCTAACGCTGTCTAGTAAGCCTTCAATGGATTGGTTGTAAATGTATGCGCATAATATAACGTTTTGTGGTTTTGGTTTTGTGGCATTGATGGTGCATGGTGTTGGGTGGACGTCGATATGTGGCGGAAGAAATTCTCTCTAGCAGAGGCTAGGATGTGACCGAGTCCATCATGAAGGAGCTGAGTAGGAGGTTTCCACTTCTAGTCTCTGGTATAGCTCTAATCAGAGCGGACTGTTGTTGTTGTTGTTGGGCACATAATGCAGATTTCTTGAACAATGGGAACTGAGCAGCTGAGTGGCTCATGTAATTAGGTATCTGTAGCGACACAGTAATATGACCGAGAATTATAGAATACAGAAGAGACAAGAGTGGCTTCTCGGAGATACTTTGGTCGACGAAATCCTTTAGCGCTTGTTTGCTGCCCTACAGCTCTTGTTGGCAATTACTCCTTGTGTTGTAGCCCTTTCATCAACAATCTGGAAAGAGGCGTAGCGAAGTACCGTATACGCGGCGTTTCTGTGGTCTCTCCTTCCTCGTTGAGGGCTCCGTTGTGGGTTTCGAAATGGAGAAGGAATGGATAGGTTAGTGCCCTTCTCCTTTTATTTTGACTTTCTTGTGGCCCTCGATGTATCTTAAGATACCGACCAAGGGTTGAATGGAACGGTTCATTATTAAAACCACTTCTTGCCCCTCGTGACTTCCTTCACTGGCACAGGCATGGTGACACACGTCCAGTTATCTGTCCGCCCCATAGCAACGGCCCATTCACCGCTTGCCTTCATCATATCCATCCGATCTCTATTCATCCAGAACGTCGCTTCTCCCTGCTCCGCGTCCCATGCAAAGGTCGTAATGACGGTAAGCCCCTTGCCCTGCAGTTCTCGACACGCGTTGCGCTTCGAGCTAGGAATTCGCTCCTCGATCTCAGGTTGCAGCAAAAGTCGTAAGTCGGGGTCCCCGTAGTAGTTGCCACCGTTGTATTCTGGAGCTTTGGACACATCCAATCCAGTGGCGTCTTTGAGCAGCTTTTGGTGCATGAATAGTAGATTGTAAACTGGTAGATCGGGGTAGAATTCAAGCACTGGTGTGGGAATGAAGGTATAGGATAAGATGCTCGATGGCTCGGGTAGAGAAGTGGTGAATAGCGGAAACGTCAGCACTGGCTGGAACATTACAGCAAGAGTTGTCATCTCAACGGTCCAAGGCGCCGTCGAGAGACGCTTCATCGGCACCACCATTTGCGCTTCTGACGTTTTGAGGGGGCTGGTTTGCGGTGGCCGCGCCGACGTCACGACCCTGTCTTCAAGAAACTGCTCCAGGACTTCAGACAACCAATGTGCGGGGTAAGCTGACTCTTTGAGATGTATGAAGACTCTGAAGTATATAGTTAAGTTAAGTGGAGAGTATACGCGCAAGGTCGATGGCTGTGTGCCCAAACGATCAACTGGCAGAGTGATCTTGAAGAACAATGCGAAAAGCCATCGCTGCAACGATGTTCGTGGGAGCAATGCTGTATAATCCAGTTGAGAGATGCTGGATCGAGACCATCTAGTATAGTCTGACAGGTACTCTTTGTTCTCTTGGCCAAAGTGCTGCGCTCGAATGCTTCGTAAGTCTGTTTTCCGAAGCGTCTCCGTACTCATCTCACGTACTGCTTCGAGGCCCATTTCTTTCAAAGGTCCAACATCCATGTTGCGTCGTGCACGGAGTGAGAGATTGCATAGACCCTTGTGGATTCTCTCGATCAGGATGTCATCACCTTGGTTTGGCTTTTGCACTATGCACATCAGTTGCTTGACAGCCTCGGGCTCACTGACGAGCAGGTACTCCGTGTAATAGTCGGGAAGGCCTTTCCATAGTGGGGTGTTGAGAAGACAATTCGATGCTATGGCTGAATTTAGATTTCTCTTAGTTACCGGCATGGCGAAAAGAACCGAGGTCAGAATGCCGCCAATGTAATCTCTATTAGTGGTTAGCTCTGGATCTGTGTCCACGATTAATAGATAGGGGGTACTAACGGAATGTTACTGAGATGGACTTGATCGTACTCGGTAGGGAAGTTGTCAGCACGGTCGAGAGTTCTGTATCTGATTGCTTCCAGGACATCACTGATCTCACCATGAATGACCTCGACGACAAGCCGATCTTGCAGTCTCTGAATGGCAACGGCGACGCAAGCAAAGAATTTGGCGGCGTAGGCATACAGAGTCGGGTCTTCTGTTGGTTCATCAAGACCTATGTGCAGATAGAATCTAGTCATGATAGCGAAGGGATCGAAGGCGAGGATCAATTTAAGGTCACCTTTATAGGCTTGGTCTTCGGGCCACTCTTCGTCCATTAAGGTCAAATTGATACTCCAATTTTCAGCGACATGTGTTTTCGCCTTCTGCCAATGTTTCTTGTCTGCGCGGGCCGTAGAGGATGGGCTCATGCTGCTTTGCCCAGGGCCCTGATGCCCAATATGCACCTGTCTTAGCGAAGAAGCTCCGTTCTGTTGCCAAAGCAGGTGGAAAGGTATTCGATTCAGCGGACTTGAGATACTTAGTGTGCACTCGCGTTACTTCTGCCACATTATGCCTAATCTTTAGGCTGCCATGCCAGGAATCAAGAGTCTTGAGCAGCAGTACCTTGTCTCGCTCATATATGTGGACCCATGCAGGAATTCCATTGCCTGATTGTAGCGCAGCGACCACTCGCTCAATGGTGACTTGTATGTGTCCGGATACGCGTTGTAGCACCACAGATGCAATGTAAAGGAAGAAAATGGTTGTCAGGATATCTCTTCGCTTGTTCTCGCCCAATTCCTTTATGCGCCCTAGGTCGTTGAGGAGGAAGAACATCAAAAGATCACGTGCGAGAGTCTCCGGTTTGATATCGTTGATCGTTAAGTGGTACTTTCTGGTTGGGAGCCGCAGGAATTCCCGTTCCAGCTGATCGACCTTTAGCAGGGTGGCGTACATGTTTCGAGCGTCCCCAATGCCTCCAAAAAGGATTGAAATGGACCGATCGGACTGATCAAGCATACTGGCATCAATCTGCGAACAAGCCTCATCATGCCAACCACGTAATGTTCTCTCACAGGGTCAAGCGACGGTAGATACCTAGGCAGTTGTTGGAGACGGTCTCGACGATACTTGTGCTCGTTTGGTAGCGAGGAGTTCGCGAGCCTTCGACAGATGAATTCCATGACTGCCTTGTCTCCACTCTCCGAGACCCTGTTCAGCGCGTCCACGGCGGCCTTGGGATCATTGGCTTGTAAGTATGACTTGACTAGGCGCGGCACAAGTTTCTGTTCGAGAGCGCTCGACTTGTTTTTGTCCAATCCTAGCGCTGTGTCGATGTCCTCGATACATTGGGCATAAAGGCCCATTTCATAATGGGCAGCTGAAAGATTGGAGTGGGGTGATGGATCTCCTGGCGCAATTGCTGCAGCTTGTTGGTAAAACTCGATAGCTGGTTTGGGCTGTAAGCTTCTCCCTCACGCGATCAGGTTCATTGTACCTTCTGGAATGTTTTGAGACTTGTAGCACACATTCCCCTTTTGTCTTAAGACTTCGGATTCTGATGATCGGGAAGTGCTTTCTTGAACAGGATTCTTCTCGACCTTCATCACCATAACTTCGAATCAACTCAAGTATCCAAAGGGCTCAACAGTTATTTATCGAAGATCTGTACTTGTAGTCAGCTGACCCAACTGTAGACCAGTAGGTCGCTGAAGGAGCAAGCTATAGAGCAAGGCTACTTTACGATGGCGTTGATACAAGAGCTTCCTTTGTAATCCTTCGACATTGGTAATACTACGTCAATGAGTGTTGACTTGCGTAGATGATGGATGCGTCAGCTAGACGTACAATTGCCTTCATGTGAAAAACTTGATGAAGCGCTACTTTATTAGCTGGCTCGAAGTTTCTCCTCGGATCTAGATTTAGCGCTTTTACAACAATTGTCGCCCCTTGGCCTTATTTTTAGATCCTCGACCTCAACTTCTAGCAAGATAATTTTGGTCAACTTTCGCATTTCGCTATTAAAACATATAAAATTAATCAATTATTACTCTAGATACTATAGGCTTTCTTAAATTGCTTTGCTTATAAGTTTTGATTACAAATTGCTAAAGCTATAGAAATTGCAAAGTTCGTTAACATATAAGAAGTTCAAGTCGATCTTTGTTTTTGAGACACGCTTCGAAACCCAAAAACTTTGCAATCAAATAACTTTCTTAATGTTAACTTAAACTTTATCAAAGATATGTTGTTAAAAGCGCAAAGATTATTCTATCAAACGTAAGATTTTAATAGTGATAAATCAAGAAATGCAAAAGTTGATTTAAAGCATCTTGCCAGAAGTTGAGGTCGAAGATCTAAAAATAAGGCCAAGGGGCGACAACCGTTGTGAAAGCGCTAAATTTTAGTTAGATCCTTGTTGAAGGTCATAATAGATTAGCAATAGATTAGGCATATGCTGAATCTATGCTGAACATCTCACGGGCTAATCAATGCTACAAGTACGTTGATAACAAGCTGCCACATAGGAGGTACTGAAGCTTCCCAGTGAAGCTAGAATCCATTACCGTTTAACCAGAGACCTAGCTTCGATACGATGCTCCTAAGGTCGCCGTCACCCTGCTACACTATAGTATAAATGTTCTATCTCCTTTGCACGCTTCCGGACCTGCAAGATCTACCTTGAAGCGTGGTTACAATCTGCCAGCGTAGGTGGTGGAAAGCCAGGGCCGGACCAGAACCTTTGGGTTTTGGGATCGCTGCGTACGTGTCCGCAGGGTATCCTAGAGTCAAGATATCAGTAACGTGTCAATCAAGCATGGAGAATGCGGTCGAAAGACCGATTAACAAGCAAGGACACCAGCTTGGTAAAGATACAGGTGAGGCAGTGCTAGTAGCAGCATCGAGAAGACCATGCGCGACAAAGGCGGCAGGCTTGAGAACCTGGGATTCTGGTCGAAGCAAATCCTTGCTTGAGCGTCAACACGCGTCAGAATGAACAATTCCAAGTCCTCAACTTTGAGGTACCTGCCAATGCAGCGCAAAGGCTCTCCCTATAGCCTGAACCACAGGCAATGAAGTATTTCAAGAAGAGATGCATAGAAAGGACAACTGACTCTTCTTCAGCCCTCAACCTCGGCTTACTCTTCTTCTCGTTATTGAAGATCCGCAACTTCTCCAAAATGACATATCCCCAGTAATAACACGGACTGTCCCCTCCCCCCATCTGCCCCGTCTTCTTCATGAACCCCCCCAAGCTCCGCGCCGTAGGACCGTTCATAGCGTTCCTGTTATACTCCACAGCCCCGTCACGCTTCTCCAGCTCTTGCATCTCGTCGGTCATGGATGCTTGACTCCATTTCTTGCTCGTGCCGGGGATGGTTGTCTTTTCAGTGAGGAGCTTCTTAAGCTTGCGCCGGACGGTGGCAGCGTCGTCGTAGCAGGGGACTTCGCCTTTAATCTCGTCGAGAGGGATGTCACGGTAGTCGCCGCGATGATGTTCTGGCTGTTTCGGCTGCTTGGCTTGCTTAGAAGTCTTGCTCTTGGGGTCGACGTTCTCTTTGTCGGTGGTGTTCGTGGGCGAGGGTCTGGTGTACGGTTCCGTCCGATTGCTGGCGGGCTTGGGACCTCCGGCGCGAGGCGCTGTTTTGGGCATGCTAATGGTTTTGTTTTTGTTGCATCAAGGTGAGCACTCAATGATCATAGGTGATCAATGCACGTTCTGGGCGGCTTGTTTACTCTTTGAAATCATCGAGCGCGTGACAGCCATATACGTCAGTGCCATTTCGCGTAATCACGTGACTTGGCAAGAGATCTTACCGATGTGCAACTTCTCTTCAGATTACCTTCATCAGTCATGCCAGTATTTCATCTCACGCGATCGAGAGATCAGGATTGAAGATTACAGTTGATTCTTGTAACAAGACGGCCAGAAGTCCCGGCACCGCGATTGCAGTGCCGACGAAAGGCAAGCGTTCAAATACGAGAACGGTCAAGGCGTCGAAGATCTGAATGTTTTCGGATCATTCGCTTGGAAGCTTCGACTATATGTTGTTCGTTCTCCAACAGCTTGCCGTAATGACGCTGGGTAGTCAATGGTCAAGCGTTCCATTCTCATTTTGTCAATACGTTTTTGAATGTTGTAGAGATGTGTACTGTTGGTAGCGGGCCTCTGGCGTTGACACTGGACTTAGCATTAATGACGGTCTTGGTCGCAGTTTGGGCACAATCAAAGATGGATAATGCAGATCGAGTCACTAACAAGAATCGTAGATTGCCAGTCGATATTCTCGCGGACTGCGAGATCAATATTGTTCTTTTCCGCTACGTAACACGGTATTTTCATAACTAGATTTCCCTTCATGTTGAATCTTGTATCCTTTCAACCTGCTATTTCTGCTTCTGGAAGTATCAGCCGTCTCTTTGTTCCGCATCGGACATTCTTTTGCTTCTCTCAGTCCCATCCGCCAGGCAATCGGATTGCACTCATATCCCTAGCAAACTCCTCCAAAGCCCGCAGCTGCTCTTCCTCCTCTCGCCTCATCGCCTCTTCCTGTTGCATCCTCTTCTTACGATGCTCGGCTCGGAGCTCCAGCTCCCGGTACTTCTTCGAGAACCTACGCTCATACCATAGTTTGACGATCCAGTAGAGGGCCCGAACTTCCTGCTTCATCGCCCCGACGAATCCTTCCCACCATTCAATGGAAGGCAGACAAGCATATAGCGATCCGAGCGTCAAGCACGGAAACGTCCAGGTATTGCCGATGAGCCAGAGAAGTAGATTCCAGATAGTGCAAATGCCACGCAGAAGCCAGCTGCTGGTCCCTTGCTCGTAGCATCGCCAATGTGCAGGGGCGTACTGTAAGTAGAGTCTGACAGAGAACCAAATTATCAGTACTTGGGTCGTAGTAACAGCGAAAATGATGAGGTACTCGACTGGCTCAGCCGGTGATGTTTCGATAATTCGTCCCATTGTTGCTTTGTGACTATCCAAGCATTTTTGGAGTGCTGTCGAGGAAGGATTGCGCACTGCGTTGAAGATGGGGAGTCTGGATCAGGGAATTACCTGAAAGGGAATAAAACAAAACCATATTTATGAAAACCCTTTAGCACGTTGATCACAAAGGAACAACGGCATTGTTCATCGAAGAAGCAATTTGGGAGGACAATGGTCTTGCTACCCCTGACTCTCTTGCGGTTCTCTTTGTCCCTTTACGATTATATGCCACTCACCCGTCCTTTGCTCTTCAAGAGCAACACCACCTCGAGCTCTGCCACAGACCCAGGAGGTTTGCATCCTGCTTTCGTCCCAACCTCTCAACCCTCTCCGTCCTTCCCTTTCCCTGTTCCCGGTGCTCTATCCTACCTCAAAATGCCCCCCAACCTCCCCCTCACCCACCGTCCCCTCGACCACACCCCAAACAACCCCATAAACCAGATCCTAGCGATCATGATCCTCATCCTCATCATCCTATCCATCGTCAACGGGATCTACATCGCCTACACAGAGGGCCGAGCTGCAGGACAGCGCCAATGGGCTCGGGACTTGGGATTGGTGACGAGGGGCGAGTATCGTGATGAGTATGACAGTGATGATGAGAGTGTGCGGGCGAGGTTGTGGATGCAGGACGAACAGTATGATGCTGATAATGAGGAGAATAGCATGCTGAGTTTTTGAATTGCAATCTTTTGGACAGTTGGTTGGGAGCTGAAAGAGGACTCTCACTGGAGGATCAAGATAATCATCAATAAGGTACTTGGGAAAGGAATAACATAGTATCAACGGAACATGGAAGGATCGGGATTAGAGGGTATTATGGCTGGCTGTGCCTAGCAAAGAGCGGCCTACTGTAAACGGAGATGAGCCATTTGCCGCATATAATTCTGGAACACAATAATTGATTACGGTAAACCTTCTTTCACCGTTGATCCTTCGAGGTAGCAATGAAAGTTGCAGACAGCCCGCGGAGTTGCTTCGTTCGTCATGGCGAATGAAAAAAGTTTAGGCGATTCGGGATGACCCTGGAGATCTTCGGGTGCGATGAGATGGATCCAAGCCCGGATTGGTTGTGATTCAAAATCGAACGAACCTGATCAGGTGGGGGCTGCAGATTCGGCCTAGATTGAAGTCGCTCGCTTCGAGCTTGAGTGACACTATTGTTCGTCAAAGATATCCCTCAGGGGTTGAAAGGGATGGGTGACTAGTGACTACCGATTGAATGGCTTGCATCAACCATAGGAGAGTAGAGTATGTACAGAGGTTGGCATTGCCTCAGTTCTCAGAGTGAAAATGCCAAGCCCCTAGCGGGCGGACATGCTGACTAAAGTCAGCAGTGCTTTCTGGAAGGCTGCTTTGTCAGCCGCCAACCAGAAGGGGCTTGGCGCGACACGTCTGAGAACTGAGGCAAGGTTGGCAGAGACCTTGAACGCTGCTGACCTCTGGCGCTAGTCCCGGACGGGAGTCGCGTTCGCTTTCCATCTGAGTCTTCTCAAGTACGGAGTAGCCAACCAGTATCCTTGAGACCTAGGCGCCACCGCATGTTTCCAAAAAAGCTGACGTGAGATGCATTATACAGCGTCAGCCATGACCCTCATCATGTTCAGTGCAGCTGAACGTGATTGCTATAAATGTCATGGCGCGTACGTCTCTCCGCTCTTCCCCATCACCTTGTCCCGAAAAAGCTATCATGGGCGATATTGATGGATTCGTTGCGCAGAGCGAGGCGGAAGGCATACCTTGCCCTGTTCACCCTCCAGTCTGGCAGAGGCTACAGAAATCAACAGTAACCTGCTCCAATAAGCTCGCCCTTGCTAGCCTTCATCAATCACCTACTCTTTACGGTGTTGCCACTGACGTGACAAAGATTGAGTATCTAAGGTGGTCTTACAACGATCTCAACTTTGCCATTAACACATTAGCCGGGAATCTGCAGAAACTCGGAGTCAAGCGTGATCAGCCTGTGGCTACGTTCTTGTATAATGGCGCCGAATTTATCATGGCTTTCTGGGCCGCTCACAAACTCGGTTGTCCATTCGTACCACTCAATCCTCGAAGTCTCGTCAACGCCGAGGAGGCTGCCCACATGCTTCGAGTGGCTGGAGTTTCAATTGTACTGGTACAGGATACTGAAATAGCTGCAAGATTCGATGCTCTGTCCGGGAAATCGGAGCTTAAACAAACAAAGATCGTCATATCGGAGATTGCACCTGATCCCTCGTGGGTGACATTTGCGAGCCTAATGCAAGAGGTGGGCACTTCCCAAACCAGTGACGAGGACAGGATCGAAAACGAAATTGTTGCAATACTCTTCACAAGCGGTACCACGTCTCTGCCAAAAGGTGTTCCGCACAATGACACGACTCTCAATACCTTCTGCGAAAATCTTTCTCTAGGAGGGAGATCCGAGGAAGGTGCTTTTTGCTCAGTACTCCCAACAATCATGCATTCGGTTACTTTTCCACGCTCCACTTCATGATGCATGGTGCGGCCATTGTCTATCCCAGTCCAAGTTTTGACGCCGTGGCAATGGTCAAAACCCTAGAGGAGGAAAAATGTACCCACACAGCTCTTGTCCCAACCACGCTCCATGCACTTCTTGAGACACTGAAAGCTCGAGGAAATTATCTGAAATCGTCGTTGGTTGATGTCTGCATCTCGGGGAGCTCTGTAACCCCCGACAACATACGTCAAGCTGTTCTTGACCTTGGCAGCAGAGGTGTTTCTACCGGATTCGGAATGACAGAGGGCAGTCCAATTTGGTCACCGCCTGTACAAAATCCGGAAGACTTGGTGAATGGCGATCTGACCATAGCAGGTCCTCCTGCTCCAGGTGCCCGCATTCGCATCTGCGATCCCGATTCCAGGACCCCTATACACAAAGGAGAGCGCGGCGAAATCCACCAAACTGGACCGGGATTGGTCAAGGCTTACTTAGGCATAGGAGTTGGTAAAGATCAATTCTATGTCGGTGATGACGGTAGAACATGGTTTGTGACCGGCGATCAAGGCATCATGCTACCGGATGGACGCATTTCCATCACTGGGAGGTACAAGGACATGATAAACCGCGGAGGCGAAAATATTGCGCCAGCTTCTATTGAGGCAATCCTGAGCAGATTCTGCGGAGTCCAGGTATGGCTTGAATTTGATCTGAAAAGCCGTTCTCTTCTTTGAATGAAGCTAAATCGTAGTAGGCACAAGTTGTTGGTGCTCCTGATCCCATTGCTGGCGAGGTGCCTGTCGTAGTTCTTCGTAGCCTTGGAGACAGCAGCATCAAAGCCCTTCAGCAAGCTGTTTTACAACATATGGGAGCAGCGTACGTGCCAGACGAGGTGATCACTCTTACCGAGCTTGGACTAGCAGACTTTCCAAAGACCATCTCCGGCAAAGTGCAAAAGTCACGACTTGCAGAGCTTGTCCTCACGTTCAGAGACCAAAGAGATCACAAGCAGCATGCATCACAAGGATCCATTCATGATGTTATTATACGCGCATATTACAAGTCTACAGGCATTCCGGTCGAGAACCTAGATCTACAGACTCCGGTTACAAACTTCGCTGATAGTAACTCTTTCATGAGAGTTCGGGACGCATTACGCAAGCAATTAGGCTTCACTCTGACCGTTCAAGAGATGATGGAGTACCCCAACATCGAGTCGCAGATCCGGCTGCTCCAAGGACGAGACTTTCAATCTCAGAATGGTGCACGCTCGACATCGAAACCTTCCGGACCCCCATCCCTAGACGAAATGAGTATCGCATTTGGCGGCTCGGATGAAGCTGAGAGGATGAAGACCCTAATATCTAAGACCATTAAGGCTGAAGGCTTTAGTTGGTCCCATGACGTCGCATCCGTCATCCCTGCTTACGACTACATGCAAGTTATGTTGGAATCAGAGCTGATCAACTCATGGAATTTTGCTATTGCCATAATGGCAGATGGTTCGAGCACCCAGGTACGTCAAGACGTAAAGTCGTGAATTGTATCTTACAGTCATCTAGCAGTTGCGTGCTGCTCTCGAGAAGGCTCTGAGCAACAATCCCCTGCTAATTTCGTTCTACGTTCTGGACCAACATCAGAACCCGCACTACGTTACTTTCAAGCCGAGTGATAAATTATTGGGCCTGTGCGTTTTGGATCACGGATCTGTCAAGACCGTTGCAGATGTTCAACAGCTTGCGATTGATTATCCATGCCGAGATCATGCCAAAGCGCCAGGACCCTTATTCCGCTGCTTGATTGTTCATGTTGAGGAGACCAAATCAGCTGCCATGGTCATGTATGGTGAGTAAATAAATACCAATCGTAACACCACTTTCTGACAGATCGAAAATCTCAGTTCACCACATCGTTCACGATGCTTCATCCACAAGGCTGTTCTACGAAGATCTCGACCTGGCACTCTCCAATCCATTCAAGGAGCTCCGCCCACACGTTGACTACAAAGCGTGGGCCGACTCATTCATTGCGCTCCGTGATTCACCCGCTGCCACAGCATCAGTAAACTACCACGTGAAACGGCTGTCTGATCTACACCTCCACAAGGAAGCTCTTTATCCACCTGCTCCTATACCCCGGCAAGCAATCACAGAGAGCCCCGATGGACTTGACTACGGCTTTGACGCACCTGGGCTGCTTGATCTGAAAATCTCTCATCCCGGAATCATAGCGGCGGTTGTGCTCAAGGCTGCAATGGCTCTCGTAAACGTAGCCCGTACTGGGTACACTCATGCGCTGTTCCACAATTCGAAGCAGCCCGTACCCGGTTCCCCTTCATCCCGACGAGCCTAGAGGCACTGAACCCGGAAGCCTATGAAGCGTCAGACGTGAACGGGCCGGTCATGCAAGGCGTGTGCAATCTGGTCGAGGTGCCACACTCCCAGACGGCCATCGCGCTGCTCAAGCGCATGCAAGCCGAACAGCTGGAAATGACGAAGCACGCACACGCTCCCTTACGCCGCATCATCGAAACACTCAATGCCAACGGAACCGGTGCCGGTGATATGGTACGTAGTTTCTCCGTACAGATCTCGTATTTGTGTTTCCGTGATATCTACATGCTCTCTCCAGATCCCACTCAAGGGGTGTATCATGTCCGAGCATTGAAGTTAAATCCCAGAAGGATATGGACAATAACAGGTAGAGCTACCCTTTTTGAAAGACCATGCTAATCTTTACCTTCACCTCTAGATGGTAGAAACCCACCGCTCCCATTTCCTGACCTGGATCCCTGGCTTCCTCGGAGATTACGAGCATCTAAAGGTCGCTCAAATCGGCATCCGATGCGTTGTCGGACTGGTCGTCGTTGCTGGCCTCGGCGGTCCAACAGCAAACACCTGTATGCTTTCCATGCGCTGGGATGTGGCCAACTACTCGCGTGCAAAGACCCAGGCGTTCGTCGACGACCTCAAAGCTGCGGTTCTCTGGTTGACAGCAAAGGAGAATTGGGATGTCCCGGTTAGCGCGTTTTTGGAGGGAATGTAGAAACCACGGGGATTGGGGTTGTAGTAGCGGATGGGGAGTAGCGAGGGTATCATCGTGAATATCAGAGCGTGGATGGGCCGGCAAAGTGCGAATATCAAGGGCTGGGGTTATATATATATATAGGGATTGAAGACATCGGTGATGCTATCAACAGACAAAATTCAAAACCCTCACTCTATCCTACCACAACCCCCTTCACTTTAACTCGCCACGTAAAAAAGTTACACATCCTATCACTTCCCTCAAAGCTGCTGTCCTCTGGTTGACAGCGAAAGAGAACTGGAATGTCCCGGTTCACGCGTTTTTGGAGGAGATGGGAAAATCACGGGGACTGGGGTCGGAGTAGCTGATGAGGGGTAGGAGTGTAGCATCGTAAGTATCAGAGCAGATATGAGGCCGGCAAAATGCGAATATCAGGGGCTGGACTATATATATAGATTGAAGAATCGATAATGCTATCCACAGACAAAATCTAAACCTCTCGCTCTATCCTACCACAACCCCCTTCACTTTAACTCGCCACGTTAAACAATGATTATATGTCCTATGTATTGCCTACCCTCTCGTCCCCACTGCCATCCCCATCCTCACATTCCCGGCTCAGGCCCACTCCCAAACCGCTGCCCGCTCATCGGCGCCACAGCCCACACCTTCGACGTCGGTGTCGGTTGTGGTAGCGGCTTCGGGAGCTTGAAAACCTTCTTGGGTGTTGGCTTGGGAGGCTTGAGGGCTTTGTGTGGAGGAGGGGCTTTGTGTGGACGCGCGGCTTTGGAGGGTGGGATGAGGCCTAGGGGGTCGAGGAATGGGAGGGGGGGCGGGGTGGGGGTGTGGTAGTGTTGGGAAACGATGTGTTTGGCGGGGAGGGTGGGTGCCGGGTGGTGCGAGATTGAGGGGTTGTGGTGGGCGGAGAGGGAGAGGGGGGCAGGGGCGGAGAGGGTGGGGGGGAGGAGGGCGAGGAGCAGGGGAAGGAGGGTGGTGCGCATGGTTGCGTGGTTGCTGATGGAGAGGTTTGGGGTCGAACAGAAGGCCTGCCTTGTGTTCGTTGAGATGAGTGTTTGAGATGATGGATAGGGAGTTTTGCGGGAAGGTGGTTGAGGTGAGTCGATACATTGGGAGGATATCCGAGGGTATTGAGGGACAAAGGCGTGGTGGTCGTCGATGTTCTTTGAGGACGAGGTGGTGGCGGATAATAATCTTTCGATGTGGAACAAAGGAAAGGGATGTCTTGTGATCATGTTGGCACAAAGCAATTCTGTATAGTCGGTCGCATCAAAAACGTGGTCACGAAGTTGTAATTGAGGCTGCTTTACTCGCTGCATAAGGATGTAATGTTGGTTCGGCCGAAGATTGTAATAATGATAATCAAGGAAATTCGAGTCGATGATCACAACGAGAGACCAGAAGTCACAAACCAGCGTTGTCAATAGATTGAGATTGTGACTTGCGGTCAGGACGACTTTCGTGAAAGCTGAATCTCAACTCACTGCCTTCGATTCCCTTCTTCAGCCGAGTACGAGTGTCCAAATTGAATCGCCCTGACAGCTAGCTCAAGGGTATGGCATCGAACTTTGAAACCCGGTACTATACCCTTGGTTCGTATTGGTTCTTGATAAGTTCATGGTGGTCCAAAGGGCAATGGAAGGGGAAGCTGTGCCGTAGCAATAGGCTCATGATCACACAATTGCACAATCGTTTTCGTGAAGTGTAAAGACAAACTCAAGACTCGGAGGGTTTGAGCCTAAGATGCTGTGCACTCATTGCTATCTAAAGCGGGAGAATTACCTGGAATGTAGTGATGTAGTTGCAAGCATCAGCCTGTGAATGGCCGAGCTTGCTCCGAGCCCTAGCATAGAAAGCAAGGACACTTGCAAGTATCGTTAATTTGATGGATTTGTAGCAATGCCCATATTCCCTGGAAGTCCTGCAAGTTCGGAGATAGAAGAGAAGACTCGTGCAGGTCAGTCCAGTTTCTGTCGATTGAGGTAATTCGTTCGATGTGATGTCGAGCTTGATCTCATTGATTTTTACCGAAATTTGCCGCCTAAGCAAGGAGAGATCACTAGTCAGTCGAGCTCCTATTGAATTGGATGTATGGTCTTTGGTGTAGAGCTTCTTTGGGTCCTCCCCAATGAATCATTGGCGTGCTGGTCCACATAATATTCATCTGATGCAAGATGTCGTGCGCTCAGGCTTCACATATGCTGTTTAAGTTGAAGGTTGGTTTGAATTCTTGTGCGTGCCAAGCGATTACCGACCCCCCTGAACTACTTCTAGTACAGAGAAGGGCACTAGGAACTTGCTGCATGAAAAGTCTTGCGGTAGTCATGGCTCGATTGCCATCCAGGTAGGGAGTATCCGTTGTTATAAGAGCCACCGGATCGCTCATCGATCCAAGATAGATAAAGTGAAGCTTCAATGATCGGCCAAGTTCTCTGGCAACATCTTCCCATGAGCTTCCGTCCAGAAGTTTCATATTGCGGAGTCTCAATTCGCGGAGTGTGTCCTTGTGTGCATTAGCAATAGCTCGGAAGACCTGTGCATCCATGGTCCCGTCCCCCAAATCTAGCAATCTGAGATAGGGCCACTTCGTTCCTACCAGGATCCCTAGCCAATTGTCCAAGGATTTGTCCACGGTAAGGGAGAGACTTTGCAAGTGCTTGGCTTCCTTCAAGACTTCGGCTATAGCTTTGACGCAGTCTGAAGTTGGTACAATTCGAACGGAGAAAGGCATTCTGCAGTTCATCTTGAGGCTAACCAGCTTAGGCGCGACATGGCGAAAGACTTCAATGTGCTCTTTTCGCGTGTAGATTTCCGGCGATAGATTTGACATCTGACATCCAAGGGAGAGATGTTGCAGCCGAGACGCTTGCTCTTTGAGTACAGTGAGCAGATTCGTTATACCCCGGAAGTCCCAGGGGGACTCCCCCAAGTGCATGCCTTCATCACTGAAATCCGCCTCCGACCATCTTGTTGGGCGTGCAATGTCTTCGCAGGACTTAGCCGAACGATGGTGGTACCATTGGAACTCAGACGAGTCCCAAAGGAAGGGTTGGTAGTCGAGAGGCGCTCTGAACCAATCCAGTACCGACACTCGTCTTAGATTTGGTAGGCGCTTCATTGCAGTGCGCAACGATTCGAGATCTTTTCGGTCATCAAGTATGACATTCTGCTCACGCAAACGTCTCGAGTACCTAGACGCGCTGTCTACGAGCTTATCCAGAGTAGAGGGTTTAGCTTGAGTGGAACTCCCTATGCCGAGTCAGTTACGTCAATCACCCTTGTGCGACACAAGCGCTACCTCTAGTCTCTTATTCATTCTCAGCAGCAAGGGCAGCTTCGTCGTCGTCAATGTCATCATCATATTCCCAGTCTTCCTCACGAACATCCTCGATATCGTTCTCAGGGTATGCATCGGGGAAGCCTTGGCTATATGCATTCGTGTAAACTTCAGGATCTTCGAGGCGGCGCCAGAACAGACGAGCATCGTAGACCAGCTCCTCAACGTTTGAACTGAATGCCTCGTTTTTCGTAATTTCCAACAAGACATCGATCACCTCCTGACGCGGTGCGAAGTACACACGACGGAAGAGGCAACGTGCGGCTACCGCCCCCCAGTGCTTGCAGGTTAGGCGAGCGTTCTTCAGTGACTGGACAGGAAGAAATCGAAGACTACCCTCCAGTAGTTCGATCGGTAATCGATTGAAGTCAACGGACCGGATGTGCATCAGCTTTGTCCAAATTCAAGAGCAGAAAAGCAAAAACCTCAGCCTTGCTGCTCGACGGCAGCGCTGTGGCGTTGAGAGTCAGGTGTTCAATCATCTTTCAAGGTTCTGAGGTCCTGATCGACGTCAAAGCAGCAAGCTGGTTTGACAAATCCAAGGAAGAGGCGCCACAAGAAGGAAATTGTCTAGCCATAGAATTTGAGTTCCAACTCATGAATGCCAAGAAAGTGCGGTCTGCCATATGAAGTTGTTGAAAGCTTTTTGGAAGCAGCACAGGTTCTAGTCAACACCTATGTTGATTGCAAAACACCCACTACACTCCGTATCACCGAGCCTCATCGCTAAACGTCTGAAGTCATGTGCTCGAGGAGATCGACTTCCCATGTGGACAGGAGAGACTGAATCTGCCGAAATGGCATGACCAACAAGACGGCGTTGACGGCCTACGCCCTAGACAAGCAGACTGTTCAGCGGACCTGCTCGCAGACCTGGTTGAAATAAATATGACAATCGACTTCTACGATCGACCACCAGGTGCGCGCTAGCAATTAGGGGCACACAGAGCTAGTTTGGTCTTGCTCACGGACATTGATGAGATGCACGAACAACTAGAAATGCGCGCTCCAAACATAGTCGAAATAGGAATGCATGTCGAAGACGATCGTCCAAGCTCTGCAACTAACGAATTCTTTCCCTTACTGGCACATACTACTGAAGATTCATGCTCTCTGTTCCTGGCCGCCCATCATACCGTCGATAACCAAGATCATCGCCGACCCTCAATGACCACCCATCGCAGCCCACACCCCAACCCCAGCCCCCACCGCCATAATCCCTCCCCTCACAGCATTCATCCACTGAAACCTCTTCATCAGCCCCTTCACCCTCTCCTCCCCACCCGCCTTCCTAATCCCCTCCTCCCCTTCCTTCTCAATGCCCACGAGCGTCATATTCGTCCCTTTCATCACAAACACCGTCCACGGCGCAATCCCAATCACCCCCGCCGCGGCAATCGCATAATGTAGCCTGGTACTTGTCCCTGCGGGAGCGTGGTAGGCGAGGTAAGCGAAGCCAGCGGAGGAGAGAGTGGCGAGTTGTGGGAAGATGTGCGAGCCGCTGGAGAAGAGGGCGCGGAGGTGTGGAAGGGAGAGGGGTGATGGTGCGGAGAGGAGGATGGGGACGGTGGAGTATGAGAGGGAGAGGATGGCGCCGGAGGTGAGAAGTGAGGTGGTGATGGAGAGAAGCGCGGTGAGCTGTTGGGTGGAGATTGGTTGGGTCATTGTGGGTAGGTAATTCTCTTACTGTTTCAAGAATTGACGTAGAGAGAAGTTGCTATGAGGTCTGTAAATCAGTTCGAGAATGTCTTGAGATTGGAGGGCTATGGTCAGGTCAAGAAGCTTTTCTTCTTGCTACATTTCGAAGCGGATAATGCCGTCAACACCGAATCCACGTCAGTCCTATCACGGGCTTCGGGTTTTGGCTGGTAGCCGTCATAACGGGGCAAATCGGAGAATGAAATATTTTGTCGCCTATCTCTTCGAGTAGATATTATAGCTCGCGGAGTTTAATATACCATGACGATAGTAAATAAGCTGCTATCAATAAAAGCATGCCTAAAGTACTTAGATGCTTGAGATGAATTTCAATCTCAACGCCCTAGCGCAGCCCTAGATTTGCGGATAGCCTTTTTCTACTTTAAGGTATTCGCCATATCGGCACGTGATTCTGTGAGGCCGAAGCTATGTGCTCTAACTGCTTGCGTGCACTGATGCTCCGAATGCAAATAACATTATGAACGATTGTTTCAGTCAAAGATAAAGCATTGTCGGAATGCAGGGACTAACACTAAGTCGATTATTGTTCTCCGTTGCAAGATCGACATTAATTATTCTGCATCAGGGAGTGCTTCGCAGCAGTTGTATACTTGTCGCCATCCTCAACCGATAAGAGCTTCCTGTGGAGACGATAAAAACTATCGGCATGCCCCTTGACAATCGGCCCTTTCGTTAAAGAAGGCGTACTGTCCATCCTCACCATGCCGATCTCCAAGACCCTAAGACGTTGTGAATGTACTCGATTTGAAGCGATTGTCATTCAATGCCAAGTCTTCCAATAGGATAGTAGTGGAACAAATAATGTCGGCTTATTAGTAGGTAGGTAAATATGAAGGCTGGATTATGGGCTTGTTGCGTTCAATCAGCAGTTGAGGAGTTGGCGGGAATTTATGTATTGGAGCAGTCACGAGGAAGTTGTGAAAGACAAGGGGGGGGGGAACCAATTATTGGAGATAGAAGACATCGCTCAAGTACTCGCAACCCGAAGTCTGGCAAATAAGGCTGCATCATGGCTCTCAGACAGGTGGATGGGGTCGGCATGGCGCACTCGTTCCATAATAGTTGGCGAAGCATGCAATAACGGAATGTTGTTAGACTGAACGAACAGCAAAGACCCATTTAAGGTTTCCCTACTAACCCGAAAGTTGCGCTCATTCAAGAAAGTTGGCTCGACTGATTTCGGAGAAGTACACGGATCATGTTGATGCATGGGTTAGGATGATTATTCGAGATCATCAACGCCGAACTAGAGGAAGTGCGTTAGAAAGCTCATAACGACCGTCACAAGAGCAATGCGGAAAATGAAGGCCAACATGCGGCCTAATGGGGAGGTCATGAAAACGCTAATGCCAAAATACTAATGCGCAAAGTCATGATAGATAGATGTGTGAATTCAAACCTTAAACCCTGGCTATGTACGAAACAAACGGGCTGTCTTCCGAAAATCTAGAAATTTGAACAAACGCGAAGTCATCGAGATGTGAGTCCCAAGGGGGCTCAGACGCTCACCATTGTATTCTCATGATTTGCTTTGCATCTCCTTCCCTTTCTTTTCTGCGGCGCCACCCACATCAGCACCCTTATCCTGGACCGCTTGCGTACCCTCGGACAGCTTGCCCTGCGCCGTCTTCGCCGTCTCTGTGGCAGATTTGTCGACGCTACCCTTCTCCGAAGCCTCCTCTTTCCCAGAGCTCATCCCATCGCGCACCATATTGCCGCCCGCTTGGACAGTACTGCCCAGGCCACTTGTGACTCCCCCAACTGTATTGGCCAACCCACCGCCTAAAGCGCCGACCTGTACCCATTAGCACGTGTTAGCCCGGAGATCGACTTGCATCCTGGCCTATGCGAAATCATGATGGGGCGCCTTTGGTGCACGTACCGTATTGCCCGCCGTATCCACCACGCCTTTGACAGCACCGCCCGCCGTACCAGCCAATGCTCCCGCTCCGGCCTGCGCGTTGGCCAGCATACCCTTGGCTTGCTCTTGTTGCTCAGGTGGCAGATTCTTCATGGCTTCCTGGGCTTGTTGGCTACAGGAGTCAAAGATCAGCCTGTGCTCGACTCGATCGTGAATCAGACGACACCACGCAAAAATTCATACCCCGCCTGGCCTCCCGTGGCTTGGGCCTGCTGCTGTAGTTGCGCTTGCAGTTCTTGCTGTTGTTTGCCGGGAACGATGTCTAAGTCGACCATCGAATTTTCGAGCACCTTCATCCTTGCGACCGGTGGGCGAGAGATCTACTAGAGCGTATGATGGTGCGCTTGATCAGCGGTCAACTTGAATTGGAAGAGGAATAAGGGATGGTTATAGGGTAGTTTCAAAGATAAGAGAGACTTGGCCAAAAAGCAGGAAATAGACGCTGCCCCACAGTACTCTACCCCATGGTGGGGGTGCCGACGTCACATGTCCAGATTACTAAGGACTTATCTAAGGCCAGCTGCCCGGACTTTGCATGAGGCCGAAGCGGCGATTAGATATGATCGATTTACAGTAATGTACTATGTTTCATCCTTTGCAGTCTCCAGGATCACCTACCTCCGGAATTATCAGCCTAAGTATTTCATCTTTGCAAACGCTTGACCCTTCAACCCTGTTGCTCCAGCTAGTGTCGCTCATCTTACAAAGTTATCACGCTTGAAATGAACAGCTCCATCTCGATTTGTCCGTAGGAAGAAAAGCAAGCATAAGCCCGCCCCCAGATTCCTTTGTAGCCGGAAAGTACTAAAACCCCGAGTGCACTTGATACGCATAGGATAGCCCCAGCGTTGACCTCCAATCCGTTTTCGTCTAGTGAGACACTTTTCCTAGACTATGAGCAAGATCTTCAATCTCCAACTGCAACCCCTGCCGAACAAATACTCGAGGAGCATCGTCCTTTTATCTCCGCTAAAGATGATGGCGATCAGACTACAATGAAGCGCGCCAGGAACACGATAGCAGCCCAAAAATTTCAGGCTCAGCGCAGACTTGTACCCGGTTATGAAGAATAGGAGAGTGAGATGGAAACTCTATCCCGGAACTAAACCCCAAATGTAACTAATGACCGAGAGGCTCTGATAACCCAAACAGCTGTGCAAGCTTCAGACCATGCTAGACAACCAGACATCGCATGGAGAGCGAAGAAGCCGCAGGTGGTGGTGTACAACAATTCACAACGCAAATATAAATCCCACAATAAATAAAAATCACAAATGAATGATTCAACGTATTATCCAAATAGCCCAATCCTCGGCGGTAAGGTGCAGCCGCAAAACCGGCCCAGAAGAGAGAGCGATTGTGAAGAGGATGACCATAGTCTTCCCGACGACAGGTACATGTCTTCCATGCGGTGGTTTCTTGATACTAACGCCGCGTTCGAATGGCCTCCGGACGTAGGCCTTTCTTCTGGAAATCACTGCCATCTTAAACCTCTCAGCTTTATTCCTCTCGTCTGGAGGAGACGCATTTCCGACAAAAAGGCGTCTATTGATGAGTATCAGTGTGAACCACGTTACAGATTTAGGAGGCTCTTTGTCGTCAAGACCATCCACAAATCCCATTATAATGAGAAGGTGGCGCAAGAGGCGCAGACAATGAGAGATATACGTCACCCACATTGTGTGGTGCTATTGGGGACCTTCACGTTTCATGATGGTCTGACACTAATAATATTCCCGGCTGCTCGGTGCGATCTCTTTCAATTCATGAAAGCAACTTCGCGCGAACTGGCGTCAGATTTCAATTTAGGTTTCAAGCTTGGAGGCACGGTTAAAAAACCTGATAATGTGGATCCGGCTGGTTCGAGTAGCGACCTAGACCAGCCAAAGAATGAACCCCTTAAACACCACTTGATACTTTTTTCTTTTCTAGAGAGCATCAATATCCTGCGTCGGTGCTTTGTGTGTCTGTCTCAAGGCTTAGCTTACCTTCATGCTTCGGATATCAGGCATAACGACATCAAGCCAGAAAACATCCTGATGGACTGGTCTGGATACGTTCTTTTGGCCGATTTTGGAATCTCAAGAAACTTTTCAGGTTCTGCGCATGGAAAGAGCGGCTCAGAAATTCCTTTAAAGACCACATGGAGTCCAACCAAAGCCGAGAGAACCGAAGACCAGAGATCCCTAGATCGAGCATCTATCTCCCATGTAACCAACGATCAATGGGAATTCACACGTAAATACGTATCGCCTGAGATGATGAAAGACAGAAGAAACCCTAGATCTGACGCATCGGCTATCTTCTCCCTCGGTTGCGTATTCTTGGAGATTGCCACGCTTGTGATTGGCAGGAATCTTTCAACTTTAGCCGCTTATATACAATTTCACCAGCAAGGGCATAAGTTAGATCCTTCTTACTTTTGTAACCTTGGAGTTGTCTATAAGTGGATCCAGACACTAGAACTTGACAACTAAGAGATCCGAGATCATGGAAAGGAGACAACCCCGATACCTCAAACAACAATGACCGACGCTATACCGACGATCCGGCACATGCTTGATAGCAATCCCGCCAATCGACCTCCTGCCCATGGGTTGTGGGAACGATTTCAAGAAGTGAGCTTGGAAATATGCGCTGATTGCGACCCACGTCATCCTGACGTGTGGAGATCGCACGATATGATCGATTTGGACCTTACACCCCCGATGACATTCCGGAAAGCAATCGAAGTAGAACCTGCTCCGCTATTGAATCATAGTGGCATTGTCCATGGAGATTCAAGGGATGCATTGGCCGGTTATTCTACTCGGATCGTAGATGAAGTTAGTGATAACGATGAAGACAATATCATAGACAGAAATGCGGGTTCCGGTCTCGAGCAAAAGGAGAAAGTCTATTGGCGAAAATCATTTGGTGATACGCAAGAAAGCTCTCCAGTCAAAAGATTCGACCATACTCAAGTCAACGACAGTGAGAAGACCGAGATTCCTCCTGAAACTGCCCAAAGTCAGAGGGCAAGCCCCAAGTCTTTCAGCGGCTTCGATCTATTGCGTGAGAATGCAGAAGCGTCGTTGAGTCCGCCACCTCCAAAATTGCCAGTTGTCAACCATCTTCCACCTCTGGAAGCCCCCGTACTCATGATAGAACCAACGCAACTATCCGGTGCAGCGACGGCGCTGACGAAGACGGAGAGAACAACGTATCGGACATCATGTCCGTTCCGAGCCTCTACTCTGGCTCAAGCCTTTCTTCTGTAAATTCGATCGAGGAATTAGATGTCGCTGCTGAAGAGCTTGCAAGCTTATTGTTGAAAGACGGGATCATGGAACCTTTTTATAATAAGGCGCTGGAGAAAGTCAAAACTGAGCGTTTTGAGCGCAATTTTGCGCAGCTCTTGAATGCCTTCGCGGTTGACTCACGAGCGGAAGCAAATACTGTACTTAAACTTAGTGCGGTACAATTCGTGAGAGTCCGTGCTAAGCACGTTGCGAGCTGCATGGGAAAGCAACCTGACCCGCTCAGAGGAGAGGCAGTCCAATCAATGCACTAGCTAATCTTTGGGTCGCCTGAAAGGGAGGAAAAAGTGGAAATGTACCTCCAGCGCCGATTTTTGGCTACGGATCTTGCCGATACTGTGGGAACCCATGAAATCGAATATCAAGATGTACAAGAACCGAACCGTGAGTCTGATTCTGAAGGAAGCGAAATGGAAGCAGCACAGCAACCTAGATTAAGAAATCTAGAGGAGGTCAAGATCTTCATCCTCAGTTCGTTCGCAATAACCACATTGAGAGAGAACTTTCGCCAGTTTGTGTTTCAAGGGCAGTCGAAGACACAGAAGCTGGCCCAAAGTGCGGTATGTCTTCAGAAGCCGCCGCCACCTGAGTCCTCAAAACACAATGTCACGTCTCTGGAAGAAACAGATACGGACTCCGTTGAAACTTTCGAGGACGACGAAGAAGACTTAGGGAGCCAGAAAGGGGATATGGAATTTCGCTTATTATCGCGATCCGTTCTATCGATTTGTCGAGGGGTTAAGGCGATAGCGGAATTCCTGGAGCTAAAGGAGAAGCCGCTGAAACAAGGGTTCAGGAGACCGAGATGGACATATGTAAGTCTTATCTTTCTTATTATCTCGTCCACGAGCAGATGTTGGTGCACCAGATATTAGCACATTTCTTGCCATAGCGTAGTTCATCTGTGTCATTTTGACCGTTGTTTAGATAGATCTTATGGCTGATCCGCTGTAATAATCCGTCGATCTGTCTTTAAGTATTTCCGAATACAACTGATAACGAGAACTTCGGAGACAATAAAACACTGACCGCGCAACGCAAGTTTGCGGGTCTCAATTATACAATAACTTCCGAGAGGCTGCTGTAGGTGCACTGGACAAGTTGCAAGAGTACCTCAACGATAGTGCCGGTGAACTTCAATGTGCAGATGGCTCAATAGACTCCCGTAATCAGAAAAGAGACTCTGGGGAATTGGGAACACCCTCCGATCGATCCGCTCAGAGCCTCCAGACGGCCCCTCCAGGAAACACATCCTTTTTTACTGACAGAAACCTACGTTTTAGACTTCGGCGCCGGGGTCCAGGACCTTCTCAGACACAGAAAAGTACTCTTGGGACTAGCAATACCTGGATGATGCCAATCTTTCAGTATCAGCGTTACGGAACAAAAGTCAAGCATTTATCAGTGGACTTAAAAATGTCCGACGAGACACTATTCACGATGGTGAAAGCGAAATATTTTGAGGAAACCAGCAGATTGCGCCGCTTCTTCGCATTGAGAGGTGTTAAGAGTCAAGTCGCAAGTAGAGGATGAGAGAGGCTGACAAACAGTATCTATAGTCCATTCATGCACCGATGGAACCAGACATTCATACGTTCAACGATGGGCCTCTTCAGAAGCATTCTCCACCCTGGATATACAAAGGATGCTCCGCGAAAAAGAAACACATTCCGCTCGTAGGTCATACGTACCTAATGCATCTTTGGCAGAATCCAAGCCACAGCGACTTGCAGACATTCAACTCCCAAACCCAAAGCACAGTCCATAGACTCTTCTGCCTCCTAGGCTTCAACAGAAGTCAGGGTATAGCAAACAATAAAATCAACGCCCAGGGACCCAATGAGAATAGTCGGAGAAGGTGTACTGATATCGAGCATCGGCAGGACATTGAACTAGCCGCCATGAACACCTCTACCTCCGTTGCTAATTACGCGGCCGCTCTACATGAAGCGCGAGACTTTCGGTCCTACGTCTTCCTACGTACTCCAAAGAAGCTCGGTGAGCAACTAATCGCCAACGATGAAGATTCACCGGAGGCATGGGTATGTACATTTCTATTGTTGCGTGTCATTTTGAACTAGCCATGTATCTCGTTTCCGTTAGACGCTACATAATTCTCGTTTCTATATGCAGAGCCCTGCACAACAAAGGGGCTAGTGCTAGGGACAAGAAGGTTAAGGAGATTGTGCTTGGTCATCTATTATATTATTTAGTATAGTAATTGCTTATTGCACTTTTCTTCTTTTCTTCTTATTACATTTGTCTCTTCAAAATCTATTATTACTAATTAAATCTTTCGATCTAATTGCGTTGTTTTCGTATTATCTTATTATTTTTTGCAAACAATTTAATTCTTATAAGACTTTTTTTTGTATTGTTGTTACTATAGTATTTTGCAATAATAAAATTATTATTAAAACAATTTTTAAAAGCTTTTCTAAATTTTTTATTATTAACAATTATATTTGTTGTATCTCTTATATTTAAAAAACAATTTCTAAAACTTAATTATATACAAAGTTAAGAACTTTATTGTAATAATTCTTTAAAATATCTTTTATTGTTATTATTTATTATAGTTTTATTCTTTATTGTTTTGTAATATTTTGCTATTATTAAAAAATTATAAGAAGAAAAATAAAAAAAAAGAATTTAAATAATATTTTTATTAATAACAAAGTTGTTATTCTTTATCTTAAAACAAAAATAATAATAAAAAAGATTAATATATAAAGATAAAAAATTGCAACAAAGAATATCTTTATTATATAAAAATTATAATTGTAAAATTTAACAATAAATAATATATATTTATTTGCTTTTTAAACTTTTATTAATTTGTATTTTTTTTTAAATATAATAATATTAATAAAGAATCGAAATTTCTTTATAAATATTTATTTAACTTTAATATTATTATTATTATATTTTTTAATATTTTATATTATTATTTTAAAGATATCTTTTATAGCAAACTAAATATTAAAAATATTATAAAATTTATTATTAACTTTTTTGTTATAGTTGCGATTAAAAAAATTAATATTTTTAATATAAAAAATCTTAATAATTTAATTTGTAACTTCAATATATATATTTATATTTATATTTTTATTAATTTTACTTTTTAAACTTTAATAAAATTAAAACTTTTTTAAATAATTATTCTTTATTCTTTATTATTTTTGTTTAATAATTATATTAAATTATAAATTTTTTATTTTTATTAAATTTTATTATAAGAAATTTATTATTTATATTATTTATTTTAATTAAAATATCTTTTTTTATTAAATATTATTTTTTTCGAAAATAAAATAAAGATTTATTAATATATTTAAGAAGTTATTTAAATCTTTTTTGTTAACATTTATATAAAAGTTTTATTTTGTTATTATTTTATTAAAGAATTCTTTAATATTTATTTTTAATAATAATATTTATTAATAATAGATAAAAATTTATAATTGTAATAAAGAATCTAAGTATAAATATAAATATAAATATAAATATATTTTGTTAGAAAGATTACAATTCTAATTGTTGTTTTAATAAATAATAATTATTAATTAATATATTATTTATTTTGTTAACAAATATATTAAACTTTTTAATCTTTATATTAGAAGATTTTTTATATAATTTAATATTAATAAACAAGTTTAATTTGTAATTAATTAATTTTTTAAAAATTAAAAAATAATACAAATATTTTAATAGATATTTTAATAAATAATTTGTTTCTATTTTTATTAATATAATTAAATAAAATATACAAATTAATTATATTAATTAATATATTTTTTATATAAATACAAATTACTTCTTTGCAAACAAAGTATTTAATATTTTTACTATTAATATTAATAAATAATTGTAAGCTAGTTATTTAATTATATTAATTGCAATTTTATTTAATTTTTATATATATTTATAATTTTTTTTTCTAAAAATATCTTTGTTAATAATAATATTTTTTACAATTAAGAAATTTTAAAATATATTATAATAAATAATATTATAATTGTTTTAATTATATAAGAATATAAAGTAATATTTTTTAAAGAAAATTTTGTTAACATTTTTAAATATATTTTAATAATAATATTTAATTAATAATTACTAGATTTTTAATAAAACAACATTTTCTATATAAAGATTTTTTTTAAGTTATAAATTATTTTGCTTTTTTTCGATTTATTTATAAATTAATTGTTAGATTAAATTTTAATTTTAAATATAGAGATTAATTTAAATTATTAATTTTAATTTTAGAAATTAAATTATTTAGATTTTCGAATTAAATTAATATAAATTGTTAAGATTTAAATTAAATATTTAATTTAAACTTAATAACTTAATTCGATATAATTATTTTATTTATTTGCAAAGACTTTATATTAAATCTTAATTTTTTTTTAATAATATATTTTTCTTTATTATTTAAATAATTTCTTTATTGTATTTTTATTATTAATTAACTTTACTTTTTATTAGAAATAATAAAATTAAATTTATAATTTTCTAAAATTATAAAATAATAAAAAGAAAAAATAAACAAATATTATAATTAAATTTCTTAATATTAAGTTTAATAATAAAATAATAAAAGTATATTTGTTATTTATAAAGTTATAACAAACTTATAATTTTGTTATTATAATAATAATAATAATAATAAATATTTTTTTGCAATAAAATTTAAAGATTCTAGTAAACTTTCTATTTTTTTGCGCTAAAGTAATTGTTTTAGATTGTATATTTCTTAGTATTTTATATATTTTTTAAACAAAAAATATACGTTATTATTATATTATTATCTTTATAATAAGAGATTTAATTTAATAATATTATTTTTTGTTGCAATAAAATAATATTAAAATTTTACAAAATTTTGTTTTACAATTAATCTCTTATATATAAATAAATATCTTTAATTTATAAAATATATATAATTATTAAATATTTAATAAAAATTATTTATTAATAGATATTTTTAATAAATACTACTTAATTTTCGTTAAATAAAAAGTTCTTTATACAAATATATATAAAACAAAAGCTATATTATATTTTTTTTATCTTTAATTATTTTGTTTTTATAATAATAAAATAGTTATTTATAGTAATAATATTGTTATTATTATTAATCTTAATAAAAACTTTATTTGTAATAATTTTATAACTTTGCTAAGAAGTATTGCAATATTTCTTACTTTTAATAATATTTTAATAAAGATAATCTAGATAAATTTTAAGTTAAATAATTTTATTAATTTGCTTTTGCACAAAAAATATAAAACTATTATTAATAAATATTTATAATTAATATATTTTAATAAGTAGATTCTTGCAATTCTTTAAAGTTTTAATATTTCGAAATATCTTTAAATCAAAATATAATTCTTTTTCTTTAATAAGAATTTATTACAATTATAAGAAATTTTTATTTTATAATCTTTAATAATTATATAAAGTATTATTGTTTATATCTTAATTGCAAATCTTTGTTTATTATTGTTTAAAATATTGTTAACTAAGTTGTTTGCTTAAATTTTAACTATATTAAGATAAAAATAATTAAAAAATATATTTATAATTTTTGCTTTATTTATATTAATAGAAACTACTTTAACTTTATTGTTTTCGATAATTTTTTTTTACTTTATATTATATTTAAAATTAAATATTATTAAAGTAACAATATTTCTTATAAATATAAAGCAATTATTTGCGATATTTTATTAAATATTTTTTCTATATTTAATATCTTTAAACAACTAGATATTATATTGTATATTATTTTTTGTTTTGTTTTATAAGATTTTTATAAGTTAGCAAATTTATATAGAAGTTATACAATCTAAATAATGCGAAAACTATATCAATTAATTTATTACTAAATTATCTATTAAATTGCTAGCAAATAAATTTAAACTTAAAATTTTTATTTTAAAAACAAATCTTTTTTGTATTAAAGATATTATTCTTAAGATTATTATTATTAATAATATTAATTATATTGTTATCTTAAAAAAAAAAAACTTGCAATAACTTTTAATTGTTCTAATAAATTTTTATTTAATATTAACAAAAGTATTTTTAATAAAAAAAGAATTATTAATATTCTTTATATTAGATTTTAGTTTTTAGAATATAATAAATACTATATTAGTTATTTCTTTTATTGTAAAACAATTATAAAAATATGCAATTCTAATATATTTAAAACTATAATAATACTTTTAAATTAATAGAAATCTAATATTTATTTTTGTAATATTAAGAATAATTTCGATTTAATTTTGTAAACTTTGCGTTGTTATTAGAGTTACTAATTATTTTTTTTTTTTAACAATAATATTTTAAAATTTAAAGAAAGTTAATTAATTTCGAAGCAATTCTAATAATTTTTTTAATAATATTATATTATTAACAATCTCTTTTGTATATCTAATAGATAACAATAAGATACTATAAAATAATTAATAGCTAAATATCTTTTATATATATAGAAAATAAATTATTTAGATTTTGTTTATTTGTTTCTAAGTCTCTAAAGTAGTAATAAAGTTTTATACAACAAAGAAACTAATATTAAAAATAAAAAATTTAAGAAGATTATATTTAATTGTTTGTTATATTATTTAGTATATTAATTGTTTATTGTATTTCTTTTCTTCTTTTCTTATTGCATTTGTCTTTTTGATTTATTTTCTTACTTTTTTTGCTTTTGTTATCTAAATAGAAGAAAGTTAATTAGCTTCGAAGTAATCTTGATAATCTTTTCGATAACGTTATGCTATTGGCGATCTCTTTCGCACGCCTAATAGGCAACGGTAAGATGCTACGAGGTGGCCGATGGCCAAACACCTCTTATATATATAGAAAATGGCCTATTTAGGCCTTGTTTGCCTGTTTCTAAGTCCCTAAAGCAGTAGCATGGCCGCCAGTGACAGATCAAGTACCTGTCTTTACGCCCAAACGAACGCGCAGTCGATTCGTTATTAAGTTGCGTCTCCATACAAGCAATTACATCTAATCCCTACCTAACTTGATATACCCGAAGTCGTTAACTCCCATTTTTGGTACCAAGTCTATATGGCTGACTAGTAATCCTTCGATAGGGACTCTATTTCGAAGAAGGCTTTAGAGTGCATCACTTTTTCATGGTCCTTCTGTTCATCTACACGTTGGCCAGCTTAGCTTTCGCCGTCTACTGGTGCACAAGATTCGGACTGGTAGGTCCGTCTTCTGGGTCTGGCGCTTTCGGTGTTTCGATTTGGATGATCGGTCTTATCTCTTTGGTCATGACTGTATGGTTCAAATGGGCAGACTGAGCTTCGAGGAGTAGAGAGCAGGGAGAGACGATGCCAATAGCTAGTCGACTTCCAACAGCTTTTATAACGCAACAATCTCCAAGACTGTTTACACACCCAGTAGCATAAAGGCGAATGTGGACGGCGAAGCGATCGATAATCTTCGATCTGATCCTTAAAGTGAAAAACCGGTCAGAGGAGCAACGAATGCAATCATGAAACCCCCTGTTCTTACGACTAAGCACATGGAGCACAGCGTCATGCTTTACTACGGTGGCTCGCAGCGCCGCTGCTCGATAACCCTCAGCCTTCACAACTGCGACATAACCCGTAAGCCTACGCGCCGGGGACCTGCCAACAGAGCTTGACAGTGTCCCCATTATGACATGGTTCGATCTCAGAACCCCAGTTGAAGGACATACAGCTTACTTACTTTAGTCTTGATTCGACGCGTCTCTGTTTGTACAATCTCGTACTTGGTAAGTGCGACAATAGGCTTAGCCCTTTACCGTACCACACCTCTCCAAAAATCCACTCCAACGACCGTCTCTGCCAACATGGAGGTACTACAGCCAAGGTAGTAACTTACTCAAAGCATCGAAGCGTCGCCAACATGGTAAGCCAGTCTTATTCTTCTCGCCACCCATCGAAATATTCTCACTGCTGTAGGCCGCGGGGCGATTCCTCCAACTCCCCTTCGAGAGTCGCCACCAGGTCTACAAACCTCTTTCCACGTCTCTCACGTTGACGTCTCCTTGGTGAAAACATCCGCTACACTCGAGCTTGCCACGCGAGATCCGTGATGATTCCCTTCCCACGTCGTACGGAAATGCCTGCTTCAAATTCAATACTACGGAGCACCTGATGGATTTTCTCACCTCCGTCGACTGCGCTGCTCTCCGCCAATTACGGCATATCTCTGCAAGAAGCCACCCTCTCGTCCTTAATCCAGCTGCGAACGACGATTCGTTCTGCCGTGTACATTCGTTTCCCATCGTACTCAAATTGTTCCCTGGTCTGCAGCTGTCGACCCTGACAGTCCGAGATACATACCATGAACCTGGCACGGAGCATGATGGTTTCTGCGACGAGCCGGCCTACGAAATGGTGGAGGATCTTATCAAGAGCGACGGTTTCAAGGAACTGATTTATACCTCCACGAGCCACTGCTTCATGCGGCCCAAGGACTTTGAGCCTTTCCTTGAAGAGTATACCCCACAGCAGGAGAAGGCATTGTATCGAGACCCGCAACCGAGTACATGGGACCAGATGATCAAAAAGCGAGACGGCTTGGATTCGGGCGGTGGAGTGGAGATGTTCCGGCATACGAAGGATGGCCGTGTTCGTTTGAAAGACGAGTTCGAGACTCCGGCTCCATTAGACGATAATACCAAATTTTTGGCGACGGATCCAGTCTCTGAAAGGATATCCAGCCACTCTATGAGAATATCCAGCCATCTGGAAGACCGATGGAGACAAGACAACATCGAGGTTCGCGTCAAGAGAGCCGAGGGAGCAGACTATGAGCAGACTGGTCAATGCTCGACGGATTACGAGCGGTGGCTACACGATTTCTTCAAGGAACGAACATTGGAACAGACCAAGGAGCAAGGCTTGAATCTTGAAGTGAGGGACGAAGATCCTGCGGCGTGGTTGTGAGGGTGAGGATGATGTGGGTTGAAGATTGGTGGCCCGCATTGGACAGACCATAAGGCTCAATATCTTGCAAAGAATAGCGATGGCGTTAGGTCATAGATGTGGCACCCCACTCACTCCCGGCGATCAGAAATACTCAACTCACTAGAAGCACTTTACACACTCATGTATTGCCGTACCATGCCTACGCATTATTCTTGCTAACAACAAGGCTACGCCCCCGCCTACTGCAGTAGCAGTAGGTCTAAGTAGAATTTCTGTGATGAAAGGTCTCCGGTAGGCACTCGCAGCTTCAGCGCTTATACGAAATCTTTCGGCGGTCGCCTCTTTTGCTAACGCGAAGGAGTCTGCGACGACGACGAATCTTGAACGTCTTTGATTGACTCCGAGGACAAGAAACGAGCGAGCGTAGAGCTTCACCAAAGAACAGAGCCATCTTGAAATTGATCAGAGCTCCCACAGTCTTCAAGCAGCTACGAATGACTCGAGTTGTGTGTTAGATAACATGGAGAAGCTGTCTCATAATTGGGTTTCCACCATTTAGTAGCGAGAGGTGCAATTTTTTGTATTCAAGTACCGAAGCAGACGTCCCAAATGGGCAAGCCATCATGAGTGTCTCTCAGAAGGTGTACCCTGCTGTCGCTTCGATACACAGCGCTTGAATTGAAGGTCTAGTCGTCAGCAACGCGCCACACAAGCCTCTCGCCGCTCGGCTCCTTCCTACGCAAGGCATCCATTGCTTTCTGCGCCCTCTCCAGCATCGTCTTGCCTTCGATGATGCGCTGTGCATTTGGCTTTACGATACCTTCGGCCAGCATTGTAGGCATGATGGTTGGTTGGAGATGGTCCCGTAACACCTCGTTCTACCATTGCATGTAATCCATCAGCAATTCACCACGCAATAGCTCACTCAAGCAATGTGCGAACTTACCTCCAGATAAAAATGTGTGCGTACACCGGCCACCTCAACACCGTCAGCGAAATTTGCTGCTTTCTCTGCGTCCAGGGTGTATTCAGGCATGGTTGAGTCTGTAGAGTCCTTGACGATGACGGGCAACAGGACAGCGATCTTGGCGCCTTTCTGAGCAATCTTCGAGAGCGGCTGGATACTGCCTTGCTGGGAACCGATGCAGTCGAGGATCAGGGGAATTGTCGGCTGGCTTGATCGCTCAACGTTACAGGCTCGGATGATCTGCTCAACAACGTCGCTGTCATTGTAGTCAAAAACCTTCGACGCTCCGAGGGATATCAGGTTGCTATGATGCTTCTTCGACGCCGTAGTCAGCAGATTACGGTATCCATAGTATCTCAAGATCTGCAGCGCGTATTGGCCGACAGAGGATGCGCCTCCCCAGATGAGTATGGCAGACTCTGCGTTTGGCGGAGTATAGTCGGTAAGTCTGGGCCATGGTGTGGGTACCCCAAGGTCAGTGGCAAGCGCGTGGAATACAGTGACGAAGTTGTTGGGTAGCGTCACGGCGTCCTGGAGCGTGAAGCCTTGCGGAAGCTGGATATCGCTTCGTCAGACATCTTCCGCACTTTTATTCCTCCATCGAGATTCTTTCTCACCTTGCCAAGAAGTATCTCCGGCACCGTGGCAAACACCTGATGGGCCTTTTCCTTCTGCTCTCGCCAGCAAAACCCAAAGACCTGGACCAACGAGTTAGCAGCCGCTATTCCTTGAGCTCATGCGATCACCAACCTTGTCGCCGACTGCTAGGTGCTTGAGACTGTGTCCAGCATCAACAACAGTACCGGCAAGACCGTCGCCGAGGACTTGAGGATGCTTGACTAGTAAGCCTCCGTCGTTCTGGTGCATGTCGAACGGCGTAGATGCAGTCCATTCAACGCGCACGCGGACTTCTCCGTCCTTGGGCGCAATGGTGGGGACGCGCAGGATCTCGAGGGGGCCGTGGATGGCTGTTGTTACAACTGCTGCGTGGGTGGACATGTTGCTGAGACGGCAGCGATACTCTCTGAATTGTGATTGTCACGCTGCCCGGCAGGCTTGTGATTACAGAACGCATCGTGCGATCGAACCTGACGATATTCTTTATCGGCTATCACGGCAGAAATGTTGATTTGTAATGATGGCGGTGAATCGCGTTTCGGATTCGCTGATTAATAATGCAAGTCCTGGTGGCCGTACTTGGACAACCTCTCGAAGGTACGGGTATTATTTACCCGGAACTGCCGGCAGGAACGTTACCTTTCAATTTCCGACTTCAGTCTGATCAGGGTACGTCAGGGAGCTGGTGAGATGTTTTCCCAAGTGGTGATCAGCATCAACGGCCAAGCAAGGATACCCGCAAGGAAAAACGCGAATCCGAGACGACAAGAAGGAAAACTTCAACAGGTCAGTCTTTTTCTAGTCGCAATGAAGACTGTCGTGCACAGTCGCAGTCTCACCAACACAGTTCACTGCCACTTCAATGATAACCAGAGAGCGCAAGTACCTGCTTTACAATGCATACTCCCTGAGCTGACAAGAACATTCTGGGGAGGTCGTGCGAGATCTAGCATAGCTTAAAAGTCAGGAAAGGAAAATCGTCACTAAACTTGTACACCGAACAGAGCGTACCAAAGAAGTGGTTGTAGAAGGACTGAGTAAGCGGCTGTCTGACGTACCTTAGCCATCGGGAAATGCATGTGTATTCGATGATCTGCGTTGCTAACCGTATATCCAGAGTGGACCAATATAGCATCTATGAAATCCAACTTCTTGCTCCAATGCAGCGAACGGAGCATGCCACACAGTCTTGCAGACTACCCTCTTGAAACCTTGATCTCGTCTCCGTCTCTGACAACCCACATATCGTGGTACATGATAGCCTTAGCAAACTCAGTCCCAAACTCATCGAGCAACTCTTGCTTATGTAGCCCTTGTGCAGGCAGACCCTGCATGTGGCCGCTGATAGGCTTCCAAAGCCCGTTGGTGCAGATCTCGAAGAGCAGCTGCGTGCTCATCTCTCCATCTTTCATGAAACCACACTGTGCGCGCAAAATCAACAAGGCTGATACATTTCTTGACCATTTGGCGGTTGCAAAACGCTTTGGACAACTCGCCTAATTGCAATTCTCTGCCGCCGCCACCTAATTTAGCGAGAAAACTGCGAGGATCAATTTCCACCCATAGAATCTCCAATTGCACCGTTTTAACTATCAATTGAAGCTTCAATTTTCTCTATATATGTCGTTTCTAATGTTGCGAGTTATCTAAGAACTCTCTTCTCTTTCTTTGTTGTTTATATTTCTTCGTTATAAGATATTGTTGCATCGATATTGTTATCAAGTCTAAAGCAATAAAGTTTCTTTGTTTATATTGACAATTAAATGTTGTTATTAATTGCAATTATATATATAAGCAAATTAACTACAATTAATAGAAGCAACTTAAGATATATAGAACTTTATATCTTTTGCAATATTATATTGTACAAATAGATTATTTACGTCAAATATTTATTGCAATAAAGAAAAGTTTCTTAAAATATTAGTATTATTATTTGTATATTTATTGAGACAAGCTTAGTGTAATCGTTAAATCAAGTCAAACACTTTTTTCTTAACTTGATTTACTCTCTTAAGTCTTGTAGAATTAAGTTAGAGTTAAGGCGCGAACTCGATTCTAAAGTTGAGTTTCGTCAAGTTAATGTTAAGAATTTAAGCTAACTTCGTCGCGTTAGCATTCGCTTATCTTATCTTATTTTATCTTATTTTATCTATGCGTTAACTTAATTAAGTTAACGTAGAATTCAAGCTAGCCTAATTAGACTAATGCAAGATTTACGCTAATTATATATGATTAGCGCGTTACGTAATGTTACGTAATTAAATAAATTAAGTTAAACATTCAACGCATATTCTTCGTTTGTTCTATTCTATTAAGTTAGAAAATTTACTTAACTCTAGGATTAAAGTTGAACAAATTAACTCAATTAAGTTGAAACTTGATCCAACGATTACACTAGATAAGCTTGCGCTATTCTTAGAGAAAAAGTAAAATATATATATTTATAAAAGTATTATTTGTTATCTTTTTAAAAAGAAACAAATTTCTTATAAGTAAAACAAATTAATTAACTCTTAAAGTTAATCTTTTTGCACAAAATAATAAGCAAAGATACTTAATATTATTATTAAGTAATTAATTTTTTGCAACAAATTTATATTTAAGACTTAATTAATATAGCAATATATAAATTATAAATTAATAGATAAAGTTTATTAATAAAAGCAAAATATACAAAGAAACAATATATATAGTATTTTATTTATCTATATTATTAATAACTATTTGTTATATATTAATATCAAATAAAATTTCTTTAACAACAAGAACTTCTTTTAATAAATAGAAAACAAACTTTTATTACAATATAATTAATATTCGAAATTATACAATATAATTGTTTTAGATAATCTTAATATTTATATTATTAAATATATTTGCAAGATTATTAAAGTTTATAAATATTTACTATAATTTTTGTTTCTTTATTTGTTAAATTATAATTTTATAAAGTTTACTTTTAATATATTTAAAGTATAAATATACTAATATTTTTAATAACTTTATTATATATTTAATAATTTCGAAATCTTTCTAATCTTTGCAATAAAGTACAATAAATATAATAAATATATAATAAAGTATTTTAGATACAATATTAATAATTATATATTTAAGAATAATTATAAGATATATAACTATAAAAGTTAACAATATAGAAAAATAATAATAAAATAATTAATTAATAATTTAGAAATAAATATATCTTGCAATTGTATTAGAAGATATTTATTTAAATTAAATTAATTTAAATTTTTTTTTTATTTATAACTTTAAAATATTAATATATATAATCTCTTTAAATAAATACTCTTTTATAAACTTTAAATTTATTTTATTTTAATTAATTTATCTAGTATTTGTATCTTTAATTAATATATAAATCTTTTTTTAATTTATTCTTAAAATTATTGTTTTTATCTTCTTATTAATCTCTTAAATTAAGAAATTCTTGTCTAGATTTATATTAAATTTAATAGATAATCTTAAAGATATATAAAGCAATTGTTATATTTTTTGTTAAATTATACAAAACTTCTAGTCTTATTATTTACTTATATATATTAGATACAAAAACTAAAAATTCTTTGTAATTATTTAATTTCTATATTTATTATATTATTATAATCTTTATATTTAATAATAATTATTATTTTTTTAAATTATTTATAAAGATTATTAGACTAATTGTTAAGTTAAATTTCGATATTAACATTTTAGCTTAATCTAGATACTTAATATCAATCTCTTAACTTAACTTAAAATTGACTTAAGTTAACGATTTCTTAATTTAACTTAATCAACTTATTAAGCAATCGAAAATAACGTTAAAATGTCAAGATTTTCTATTTTTAAAAAAATTCGCATTATTTAAATTACTAAAAATAGTTTAAAAATAATAACGCACAAATAATATACAAATGTATTATCTAAATACATTATTATATAATATTATAAACAAATTAATTAAATTAATCAATTTAATTAAGTTAATTAATGCACTTTTTTAAAAAAAATCTAAATTTTTCGAGTTTTGACAAGTTGAATTAAGTTATACACTAAGTATTTTATATTTATTCTTTAACTTAACTTAAATACTTAAATTAAGATTTCTAATTTAAATCAAGTCTTAACGAGTTAAGAACTTGATTCGAACTTAATAACTTAACTTGACGCAATTAGTCTAAAGATTATTATCTAGATTTAGAAGATTATTATTATATATCTTTTTTCTATTAATTTCTTTATTAAACTAAAGTTTAATTAAAATAATAATAAATACTTATAAGAAATTTCTAGAACAAACAATTAAATAAACAATTAAATAAACAATTAAATAAATAATTGAATAAATAATTAATAAAATAATTAAAATATATATTTAAACAATATAAAAGAATATATATATTTTGCTTAATACAATAATATATAGAAGTTAAAAATAGTTATTTATATAATTAATAAAACTTTAAAGTTATTGTTTTTTATTAATTTTATTATATTTAACTAAATTAATTATTAATTTAATTTTCGATTTTAATTTCTAGAATTAACTTAAATTAATAATTTAACTTTAGAAATTAAATTAAAAATTAAATTAATTTTGAAATTAAATTAGATTAAATTAAGTTAATTTTCGATTTAAAGATTAAAATTAAATTAAATTATTAAGAATATTAAGAATATTAAAAATAATTTAAATTTAATTTAAATTTAGATTTTTTTAGTTATTTTCTAAGTAATATACAATAATAATATATAATATAAAAATAATCTAATATATTTATTAATTAATTTAAATAAATAAATTATTTCTATTAAATTATTAATTAATTGTTATTAAAAATAATTAAATTTACTAAAAATAATAGTCTTAACAATTTAATTTAATTTTTCGATTTAATTTTTAATTTAACTTTTAAAATTAAATTAAATTGTTAATTTTAATTTTAGAAATCGAATTATTAAGACTTTTATTTTAATTCGAATTAAATTGTTAAGATTTAATTTAATTTCTTAAATTAAACTTAATTTCTTAAATTAATGAAATTAATCTATAAATTGTTAAGATTTAATTTAATCTTTTAAATTAAACTTAATTTCTTAAATAGATGCAATTAATCTATATAACAATAGTTTTTCTTCTTATAAATAAAACATTTTTGCTTTTTATTAAAGCAACAACAATTAAAAGATTTAGAAGTTTGTTTGCTTTAATAATTAGAGAAATTGTTAAGATTATTAGTAAAACAATTAAAAGATATAGAATAAATATCTTTATTAAAAGATATATTAATTGCGAGTTTAAATTATATATAGAGAAAATTAAAACTTTAATTAATAGTTAAAATAATATAATTAAAGATTCTATAGATAGAAATTTAGATTCTTGCAATTTTCTCGCTAAATTAGATAACAACAATAAAGAATTGCAATTAGATAAGTTGTTTAAAGCGTTTTGTAATTGTCAAATTATCTTATAGAGTTTCGATATTATTTACTATTATGCTTTGCTTGTGCTTAGCGATAATTATATCTTTTATTATCTGCCTTTTTTGCTTGCGAACAATCTTCAATTGCGGAATTGCGAGATTTAGAAACTTGTCGAGGATAGATGGATCTCAATTGCAGAGGAAGGTAGCAACTCCATCGACTGCTCGAAGGTTGATCTTGTTGGTCTCCTCGTGGAATGAGCCGGTTATAATATGAGGGTGACCAGTGGGGGCTGTCGCTGGCAGATACGGATATGCATCTGAAAACCGGAGAGGTGTCATGATAGATGTTGTGTCCAGCAATTCAATCGGAGGAGTCTGAAGTTTGCAGACGGATCGCGTCCAGGTGGAGACGCGTCCCAGATCTGCCTCGGCACGCTTGCCACATTCGGCTAGCGTTTCTCTAAGGTAATCTCCTGACATTGTTCTTTCCACATATTCCTTCTTTCTCTGGCAGTGTGTCAGATATCAACTCTTATGCCAAGGCATGATGTTAATTAGACATAGATCCCGAAGGCGCATTCGCTCTTCTGAGCTTGCTTCGATGTCTCCCTCGTCCTCGGAGAGTACATCCAGAGTTAGCGGGTGGCGACTTCGAGATCCTGCTTAAAGAGCTCCTCGATTTGATTGATGATCTCCTCGCTCTAGTCTGCTTGGACGACAGTATCAAGGACGACATAACCGAGGAAGACATGTACGACGTCAAGACTTACACATGCGCGTCTTTGGTTTTGACGTGCATTCATGCGAGCTTCCGATAGCCTCCGCTCCCAAGGTCAAGCAATATGTGCACATATGTCGCGTGATCAAATCTCGAGTCTGATTACGGCACTCCACTTAAGTAATTGGGATGAATGAGCCCGGATAAGCCCTTCGTTGATTGAAGGGTCTTCCAAAACATAATCAAATTGAATCACAGATCGGAGTAGCCTGTTACTTGGTTAAATGCTGACAGCACGTGCTGATGGATTGTCTAATAACACGGGGAACAAGACCGTATCACGGTCCGGCAAAACCTCAGGATAGTGAGACGCTGAAAGGATGTGCCGCAGGATTGAGTAGCCATATGAGGGATGAGCAAAGAATCGTAGCCTGCTGATTTATGGTATCGAGCAAAACAATATTCATTTCAAGCCAGGCTACATTTTCTTCTCCATGACTTTCCAGGACGCTTCACTACATGCGAGCATTAAATCTTCGTTCCTGACAATCTTATCAGTCATCAGTCGCTTGGCTTCCATGCTTGGTCCTAGTCTTGAAACCGAAGCCTGGCGGTTTCAAGCCTCCTTTGAAGCGATTCTTTCTATTTCAAAATGTGTGGTCCATTGCGTTCTTAGCGGTGGGACACGCCGGGCTTTATGCTTAGCTGCCCATCGCTCAAACCTCCTTTTTGGTTGATGGTCAGGACTCTTACCTAGCCCCCGTGAGAATGCAATAGGATAGGAATGTAACAAGACGCTGGTTCGCCGACATAGCTCCGACGAGATCGTACGGCTTGAACACAACACAAATCCCAGTGGGTTATTGAATTGGCGAAAATCTTTTGCGATCCGACAATGAGCAGTTCGCGCTTGGCTTACCTGGAGCAGATATGCTAGCGACGCCAAATAAGGTTGAGTACAGCTCATCATCTACGAGAAAGAGTTCGGTGAGTATACTAGAGCAGACGTTGAAGTGTCTATAGGTTTGATATCATGATCGACTCACATGGAGCGCCTGGCGCTCACGTGGCCATGAACTCCGATACTCGACGGGTTTGGCTACAGCTGATATCGAAAAGGGGTTTCACTATGCTGACAGAAGACCTTCATTTTGCGGTCTCTCCTGGGTTCTATGTTGATTACAAATACGAGCGTGCCAATGAGCTGCTTAAGTCGACGACTCATTTCATTCGCATCAACAAGAGCTATCGAAAAGTCTGCAAGCTGGAGGTTTTCAATGAGTCCTGATAAGATAACAACAGCATTTCAGATGTTTGCAGTCTATCAACGACCACCGCTACTTCAATTCCCATCGTCGGCGAGTAGAGTGTGAGCCAGGCGGATAACCTGGCATGGAATGACCTTGACTTCACCCCGCCGGACAGCCACGTCGATTGATACAGAAAACGGTCAATGGCCCAGATCACAATTCACGAGAAGCAAGACCAACGATTCTTCTTGAGGTTAAAGGCCAATTGGATCGGAGGTAGGAGCGATTGGTGGCGGTCGTGCGACGGTACGAACACAGACCTCGGGATATATAACGCTTGTGAAGGATCACATTGTGGCTGAAGGAGGCTTGAAGTCTGGACTCTTTTCGGTCTTATAAGCGATCCAAGCATCGACCAAAGACACTAATCTCTGCAATCGCAGCCACTCATGGGCAGTCGCTGTTGGTGAGCCATGTGATCTGCCATACGCGGTTAGGATATTTCGAAGATAGGTCAACGGTTCGAGTGCCAAGATCTAATACGAGGGTGCCAAGATGCTTAGCAAACTACCTGGAGGGCTGCATGTGGCTAGATGGGCAATTGGTTCAATCCTGGGGGAGCGGGGAAGGATGTGATCAAAGTCCCAGCAAGGAGACTCCTGGGATTCCTGGCAGCCACGTTGATTGACTTTCCCGGCTTCGGTTAGACGGCAACGAATTTTCTCGGCCTTAGGAAGCTAGCTGGGGCGCCTATGCACGATACAAAGTCAGCGCTAACCCACATGCAGGCCGCGTCTAAATTACTTCCTGGCCGGCTGGCCCGCCATCTTCGCTATCACGACGCCTCCTTTCGTGCTATTTGCTTGTCGACGTGACGAGACGGCTTGTTGATGGGCCTATCTCTTAGAGGGATTTTTTGCAGCCAGAGTCGAGAGGTGTCTCTTCTCAAAATGGACAGCAGTCATGCAGCCACAACAATTTCTACGCGGCCCGTTGCAGGCTTGCAGCAGGCCCTGCTTCTGACCGCAGGCCTGAGTACGAGGTACAGGACAGAGCTTGTGCCGCGCACTTCATGGGTAATTCGAATGCTGTCCCCTCCATTCTGTCCGTGTTCCTTCGTCCTTGTAGCTGTGCTGAAGCAATCTCCACCAGCTCTCACTGTAAGGCGCCTGCTGTAGTTTGCCAGCACTGCAAGCCTTCTCTTTCTCTTGTCAGGACCTTGCAGTCGTTTTGCTCCCCGAACAGAAGATCACTGAATTATAATTTTCATCGCTTGTCAAGGCAGGAAACCATTGCAATACGGCAGAATGTTATTGGATCGTCTTGTATGGCTGGGATGTATTCCATGGCTCGTTCACTCTCTCGCATCCACCGACGAACTCTCGGACGCCGACCCGGCCCAATCCGGGTATCTACCTAATCATAATATGCAACCCTCGATTGTTGATTCTTCAGGCTTTGGTATTCTCTGGTCTCAGACTTTTAACGCGAAAGAACTATGGTATGCCAAACCACTGGTCTACACCGCCCCTGGACAGAAGCAACTGGTCTTCACCGCTTCCAACCAAAACTGGATTCGCACATTCGACGCTGTTACTGGGACTCTGATCCAAGCACGCCAAGTGCAACCACCGTTTCTTCAAAGCGACGTCGGCTGCATTGATATGCCGAACACAATTGGTGAGTGCCCCGTGTGTCTTGGGATCTGGCTATGCCTCGATGCTGTCAAGATTCCGAGTTGACCCCTTCAGGTATCGCTGGAACACCAGTCATAGATCCTGGTACGAATACGGTATATTTCTTTGCGAAGGGTTATCAGGGTGGCGCTGCAAGTGGCGGTGTTGCAAAAGGCATATATAAGTGAGCCAAGCATCGTCATTCTTTGGTGATCGATCTTTAATGTTTGAAGATTCTACGCCGTCAACATTCTCGACTTGACCGATCTGCCCAGCTTCCCGGTATTAGTCGACGGACACAATGCCGACAATGACCCGACGAGATACTTCATTGGAGGAACAGTCCTCCAGCGACCTTCGTTAACAATGGTCGGTGGTACAGTATATGGAGCTTTCGGTGGTCACTGTGATCTGTTCAATTACACTGGGATGATTGCCGGACTCAGCACGACGCCAGGAGTGGGAGTCACCAGTATGTTTGCTTTGGAATCCAGGCCGGGCGCTCCTCCCGCTACCACAGATATTATGGTCCAGAGCGGCGGCAAGGCTGGTATTTGGATGAGTGGCATGGCGCCGGCTACCGACGGCAGCCGTATCTTCGTGGTCACTGGCAATGGCCAGGGTCACGAAAACAAGGATACTCCAGCATCTGGACGTGCTCCGCTCTCCACTCTCGACGAGGTTGTTGCAAATTTCGCCATCAGCAACGGTAAACTCGCGCTCCAAGATTACTTTGAGCCGTATGAATATATTGGCATGGACGCTGGAGATCGAGATATGGGATCAGGCGGGGTTGCTCTACTGGATCCAAGTGTCTTCAAAGGCACCAACGGGGTTACTCGCATGGCGATCACTATCGGGAAGAACGGAAAGGCCTACATCCTGAATGCTGACAACCTAGGGGGCTTTAAACTTGGGTCTGGGGCAACGGACAACATCCTCCAAACCATCATTGCTCCTAATGCGGTGTTCGGCGGCGCTGGTTCTTATCCACTAGAAGGCGGCTTCATTTACTTCACTCCTGTGGGAGCGTCGACCTTGGTGTATAAGCTTGGCCTGGATCAAAATGGTTCCCCTTTGTTCACCAAGGTTGGACAAAGTGCGGATACCTCTGCCGGACGTGTCGGCGTCGGTGTCCCAACAATCACCACTTACAAAGGCCAGCCAGGCACCGGTATCGTCTGGATCACCGACGTTGATGCGGGACTCAAGGCGTACAGGGCTGTGCCTGATGCGTCCGGCAACCTTGTGAGGATTAATATACCTCCCACCGGCGGATTGAACAAATTCCAGCGTCCTGGGTTTGGTGACGGTCGTCTTTACGTCACCGACAACTATGCGAGATTAATCTGCATGGGCTCCCCAGTCTCGACCCCACTGAACTGCACTGGACCCGTTGACTTTGGAGATGTCACGATCGGATCAGTAAAAACCGTCACAGTGCAGTGTACAGCCCTCATTCCTATTACCAAGCTCAATGGATTGTACATTCGAGATGCTACTTTTCAAGCCAGTAACTCTTCCTTGCCACAAGGGAGCCTTGCTCAAGGTGCCCAATTCTCTTTTCCGGTTACTTGGAACCTCACCCAGGCAAGCATTCAGGATGCTACAGGTGCTTCGTTTGGTTCTGTTAGTCCGGGTGTCAAGACCAGCTACCTTGTACTTTCAACGACCAATGGCGTTGAGCAGTACTCGAATTCCCTACCCATCACGCTGCAGGGGAATGAAGTCAGCAGTACCGCTTTCTTGGCCCTCACACCTCAGGAGGTCGACTTTGGCGGTCTCGTGGTTGGGAGCCCAGGCGCTGCTACTGGCCTCGACTCCTCTTTCACGATTTCCAACACTGGCTCCTCGCCTCTCATGATTCTAGGCTATGCATACACTGGGACTAGTGGAGAGGTAAATTACACGAACACCACAACCTCCAATGGAAAGACTGTCATGGGTGACGGTTTCACTTCGAGCGGTCTTCCTGCTGTCAAGTCCACTATCTCAGCAGGTCAGAGTCTGACCGTGCCAATCAACTTTAACTCTGCTCAAGTGGGAAACTACCAAAGCCTGTTCAATGTCTGGACCAACGGTGGCCACAAAGTCGTACTTCTCACCGGAAGTGCTACCACAGCGCCTATCGCCAGTTTGGCTGTTGAAACCGCCGAAGGAGGGTGGGACACATCTGGTATTATGGACTTCGGTACCGTCCTGGCAGGTACAACCAAAACCCGACGCCTCCGGATTTGCAATGTCGGCGGGTCAGCATTGCTTATCACTAAGAGCAAGCCTCCCGTGGATGCAGAACTCCGAGCCGAGAATCCCACTTCCGATCTACATGAAGGTCAATCCATCCCTGCCGGTCAATGCTCCTATGCTCCTATCGATATTGCTGCCAACACCGAGCCCCCCAACGTCGCCTCTCATGATGTGTCAGACGTATGGATTCTAAACACCGATGATCTTACTTTTGGTGTGCATGATGTCCAGATCAAAGCGACGATTGTCAGTCGTCAACTCGGGCCCACATATCCCAACGGCACTGCCGAATACTCCTATCTGGGGTGCTACTCCGATGGCGCCGGACGCCAACTGCAGAAGGTATACGACCTTGGCGCAAGCAACGACAATGGTATATGCCAAACCAAGTGCCAGGGTCTTGGATATATCTTTGCTGGTACGGAATATCATTCTCAATGCTGGTGTGGCAGCCTTCCTCCACAAGCCTTGAAGTACACCCCCGAAAGCGCCAAGAAGTGTACCTTTGGGTGTACCAATGATACCACCCAAGCCTGCGGTGGTGACGGGGCTTACATCAGCATCTACTACGATTCGGCCAAGTATGTACCAGACTGCAAAGCTGTTCCCTGTGGCAACGTTACTTCCTCGTCCACTACCTCGCAGAGCTCAACAAGCTCGAGCACTACAAGCGCTAGCATAACAAGCTCAACAACCGCTTCTCAGACCAGCATTTCATCGACGACAGCCTCGAATCCATCTTCAACATCCAGCACATCTGGCACGTCAACGTTGTCCGGCAGCTCATCGATGACAGTCTCGAGTTCCTCGTCAACGTCCAGTACGTCTCGTGCGTCGATATCGTCTAGTCAGACCTCTACTTCGACAACCTCAACGTCTTCTCCTACATCAACTTCCGGCAGTGCCAACTGGAAGGCGCTCGGCTGCTACCACGACGGGCCTACAGACAAATCTATCTATCCCTACTCTTACGTATATGCTAACGATTTGATGACCATTGAGATCTGTCAGGACTTTTGTAGGAGCAAGGGGACAAGCTACGCTGCTATCGAATATCGGTGCGTCTTTATTTATGCAGTCTTCCACAAGAAACTTCACTGACAGGTATTACAGGCGAGAGTGCTACTGTGGGAATACCATTGCAGGTGACGCTATTGCGAATGATCCAGGCTGCACGTTGACCTGCATGGGTAATACGAGCGAGATCTGCGGTGGTAACAATCGAATGAACGTATATCAAGCTATCAAAATTACCACCACGACAACTCCCAACTCGTCCACGTCGACAAGTTCATCAACATCCTCGTCTTTATCAGCAACCTCCTCATCCTCGTCATCGGCTTCCGCCTCACCAACCTCATCTAGTTCATCCTCTACCATTTCCCAATCCTCCTCATCTTCCACCACCTCCCAATCCTCTTCATCCTCAGCAACCTCCACATCCTCGTCCTCGGCTTCTGCCTCATCAACCTCGTCTGGTTCGTCTTCTACGACTTCTCGATCCTCCTCCTCTTCCACCACCTCACAACCCTTGTCATCTTCTACCACTTCCCAATCCTCCTCTTCCTCTTCTTCCACCACCTCCCAATCCTCGTCATCTTCAACCTCCTCATCCGTATCCTCTACCACGACATCTAAGTCCTCCACATCCTCCACCCTCACAACCATCACCTCAACAACCCGCTACATAACCCCAACCCCAGCCTCCACCGCCACCGCCACAAGCAACTTCTACTCCCTTGGCTGCTACGCCGAGCCCCCTTACCCCATCAAAAAGCCCTGGGCCGCCCGACTCCTCGCCACCGACAACATGTCGCCCGACCTCTGCATCTCCGCGCTCTCCTCCGCCAACGCGCTAATAAAGCCCGGCACCAGCACCTATGCAGTGTTCGGGCTCGAGTACGGTAGGGAGTGCTGGGTTGCCAGATCCTTGGTGCAGAGCCAGACAAGCCTGATTGGCAACAAGGCCTGCACGTTTCCGTGCATGGGAGCGTCGAGTCTCAGCTGTGGTGGCAGGGCCATGTATGATTACTATGTGCCTACAAGCTACCTGGCGACTTTGACGGCGACTAGTATGCCTGTCAGCACGACGGGGACGGTACAGTCGACCTCGACTGCTTAGTAGGGTGTCCCGTGTATTGCGCAATGTGGGAAGCTGAGCAGATCGGAAGAGGGTACTTGGTCGCGTGGAGCGAGAGAGTCCTTGGAGTAACATGGCGTTGCAATTTTGGGTATTATCTAAGTCATTTCTCGAGCATATGAGGTTGGGGGGTCAGATCGGTTCAGGCAGTTTGTCCACGACGGACTAAATGGGATAGAAGACTAATACCAATAAGAAGCTAATAACCTTGCGCTTTTTCTCCCCGGAATGTGTTCATCAACCTTAGACTGCAGAAATCCCTTCAATTGTAAGACTGCAACCTCAATCCCCCAAAACATGCCTTCCTTGAAATTCCTGTCTCTAGCGACATCGGCTTACCTCTCGACTAACACCAGCCCTCTAGCTTCGGCCATTTGCATCCTACGTACTGGCACTATCCCATACGAGCTGGCAGGGTGCTGTTCTTACAGACTGATCAGCTCAGTGATTATTACTATGCAGACTCCCAAAAAAGGCATTGACGAAATAGCTGTAACTGAGTGATCAGGCAGAGCCCATCTCCAAACTATTCTCGACATCATTGGAAGCATTGGAGGAGCTCGTGGAGAGTAAAGACGTGAATGCGCAGAGTACCAGCGTATGAGAGATATAAAATGGTGTCTAGACTCGTTGTCCCGACACGCTCTTGTGCTTGTTTGAAGCGAGTTCTAGTCCCCCATGTCCATTTCGATGAGATTAGGTAGAAAACTTGTATGATAGTTAAGAGCGCAAAGGATAGAACATTCGACCTTTGACGGAGAGCTAGCTTTCTACTGACGCACTAACTCGCTGCTAAGCTCTCGTTTCGTTTTTAAGAGGAGCCCCACCGTTTGCATGTCTTGGAAGAGTGCTTACGGCACGAAGAAGGCGGGAAGGGAGTCCCGACTTTTGATCGTGAATCTCGATGGTGCTTTGTAGACAGCAGTGACATGCTGTGAGCTATGCAAGCAAAGCAGCCTAGCGATTGAAGACGTCGCGTTACTTTGCATCGACGAAGGAGATATTGTCGAACTGCGACCCGAACATGCATGAAGCCAAGGCCAAGTCTGAGAGTCGTGCCAGATTTGTCGTGGATTTGATCGAGCTTCTGCTCTTTGCTGTTGGTGCCATGGGGATGCAGATGGCAAGATTGGAATACCCCAGACGTGATAGCGTGACTTCGGAATGTCGTTCGTTAGTCAGGGGTGAGAACTTCGCTCTGGAGTCTGTATGTTGAGAGATGAGCCAGCGCAATGGAGTTGACAATTAAGCATGTCTCTCGAGGCGATGTGTAAGCGGGCTTTTGGAGCGCAGGACTTACATTGGACATCGGTGAGTGTGGAAGATCTAGGTACAAAGTCGTGGAAAGAACTCTGAAGAGAGATAGGTTATCGGACCTTTGTGTTGGCGCTAACAAGTTCGAAGGCCCTACAAAGCACAATCGAGTTGGTACTGTACGACAGACGAGAATTCAAGTCTCCAAGCGTATAACAGGGAAACATTGCAGATGTCAAGAGAGGACCGATCAAGTAATAGAGATATTGAAATTTTGCTTTGAAAGCAATGCAAAGACTTGCGACGACTAGATCGATTACGGATTGAAAATGAAAATATTGCAATACGCGCTCTGGATCTTGTTTCAACTGCTTACAACGATTTGATATATGTCAGGCTTTGATTGTAGTTATAGCTATTCTGGGTTTTAACAGGGCACTTTCTGAATATTGAAGACGTTTCGAAAGCGTAGACAACTATATGTTTGGTGAATAATGTGAGAGCTCGATTGGTAGACATCAGAAACGTCTATCGAAGTGTGCGACTTACCGACAAGTCCTAGAGGCCCGACTCTAACTAATAGTCAATCAAACCCCAATGTTAGACCGGCAAGAGGTGAAAAAAGCATATCAAGATTGGGGAGAGATTACACAAGTACCATGAGCGGTCCTGCAGACGACTTAAATCTATTGCGCGAGATATGGAAAGGTCTCTTCCAGTACTATATTGGCACGTGACGAGGTGCTGGTGATAGTAGTTCCTCCGCTCACAATACATGCGCCTCGAGCCATGGTCTCAGCATCTCGTCCATCCATTGAGCCAAGCGCCTCAGAGCCGCCAGAAGCTGATAGATTCCCAGAATTGATCCTGTTTCCCCTAAAGACTGATCTCGATAGATTTCTATCTTTCTGGCATTGACTTTGTGCACGATCATAAATTTCCATTTGTTGCCTTGTATCATGATGAGAGGGAGGGGTGGGAGATCTTCGTCATCGCGAATCAGTTGTGACAGCTTTGCAAAGTGTGCCGATACCCAAGTGCCTAATTGAGTGTTCGCTTTGTCCTCGTCAATGCCCTCGCGTTTTGTTTCTATACTTAGCCCAATCGACCTAAAGCGAACATATCGCGCGTCAGTCTGATTGATATTGAAGCCGTCACTGTTCCTTAGCAAGTCCCTGATACGATCAAGGAGATTTTTGGCAAAACGTATGACCATCGCGTAGTCCACCATCTTGCTTTGAACCTTCATAGCTCTTGAGGTGATGCCCAACAATAGTGATGAGTCGCTAATACGAGCGATGCTAATGTCGTGAAATTAGATGCCTTTACTTCGCCAAAAGTCCTTTAAAGCAAGCTTGATTAGAGGATAGTGTACAGCGCTGTTTCATTCCGATTTCGCAACATCGTCGTTTCGACAATCCATTGCAGCCATTTTTATTTTGATAGCCTCGTCAAACACTTCGTCTTCGTTCAATCCTTCATTGTGGGCAGAACTATCTATGTCGACAAATATTCTCATGAAAACCTCCTCGATTTGATATTCGTCCTCCTTGATCATGTGTTTCATCGCTCTCCTCTGAACCACGTCGGGTATAACTTGGAAGCCTTTACCAATGCGTCTGACATCCTTGAGTAAGGCTTGGGCCTCGTTCAAGATCTCCAAACCTTTAGTATTGAATGCAAGCTAATCTACTGCTACGTTTGAGAGCTGCAGATCGCTTTCTTGTTTTGATGGGCTTTTAGGGCGAGAGGGACTCGAGGGAGCACGTGAAGTTGACGATGGACTCTGAGATTGCGAATGGCTTGAAGAGTCTTTGGAGTTGATGGATTGTTGCGCTTCGTGTCTGGGAGTGAAGAGGTTTGGTCTAGAATGAAAAGGATTGGCGCTCGCCCTAGGTGTACGATATGCATCGATTTCTGGATCGAAGTTCGGGGGGGCTCCTCTTCGTGTCGAGTGCAATGGCACTGTGGGTGCTTTTGAAGCCTTGTCTAGAGACGGGGTGGTGTTTTTGCGACCGTTCTGCCCTCTTGCCAACACCAGCTCGACCACGGGTTTGCCGCGGCTCTGGCACACTCATATTGTTGACCGATATCTCTGCAAGTTGTTTTCGCTTCTTTGCTGAAGACGAAGGCTTGCCAGTACGCGGCTGTCGCTTCTTGCTAGCCGTTTGGTTATGCTCGTATTCTGCGGGGTCGTGGGGATGACCCTCTAACTAGCTGTTGACACTGCTAGCATAGCTCCCACTATACTGCCCCGGTTCGCAAGCCTGAGAAGCGATCAATGCGGACATGGGGAAGCCTTGTGTTTCACTGAATGATTGGCAATAGGCGTGCCGAGAGACGGAGTGGCATCGAGTGTTGATTGTGCAGCGTCGCCCGAGCAACGCCACAGCAGGTACCAGCCACAATCAGCTAGCCTACCTATCGATCAACGTCAATGACCGGACCGAAGTGTATCCTTCAAAAGTGGATCTCTAATGTAGCTTGTCGGCCCTAGGTGGGGGATCCACTTTTAATGGAGAGCTTTATAGAGTATAGGAGTCAGATGAAAGTGAATCACGAATGACTGCGCCCAATGACTGCACTGTTTCACTCGGAGCTGTCAGTCCGTCTGCTCCATCTAGCTGAGCTTGCATCCAGACATCAGCTTTCAAGTTCTTGTCATTCTTACGAGTATTGGTCTGGGTAAAATACTTAAGGGAAAATTTCTCTCAAATTAGTAATTCTGCGATGCTGCTTCCACGCTGTCTTATACACTGCAAGTAACGACGGATTCAGCCTCTATATATGCTTCGACATACTATGAATCGATTACAATGGCCGTCCCTCACAACCCTGTCCCCTTCTGGATCTGCGTTTCTGCACCTCCAATTCGTTCTGTTGTTAGCGCTCTCAGATAAGGTATGTGATTCTTCAGCCTCGACTTTGACTTATCGGCACAGTAGCTTGCTTGGGCATGGCACCAACAACAAACCCACGTAATATTCAAGTAGACGGTTAAGTGAGCATGTTTCAAAGTGTGTATGTAGAGACAGAAATCACAAGAGATGCCAAAGCACAAACTCCACTGGGGAACAGCTCCGCAGACTTCAACCCTCTGGGTCAATAGCCTTTCCACCACTTCAATACCTGCTGCCGTACGGCCATCTCAATCACATCTCCACCAACGATGCAAAGAACACGGTCTGATGCACCAAAGTCAAAGGGTCTATGTCGGAATTCTCCCAAGGCCTACAGTTCCTGGACGGTTAGACGGGCCAGCGCGAGATCTATGTCCATCGTGCTTTCAACCGCAGGTTTCAGTCCAGCAAAATTGTATCGAGCTTCGTGCATTACTTTGTGTTGCGGGGTCTGGTCCTATTTGAATCTGATCAACGTCGTTTCAGTGCCGCTGACAGTTGACATCTTGAACGGCGGCAAATGGTCCTTTGCACGTTGCTCGTATGGGATTCCGACGTCAACATAGTTCCAGTCATCGCCGTTTTCACTGTCGAAGAAGAACCGGTCCACGGTATTCGTGGCTGAGTGAGGGAGGAGAGGTGTTGTCTCTATATACATCATGCCGGCCTTGAGTGTGAAGGAACTAAGAAAGGGCAAATTAGTAATCCGTGCAATCCTCCATGGGAACGCTTTGAGTCGGGATGAGATGTCAAACCGTTGAGGTATGTATGAGCATCAGGACAACGTACGATGGAGCGAGACTGAAATCCAACGCCTCGCTGGAGATCTCTGATGAGGGCCAAATGGCTGCGGGAGCAGCATATGTTATGATATCCACCCCCGTCACCTTTCCTTCTCCAACACCCATCTGCATCACGCGGGGTGCTCTCTTAGAGTCACATTGTCGAGTCGTCTGTTGATCACTACTTGGGAGAAGTGTACCTATTTCCCAGCATTCCACGCGGAGTTCAGAGTCTCTGAATACAAATGCAGTCATGCGAGAATTTTGTTGAAGAGGGTCGGCATTGTCTACAAGTATTGTGTCAATACAAGTGTACAATAGGACAATGGTTAAGTCCCAACATGGAGCGTTGCTGATGCTCACAAGAGTAATGAAGGGATGAACGAAACAAACACCCTAGATCCAGGACGTGCCAAAGTGCAGGACGCTAGTACGGAAATCCAACCAAGGACAGAGAGATTGTATGTAGTCATGATGACAGGTAAAGGCGACTCAAGATGGACACAGTATTCCTAGGCGCGGATGCTGTTATTAAAGAAGGGGACAAGACTCACCGGAAGCGCTCTTAGTATATCACACATCCGACTGACGTGGCTCAATCGAGAAGAGGCCTCGATCGTCAATGCTTTGAAACTAGCGATCCATGTACATGACGACTCTCGGTATTCCCGGTCGCCAGACACCGTTCGAGATAACCGAGGTTCTCCTTTCGCTATTCGTTATGCAGGGCTTTACATGCATTTATTGCGAAACCACAGGAATGTCAATTGGGCGACGCTGGGACAAAACCTTACCTCGTTCTGGACTTCTTGTCCAGGAGAATCAGGTAGATCTTTGCAGCCCGCATTGCTTCTCTCAACCATTGATCCACGAATTTGAGGAGATCGCGGACATCCATAGAATCATGTCCTTTGTCCTCTACCGGCATATTGATTGGGATCGGTCATCATCCAGCTCAACTTCTATATTGTAAACCAGCACAACAATTGAGAGATCCGTATGGGGTCTCTGACCCAAATTTTCTCGTGAGGATGTGCTTCTGCATTTTACGTTCCCTGCAACTGGCTTTTCGCATACGTACTGAGGAAGTCGGTCATCAGCTGGCTGTCCTCCACCTGCACAACAATTGGTGTGTGGGTATTTCTCGGTAAGTGGTTCCTAGCAGTCGACTTCCCCGCAATTGGCTCTCGGATAAACTCGGTCGCACATACAACTCGACCTTATATGGAGGACACGTATCTCAATCACGAGATCTTCACAGGGCTAAAAATACCGGGCTTCATCCTGCTGCATCCACATGTGCACTGTTCTCGATGCATGTGCATTTGACGGGAGGGAAATTCGAAGCGAGATGGAGACGAATCAACTTGTACTATGGCCGAAAGTTAAGTTGGGCGTCAGATTGTGATTGGGGTTGATTCTACTCAACGTAGTGCCTTGCGGGTTACTGGAAGTGCCTCTTGTGTTTGAGCTTTTGCTGACTTCTTTGGGCGGGTTGTGGGTTGGCACTATTGAAACGCAGAACTGCTGTAGACAGCTATAATTCAATCAAGCGTGCTAAAGAGAGGTGCAAGGCCTTGTACGGATATCAAAATACGGTCGCGTTCACCTCCAAATTCCCCCGTGCACTTATACGATGTGATGCAGATGTTCTTTGCCGCTGTGCTGTAGCTCATTCGCAGCTATGTATGAAGGCATTCTCCTCCGTGATAATCGGTACACCCTGGTAATCAACGCGCATCTCCGTCTCTCGAGCATGCGAAGTCTCAGGTCTTTCGCCACATCCACTGGCTGCTGGCCGGAGAGGAATCGAGAATTGGCCCACAGGTGGTTTAGAATCACCGGTCGGTGCCTGAATTTCCATTTCCAGAGCGAGCGCTTTTGAAAACGAGTTGTCGTTGGTGCTGGATTTGCCGGGAGTATCGTTGCTCATATCGTCTCTGAGCGCTTTGATTGTCTTCTTCAGCTCCCTCCATAACTCGTAATCATCGAGATCGTTGTCACCACCGTCTCCTTCCGCCTTTCTCACATCTTCGTCATCTACGGCATCGCTTCTCCCTTGCGCAATCGCCAACAAGGTAGCCACAAAGGCTTCTTGCATGTAAGCGAAGCTGAACCCATCGGTAATCATTGCGACTGCAGGACATATTCTCGTTGGGAACTCGACCTCGACCTTCTTCTTCTTGAGCCTCTCACGCCAGAACTGGCAGTAGAGATTGCGTTCGCCCTCCGAGGGGAGTGGAAAAAGGTATTTACGGTCGAAGCGAGAAGGGCGAGACGAAAGACCAGCGTCGAGTTGATCAAGATGGTTGGTCGATGCGACCATGAAGATGCCGTCGTTGTTCTCAAGACCCTAAGATTAATGTGTAAGTATTGGGGAACGAAATGATTGTGTTAGAGAGTTGTAAGGCCAAAAAAGGAGAGAGCTTACGTCGACTTCATTGAAAAAGTAGCTTCGTGTATCCTTGGTGACGATCGTGTCTATGTCTTCGAAGATCAGGAGACAAGGCGACATATACCTAGCGGTTTGGAAAACGCTTCGGATAGAATATGTGCTCGTCGCAGATTTGACATAAAGACTTGGGATCGACAATCCGTCACTCCGGAAGAGCGAATTCATCAAAGCCTTGATGGAGATCGTTTTCCCGTTTCCTGCCGGCCCTGCGCAATCATTGCAGTCAGTATAGAACCGCCAAGGGACTACAAATGATGACTTGTGAAGGATCACGTACCATGGAAAATTACCCCCCTTTTCCAGGTAACCCCAAGATTCTTATAAATTTCCCGACTGTCGAAGAACTTGTGCATCAAGCCCGTAATCTGCTTCTTCATGTCTTCATTCAGGATCACATCGTTCCAGCTCGCATTCTTGACCTGCTCATACAAGGCTTTGCTCCGGAACCAGTACCCATCGTAAACGTAAACCCACTTGTCCCCTGGCGGAGGCGGAATCTGCCATTTTCCAATCGCCTTGACTAGCTCATCCGTCTTTCCGTTACTTGACATGACCGTCTCCCCCTCCGTTGGCTCTTTAAAGATGTACTGCATGGTCGAGTAATTGACCTGCACCACATAGACGATGAAGTATTCGTCGCCCCATTGGTAGAGATACTTGGCAAAAGAACGAGATTCGCCAACGGAAGAGGGCCTGATAAAATAGCGTGTGCGAAGGATGGATTCGTCGACTATATCGAGAGTGGCGGTTGCGTGGCCGGCAAAGGCGAATGCGAGGAGATTGACTGTCAAACCATATCAAATTAGCATGGAGGTCAGGGTGGAAGGAGGAAGAAGGGAAAGGAGGAAGATACCATCGCTGGCTAGAGTGACTGTGAGAGCTAGCTCAGGGTACTGGCAGCGGAGGGCGGCTTGCAGGTAGACGTTCAGGTTGTAAGCTTTGCCAGAATTGGCGTCGACGTAATCCTCATAATTCTGGTGGTGGCTAGTGGTAGTAACGAGCATGTAGGCTTCAGAGTCCATTGTGGTGGGTGTAGCTATACAGCTGGGGTCATCGAGGGCCAATTGGGTCTCTGTGCACTTTTGCTAGGACCCCAAAAGAGAGTGTAGGAATTTGAGGCTCCTAGGGAATGACTGAGCTTTTCAAAGTGGTTTGAGCCAGCTGTAAAGTAGGCAGCAACGGTCTGTTGTTGGTTACGGATCCTTCGACTGCGCCCCATACCGCCTGAAAGTAGCAATGCCTTGCATAGACATTCTGCATTCATCCATCAGAATCTGTGTCATTATCAATACCCACCCGCAGCGACTGCCACTAAGAAGATCGAAACTGTTGTACTGATAAGCGAGCAGCATTGTATTATGACCTTTGTAACGATGGTCAGGCTCTCGTACAAAGGAATCCTTCAGACTCTTGCCAAGATTGTTCCGGCGAGTGGGGCGTGCTCGGCTTGGCATCTGAGCTTCGCGCTCTTGGAAGTTGAAACGTGTGTTTTATCTTGCTTCTACTTGAACAGGGATGTTCCGGTTCTCTTTCCTTATTTTGGTAGAAGATGAGTGAGTACATGATCTGGTTGGTTGCACTGTACGAGACAGATTCATCGGTTCTCAGCTCGTTGGAGATGATCAACAATATTCTCCATCCGGGCGCTCAAGGCTAGCAAGCTAATTGCGTATAATCATGGTGCCGAACAATCTTATCATGCTTATTCTACCACATCAGTGTGCGTCCAAACCCCTTCTTCAGCGGCGCTTCCTCTTCCTTCCACTTTCTCCCGGCTTGGTTCACGATAGGCTTACACGAAATGATGTATTCCCAGGCTGTGAAATATCTATGACCATGGATCGAGCGAGTCTTGAATTTGATGTCGTGGAAATCGGTTTCGTTCTTCGCGAGGAGATCTCTTATATCGAAGTGAGACAAGGTTTCTTTGTCGAGACCTGTCGGAGCAAGAGTCAAAGCTTGGAAGTGAATGGACAAGGAAGCATGTGATTGCTGACCGAAGCATGAAAACTCAAATTCTTCGGGTTCTATATAATCCATAACTCAGTCTGGCGACAACGAGCGCCAGGCGTCAACGTATCTCTCTTGTCGGACGACAATGTAATCGTGATCGACATGCTTGTCTGGCAGAGTCGTCGGACCACGTCGACTTCTAGCACAATGCTCTTTTCGACAGTTGCGCAAAGGAGGTTTCAGCCAGGAGAAAGCACACACGCAAGACCCCGAATAGAGGTAAGCGCTCAACGGTTGTGGGAGAGGTCGAAAGGCAATGTGCGTTATGTATAACAACACTTTCTATCACTGTGTCTGGACTGCAACACATAAGCCATTGCCTCGCAGAGAAAGTCTCTATTGCAGCTTGCATAATCCACGAAAGCTAAATGTTCGTTAGGCAGTTTTCTCAACTTGTATGTTGGTCTGCATAATAAGCGTGCAACGTTGTCTCCTTACCCTTCATCTATTAGCTCTATCGCAGTTCTCAATATGCAATATTACTAAGAGTGTAATACAACCTGCAAAAGAGTTCTGCTCTATAGCATAGTTGTAATCAATAGACTTAGTAGAGTTTATCACGTTAATTAGGTGCTCAAAGTTCTAGTAGTTCGTAGTTGTCTATATTTATATAGACTCAAACCAATCTTCTTCAATCTTTAGATACTAGTTAGTAGCTTTTTAACTTCTATATCTTATTCGATTAATTTATTGTATCTCTAAGTTAATGCAATCTTAGAATCTAGATAAATCTCTAAATTCTTTTGTAACTCTAGAATTGCTTAAAGATTTAATACTTTTAATATTTGCAAAGTTTTCTTTAAACTTAATAGTATTTTGATCCAATAATAAAGAAGTAACTAAAGTAATATCTAAAATTATTAATATAATATCTTTTTTACTTAATCTCTTTTTAAGTAATTAAAACAATATTTATTATATTTTAACTAATATTAAAGATTCTATTGCAAATACAACAATTACTTATAACAAATTTGTTAAACTATTTAATAAACTTAGTAAAAGCAAATTTATCTTAAAATTGCTAGAAATATTGTATTGCAAAATTTAATTAACTAGATTCTATTATAGATAATAAAAATTATATAAATAATATTATAGATAGAAATATTATTTCTAGTGTAACAATTATCTAGATAGACTGGTCGCGTCGAGTTGAGTTAAAAATCTTAACTTAAGTATTTAAATTAAGTCAAAGAATAAATATAAAATACTTAGCATATAACTCGATTTAACTCGCCAAGACTCGAAAAATTTAGATTATTTTTAAAAAAGTGCATTAATTAACTTAATCAAATTAATTAATTTAATTAATTTGTTTATAATATTATATAGTAATGCATTTGTACGTTATTTGTGCGTTATTATTTTTAAACTATTTTTAGTAATTTAAATAATGCGAATTTTTTTAAAAATAGAAAATCTTAACATTTTAACGTTATTTTCGATTGCTTAACAAGTTGATCAAATTAAGTTAAAAAATCGTTAACTCGAATTAATTTCGAGTTAAGTTAAAAGATTAATATTAAGTATTTGGATTAAATTAGAATATTAATATCGAAACTTAATTCAACGATCAATCTATATCTGGAAAAAATTTGCTAAAATTAATTTAACAAATAGTAAATAAATTTCCTAATATTCTTTTAATATTTAACAAATAATATATTTATAATTAAAAGTTTAATACTTAATTAGTTTTATTAGTTTTATTTTGTTATTAATTTATATTAACGTTTATATATAGTTTTAAACTATAATAAATAGAACTAATTATATATATAAATATATAAGTAATATCTAATTAATATATATAATATAGAAAAATTCTTTGCGAAAAACAAGAATTTTTAGAACGCAAAAATTATATTACTATAATTAATAATATCTTATAATATAGATATTCTATACTTAATATATAAATTAATAAGTTTAAGAAAACTTTATTTATATAAGTAGATAATTTAAAATTTTAGACAATATTTCTTATAAAATTATTTATATTATATATAATTATATTAATTAATTTTAATATATATAGAAGAGTTAATATTGCAATATATATTAATCTTAAATAATATATAATATCTTAAGAAAGAAAATATTAAAACTATATATTTATTGATAATAATAGTCGAAATATATAAAAATTATATATATAAGCTAGTTATTATTATAAAGTAAACTTAAATAATTAAATAATTAAGTTTTAATAATAGTAAAATTTAAATTAATATATATAAATTAAACTTAACTTTCTTATAAGATAGCAAAATCTATAAGTATTAATCTTAAATATTGCAAAGAAATATTAATCTATTGTTTAAAAACTAGTTTTGTTAGATTTTCGAAAAATATCTTTAATATTTCTTCTTCTTTTATATTTGTTTTATTAAGTTTTTTTTCGAATATTATTTTCTAATTTAAGAATTTGTAGATTAAACTTTTGTTATTATTATTATTATTAATTATAATACATAGATAAAAGCAAAAACAATATTAAGATAAATATTTTTTACTTTAGAGACAAATATATTTAATTTTATATTTTTATATAAATGCAATATAAATTATACAATATTACAATTATTAAACTAGTAAATTTTTCAACAAATTCTATCTATTAAATAATAATAAAATATATCTTTAAAAATAATAATAAAATTACAAGATATAATATATTAAATAATAAGAAATATTAAGATTATTTTTTATTAAATAAATTCTTGCAACTTTTAAACAAAATTAATTATATTTTTATAAACTTAAAAATTTTCTATTACTTATATATATAATTTAGACAATACTAGAATTTACAATTTATTTAAGTATTAAATTGTTTATCTATATTACAATATCTATAAAATATTTTTATTTTATATTTTTATTTAATAAGTTTTTTATTATTTTATTGTAATATTTTTAGACTAAAATAATATTTTTAGACTACAATAATATTTATATTATATAAAATTAACTTATTGCAAAATTTGTTAAAATTAATAAAAAGATTTGCTTTATACTAGAATAAATATATTAGTTTTATTATTTTATTTAATAAATTAATATTATAATATATATTTAAGAATATAATATTTAAAAGTAAATAATTATATATAATATTATAATCTTATTTAATAATATTTTTTAAGCAATATTTAATTATAAGTAATAATAGAATATTAAGATTTAAGAATTTATTAACTTCATTATAAACAAAAGATATACAAAAATCTAAAAATATTCTTAAGCAACTATTATATAAGTATTAAATATTAAAGATAAAGAAAAGAATTTTTTTTATAGAAACTTAATATATAAGATTGCAATTAACAAAAGTAGAAAGAACAATTTTTCTTCTTTCTAATTATTAAGAAAAGTTTAGTAATACTTAGTTATATATAGTGTAATTGTTAAGTCAAGTCAAATACTTTTTTCTTAACTTAATTTATTTTCTTAAATCTTGTAGAATTAAGTTAGAGTTAATATGATCGTTAAGTTAAGTTTTAACTCGATCGAATTAATTCGCTCAATCTTGATTCTAGAATTAGGCAAATTTCCTAGCTTAATAAGATAAAACGAACGAAGAATGCGCGTTAAATGTTTAACTTAACTTATTCGATTACGTGACGTCACGTAACGCGCTAATTATATGTAATTAATATAAACTTTACATTAGCTTAATTAAGTTAACTTAAATCTTGCGCTAACTTAATCAAGTTAACGCATAGATAAAATAAAATAAGATAAAATAAGATAAGCGAATGCTAATGCGACGAAGTTAACTTAAATTCTTGACATTAACTTGACAAAACTCGATTTTAAAGTCGAGTTTACATCTTAATCTTGATTTAATTCTACAAGACTTAAGAGAATGAATCAAGTTAAGAAAAAAATGTTTGACTTGATCTAATAATTACACTAGTTAAAGTTAAGACGCAAACTTAATTCTAGAATTAAATTTTGTTAAATTAATATTAAGAATTTAAGTTAACTTTGTCACATTAACATTTGCTTATCTTATCTTATTTTATTTATGCATTAACTTGATTAAGCTAATATAGAATCTACATTAATTGTATATAATTAGCGCATTATATAATATTATATAATTGAATAAATTAAGTTAAATATTTAAAGCGCTATCTTTATTTGTTTTATCTTGTTAAACTAGGAAATTTGTTTAATTCTAGAATTAAAATTAAATAAATTAACTTAATTAAATTAAAATTCGACTTAATAATTACGCTAGTTATATAAATATAAGATTAAAGAATAAAATCTTCGAAAGTTTCTAATAAATATTAAGATATCTATTAAAATAATTATATATTATTAAGTTATTTTTAAATTTTTACTTTAAGTTAATTACTATAACAACTAGATTAACTATTAGTTTGATTTTCGATTTTAACTTTTAAAATTAAATCGAATTAAAAAGTTAAAATTTAAAATCAAATTTAAAAACTAAATTACTTTAGATAATTTGCTAGCTTCTTTAAGCAATTTAATTTTAAAAAAAAATTAAGAAATTAAATCTTAACGCTTTTATATAATATTTTCGATTTCTTTTAATTAATTTAATAGCAACATTATCTATAAATTATAATTAAATAAATATATATTTATATCTAGTTTTTCTTATTATATTACAAGATTTTTGCTAAACTTTAAACTTTATTTAATTTAGCAAATATTTTTTTTTGCTTTATTTATAAGAAATTGCATTAATTTATCTTTCTAAAACTTTTAAAACTAAATTAATAAATAATATTCTTTATACTATAATCTTTAATATAAGATAAAGATATTAAACTCTATTATATTGTATAATATTAAAGAATTGTTAAATCGAGTCGAATATTTTTTTCTTAATCTAATTTATTCTCTTAAATCTTATAGAATTAAATTAAGATTAAAATACAAATCTAATTCTAGAATTAAATTTAAACTAATCGTTGAGTCAAGTTTCGATATTAACATTTTAACTTAATCTAGATATTAGATATCAATCTCTTAACTTAACTTAGAATTGATTTAGATCAACGATTTTTTAATTCAATTTAATCGACTTGCCAAGCAATCGAAAATGACGTCAAAATGTCAAGATTTTCTATTTTTAAAAAAATTCGCATTATTTAAATTACTAAAAATAGTTTAAAAATAATAACGCACAAATAACGTACAAATGCATTATTTAAATGCATTACTATATAATATTATAAACAAATTAATTAAGTTAATCAATTTAATTAAGTTGATTAATGCACTTTTTTAAAAATAATCTAAATTTTTCAAGTCTTAACGAGTTGAGTCAAGTTATACGCTAAGTACTTCATATCTATTCTTTAACTTAACTCAAATACTTGGATTAAGATTTTCAATCTAAATCAAGTCTTGACGAGCTAGGAATTTGACTCGAACTTGATAACTCGACTCGACGCAATTAATTTAATTAAATTTTATTAAGTTAACATTAAGAATTTAAGCTAATTTTGTCGCGTTAGTATTTGCTTATCTTATCTTATTTTATCTATATATTAACTTGATTAAACTAATATAAAATTTAGGGTTAATTGTATATAATTAATGTATTATATAACGTTATATAATTAAATAAATTAAGTTAAATACTTAACGCACATTCTTTGCTTGTCTTATTTTATTAAGCTAGAAAATTTGCTTAATTCTAGAATTAGAATTAAGCAAATTAACTTAATCGAATTAAAATTTAATTCGACAAGCATGCTATATAACATATTAAATTTATAAATATTCGAAATATACTTTTATAATAATAAAAATTATAAATAACTAAAATTTGTTATCTAGATATTAAGTTTTATAAAAAGAAAAAAAAATTATAGAAAAAATAATATTATATTAGAAAGATTGCTAGTTTCTCTTTTATAATATAAGTTAATATAACTCTCTTTAAAGTAGAAATAGAAATAAGTTAAAAATATTAAGCAATATAAATATTAAATAATTCTAATTTATTATATTATATTATATAGAATTTAATACTATTTAATAAATTTAAATATTAAATATATAGATAAATTCTTAACAAATAATAGAAAATATAATTATAATTATAAAGAATATATATATTAAGATATTGCTAGATTACAAGAGTTTATTAATTGTTAACAATTATATATTTGTTAAAAAATTAAATCTAATATTAACTTAAAAAGTTAATCTAAATATTAAAACAAAATTTAATTCTTTAACTTCTATTATATAATATTTTATTATAATAATCTATTATTAAAATAAATAGAAAGTATATATTCTTATATATAAAACAATTTACAAAATATTATATAAATAATTCTTAAAATATTATTATATTCTAAGTATTATTACAATAATTTAAATATCTTTAATAAATAGAAGAGAAATTAAATTTAAAATCTTTATTATAAAACAAAGTATAAAAATTATCTTTGTATAATATTTACTAGAATATTTAATTAGAAATAAATTAATACTATTATTTATTAAAGAATTAAATCTAATATTAATTTAGAGGATTAATTTTAATATTAAAGTAAAATCTAGTTTTTTAATTTCTACTATATAATATTTTATTATAATAATACTTTAAGAAAAATTAATTAATTAACTAATTATTTTATTAAGAATTTAAGTTTTTTCTATTTAGAAATATTATATAAATAGCAACTATTAGTTAATTATTTATTTATATTTTTTGTATATATTTTCTTAATAAAACGAATTTGTTAAGTATAATTATCTTAGTTATTTATTTTATATATTATATTATTAAGTAAATTTTCGATTTAATTTTATATTAAATATTCTAGTAATCTATAATAATTAAAACTCGAAAATAATTAATAAATTAAATTTCTTTAAATTATAAAAATTAGTAAATATAATCTTTAAATTAAATTTCTTCTATATTCTTATTTTCTTTTTTATTTTCTACAAGTTTTGTCTAAGATTAATATATTTTTTGTAATATTTATTTATATTAATAATATTTTATTTTATTTTAATATTTTATTTTAATATATTTTAATATTTTATTTTATTTTAATATTTTATTTTAATTTATTTTAATATTAAATTTATTTTATTAAAATAAAAATTAGTAAAATTTTATTTTTTATATTCTAATTTGTATTGTAAATATATTAATATTATATTAGTACTTTTGTAAGAAATATTAGAACAAAATTATATTATTAAAGAGATTTATAAACGTTTTTAAACAATGTAAGCAATTATTTAATAACAAGAATTACAATTATAAATAATCTTATATTTAATAAGTTTTTACAAGTAATTTAATAAATCAAAGTAATAATAACTAAAAACTTAAAATAAGTTAAATACAATTTATAAGAAAATTGCGTTTAAAAGTTATATATCTTTTTATTATTTAGAGTTTAAAACATTTAAAATATTTAAGATTTTAATTATCTTAATTATCTTTAACTTAAATTTAAGAAATTTAATAATTAAGTTTTCTTAATTATCTTAACTCTATTAATAAATCTTCTCTTTCTAATTATCTTGTAAAGAGCAATTCGCAATAAATAGTATTTATTAACACTTAACTTGTAATATTATTTTCTTTCTTCAAGAATTTTTGTCTTAAAATTATTTATTCTTTTTTATTATATTAATTAAGTTAATTACTAAACAATATTGCAATCTTGTTATTAATTATTATTATAAGTACGTTATTTTTACAATATGTTCTTGTTAAGTTTGCGTCTTATTTAATATATTTTATTAAATAAATAAGAAATATCTTAAGTATAAGAAATGTTATTAAAAGAATCGAAAATATAATTTAACTCTTAATTATTAAGAAATAGATAAAGCTATTTAGAAGACTAGAAAGCTAGATAATAAAATAACAAAATTGCGTTTAAGAATTGCGTAAAAGACAAAATAAAGAAAATATTAACTTTGTTATTTAAAAATTATAGATAATACAAAGTCGAAAAATATTCTAAAAATATTCTAAAAATAAAAAAAATATCAAATATATTAAAGAGAAGTTCGAAGTTCTATCTAATACTATTATTGATTCTTTATTATTTGCTTTATTATTTTCTAATATTTTGTTAACTTTTATAAGTAACTAAGATATTTTCTAACATATATCTTAACAATTTATTTTATTTAAAAAAATTAACAATACTAATATATAAGTTAAAGAATTTTTGTTACTTCTAGATACTTTTGCAATAATTTATTATAATATTTTCTAATATATTTGTTAATTTTGTTAATAAATATCTAGAGTTTTTCTTTCTTTATTAAGATTTTTTTTATATTATTTCTAAATATTTATAAAGTAATATTTAACTTATATTTGTTTTTTAATAGTAATTTGTTTTTGTTAATCTTAAGTATATTATAATTAGATATTTTTTTTGTTTTTATATAATTATTTCTTTTACTAAGTATATTTGTTTTATTATTGTTTTTATTTAAAGTATATTATATTTTAAACTTGTATTGTTCGATTTATTCTAATTATTATACTTTTTTTCTATTAAACTATTTAATAATAATAAAATATAAAAGATTTTTATAATCTATAAAAATTATAAGATTTAATAATTCTTCAATATATATTTTTTTTATAATTCTAGGAAAACTAGTGTAATTAATAAATTAAGTCAATTTTTTTTTAATCTAATTTATTCTCTTAAATTTTGTAGAGTTAAATTAAGATTAAGACGTAAATTTAATTCTAAGATTAAGTTTTATTAAATTGATATTAAGAATTTAAGTTAACTTTGTCGCATTAGTATTTGTTTATCTTATCTTATCTTATCTATATATTAACTCGAATAAATTAATATAAAATTTACGCTAATTATATATAATTAACGCGTTATATAATATTATATAATTGAACAAGTTAAATTAAATATTCGACGCGTTCTATATATTTAATCTACTTAATTAGACTAGAATTTTTGCTTAATTTTAAAATTAAAATTAAGCAAATTAATTTATTTAAGTTAAAATTTAATTTGTTAATTAAACTAAGAAAAACTATAATAGTGAATATCTTTTTATTATAAATATTATAATTCTATTTAATTAACAAAAGTTTTCTCGAGAAATATATTATTAAGTATTATATATTTTTATACTTTTTATTAAAATATATATTAATTATTAAATTTAATATATTAATTTTAATTTTGTTTAACAATTATAAATTATATATCTTTAGTATTAATTTCTTTAAATATTTTAGCTTAAGATTTTAAAATAATTTCTCTTTTGTTAATTTTTATATTTATAGCGTTTTTTTCTTTATAAAATTTGTTAATAATATTGTATTAACAAAGTAATTTGTAATAAATTTCTTATTATAGTTTATAAAATTTAGAAAGAATAAAAATTTTTAATATTAATAAATAATTTTTATTCTTTAACTACTTGTAACTTTTTAAGATTTATATATACTTTATATTATTTAATAACAAATTTAAGAAAATTAATTTTTTCTTAATAAAACTTGTATTTTTTTAATTTAAGATATAGATTTCTTCTATTTAGATATTTCAATATTTTAAAAATATAATTTATATATTCTTTTAAGATATTTAAGTAAATTATAATATTGTTCAAGTATATTATAACAAATTAATCTAAATATTGTTATAATATATTATTAATTATTTCTTAATATATTGTTAAGATATTTGTAAATTTAAACAATATTGTTATATATTTATATAATTTATATTATATATAAAAAATTATCTTCTATTTCTTCTTTGTTTTTATTCTAATTTAATTGTACTACTTCTTATAAATTTAATTTAATAATATATTTTACTTCGAATAATTAATTTTAAAGCTCGCTAATATTAAATAGTAAATATCGATTTTTTATTATAATATTGTTTAGCTTTTAATAATTAATATATAGATAAAAAGTTTTGTTCTTCTTAGATATAAAGAGAATCGAATATTCTATTTATAATTAAGATTTTGTAATAAATTCTTTTTTTTCTTTTTTGTTAAGTATTTGCGAAGTGTTTTTAACTTTTTCTTAAACAAAATATGTATAAATTTAAATATAAATTATTTATTTAATTTAAGTTTAATCTTGTAATTTTATAATTAATATTTAGATAAAATTTTAGTTATTTTCTTTTTCTAGAATAGATACTTCTAATTATTATATATTTGTAATATATACTTTAACAATTCTTTTATTATATTAAATAGTTTAAAATTCTTAAAAGATTTGTAATTTTCTTTATTTACTTTAACTTTGCAATTTAGCTATTTTTATTAATACTTATTAAGTCGAACTTTATTAGATTATTTTTTTGCAAAAATATAAACTTGTTATTTGTAATCGAATTTCAATTTAATCTTTTATCTATTATTAAATATTATTAATATATAAATACAATATAAATTGCGTAATTATATTACGCAAATCTAAGTATTTATATATTTTAATTAATTTCTAAATTGTATTACTTTAATTAAGATATTTTTAGAACAATATTATAATTAATTATTTCTATTATATTAAAGATTAGTTTCTTGTAATATTGTTAAATAACTATTAATAATAAATTTGTTTTTTTGTTTACTTATTTATTTCTTACAAATAGTAAGTTTTTATCTATAATTATTAGATTGTAAGTATTAAGTTTCTTTGAAATAAAACACTTTTCTCTTTTTACAAAAGTTTTAGTTATAAAATAATTTATTATATTAAAATTAATTATTACTATAAGTTAACAATTGTTAATCTTAATTAATAGAATAGAATAAAATATATATATTGTTAAGTTTAATTGCTATTATTAAGTTAATATATTATATTTCTTTAATATATTATATTTCTTAATATATTTTTTATTAAGAAATTTAAATTTTTCTTTATTCTTATATTGCAACTTCTACTTTAAACGTTTGTTTATATTAAGTTTTTTTCTATTACTAAATTGCTAACTTTAATTTCTTGTTTATTGTTATCTTTTAAATAAATTTAATATATATTATTATAATATATAATTTAACTAAGATTTGCGTATATTGTAAGATTTAGCTATTTTATAATAATATTAAGTATATTTTTTTTTATAATAATATTGCTTTCTAGTTTTTTTTGTATTTGTTTATAATCTTCGATAAATTAACTAAAGTCTAGAGATAATTTGTAATATCTTCTATATATTTGTAAAAGTTTTTTCAATTATATTCTTTATTTAAGTTAATATTTAAGCTATAAAATTTAATAGTTTTTTAAAGTACTTAATTAACTTCTTGCGTAAATATAGATATTTTGCTTAATAATATATTATTTAAAACTTTTTGTAATTAATTCGAGTTCTTTATTAAATAATAATTGTTATTCGATTTAATTTTAAGAATATTTGTCTCTATATTAGTTTGCTTTCTAATATTGTTTTAACTATTAAATATTTCTTTTAATATAATAATAATTTGTTAACAGTTTATTAAGTTTTATAATTAATAATCTCTTGCAAAGTAACTCGATTTATTATATAAATAATATATTTTTTAAGATTTGTTATCTTGCTTTTCTTTAGAATTCTTTTTCTTGCATTATTAAATTTAATTTAATTTTATAAATATAAATTTACAATAGTTTAAGTTATTATACTTTTAATTAGAATAAAATTCTCTTTATTAATATTTAATTATTTATTTAAAGTAGATTCTTGCTCTTTTATAAAATTAATTGTATTGCTTTTTTATAGCTTTTTATATAATTTATTATTAAAATCGATAACTACTTTAATAGAATTAAATATATTGTTAATAAACTTGTTATTATATATAAATTTATTTTTAAGATTGCTTTTAAAATCTTGTCGAAATATTATTATAATTGCAATATTATTTTATTTAATAAAATTAATATATTTTTAAAATCTTGTTGCGTAATCTATTGTAGAAATTTGTTAAATTAAATATTAAATTATTTTTTTTATAATTTTTTTTATATTAAATAATTTAAATATTCTTCGAAGTTTTTTCTTAAAGTTTTTAAAGTTTGTAAATATTATACAATTTTTTTTATTATAATTCTTTAGATATTTGCGTAAATTTAACTTAAATTAATATTAAACTCTTTCTCTAAGAAATATTAATACAAAAATTGTTTTCTAATTTGCTAAAACAAAATAAAAGATAAAATAAATATTTATTTACATAAGTTAATTCTTCAAATTAATATAATCTCTATAATAAATATTAGATTAATTAATTTTTATCTTGTTATTTTTATTAAATATTAATTGACATAATATTAATAAATTAATATTTAAAATAAAGATGCATTAATTTAATATAAATATTCTTAAAATATTTAAAATATTATATTAATACTTTTGTAAAAAATATATTACGCTAGTACTTTCGTAAAAGATATTAGAAAAAATTATGTTATTAAAGAGATTTGTAAACGTTTTTAGACAATGTAAGCAATTACTTAGTAACAAAAACTTGCAACTATAAACAATCTTATATTTAATAAATCTTTATAAATAATTTAATAAACTAGAGTAATAATAAGTAAAAACTTAAAATAAGTTAAACACAATTTATAAAAAACTCGCATTTAAAAGTCTTTTTTTTATGATTATTTAAGATTTAAGATATTTAAAGTGTTTAAAGTTTTAATTATTTTAATTATCTTAATTCTAGATTTAAGAATATTAAACGTTAAGTCATCTTAATTATTTTAATTTTATTAATAGATTTTTCTTTTTTAGTTATTTTGTAAAGAGCGATGTGCGACGAATAATACTTATTAGCACGCGACTCATAACACTATCTTTTCTCTTTAAGAATTTTTCGTCTTGAAATTATTTATTCTTTCTTATTATATTAATTAAGTTAATTATTGAACAACGTCGCAATTTCGTTGCTAATTGTTATTATTAATACGCTTTTTTCTTAATGTGTTCTTGTTAAATCTACGTCTTATTTAACGTATCTTATTAAATAAATAAAAAATATCTTAAGTGTAAAAAGTGTTATCGAAAGAATTAAAAATGTAATTTAACTTTTAATTATTAAAAAATAAATAAAATTATTTAGAAAACTAAAAAGTTAAATGATAAAATAACGAAATTGCGTCTAAGAATTGTGCGAAAGATAAAACAAAGAAAACATTAATTTTGTCGTTTAAAAAATATAAGTAATGCGAAGTCAAAAAATATTCTAGAGATTAAAAAGAATAAGAAAGAAATTAAGTATATTAAAGAGACGTTCGAAGCTTTATTTAATATTTTTATTAATTCTTCATTGTTCGCTTCTTTGTTTTCTAATATTTTGTCAACTCTTATAAGTAATTTTGTCGGTAACGAAATCGTTGTAATTTGTTAAAAGATTTCTTTAAATTCTTAAGTAACTTTTATGTATTTTCGAAGATAAAATATTCTTTTTACTTAATAAGATATTTTTAATCTTTCTATTATAGAATTTTCTTAATCTTATATTGTTTCCATTTTTAAAAATAAAAATAAAATATGTTCTATAAAAACGTAATTAAATTCGCTAGCTTCAATAATAAGATATAAAATACTAAAAATACTTTAACGTTCTTAAATAAATTAAGTTTATAATTAATTAATTTCTTTGTTTTCTTAACAAGAAACGATTCAACTTTAATATAATTTAATTTTTTGCTTAACTTCTTTATCTTAAGATTTTTTATAAAAAGATATATTTTATTTTTCTTCTTTAGTTAAGATATTGTTTTTCGTTTTTTGTTCTAATATTTAATTAATTTCTCTTGCATCTTTAAGATGTTATTATATATTTATTTTAATGTTATTACTCTTTTAATAATTAATTAAGCTAATAAATGCTTATATTTTTTTTTAAAAAGATTAAATTCTTTGTTATAATTAACGAAGAATAAAGTTATTTTAATAATATTCGAAATCTTTGTATTTAGTGTTAATTAAGTTATAAATAAAAATAATATTTAATTGTTATAAATATTGTTAACGTAATGTTTTAGATATTGTTTTAAACTTTAATATGTTCGCTTTATTTAATTATTTATAATTAAATAATAAATAATAAATATTTTAAGTTTTATTTCTAACATTAATAGAAACGTTTTTTAATAATTAAACGTAAAGAGCTTGTCTCTATTATTAATTAATTCTTTAAATATATTATAATATTATATAAGTTAATTTAATATAATACATTTTAATTGTTTTATTATAAACTTCTCTTTATATATAATAATATACAAGTATTTAATAAATTTATTAATTATTATTAATATTAAATTATATTTGTTTTTAGTTGTTAAATTTGTTAACTTAAGCAATTTAATAATAAAGTTTATTATAACTTTGTTTTATAACGATTTAAATAATTCTTAATATTAAATTTTGTTATAGTTCGCATATATATTATGTTTGTTTTACTAATAATTAAGATATTATTTAATATATATTTTAACAATTTGTTTTATTTAAAGAAAGTAATAATGCTAGCGTAAAAGCTAAAGAACTTTAATTATTCTTAAGTGTTTTTGCAATAATTTATTATAATATTTCTTTATATATTTGTCGATTTTGTTAATAAATATATAGAGTTTTTCTTTTTTTATTAAAAATTTTTTTTTGTTGTTTCTAAATATTTGTAGAGTAACATTTAACTTTTATTTGTTCGTTAATAATAATTTGTTTTTATTAATTTTAAGTATATTATAATTAAACGATTTCTTCGTTTTTATATAATTATTTCTTTATTAAATGCATTTATTTTATTATTATTTTTATCTAATATATATTATATTTTAAACTTGTATTGTTTAAGTTATTTTAATTATTGCATTTATTTTTTGTTAAATTATTTAATAATAATAAAGTATAAAAGATTTTTATAATTAATGAGAATTATAAATTCTAATAATTCTTTAATATATATTTTTTATAATTTTAGAAATGCTACAATAGCAAGTAGCTTCTTGTCGTAAATATTATAATTCTATTTAATTAATAAAAGTTTTCTCGAAAGATATATTATTAAATATTATATGTTTTTATGCTTTTAACTAAAATATATATTAATAATTAAATTTAATGTATTAATTTTAATCTTGTTTAATAGTTGTAAGTTATATATCTTTAATATTAATTTCTTTAAATATTTTAGTTTAAGATTTTAAAATAATTTTTTTTTCGTTAATTCTTATATTTATTGCGTCTTCTTTTTCGTAAAATTTATTAATAATATTGCGTTATTAAAGTAATTTTTAATAAATTTCTTATTGTAGTTTATAAAATCTAGAAAAAATTACATTTTTTTAACGTTAATAAATAATTTTTATTCTTTAATTGCTTGTAGTTTTTCAAGATTTATATATATTTTATGTCGTTTAATAATAAATTTAAGAAAAATTAATATCTTTTTAATAAAACTTGCATTTCTTTAATTTAAAATATAATTTTTTTCTATTTAAATATTTTAGTACTTTAGAAATATAATTTACATATTTTTTCAAAATATTTAAGTAAATTATAATATTATTTAAGTATATTATAACAAATTAATCTAAATATTGTTATAATACATTATTAATTATTTTTTAATATATTGTTAAAACGTTTATAAATTCGAACAACATTATTATGTATTTATATAATTTATATTATATACGAAAAATAATCTTTTACTTCTTTTTTATTTTTATTCTAATCTAGTTATACGTTTCTTATAAATTTAATTTAATAAAGTATTTTACTTCGAATAATTAATCTTAAAGTTCGCTAATATTAAATAGTAAATATTAATTTTTTATTATAATATTGTTTAGCTTTTAATAATTAATATATAAATAAAAAGTTTCGTTCTTCTTAAATACAAAAAGAATCGAATATTTTATCTATAATTAAAATTTTTTAATAATTTTTTTTTTTCGTTTTTTACTAGATATTTGCGACGTATTTTTAGCTTTTTTTTAAATAAAATATATATAAGTTTAAACGTAAATTGTTTGTTTAATTTAAGTTTAATCTTGTAATTTTACAATTAATGTTTAGATAAAATCTTAATTATTTCTTTTTTCTAGAATAAATGCTTCTAATTATTATATATTTATAATACGTATTTTAGCGATTTTCTTATTATATTAAATAGTTTAGAACTTTTAGAAAATTCGTAATTTTTTTTACTTATTTTAATTTTATAATCTAGTTAATCTTTATTAATGTTTATTAAATTAAACTTTATTAAATTATTTTTTTGCAAAAATATAAACTTGTTATTTGCGATTAAATTTTAATTTAATCTTTTATTTATTATTAAATATTATTAATGCGTAAATTAGATATAAATTGCGTAATTATATTGCGCAAATCTAAGTATTTATATGTTTTAATTTACTTTTAAATTATATTACTTTAATTAAGACATTTCTAAAACAATGTTATAAATAATTATTTTTATTATATTAAAAATTAGTTTCTCGTAATATTGTTAAATAATTATCGATAATAATTTTGTTTTTTTCTTTATTTTTTTATTTTTTAGAAGTAATAAATTTTTATTTACAATTATTAGATTGTAAGCGTTAAGCTTCTTTTAAGTAAAATATTTTTTTCTCTTTATAAAAGCTTTAATTATAAAATTAATTATTGCATTAAAATTAATTATTGCTATAAATTAATAATTATTAATTTTAATTAATGTAATAAAATATTATGTATACGTTATTAAGTTTAATTGCTATTATTAAGCTAATATATTGCATTTCTTTAATATACTTTTTCTTATTTTTATATTGCGACTTTTATCTTAAATGTTTATTTACATTAAATTTTCTTTTATTACTAAATTATTAATTTTAACTTTTTAAAAAATTAATTAATTTTGTTCTTTTCTTTTAGATAAATTTAGCATAAATTATTATAACAAATTGTTTAATTAAGATTTAATTGTTTTATAATAATATTAAGTATATTTTTTTCTATAATAATATTACTTTTTAATTTCTTCTTACATTTGTTTATAATTTTCGATAAATTAACTAAAGTCTTAAAAATCATTCGTAAAATTTAGGGTTAGGGTTAGGGTTAGGGTTAGGGTTAGGGTTAGGGTTAGGGTTAGGGTTAGGGTTAGGGTTAGGGTTAGGGTTAGGGTTAGGGTTAGGGTTAGGGTTAGGGTT